>Ga0208784_1000007_pt1 | contig 119837 bp, 184 predicted proteins | sample DEB19_08_DNA_FD_184531 | JGI IMG/M metagenome (GOLD analysis project Ga0208784, IMG submission 184531) | Aqueous microbial communities from the Delaware River and Bay under freshwater to marine salinity gradient to study organic matter... | ecosystem: Environmental > Aquatic > Marine > Coastal... | reverse complement strand
TTGGGCTACTATTGCCGTAAGCCATGCCGACTAAATGTCGGTGGCTTCCGCTATAATCTAAATACTACGAAAGGAAAACTAATGAAAATAAGTGTAAATGAAAATTATTACTCAACAGACGAAAGTTTTTTTTGCTGTGATGAACAGGTAATAAAAATGTATTGCGAACCTCATGGCGAGTTTATGGGTTGTTATTTTTGCGAATTTGATTATACAGAAAAATGCGAATGCTAGGAGATAAAAAAATGGATTTGATCGATTTTAGAAATTATGTAAAAGCTGAGCGTGAAGCAACACGCCAGCAAAACCTCACCGCAATTTTGTCGGTGGCTTCTGCTACAATTACAGAAAACAACGAACGAAAGGAAAACTAAAAATGAAAGTAATTCACACTCTATCTTTTGACTGCGATACCTGCTATGGAAAAGGTTGGTTATTTTATGGCGGAGGCGAGGACTATAATGTTGAGCCTTGCGACTGTAACCCTAACTCTGATTTTGACGGCTCTTTATTTGTAAAGGAAAATGACTAATGAAAAAAAATGTTCTAATCTCTTTTGTTACTGAGGCTGATACTGATTTGGAAGCGGTATTTGACCTAAACAAAATTTTTCTAGCCTTGCCTGAAAGCGAACTAAAAAAGTTTGATGTATTTGATGTTTTGGAGGTTGTTGAATAATGATGACACGAAAAGACTATGTTGCTACCGCAGAAATTCTGCGGTATGTATCAGACAAAACTCACCCTGCTGTATTTTCAAAAATGGTTGTAGATTTTGCTGAGATGTTCGCAAGAGATAATGAAAGATTTGATGCGAATAAATTTTATTCCGCAGCGAATTACAAAATACCAAGTTTTAGGAGTTGAAATGAAATTACAAAATAAAGAAAGAATAAAAAAAGTTTTGGAAATTCGCCGCAGTAATGCGGCGACACCAATTCCATCTAAAAAAACTTATTCACGAAAACGAAAACATAAAAAAACCGCTGTTGGTAAAACTATGAATTGGGATTAGTTGAATTTTCAACTAATCGCCCGCAAGAACTGTGGGGGCGCCAAGCTTGTTACGTCAAGTCCAAAACACCCTTAAAATTTGTGATGTTTATCACAAAAATAATTTTTAGACACGCCGATAATAAAACTAATTTGTCAGTAGATTACGCTATAATTCTCGCATAACAACAAACGAAAGGTAAAAAATGAAAGACATGACTAGATGGGCATTATTCCCATTCACCGTTGACGGAGTAGAATTCGTATCTAAGTTAGATATCGAAGGCTCAATGTATAATCAAGTAAAAAATCTGCCTGCTGGATTATTTACTGCTATGAACGAGGGTGCTATCCGTGAAATAATCGGTTCAGTATCTACTATGTCTAAATCTGAAATTCAGGCAGAATTAGACCGTGTAAATGAGGGTTATTCGCAGGCTTATTTAGCCCTAGCCTAATAATGTCGGTGGGCTAGTGTATAATCTAGCCCACTAACAACAAACGAAAGGGAATTATGTTATCAACTGCTTCTGCTCTACTTGAGGCTACTCAAGAGGGAATAATTGGCGATGAACAAATGGAACTTGCTTCTTTTATTGTAAATGCTCGCCATGAACTAGACCAAGAACAATTTGCTAAAGCGATGTTTATGTATGCTACTGCTATTGCTTCATGCGTAACTGATAAAGTTACTAAAGTATTACTAACTGAAAGTCAATTTAGAGAACTAATTGAAACTATTGACGAAATGGAAACAATGTCTAATGAGGTGCTAAATGGGAAGTAATCTTGCTTATGATTTAGCAAATGGCGAAATGGATTTATCTAGTGCTATTGCTATACACTTATCAGCTAATCATTATCCACCCGTCCCCAAATTTATGGTGGAGCCGTGTATCGAGGCTATTTTTGCCTATGATGAAGGCGAAATAGATCGTGAAATAGCCATGCCCGAAGGAGTATCCTATAAAGGTAGAGATACTGCTCCTGCGTGGGCTATTGTAGAACAGCACCACTTAGATGCGTGGATAACTAACTACGAGGAATAATTGTCGGTGGGGTGGTGTATAATCACCCTGTCAAACTAACGAAAGGGAAAAAATGCTAGAAATCGGACAAACCTACACAACTACCCAAAGCGGTATTGTTGGAATTATCAAGGCGATTGACAATCACCCAAGTGGAGTAAATCGTATTCTCCTTGATGTAAATGGCGCAGAACGCTGGACAAGCGCACCTGCTAAATAACAACTAAATAGGCAGGGCTCACCAAAATGTCGGTGGGCTCTGCTACAATTTTGCTCAACAAATAACGAAAGGAAAATAAACAAATGGCAAGAAACGGAAAATCTATTAGTGTCAAGATTGCTACAACTAAAGTAATCAAAGCACTAGAAACTAAGTTAGCAGAATTAGAGGCTAACTACAAAAAGCAAGATGAAAACGAAGCAAAATACCAAAAGTCTATGGAAAAATGGCGTAAAGAAGTTGGTAAGTTTGCTATTGCTAACATCTCAAAGGCAGAAAACTTCCGCACAAATTATCGCTCATGGAACAAAACTCTCAATGTAGATTTTGACCTGACCTGTAATGAAGCAGATTTCCCTGCTGAACCTGTGCGTGATTTTGAGGTAATTCATCAGCACACATACAACGAGATGAAAGAGGAAATCTCTAACGCTATCCGTATTCTCAAGATGACAGATGAGGAAGTTGTAAGCACCTCAACTTACAACGCTATCGCTCGTTATCTCTAATAGCGTGGGGGCTAGACAAACTCTAGCCCCCTATGCTACAATTCGTATCCCTACTAACAAAGGAAATAAATAAATGCGATTGGCTGAAATATTCGAAGTAGAATACTCAGTAAGTCCTGGCGGTGTAGATTGCTGGGAAATGGAAGTAAGAACAGGTGTGGGACAACATCACAACTATTCTGAATACAAATCTGCTGGTGAGGCGTTGAATCACCTGCTATCGCTCTATCCTGATGAGCAATTAAACATAACAATAACAAATCTAATAACTTACAATAAACTTATTGAAGAAGGTGTTTATGCGTAATAGATTTAGAATTGAGATCTATGATGAAAATAAGTTAAATGATTTAACTCTTTATTCTGAGCAAGGCGTAGATAAAGAATACTTAACTGAATTAGTATTTTCTAATTTATCTCAGTTTTCTGGTAGAGTAAAAGCATATGTCTATGATGAATTAAAAAAGAAAAAGACAGTTGCTTTGTTAATACCTGAAGAAACTGTAATTAATCTTAAACCAAAACAATTGACTAGAATTGAGTTAGGTTTAATTTAAAATAATTGGGGCGGGTTTGAACTGTGTAATCATCTAGATTCCCGCCCCATTCCAATTTTTGCCCGCAAGAACTGTGGGGGCGCCGAGCTCTTTACGTCAAGTCAAAAACACCCCTTAAATTGTGAGATTAATCACAATGTCCGATTTGCCCTATCTTACATCTAATCTGTTGCCAAATGTCGGTGGCGTAGTGTATAATTCAGATTCAATCTAACAATGAAAGGAAATAAATTCATGGCTCATAACCTTGAAACTAATGGCGACGAAGTCGCTTTCGCCCTACGTGGCACACCTGCTTGGCATAATCTTGCCAATCGTATCTTCAATCAAGATGAAGATGTCTCAACTCAATTGATGTTAGACGAAGCAAAACTTTCTAATTGGAATGTTCGCTTGTCTCCAATTACTGATTTTATTCCAGAAAATTGGAATGACACATCAGATTCACAATTGGTAATTCGTACCAATCCATTCAATAATGGTACCGATGTTCTTTCTACTGTCGGCTCACGATATAAAGTTGTTCAGAATGAAGAATTATTTTCATTCGCTGACAATATCCTAGATGGCGATTCTCGCTGTGCTTGGGAATCTGCTGGCTCTCTCAAGGGTGGTAAAGTTGTATTCGGCTCTCTTACTGTCCCTCGTGAAATGGTATTAGACCCACAAGGTGCTAACGATAAAACAAAATTGTATCTTATCGTTTGGACATCTCACGATGGTTCTGTCGCTGTTCAAGCAGCAATCACACCTGTTCGTGTTGTATGCCAAAACACTTTGAATCTCGCAATGCGTTCTGCTAAGCAATCTTTCAAGATTCGCCATACTCAGACTGCTGAAGGTAAGATTCAAATTGCTCGTGAAACTCTTGGTCTAACTCTTGGATACTTTGACGCATTCGAGAAAGAGGCTCAGGAATTGTTCAAATCAGAAATTACTGATAAGCAATTCTATGATTTGATTCGCACAATTTATCCTAAGCCTGCGGAAGATTCTTCCAAATTGGCTCAGACTAAGTGGGAAAATAAAGTTATTCTTCTTGATGACCTTTATTTCAATTCACCTACTAATGCTAACATCAAGGGTACAAAATGGGGTGCTTTCAATGCGCTTACTGAACGCCTTGATTATTTCCGTCCGACACGGAAAAATAATTCAGAATCTAAGTGGGCTTCCGCTTCAGGTTTTGACCCGATTATTACTGCTGAGAAGAATAAAATTCTTCAAGTTGTAAAATCATTCTAAAGAATGGGGCCCCGCAAGGGGCCCCTCCTCTTCGATCTAATTTGACAAAGCTGCAAAAATGCCCGCAGAAGGTAAAGGCGAAAAATGTGTTTTACGTCACATTTTAAAAATCCCCTAAAAAGCCTGGACTTTTGTCAGTCAGGTCCGCTATAATACTCCATATAACAACGAAAGGAATAAAATGGAAAAAGTAACACAAGATGCATATGCTCCGCACCAATTGATAACTCTTAAGCAGATTACTGGCGAGGATGTTGAATTCGAGTTATATAAAGTAACTGAGTTAGAAACAGTTTTGCATGATGCAAAGAGTAGAATTAATCAATTAACTGGACGCTTAGAGGCACAGGAAAAGCAAATTGGTTTAATTTTAAATAAGATGACGTCAGATGAATGGTATTCATCCAGCGTTGAAAAGTTTGAGGTATTGTCAGACCTATGTGATATTCTTGGGTTTGAACCAAAGCAAAGCATTCGTATTACTGCTACCGTTGAGGTTGAAGTTGACTACGATTGTCCACTTGATGAAATTGAAGACTTTGATGCAGGAGATTTCTTACAAGATGTTTTAACAATTGATACATATCATGGTGATGCTATGGTTTATTCATACAACGTAGAATCAGCAGATTGGGCTACGCACTAATGTATTATCAACTACAGGCACCCACTAGCGCAGCCTGCAAGGCTGCCTATTGGGAGGCAGAGTTTTCAGGACTTGACCCATATTGGCTTGAGTCTAATGTATTTGAATTAGGAACAGGAAGCATTGAAAAAGTTTCTGCCTTGATTTCCAAATATAATCTTGATATACTAGTTGAATCAGATTATCAACCAACTGGTTATACAAGGAGGTAGTATGGACTACAAAGACGGTTTTGAAGACGGAGTTAAGTTTACTCGTGAAGTAATCATTGCTAATATTCGTAAATGGGCTGAGGATTCTATTCTTGGCGAAGAAGGAGCAATTATGGACAGCGTTGCAGATAAAATCGAATTTGGGACATTAGACAATGACCTCTGAGGATCTTACAATAGAATGGATTAAATGCGATTCTTGTTCCGCCCGTGCAGCTTGGCTTGCACGTGGTACTAATGGTGAGCTTACATTTTGTGGACACCATTTAAATAAGAATAAGTCGGGCCTTGACAGTTGGGCCTATGAAATTATAGAATTGGGTAAAGAAGAACTACCTAAGAAACGAACTAGACGAAAGGCGGTAAAAAATGGGTGACAGAGCAAATTTTGTTTTTGTACAACCAAGCGGAGAGACCATTGTCCTATATGGACATTGGGCAGGACATAACATGTTGGAGCATTTAGGCGAGGCTGTAGCCAAGGCACAGTCACGTTGGTCGGACCCTTCATATGCAACACGTATAGCAATTAGTCAAATGATTGGCGACGGTTGGGGCATGGAAACTGGATGGGGACTGCAAGTAAATGAGATATCAGACAATGAACACAAGATTCCTGTGATTAATTGGCTGGAACAGACTATGTCTCTTCATGAGGAAGATTCACATTTCAACGAATCTAATAAGGTCCGTGGAATGAAGAATGAAGCGATATTCACAATTGATTTGCGAACGTTTGTAGAGAAATACACGGACGCAAAACTTTTGGTATAATATTAATAATGAGGTGCCGCTACTAGCGATTCCGCAAGTGGTTAACTAAAGCAGCATTTACTTAAATTCCTTTCGTTTGGCTAGCAGCCTCATATTAATAGGGCCCCTGGGATCCAGGGGCCTTTCCTTTTGCCCGCAGTAACTGAGGGTAGCTAAAGCTTGTTACGTTGTCAAGTCAAAATCCCCTAAATTTTGATCAGCTGCGATGTGTCCCACATCATATAGACAAATGTCAGTGGGGGGATGTATAATAATGCTCCATAACGAGAAAGGAATATATATGCCAAACTGGGTATATAACGGTCTAACTATTGAAGGTAATCCTTCAGAAATTAATGACCTTGTAGCACAATTAAATAAACCATTCAAAATGGTCCATGATTCATGGAACATGGAAAATGGACAAATGCAGAAGAAATTAACAACATATCCAAATCCTGTATTTGCATTCTATAACATCTATAACTATATTGAAGACGGTGTTACTGATTATGAATATCTTGCACAACCCGACCATTCTTTACCAATTGAAGAATCAATGAAATTTGCAACAAATGATTGGTATAACTGGAATGTTCGTAATTGGGGAACAAAATGGGATGTTGCTGTATCTTCAGATGATAAATATCCTGATACATATACTGAGGGACCTACTTCTAATGGTGAGAATCTAGTTGTATATTATAACTTTAATACTGCTTGGTCTCCTCCGTTTCCTGCCATTGCTAAATTATCAGGCCAATACCCAACTCTTCTATTTACACTTAGTTATGAAGAAGAAACAGGTTGGGGTGGCGAATGTGAATTCCTTCGCAATGAAATGATATCTAATTCAGAGTATTCTAATAAATGTAGAGACTGTGATTCAGAAGATACATTAGATTATTGTGAGAATGATTGTGGAGAAATTTGCTCTGCTTGTAATTATTTAGGAGAGGCAGACCTTGAATGTGTCAAAGAATGTCAGACCCATAAGATATACTTGGATGAAAATCACGTACCTGAATACAGAATGGAGCAAATATAGTGGAAGCGTTTACAGATACTCTAGGAGAACATATCCTAGGAGCAATTCAAGTAGATATTGAAGAACATCTATTTGAACAATGGAATCAATCTAATTTAGATGAAGGCACGGAATATGCTGAATTTAGATTTATTCAATTTGCACCTGATAGTGTAAAACAATCATACAATGAATTCTATGGATATAAAGAAGGAGATGAATACTATGTTGGGATATAGTACAAAGGATGTATTTGATATGCAGAATGCTATTGAATTGGCTCTTCCTTATATTCCCGCCAATTCTTCAAATGATTTAGTTCGTGAAGGATTGTTATCTGCGTTTGATTTGTTAGAAGGACTAATTGTGGAAGGAAGAATGTGAATCAGTTAATTGAATATATAAAGCTTCATGTAATTAGTTTGGAACAAGACCAGGAAGATGTTTCTAATGAAATGGAAAAACTGGATATGAACTCTAAAGATTATATTGAATTAGACTTTGAATATAATCATCTAGGAGGACAGATTCTTTCTGCCCGCCATATTTTGTCAGTGGCGGAGGATATACTAGGATGATGTACTCAATGGAACTGGAACCACGCCTGCAGAAGCAGGTTGACATGAACATCTCTGGAACAGATATTTTGCACGGGGAACTCAAAAACCTTATCTATGAGGCTGAAGCAGAACTGGCTCGTGCACAGGAAATAGAAGAAGAGAACGACTATGGCGACGCCATGGAATCTATGGAAAGAAAGTATTGGGAGGGCCAAGTGGACGGTCTCTCACATGTGTATGCATTAACATATCAACTTGCATTCGCAATTAACGAAAGGACAAAAGCACGTGGCTGATATAGATCTAAATAAACTATATAACGATATGGTTGATATTAATGATAGGATTACCAAACTTCCTGTATTCCCGTCCCTTGGCTGGGTATGGACCTTTGACATCCTTAGAGATATCTTTGACAACGCCGATACTGGCTATGACGAAGCAATCACTGAAGGCGTCACATTACAACAAATCTTTAATAAGTTCTATGAAGACATCGACAAGTTGGACATGAATATGGACCAAGGTGGGGAGATGTTACAGGAGACAATCAGAGACTGGATGAGAGACAACGACTTCCTCGTTGCCCTGGATGATGACGGGTGGCTAGATGACTAGAAAAGACTATAAAGTATTTGGGGACAAATTGTCCAAATACTACGTAACAATCAATGCTGAGTCCCCTGAGATTGCTTGGGATGCGGCGGCAGGCATGGATACACATCAGTGGGAACAAATCCCAACTGATTATATAATCGAACCATACGCAGTAGAAGAAATAGAATAGATCTAAGAGCTTTGTACGGAATCGGACATTTCGGACATGGCTCTGGGCTAACGGGCCCAAAAATTGCTTTACGTAGGCTATTTACAAATTCGTAAATTTCCTATATAATATACATAATAACTCATCATGAAAGGATGAAAACAAATGACTACACCAACAACTACACGTGAATATCTAAAGGCCCAGGGAATTACCGTGGGTAAGCGTGGCCGCTTCTCAGCTGCAGCAAAGAATGCAATCTCAGAAGCCTCTAAGAAGGGCGTTGTCTTCTCAGACAAGAAGAACGTCAAGTAATAACAATCGTGGTCCCCTACAGCCTCCTACGGGGCTTGTGGGGGATTCACTTTTTTGATATAATGCTAACAAAGAAAGGCGGATATAATGGCAAAATCAAATGAAACTAAAGTAGCAGAAAAGTTGGCGGAAGGTCTAAATGATGTCACATTCTCACCAGCAGTTCTAGCAAATATCCTAACTACATATTATCCAATATATACCCAAGACAGGCTAATGGAGTTAGTCAAACATATAATCAAATATAATAAAATGCGTATGGAAAATGAATGGGACAAAGGCAATACATCCGAAGGATTATTGATGGCGGACCTGCTAGATGATGTCCTAACAGCCAAATATGGGGCGGAAGCATATGAATTCCAAAACATAGAATCTAGAACAAGAGATCCAAAATATGCAATGGATGAAGATAGCTTCTAATTAAATAAATATAAAGCCCAATTAGCACATATAGCTTTAATTAGTTATATGTGCTTTTTGTTGTGCAAAATTATGGGCCAAATATCGTTTTTACGACAATTGATCAAAATCGTGGAAATTTTGTAGCAAATAGATCTAAATCTGTCAAGAATATAACAGAATTGTTATAAATATGACAAAATTGATCAAAATCATGTGGGCAAATTTGATCATTTACGGGCAAATTTTAAAAATCGTGGAAATTTTATCCAAAATCTATTGACAAAATTTGATCAATATGCCATTATATTACGATACGATTTAAGATTAATTGCGTTCCATTACACTAATATCTTTTTGTTATAAATATAATAGTAATTGCTAGATAATTAATAGTATGATTCTCCACTTTACTCCACAATTCTCCACTTTAAAAGCCTTTAAAAGGCTATTAGAAAGGAGATAAATTGGAGGGGGATATCAGAGATAGGCCTTAAATTCTTGTGGCATTTGGGCAAAATCTTCAGATGTGCAAAGTCTCTTTGGATTATTTGAATCTTCGCCAATACATCCACAAGATCCATCTTTATCGCTATATAGGCTATCTCCTCTAATATTTTTATTAAAATATTCTCCAAATGAGTCTGCGTTTCTTATTTCTCTTAATTCAGATACAGATATAGGATATTGTGCTGGGTTTCCATTTTTGAATATTGTAGTTAACATAAATGTACCTAGTGCTATATTGAACCACCATAATACTTTACCTAGGCTACTATCTATTTCACCCTTAGCCTTTGGTATCCCGCCATTTTCCATCAAATATACCTTTTCTTCCTCATTAAAGGACAGATAGGCTTCAACCATATCATCATCTACATCAGTAATGTCTACACCATAAAGTTCAGCTGTAGCTTCAACCTCATCCCAGTCTTCTGGATTAGGATAGTTCTTATAAAATTCTTCAGAATCTCTCAAGCTAGTTTTATAGTCATCCATTATTTTAGCAATCAATTCTTGATCGTCTCTGTCTGGATAAGATGTGACTATATATCTAGCGTCATATCTGGATATACCGTATTTTCTAACTAATTCGTTTATTCTGTCTTCTGTTAGATCTTTTACTAGATCAGCCACCATAAACTTCTTCATAGTCCTATTATACCTTTTCCTTGCCTAGAATCTGCTTTATAAGCTCTATTGGCGTTATTGGATCTTCATCTGGTAGTGAACCATATTTATGTAGTAATTTAAGCAATATTCCAGCTAGAAATATATCATCTGAATATGCCATCCATGGGAATAATATATCAAATAGGTCTATTGGTACTAATATGTATCCTACACAAGCCGCCGCCACAATTTTGACCCATATTGGAGATCTATCAAATTGATCTTTATAGGGTCTAATTATTTGGCGAATTGGGGTTCTATTTTTGCGTTTCACTTAATCCCATAAATTATATGCGTATTCTGGCGAATTTAAGGATATCATCCTAGATTTGCCACATGGGCATGGTGGAGCTTTATGTATTTGATCTTCTGGCAATTCAGTCTCTATTGATAATAATGTCTTACATTCCTTACATTTAAACATATATTTAGTCATTATTATCCTCCAATAAAACTAAATTTTCTTTAATTAATGAAACTGATATATCGTCAGCTATTATAGATATGTCCTTCACATATAGGGATATTGATTCTTCTCTATGGGATTCTAGATTTTTCGTACTATTCCCGCCTATAAAAATCATACATGGACTAATTTTATCATCAAATTCATAGGAAGTTATCAAATTGTTATCAATATAAAAAGATACTGATTTTTCATTTAATAATAAATCTAGGTTATGCCAATCTTTATCTTCTATTGGACACCCCTCCCATATTTTTAATTCAAACCCATTATTTCTAATGTAAGTTATTAAATTTTCATTTTGGTAGACTAAAGATGCAAATGAATGATATTCTGCACTGTGTTTAAAATCAACATCAATTATTGCAGCATTGTTTATAGGATTATCTGAATATTTAAATTTCATGTTAAATTTAAGTGTTTTATCAAAATTTATCAAATCATATGAGCCCAAACATCCAAATTTTTTAAAACCAGATAAGCCTATCTCATCAGATAATATTTTTAAATTATTTATGTTTGCCCATTCTAACATTTTGTTATTTTCCTTTAAATCCACCTATATTTGGATCCATTAAGCCTGGCTCTAATCCATTGGGATATTTACTATAGAATACTCCTTCGGCTTCCCGCCCCGCCTGTTCTACAACAAATCCATTTTCACGATCAAATAAAACATAATCTAGCTCTTGAACATCAAAGTATTGCTTGAATATTCTTAGTGCCTTATGTAGGTCAAGTGTTCCGCATGTATAGAGATCAAATTGAATTAAGCCTGGATCTATCTCATCCCAAATATGAAATGCAATATGGCTAGTTTCAATCATAACTACTGCGGTTAGACCTTTATTGCCTTCTGCATCAACATATGATGCAAATGGTCCTTTAATAATTTTCATATCAATCTGGTTAACTAAGAATTTTAGAAATTCAATACCCTGTTCTTCGGTATTCATTGGGTTCTTTACTTTAGCGTTAACGAGTAAATGCTTATGATATATCATTATGCTCCTCACATACAAATATTATTCGATACCCGTCCGAATTTATACCAACGGATGCCTTCTTACAAAAATTGCATACAGATGCTATTTTAACATTTCTATCCCTCAAATGCTGCAGATATGCAGCCTGAAATGGATCTTTCGGAAGAGGGTAATTGCTCACTATCCAATTTTACAATTTATGACAGGTACTGTCAATATACCCTTCTACTTTTCCGCTTCACTTTTTGAGCTCCAAAATAGTATAATATGTGTATTATGAGTAATAAATTATTAGATTTAATTTCAGAAGCAAAAGATAGCAATAAAACCTATGCAGTTTTTAAAAATTGGAGAACCCCGCCAGATACAAAAATAATATCAGAATTACATGCAAATAATAAAGAAAGATATGCAAGAACTTCTATAATAAGTAAATACAATGAAAAAGAAATTGATTCTTTTTTAAATGAATGCTTATCTGTATACGATATACCAGAATATGCTTTTTACATTATAAAAGGAATGTCTGGCCATGGACATAGTACACACAAAGATCCATACGATATAATTCACTGGCAGTGTAGTGGTTCTACTGAATGGAAAATTGGCAAAAAAGAAATAGGTAAATTATGGGAAGCTGGGCAAGCAAAAAATGAAAAAGATGGTTTTACAAAATGGAAAGTTAGTTGGCTAGAAGAACCAGATACTTTTATATTAGAGCCAGGTGACATAATGTGGTTTAGAGGAGACGCTGGCACTGATAGTGGCGCTTGGCATAGCACTCTTAATTTAGATGATAAATATTCAATAGTTTTCGATGCTGGCAAAGAAGAATTTCCAGAATATTAATCATTTACACATAAGCAATATCTGTACATATTCTAGATCCGCTAGTTACTTCAGTTACAAGATGGATTGTATTTGAATCAAAAACTATTGCTTCTCCAGATAGTGGTTTTATTTTAATGTCATTTTTATTAACTTCAAATGTTTGATTTAAAAAATCAACACCAACACCACTTTCATTTTTAAAAATTACCTCTCCGCCTTCATAATCGCTAGTGAAATATAAAAGTATTGTTATATTTGGAACCTTTTTGCCATCTTTTGAATCCCAAGAATCACTGTGAAACCCAATGCTAGACCCTATGTTCCAGGTTTTAATCCAGTATACTTCTTCTCCGTCAAGACGATAATCGTTTAAATTTTTATTAAAATGATTTGTATATATTTTTAAAATATTTTTTGTGATCGGATTTAAAATTTCAAAAATATTTTTTTCTGGATAATTTAAATCTTTAGTTACTTCTACGTAATCACCACATCTAAAATGCTTGATTTCAAATTTTTCAGATTTTGACAGCAAAAGAACTTTTTCGATATCTTCTTTAGAAATACAATTATTTAAATAAAGACCTTTATCATATATAATGCTATTTAATTCAAACATATATATATTATAGCAAATTATTTATTATTCTTAATAATATCAACAGCAAGCAATTTAAATCCAAGTGCGTTTATTTGATGTGGAGCATTTAAATCTATTTCATCTAATAACTTTAAAATGCGTTCTTGTTCTTGCTTTACTGCCTTCTTACAGCCTTGACATGGACATAACCAGGCCATTACTTGATTCTTTTTACTTTAGCCCAAAGACGCTCATGAATATAATATCCTAAAGCTTCCCACGCAATGTATCCTAAAGCACCCAGAGTAGCATATTCATACTCTACATCGCCAGTTATAGCATAAGTAACAATAGCAATAATTCCTGCTACTCCAATTAAATGAAATGTTTCCCAGCTTAATGTTTTTAATAATGTTCTTTTATTTGATTCCATTTTTAATTAGCCTAAAGGCATCTCCTGTTTCGTAATCTTCATAATCCCAATCGAGATTATATTTTTCCCAGTAAGGTACACCTTCTTCGTCATAATCATTCCAGCCATCCCCGCTCATATCAAAACTAAACTCATAAAATGTACCAAATTTATAATATACAGGCCAAGTAATTTTCCAAATAAATGAATGCATCTTGTACTGCCACCCAAAATTTTCTAGTTCGTCTTCGTAGGATATCTTCATAATTGCCCATCCTGCAATTGAACCACACATATTTGCAAACCAAAGTAAGGGAAGAACTTTAGTTTTATTTACTTTTAAATTACTCATGGTCTATCTCTTCTTCCCAGTCCATCTCCCAAGACTCCAAAGACTTAGCAAGATCGTCAAATGCTCTGTATGCGGTAAATGCTGCTGCAAATGCCGCCAATGCTATTATACTAATTTTTTTCATATACATATATTATACTTTATTTATATAACCTAGTCAATATCAATCAAAATATTTTTTAGTCCAAAATTTTTCTTTATAATTTGTTGTATGTTCTATACTATCTTTATTTTCATACATTAATTTCATTTGTTTTCTATGCTCTAAGGATTGTTCTTCATCATAATAAATATTTTCATGCTCCCACTCTTCATTTTTAAACGGTATTATTTGCATATATGGGGTGCCAGCTTTTATAACGCCTTCAAAATCTTCCTGAATAAAAAATGGAGCAAGTCCACCATTTATATAGCTACTGCAATCAACAATTCCAGAAACAGTTAAAAATGGTAAATCAAATCTATTAAGTGGGTGTGTAAATAACGCTATGTAGCCCTCTGGTAATTGTGGAAACCAATTTGTTGACCAAGTAAAGTGAACTGGGCTATATCCCTCTGGTGTTGGAAACCCATGTCCTTCACCCCTAATATTACAAAATGCAAAATTTTTAAGATTTACGTTGTTTGAAAACTTTTCATCTATTTTGATAGAATATGAATCTTTATTTTTTTTTATCTCTATATCGCATGGGGTAAATAGTAAATACCCTGAAGATATAGAATCAAAAACTGCTGGACAAGATTTAAAAGTTTTTTGTCTATCAAATTTTGTAGATCCATCTTTTGTTTTATAAAAATTTAAAGCTATGTTACCAAATTTATCTCTTATATATTTATCTGCAGACATAAACCAATTAGGGATAAACTTTTTTGCTGGAGCTGGATTAAATTCTTTGGCAGAATTATTTTGAAAAGTTTTAGAATGAAAAATTATTTTCATTTAATTAACCCAACTATTCCAATATTTAATAAAGATTTTTTTATAGGAAATTGTGGAACTTCTGGGGAAAGCCAATCATGAAGACACGTCACTATCGCATATTTTGTGCCAGATGTTACTGGGTGAGCTTTATGAGTATAAGCAAAATTAGAAGGAAAAAAAATCATGCTATTTGCTTCTGGTTTTAATTTCAAATTAAAATTTGTAAATTCTATTTCTCCTCCATCATAATCATCATTTAAATATATTACAACAGAAACAGATCTTGCTGTTTCTGTTGATCCATCAAAATGAGGTTTATATTCTTCATTATTACTATATTTTAAAACTGTATAAGGCTCATGATAAAGTTCAAATGGAATGTTATATCTATTTTTATACCAAGCAATTGCTTCCTCCACTTTGGTAAAAATTAAATTATGAATTTTTTTTGCATTTTCGTTTCCAAATTTTGCATTTTTAGTTATAGCCATAGTGTAATTAGTTCTTACATTTTGGTCTGATCCATATCCAATTGTACCCGCTTTTTCCCAACTCCATGACTCTTGTTTTAAATTTAATTTATTTTCTTTTTCAAGAATATTTATAATTTCATGTGAATCAGAAAAAACATCTTTAAATACTACTATGCAGCTACCTAGATCTTTATCGGGGTTTATCATTTTAATTTAAAAGTGAGGGAACCCATTCATCAATTTGCTCTGGCGTAACATTTGGAGACATTGATCTAAACTGATTTTTATCAACTAAAAACTTTGTAAAGTTCCACGGAACTGCATCAAAATCAGCTTTAGAAACTAAATATTTAAATAAAGGATGAGCATTTTCTCCATTTACATCAATTTTTTCTGAAATAATAAAATCTACGCCATACCTAGTCTCGCAAAAATTTTTAATTTCTTCGTTAGATCCTGGCTCCTGATTACCAAATTGATTACAAGGAAATCCTATCACTACTAGACCCTTGTCTGCATATTTTTTATGAAGTTCCTGTAGCCCCTTATACTGTTCAGTAAAACCGCAGTTACTGGCTACATTAACAATTAAAAGTAAATTGTCTTTAAATTTTGATAATTCTATTAAATTACCTTTATTATCCGTAAAGCTATAATCATATATTGACATTTTGATTCCTTATTATAAAAACAAATATAAAAAATATTTGCCTGTGCTATATAATACTATATTATATAGCCAATTGTCAAGGTTTAAAAACAAACTTTTGAATTACTATTCTTTCTCCAGATATATACTCCATGACTTCGTGCATTTCTTCTGATGGAAAAATTACAAGAGTCCCATCTTTAGGAGTAATTTTAAGATTTAAATCTGGGAACACTAAGTCCCCGCCTTCACAATTATGTGCAAGATAAAATATTGCAGTAAGCATTGGCTGGGGATGATCTATTAATTCTAAAGAAACATCCTGAATGTGATCATTATGAAGTTCCATACCTCTACCAGGAACAGTCCAGCCTATTAAAATCCATTCCGAAAAATGATATTCTTTTTTATCTAAATTAAAATTTTTTATATACTCTTCTAGGTACGGGTTAAATAAATTATCTAAATCTAATGTTGATGGCATTGATTTATCCATTACCATTCTATAACCAGTGTGATGCTCTACTAAATCATATTTTCTTTTTTCGTATTCTTGCAAAATATTAATTTTTAAATCTGTGATATTTTTTGCAGTATTATCCCACACCATTACCCTGTTTAAATTATTTTGTATCAAGATTTAAAACCTGCCTAGCTTTAAGTTCAAATAAATCAAAAAGCTTTTTACTATACTCTTGCTTTAAGCCGTCTACTGGATGTGGCGCCAGGTTGTGAGTCATGCTTGGGGTTAATTCCCTAACACCTAAACATTCTAAAATTTCTTTTTGAGTAATTAAAATTTCTATATTGTTACTATCACATAGTTCATAAAGTTTATTTAAAAATTTCTTATTTTGTTCCAATCTTTCTTCATGTGTATAATATGGGCTAATGCCCTCATATTTTAAAATCATTTCTGTAAATTGAGGTAAAGGTTCTATAATGTATATTTTTGAATTTTTAAAATAAGATTTCAATTGATTAATATATTTTTCAACAACAAGCTCTGCATTATTATATTTTGTTAAATGAGTTCTTATATCTACATATCCAAACCAAGAAAATACTATGGAATCGTCTTTTATTTCATTAAAACCAATTTGTCCATCGCCTTCAAAATCTCTAATTTCTTTTCCAGAAGACATTTCGTTTTCATTTTTCATACTTTCAAAATCTATATCCCATATTTTTTTTGCTGCTTTGCCCCAAAATAAAATATCTAACTGGCTTTCTTCCTTTACGTAATGTTCTTGAACTCTAGAAAGGTGACAATCCCCGATCATATAAATTTTATTTTGCATTATCCCAAATCCTTTCTGATTCAAAACCTTCAAATTCATATTCTTTTTCTTTTACTGACCATAAAATTATAGCATATTTTACACCGCTATTTATTTTTTTGCCTCCGTGCCACTGATCTGCTGGGAATACAATTGCATCAAAACTTTTAGGCTTAAAGACAAAACCATTATTTATATCTGAATATAAATAAAAGTTTGAATCATATGCTGAAGAAATAAATTCTTTTTTATTAAAATTATTAACAAATGTAACTTCTCCGCCAGAGTAATCTTCATTTAAATATATAACGCAACTCCAATTTAGAGATGCAAATGAATTATGTATATCTTGATGCATTCTTAACTGTATACCTTCAGATAATTTTGTTATAGAAACTCCATAAAAATATAAATTTTCTTTTAAATTATATTCATCATTTAAAAACTTAATAAATTTTTTTGAATATTTATTAATAACGTTTTCTAAATCTTTAAATAAATTTGGAGCTTTTTCGTCTGGGAAAACTGCCCTTAATGCAATTCCCTCATTAAAAGCAACACCAATTCTTTTTCTAAAAAGATTATCTTTATGTGAATTTTTATCTATCCAGTCAATTAAAAAAATAGCATCTTCTTCTTCTATAAAGTTGTTAATTATTTTTATTTTATCCATTTTTGTACCTTTTAGAATTTAAATATTTTTCTGGATCACTTTTAATTGGACTATCGACACCAAAAATATCGTATTTTTTTTCTTTTGAAGCCCACATAGGCAACGCATATCTTATTCCATCAGTTACTGGAGTAATCATATGATAATAATTTGATGGAAATATTACAGCAGAATATTTTTTAGGCTTATAAGTTAAATCAAAATCTTTAAATTTTAAATATCCACCAGTAAAATCATCATTTAGGTACACTACAGCACTTCTGTAAAGATGTTCAGCTCCAATGTGATTATCTGCATGGTAGGGCAAGCGTGTATCTTTTCCTAACATTGTCATCCAAAAAGCACTTGGGTACAATATATCATCTTTAAAAAAATTTTTAAAATTTAATATCATTTTTGAAGTGTATTTTTTTATTAACTCTATTTGCTCAGAATGATTTGATAATGGTACGGTTTCTGGTATATTAGCCTCGTGTCTAACTCTCTTAAACTCTACCTCTCCACGAGTTAATGGAAATTTTTCTTTATTAGAACTATTTTTAAATATGTAATTAATAAAATTTTCTGCATCTTCTTCTTCTATAAAATTTTCTATCATATAAATTTTAGAATTTTCAGGAAGATTATTATAAGTTTTGAATGAATATTCTGGGATAATATCAATTAATAAATGAACCCTATCTTGTTTACTATTATTTAAAACAGAATGTGGTTTAAAATTGTTTATCTCCCAACATTCTCCCTGTTTCATATTAATTTTTTCATCGTTAACTATATAAAATACATTTTCATTTGTTATTATTGGTATATGATATCTTCTTACAGTTGATAAATATTCTCCGCCGTCAACGTGTGTTGCAACATCACTTTCAGAATTAAGTTTTATTAATAAAATTCTAGCTGCTTTGCCAACATTAAAATCTTCTAAATCTTTAACTATATCATCTATCATTTTTAATAAAAACATATCCTTGACAACAGGGGAAGGGCTAGAACCAAATTTCCAGTCTAAAGGGTGATCTTGTATAACATATGTATTTGTATATAAATGAGGATTACGCCTATCGTCGTACTTAACATTTTGCCTAGATGTATCTATTTCCCATTCTTTTGTAAAAAGAACAACATGATCATGTATATTTTTTACTTCGTATTTTTTAAACATTTTAAAATTAAATGCTTCTAATTCTTTTTTAGGAACAATATCTCTTCTCATCACTGGCCTTCTTTATTTTTAATATAATTATAAATTTCAATATCTATTTTATTTAAATCATTAAATTTATTAATCTCTTCAACATTTAAAGATTTAATTAAATCAAAATGAGATGATATTTGGTTATCAAAATTATATGTTGTAACATTAACTTTATCATTAAAATTAAATTTAATTTCTTTATTATGATTTTCTAAAAACCATTTTTTTATATTATCGCAAAATAAATTTATGTTATCAAGGGTATTTACTATTTTAAAACTATCTATTTGTTCTTTAGCATTTTCAATTGAAGTATTGCTGTTGTCCACAAACCAATCAAACCCTTGTCCATCAAAATATTTTTTCATTAATTTAGGTCCGCTATTTTCAAAAAATTTTTTTAAATCCCAAGAATCTTTATCAGCTGGATTACATATAAATCTTGATTGATAATTATTATGTATTAAAAAATTTTTATCTTGGAAAAGGTAATAAACAAACTTTTCTTTTACGTCTTTAATACTTTTATATTCTTCTCTTTCTTTTAAATATAACGGGTATATAAAAGTAAAATAGCTTGACCTTGCCTCTATTGGATTTCTTAATATTGTTGCTACATCTAAATCTTCTACTTCATTCAACACAAAAGTTCCAGCGTGAGCAGATATATATATTTTATTTTTTAAAAAATTTTTATTATTTGGATAATGTGTACTTATGTAAGATAAAGAATCATCATCTAAACTTTTTTTTATATTAGCAGAAATAAATTTACCAGCAGTTTTTGGTATATGTAAAAAATATAAAGTTTTATTTTTCATAAACTTCTCTACCTTTAATTTTTTTCCATTGTCCTATTTTGCCAATAAAAACTTTTTTTCTTAAAATTTCTGCAAAAGTTTGATGCGGTTCTGAAGCTCCAATATACTCTTGCCCAGTTTCCATATCTATTATCTTCCATTTAGAAGGGGCTTTAGTATGTATGATTAGGTCTATTGGGTGATCAAAATCTTCTACCTCTGAACCATCAAGGAGTTTTCTAAATTTAATTTTAAAATCCTAAATCTTCTACTTTATCTACTTGACTATCAATAGAATTTATTACATCTATGTCTAAATCTGTTGAACTACTTTTTGTTTGACACATCTTTCTTAGGATGATTAGGCTTATAATCATCTAGAACAGCTTTTACTGTTCCGTCTTTTCTAAGCCTAACTATCTTGCCATCTTTAATTTGAGTAGCATTAAAAGGAAAACTTGCTCTACGTTGTCCAGAAGACATTATACTTTTTTTCTTCCAACTCTTTTAGGTTGTAAAACAGTTTCTCTTCGTATGCCGTGTTTATTTCTATCTATTTTTATAGCAGGTTTAAACTTGCCCTGATTAGGGTGTTTTTTTGTAGCACTTCCTGATGTTACTGTATTTTGTTCTGACATTATCTGCCTTTAACAGAATCAGAAGTTACAACATTGCGATCAGCGGCAGATTCATATTGAGTTTCTTCTACCCCTTCGCATCCACATTCTTTACACATTAATCTGGGTCCTCTATACCTTCTCGCATTTCGTGAACTGGATCTTCTTCAATAAATTCTTCTCTTTGTCCACGTGTTGCAGTCATGTCAAGAGTCAATCCTGCATTGCCTTGACTTGTCATATCTATTAAAGATACTGGAGTTACGCCTACTGGGCTACCAACATTATTGCAACCGCATTCGACGCACATTATTACTTACCGCCTTGTCCTACACCAGAACTGTCCTGTGTAGATTTATCTTCTGCTGCTGGCCAAGAAAGACCTGCACCAAATGATCCACCAGACGCTGGGGACTGTGACGCTGCAGGCCACGGAGTGGTTCCTGCTGGCTTAGTATTATTAAAGCCGTCTAAATTTTCTGACATTATATTTCTCCTATAGGTTGTATTTAAGCGGGTCTAGAAGTCCGCTCATCTTTATATTATATCATTTTTTGTATATCGTGTTATAGCAGTCTCTACAGACTTGAATAATCTTTGTTTCTGTAGAAGTCATATTTGTAGCTTTTTGACCGCAGCCAGGAATATCGCATATTTCTAAAATATCCACTAGACCCCCTATCTTTCAGACATCTTTTTAACAAATTCATGAACACGCTCAACCTCTGGGTCAAAAGGCATCCCAGTAATCATTAAATCTGTTACGCCCATCTTTTTTAACTCTTCAATTTTTTTAATTAAAGTTTCTTCAGAATAGTAATAACACCATTTTGATCTTCCGTCTTTATAAAGATTATTTTTTATATTTTCAGCCTCTTCATCAGTATCTCGTATACAAATTTGTAAACTGACACATTTTTTATCAAATTTTGAAAAGAAATTAATATTTTCTAAAAAATAATCTACCATAACCATGCAGATGCCATTAAATTTTTCACAATAGCTAAAAGTTTTTTCAGATGTTCCGCTCATAAACATTTCAGGTAAATTATTTTTTATAATATCTATGTTAGTAAATTTTTCTAACCATTTCCCAGTATACTTTACTCTGTCTTGAGAAGATAATAAATAAGATGAATCTACTAAATCCTCTATGCTGGTTTCATCTTTATGAATATCACCAGATACTATATTGAAAATTAATTTATTATTTGATATTTCATTAAATCCATTTATTATCATGGCAAGATATTCTGGGCTTATGGCGTAAGTTCTCATTGCAACAGTATATTTTAAATTTATTTCAGGGTCTATTGCATGAGCCAATTTAATTAACATATCATTTTTTTTAGAATGATATGTTAGCATACAAGAATAATAACCATAATCATTTAATTCTTTAAAAACTTTTTTTAAAGAATTTGGATCATTGTTTTCATGCCTTATCATCCAATGATATTTCATTAGCTTACTATAAAATACCTTGAGGAGACGGATATTTTCTAAATAAATATCCGTTTGTAATATATCTCATACCACTTTTAACAAGTAAAACTTCATGCTCTGTTCCATCTGGGAATATAATTACAGAGCCAGCTTCGGGCTTAATGCTTACATTATCGTCTTTAAATTTTAATTCTCCACCATCATAATCTTCATTTAAATAAAATAATGCTGTATATCCCCCACCATTTAAAGATAAAATGCCGTCGGAGTGAGAGCTCATTGTAGAACCTGGCAAATATCTTCTTATATTTAAAACACAATTAGAGTAATCCCATCTTGAGGCTACTGGATTTATATCAAGATTTTCCATTGATATTTGTTCATTATTATGAATTAAATAATGTTTAATACAATCAATAAATACATTTAATATTTTTTCATATAAATCAACATTTGGCTTAAGACAAAAAACTTCACCTATTACTGAACTTTCTGCTTTAGTGCCATCTGGATTATATTCATTTGTATAATTATGCCAGTAAAAGTCAACAGATGAATTAGACAAATCCTCTATTTCTTTTAAAAAAATTTCTGTATTTATTTTTTTATTTTTATAATACCAAATTTTTTCTGTTAACTTAACAACTTCCATAATTTATAGTGCTTGTTGAGGCTTTCCTGATCCGCCAGACTTCTTGGCTGGTGCCTTCTTGGCTGGTGCCTTCTTGGCTGGTGCCTTCTTAGCTGGTGCCTTCTTGGCTGGTGCCTTCTTGGCTGGTGCCTTCTTAGCTGGTGCCTTCTTGGCTGGTGCCTTCTTATTTTCTTCCATATTTGTTTCCCCTAATCTTTTTGTTAAAATTTTTTCAATTTCCTTTTGGTATTCTGTAGCCAAAGGGAACCCGAACCACTTTTTTAATTTATTTAACATGCTTTTTCTTTCTCTTCTAACTTTCTAATAATAAACCCAAGAACTTCTCTTGGTCTCCACTCAGGTGGAAATTCTAAATTTTCTAATTCATTTATCAATTCACTTAATACTTTTTGTTTTATTATGTGAAAATGATCCCATTCCATATTATTTAATTCTATCATATTTAAAGTAATGGGGCGATATCTCTACCGCCCCATTAATAATTAGATTACTTTACTAAAGCAACCTTGGCTTTTGGATTAGCCTTGTTCCACTTTGCAGCGAGAGCATTGAATGCCTTCTTCATTGCTGCAAGTGCAGCATCATTATCTGCCTTAACCTTTGCAAGTTCTGCAGCATGTGCAGCAGTAGCATCTGCAAGAGCTTTGTCAGCAGCGACCTTAGCAGTTACTGCTTCAGCCTTAAGCTTAGCAACTTCTGCATTAACTGTTACGAGATCAGCAGCAGCCTTTAAAGCAGCAGCATCAGCAACAGCCTTTGCGGTTGCAGCAGCAGTTGCAGCAGCAGTCTTATCTGCTTCACGAGCAGCCTTTTCTGCAGCAAGTGCATCCTGTGCAGACTTTAGTTCTGCAGCGAGATCACGAATTGCAATTTCTACAAATGGATTAACACTTGGAGCGGTTAGTCCAGTTACGGTGCTTGCACCATCAGTAGAGGTTGTAAGTGTAACTGCTATCAAAGACTTGGTAAATCCTGTTGCTGGTAGTGTTACCTTAAATGTTGCTGTTCCGAAATCAGCAAGTGTTGCTCCTGTTGTGGCAGTAGCAGAATCAAGCGTTCCGCTTGAAGCCCAAACGCTTGCAGTAAGTCCCTTTCCAGAAACCTTATTGCCAAATACGTCTGTTGCCGTTACAACGATGTCCTGCTTAGTTCCAGCAGCACCTGTTGCAGGGGCGGAAACAGAAAGAGTATTAATCTTTCCTGCTGTGCCCTGTACATAATATGTTAATGTTGTTCCTTGGTTAGTAATTACTACTGAACCAATTGCTGTCGTTTTAGTATATACATAAAACGTTGCGGTTGTTCCTGTGCCTGTAGCAATTGTCAAAGATGAAGATCCTGACGATGCTGATACTGGGGCAGCAGATGTATGTAATGCAGAAACAATTGTTGCATTTGTTGCTACGACAGAAACTGATGTTCCTGTATCAACTGTTGCGACAAACTTTAGTGCATCTGTTGCATCCACTGTGTTATCAGCAGGTACTGGCAATGAAGCTGGTGTAGCAATAGCGGATGCTGTTGTATTAGCAGTTCCGTTAAGGTCTACAGCGACTGTCATTACAGCAGCACTTGCAGGTGTTGCTACGATTGTTGCGGTAGTCATGGCTGCAACCATGGCTAGAGCGATTTTCTTAAATGATTTCATTTAATTTATTTCTCCTTATATACTCTGATTCTATATTGTGAATCAGAATTCTATTCTAATTCCCATATTCTTACATGAAAAGAACATGGATCTTCGCCATCTTCCCATTGCTGGGACTCTTCTTCAGTTATCGGCGGACCTTCATGGGTATTGCAAAATACATCTGATATCCAACCATTATCATAACCAAACTTAATCCATTCATCAAATTCTAAATCCATTCTTTTACTTCTTCCATCATTATGTGTTTAGGTTTTGCTCCAACAATTCGCTTAACTGGCTTTCCATCTTTAAACAGAATAGTTGTAGGAATACTAGTAACTTCATACTCCATGGGCTTAATAGGTTCATTATCAACATTAATTTTCCCCAACCATATTCCAGTTTCTTGAGAAACTTCTTCTATAATAGGAGAAAACATTTTGCATGGCCTGCACCATTCCGCCCAAAAATCTATCATAATTAATTTATGAGAGTTAATCATAGTGTCAAAATTTTCGTCAGTAACTATCATTATGCCTCCACATGAGTAGGCCAATAATAACTACATGACACGCAGCAAGTATATCCTAGTTCCCTAAAATCCGCAAACTCAGAATAGAAGTAGTAGCTATCTGGATCTTTTTCATACAATCTACCTCTGTGTGAGTAATGAACACGCTCATCTCCGAGCCACCAAGGTGAGTCTGACTCTACACCCCAAAAGTTATCTTGATATATTTGATCAAATTGAACACGAGTACTATTTTTATAACCACGCATTAGTATTTCTTTAATAATTGATTCGTTATACTGAAAAAGCCAATCTTCATGGCCAGCCCACATTTTTATGGCGGGGTGGTTTTTCCATGCGCCTGAAGTATATAGTCCAGCCAACGATTTTAGCACCTGTAGATTTTCTACGCTTTGTTTAATTAAACGCTTACGATCAAGATGCTTTGCAGTTTTGTCAAAATCACGATGTGGTAAAAAAGTTTGCATATCCGTATATTCTACTAAATAAGCAGGGGGTTGGTCAACCCCCTGCTGTTATTAATTAGCTATTAATTGCTTTTTCTGAATTAATTAATTGTCCTATTTGATTAGGCAGCATTCCTTTAATTGGAGTAGATGTAGACTTAATCAAATCAAGAATTTGCTGTGCAGTTAAATTAGGCTTAGCAGTAGATATTTGTAGCCATTTTGCTGCTGCAATTTGTGTGGATACAGATGTTCCATATGCGTATCCAGTTTGACCTCCTGGGAAAATAACTGGACTTGATATTGAAGCAAACATATCAATTAAATTAGGATCATAATTACTTGTTCTGGATATAAATGAACCTGAAGAACCCAAATCATCTGCACCTCCAACAGCAATTGCAAGAGGAGAACATGCGGGCCAATCAATTCTTTGAGAGTCTCTGTTGTTTCCAGCAGCAAAGAATACTGGGATATTTGCATCCCAAAAAGATTTAAGAATATTATCTACTGGAGTTGCTGGGCAATATGCAGAACCGCTACGTAAATTATGATGTCCTTGTGACATAGAAACAGCTTTAATATTATACTTTTCTTTATTGTTAAAAATCCATGTCAAAGCATTTGGCACAGTATTTGTTCCAGTAGTTTGACGACTACCTGTTGATGTGTTTCCAATAATTCTAACAAATAAAATATTCATGTTTGGATTATTAGCGATTGCAATTGAAACCATCTGCGTTCCGTGGCTGAAGTTAGAAGTGCTTAATATAGACTGAAATAAATAAGTTGACCCTGAACCTTCCATAAATTTTGTATTATTTGGACAAGAAGGCCAATCTAAAATACAAACTTCGTGAATAAGCTTTTGTTTAATTGATGGTACAGTAAAGTCAACAGCAGTATCAATTACTGCTAATGTTGGGACTTGAGTACTGTTTTTTAATCCTGCCTTATTTGCATGAGCAGGTAGCGATGTTATAAGTAGTAGTGTGGCTACTAGAGCCGTTATTAGTTTTTTCATGTATGTATTTTACTAAAATACTACTGGATTGTCAATAGTTATTACTGTTGTGGGGGCAAACGTCTTGGATACCATTTACCAGAATCCATACGTACATTTTCTTGCGGAGCATTCTGAGCATTAATAATGCTATTAATAATTTCATGTACCAAATCTAATTCAATTCTAAGCTTATAAATCTCTAGTTCTAATATATTAATTCTTTGCGACTTTCTCATTCCGATCCATCTCTATCTATTGGCGTTGGAGCCGTTGCTAATGTACCACAATTGGCACATTCCATGTCTAAAAAATAACTTGCAATTTCAAAATTATAAAAAATTACTTTTAAATTAAAAATATCACAACCACAAGGACAAACATGAGTGGGAACTCCACGAACATCCATAGCCTGACTATAGTCTGGTTTTAGATTATTTACATCCTGTGGCTCTTCCATTAAATAATTATATCCTATACTTCTATAATTGTAAAGGGACCTCTTACGCTCATTATAAACTTTGCAGATGACTCTAATGCCATCCTAACACGTTTACGTGGAGTTTTTATAGTACCTGTTGAAAATAGAGATCCCAATGCCACTTGCTGTCCACTTCCCTCTGCTAAGTATTCTACATCTACTTCTGAAACATGATAGTCTACGTCCATTGTAAAAATTCTACCAGTATTTTGAACAGCAATTATTATAATCCCACCCTCATCACCATCTTCTGTTCCTTGACCAAACCTTCCGTAACCATGTTCTTGATATGCTTCTTTGATTGATTCAACAAACTTAGTTCTCATAAATTTATCTAAGTTTTTAAAACCTGCAGTAGGTTTATAAACTGGAGGAGTCCAATTGTATTGAAGAATTTGACCCATTCTAAAACTGTCAACAAAGCCTATGCCAAATTGACCAACTTTAAAAACTTTTGGATCTGTTGTTTGTAAAATTAAACCAGACTTTTCATCAGATGCGGCTGAGTCACCACCAAGAAACACTTTATTACCAACTGAGAGGGCTACTATACAGGTCATATACCCTATTGTACTATTTATAAAATTCGGAGTCTATATCCTCATGCATTTCAATATGGCTAAGCTGAGTCAAAGCATTTTCTAATTCAGCTTTAAGCCCAATTAATTCCTGAATGGCATTATAATATTTATCTTTCCACTCAGTTAATTCCTTTTCTAATTTATATAGGTCTATTTTAAGGTCTTTTATTTCTAATTTAAGGTGGTCTTTTTCTCGCTCTTCCCGCCTGACCTTTTCTTTTTTAGAGTCCCTGATCCCAGCTATTATGGCCGTACCCATACCGCTTAAAATTGCTGCAAGAAGAGACAATACAACTGTCACATAATTAATATCCATTATAGTACTAATTATACAGTAAAATTAGATTTAAACTAATAATTCTGAAGCAGTTATTTCTTGACCGATATATCTTTTCTTCTGAATTACTTCTTTTACAAATTCATGACCACTTGATCTGCCTGCTAGTATTACTACCCAGCGTGGCTCATATTTAGAATCAATACAGGTTTGGCACATAAATAAATTAATAGGCATTAAAGTAGATTGCCTTACAGATAATTTATTCTTAGTCTTATTGCATGAATAGCAAAGTATTTTTTCCATTATTCCTCTTCTATGAAGGTGAGATCTTCATTTTCAATATCTTCATATTGAATTTTACCATCTTTAAAATATCTAACTTTTGACATAAATAATCCTATAGAGACAGCTTCTCCATAAAGATTTTCAGAATGTATTAACACTCTAACCGATTCCCTTTGCACTTGGTACCCCTTCAAGTTCGCATCTTACCCCGTAGGACTCTATCATCTTTTTTACTCTCATAACATAATCTATAACTTGTTCTTTTTTACTTCCTGTAAACTGTATAAAGTTATCTTCATATAATCTTAAAGCTAGAAATTCTGGATATTTAACAACATCCATTTCTAAAAGAAGTGGCTTATTCATTTCCCTAAGCCTTTTTCTCATCTCTTCGTTGTAAAACACTGGCTTGTTAGGTTCACCAGTCCATAAATTAATACCATGTTTAAAATGGTGTTTATCGTTATTAAATACCATTTTTTTTATTAACTTGTTTCCAAATATCTTTTGTTTTATGAGTATTTCTCATTTTATCCACTCCGCCAGCATTTAAATAAATGCCTCCCCAAACACCATACTCATTGTTTTCTACACCAGCTTGGTAGCACATAGCCATTACTGGACATGATAGACAACACTGATCTATATTAGTTGCTATTTTTGGATCAAGCTCGTACTTATCAAAAAATAAATTTGTATCCATTCCCTGGCATGCTGCTAAATGCCACCAATTAAGGTTATCTTCGTCCGTATTTAAATCATTTAAAATATTTGACATATTTTAGCGGAAATACCCAAGTTCCTTTTAAGCTGATAGGAATTTTATTTGCTATCCCCCAGCTATCATTTCTAAATACACCATTTGTATTTGAATACCCGCCTGTATTTTTTTTCCATATAATAAATGTATAGTTCTCCCAATAGGCTTCTATATCTTTATTAGATATTTTTTTTCTAAGTATTTCTACTCCGTGCTCGTTTAAATGTAACATTAGTCCAATTTGTACTTTTTGAACCTATATAATATTATACAGGACTAAAAATAGGTTTGTCAACTATTTTTCTTTAATTTTTACTATCTTTACTGATTTTATTTCATCATCAATGCCAAATATATCTGAAACATATTCTTTAGCATCATCTTCGCTAAATGCTTCAACTTCTGCATTTATTTCTATTTTGATGCTATATTTATTCATTATGCTTTAAATTTAGGACGACCAAATCCTACTATTGAGATTGGTACCTTTTTGCTATTCTTTTTAAATGCACGAAGTTGCCTACAAGCTTCTCCACCATTTCTTTGGCTTCCCTTTTTGCTGCTTGAAGTATTACCTTCAATGCACCATACAGTTCCATCCTCGTTGTCTTCAATAACAATTCCGACATGAGAGATCCGATCAACGCCATCTGCGGGAAAATCAAAATAAGCAATATCTCCTGGCTCAGGATCAGCAAGATCGCCATCAATCCAAGCGCCCGCCTTCTTAAATGCTGCTGCACCACCTGGAGTATAAACTGTATTTGGAACTTTAACGCCTGCTTCGTTTGCACACCACATTACAAAACTACCACACCAAGGTTGAAAATTTGCCTTGGTGTACGCTCCATATTTTGTTTCGTTGTCTTTTGGTCCCTCGATATATCCTACCTGAGATTTAGCAACTTGGATTAAACGAGCAGCACTTCCCTTTGGTGCTTTTGCTGTTTCTGCTGGTACAATAAATTCATCTGCCATAATTAATTTTTACCTCTTCCGAAAATTCCTTTTTTAATTTTAGGAACACAATTGGGAACCTTTTTCCCATTTTTATTTTTCCAACCAACCATTTCATAACCTTCCCAACAAGGATTAGCTTTTGAAACTTCACTTGCGTATAAAGCTCTTAATTGTGCTTTAGCTTTGGTTTCACTTTCGTGACAGCCAACTAGCTCATTTGTTCCTTCTTTTACAACAGCATATCCTTTACATCCTGCTGCACCTTGTTTAATATTCCATGGCATAATTAATCTTTATCCCAATCTAAATCTATTGGTTGCTCTGCTGGCATTTGACCGTCTGGTTTTGCTTCAAGACGAGCTCTTACTGCATCTAATTCAGCATCTAACTTATCTTCTGCCATTTTAATTTCAGATTCAAGCTTTTTATCTGCTTGTGTGTTTTTAGCGTCCATTTCTTTATTATCAAGCTGTGCTTTCATAATATCTTTAGCACCAGATTGTCCAATTAATAAACCAGCTAATGTTCCTGTAATAAATGTTGCAACAGATCCAAGTACATTGAAAAACATTTTATCATTTTCTGATTGTGCACCAATTGGTTGCGTAACAAATAGAAGACCATAAAGAATGCCTAATGATGTACATAATAAAATTGTTCCAAGTGTTATTCCAAGAATAAATTTTAATCTAGCATCTAAATCTTGTGGGGTTAATCTTTCTTTAGCCATTTTTTACCTTTGATTTCTGATATTCATCCCAAACTGTCTTTCCTACTAAATCTCTTGAGCATGTCCCGCTAGTTTCGCAAATAGGTGGGTTGCATTCTGGATTTTCCCAATTTGCAGAATCCTGACATTCATAACGATATCTCCCATCATAATTACATGATGTAAGTGTTATAGCCAGCATTGTGCTGACCAAGGAAGCAGCTATTTTTTTCATATAGCTATTATAGCATTTCTATTCTTCTTTTCTTAATGGTATTGTGGCTAACCAAATAACTGTAGCAATTAATGTTGCTATCCCTACTACCTGCTGGGCTGTGCCAGTAAGGGTAAGCCAGGCAATAAAAAAGCCAAGAAGGGTGAATATTTGGGCTATGCTCTCCTTAATAACTTCCCAGGCATAATTAAATATAGCCTTTACTATTTTCATTATATCCTCCTAGTCATGGCTGCTGCCACGATATTACTTGCAATAATTACAGGAATTACTACTTCCTGCGCTTTTTCTCTTTGATCATCTGTCATATCCTTACCCCATTCTGAAGGGTTTAAGACTTTACTTAAATCTATATCTAATACTGCTCCAATTGGATCCGCCAAAAATGCTTCTGTTTGAACCTCAGTTGTGGCATCTGCTAATGTATATGGCATTGCTGCATTTTCAGCAGCAGCCTGTCTATCTTTAAATTCTACAAATGCTGTTGCTAATTCTGGATTAGATTTCATTGCTTCAGCAATTACTGCAACTTCTGAAGATTTAATTCCTAAATCTTGTGCAACTTCTGCCTTTGCTTCTTGTGTTAATGCAACAAGAGTTTGGCTAACTGCAGCAATTTGTTCTTTAGATAATATAACTAATTTATTATCTTTACTTGTTAAATTAGCTATAACTCCAGATAAATCTTCTGTGGTTCCCGTTCCTTTTTCAGGAATTAATTCTTTTAAATCTTTATCTATTATGATACCATTATCTTGTGATTCTTCAGAAGGTTCAATTGGAGTTGGCTCTGGTTCAGGAGTTGGCTCTGGATTTATATCCGTTGGCTGAGGTGAAGGCTCTGGTGAAGGCTCAGGAGTGGGCTCAGGATCAACAGTTGGTTCTGGCTTCGGTTCATTTGTGGTTTCAGGCGTTGGCTCAGGAGTGGGATCGGTTGGTTTTGTTTGCTCAGGAGATGGTTCAGGACTAGGTTTTGGTGAAACTTCTGGACTTGGTTCTGGTGAAGGTTCTGGACTAGGCTCTGGATCTGGACTTGCAACAGGGGTTGGTTGATTTGCTGCAGCTGCAGCAGCCTGCGCTAAAGCGGTAGCAATTTCCCTAGCCATTTGTTCTTCATAATATTTCCAAGCATCATCAATTGCATCATTTAAATCAATAATTGCTTGATCATATGCACTATTAGCATTATTTTTAGCAGTTAAAGCATTTGCTGTATTTGTTACAGCAGTATTATATGCTGTGGTTTTTGTTGTTAATGTTTGATTGTATGTAGTTAATTTAGAATTTTCTGTATTGTATGTAGCAAGCTTAGTATTATATGTTGTTAATTTAGTATTATAATCTGTTTGTGCTGCTGCTTGAGCAGTCACAGCTGCATTGTATGCATCAACTTGTGCTTGTGTAGGTGCATTACCAGAAGAAAATGTATTTAAATTACAACTAAATCCTACTCCCCATCCACCAGTATAATCGCATCCTGCTCCAGTCCATCCTCCAGGAATTGCCCATCCAAGGTGATAAGATCCTGGACCTCCTCCGTTATACCACCAAATTTCTACATTTAATGTTTTATTTTGACTAACATCATATATTGGAGAATATGCACTCCACCTTGCTCCCTGTTCTACCCAATTATCAATTGCAAGTTGATTATTTACATACATTCTAAACCCGTCATCAGTATAGCCTGCAAACTTTGTTTCGGTCCAATGTGATGGTACAGTTATTGTTCCAGTAAATTTAACAACAAAATTTTCATATCTATTTCCACAAACTGGAAGATTCATAGAGTTTGAATTCCATACGCCAGTACATAAAATTTGATCTGGAACCATTTGATTACTTAACCATAAAAATGAATATTGTCTTACTCCAGTATAAACTGTATATTGTAAACCTTGACCTCCAGCATTTTGTACTGCTGATTGAGCATTTTGAAGATTCGTATTAGCAGTAGATAAATTTATTGCTGATATATCTAAAGCATCTTTAGCAGAATTATTTTGAGATAATGCTGTATTAACTGTTACTGTTTGCCCATCTACTGCTGATTGAGCTAAATTTTTCTCTGATAATGCTGTTGCTTCTGCTGCTACCGCTACATCGTATGCATCATATGCATCATCTCTAGCCTCTTTTGCGGCTACTGCGTCATCATATTTTTGTTCTGCAGTATCTATTAATGATATAAATTCATCTTTGTAATTTAAATCAGATACACTTTCATTTAATTCTTGTATATCTTGAGCGGCTAAACTTAATGGATCATCACTATAAGCAGGGGTAATAAATAGCCAACCAAAGCCTAAAATGGCGGCTAAGGATAATCTCCATAATTTAGTCCTAGTCAACTGATAACTCCCTGTTATAACTTTTATAACAAGTTAATTATATCATTGAACTATTTACGATTATCTGTACTGTAAAATCCTGGGCCTTTTAGATTAATACCAAATGTTCCAAAAACTTTATTCATTCTGTTGCCACATTTTTCACAAATCTCTAATGAATCTGCTTGTTCAAATGTTTTTGTTACTTCTATATTGAAATCACATTCAATACATGCGTACTCATATCTTGGCATTTTTCTCCTAATTTTAATGAGCAGTTTGTCGTCATGCTCAGGACGGAGTTAAGTATCGATACCTAACTCAATTTATTTGATTTTGATGGTTTTTGGCTTCTTCTCTTCGGGAATGTTACGTTCCACAAAGATGTCAAGAATACCGTCTGCCATTTCAGCACGATCCACCTCCATATACTCTCCAAGAGCAAAGGTGCGTGTGAACTTTCTGGTTGCGATACCCTTGTGAAGAATCTGATTTTCTGATTCTTCGGTTTTCTCACCCTTAACAATTAAACTTCCATTGTCTACAGAAACACTTACTTCATCTTTGCTGAAACCAGCAACGGCAAGTGATAACTGATAGGTATCCTCGTCAATCTTTACCAAATTATATGGCGGATAAGATTGATGATTAGCCTCACGATAGACATTAGAAAGACGGGTTAGATTATCAAACCCGATAAAAAAAGGATCTCTAAAAAGATCCATGGCAAATTGAGTTACCATTATTCCTCCTTTAAGCGAATAAGTTATATAGGCCCCATTTGGCGGCCTATATATATTATAGCAAAATTTTTAAAAAACGTCTAACTAGGATTTACAATATCTATCGAGAATTCACCGTCATCTTTTATAAAAAAATCTATTAATACTGTTGCTCTTGGCTCTGTAACAACAACTTGATGTATTGTTCCTGGTGACATATAAAATATGTCTCCAGCTGATATGTGGTAAGATTCATATTTTAAATCAGATTCATTATATTTAGAATCTAAATCAAAATCTTCATATATTCTATACTCTATATTCCCTATGCATTGCATTGATATTACGTGTTGTGGATCTTTGTGTATATTATAAGATTCTTCATTACCGACAAAATTTAATACCATTTTTGCAGAAACTGATTGTTTTGCAACTCTATTATTTAATAATACAGAATTATATATTTCCTTTAATTCTTCTAAATTAATTCCGTCTTGTGTTCCTACATGCCAGCAATGAAGACCTAATTTTTGTAACATGTATATGTTAGTTGTTTTATTTTTATTTAAAACAACAGCACCATCATCTGGCCTTAAATTTAATGGATTATTATAATGAAAATTTAAATTATCTAAAAAACTTTGCCAGTTTGGAGTTTTTTTTAAAAAATTTTTTTGATGTATTATCATTTATGTCCTTTCATAAATTATACCATTTGTGCCTCTAGTTGGACTCGAACCAACACTGAAACGATTTTAAGTCGTTTGCCTCTGCCATTGGGCTATAGAGGCGTGTCCCCAGTAGGTATCGATCCTACGACCCACAGATTAAAAGTCTGTTGCTCTACCAACTGAGCTATAGGGACCTGCGAGCCCCCCAACAGAATCGAACTGTCAACCTACGCATTACAAGTGCGTTGCTCTACCTATTGAGCTAAGGAGGCTTAGCGATCCATAACGGACTTGAACCGTCGACCTCTACCGTGACAGGGTAGCGCTCTAACCAACTGAGCTAATGGACCACTTGACTAAGAATTTAAAATTTTAGCCAATGCATTTACTGTAGCAGCAATTCTTCCAATATCCCTTAATTGCTCTACTGTAAATCCTTCTTGTTTTAATGTCTCATAATGTGCTTTTACACAAAAATGACATTTGCCAATAATTGAAGATGCTAATGAGTATGCTTCAAAATTAGCTTTAGTTGTTCCTCCATGTGATGTTATAGCATTCATTCTTAATTGTGCTGGAAGACCTTTTAGATTTGTATCATCAGCCATCTCAATATATGGATACCATACATTATTTTGTGCCATGATAGCACCAGCTGTCATGGCAGCATTTTTTTCTACTTCATTTGTAGAGCTTGCAGCAATAAAAGCAATTAGTTTTCCATTACCAGTTGAAAAAGAAGCTGCTAAAGCTAGATGTGTGGCCAATTCAGGATCAACTGTACTACGATTAATTACAGCATCAAGATTTAGTTTTATATCTTTTGCATAATCTGGTAAAGACTCTTTAAGTTGCTCAACCCAAGACATTATAGAGTTTCTCCTCCAAGAGGTCTATTGCATGCACAAAGTTCTCCTGTTTGAAGAGCATCTAGTACACGTAACGCTTCATCTGCATTTCTACCAACATCTAAATTATTACATGTTACATGTTGAATTACATTATCTGGATCAATAATAAATGTTGCACGATAAGTAACTCCAGACTGGTGATGAACTCCTAAATCACTTGCTAACTGATGTGCGGTATCAGCAAAAGACCAAGAATTTGTTTTCTTGAGATCATCATGTGCGTTACGCCATGCTATCTTACAAAATTCATTATCAACAGATCCAGTCATAAGAACTGCATCACGATCATTAAAATCATTTACTAATGCATCATATGCGACAATTTCAGTTGGGCATACAAAAGTAAAATCTTTTGGATAAAATGCAATTACTTTCCATTTTCCTGGAAAAGAATCTTGCGTAATTACTTCAAATGAGGAATCGTCATATGACAAAGCCCCAGGCTTAACTCCAGTAACAGCAAAGTTACCTAGTTTATCTCCTACTGTTTTCATTTTTCTCCTTATATAAGTGGGATCATTCCCGCTGGACCACCAGGGCTCGAACCTGGGACATCAGAGTTAACAGCTCTGCGCTCTGCCGACTGAGCTATGGTCCAATGCGCCCTTAGAAGGAATTGAACCTCCGACGCAGACCTTAGAAGAGTCTCGCTCTATCCACTGAGCTACAAGGGCATTTGAATATCTTATAATATCAAAAAATTATAGTTTTGACAATCTTTTTATAATAATATTGTAAAAATCTTCTGCTGCATGAATATGCCAATGAAATCCGTTGTGTGCCCCTCTTCCATTATTTTTTATTCTATCTGCAGCTATATTAAATAATAATTCATTACTTAAATCTAAGTGGCAATTAATTTCTTTTTGATTATTAGGAAGAACAAGATCTCCTTTCCTAAACCAAGAATTTGCTTCTATCCAACAATAATTTTTGTGATAACCAGGGTACTTGTCTTCAATTTTTTTATACATATGTGACTGGTACCCTTGAAACCATGTGCTCCAAAAAAAATTAATATTATTTGTTTCACAATATTGTTCTAGGGCATTCAACATTAATCTATCATAAAAGAAAGCAATTTTATTTGAAATAACTTCTTGTGGAGTATAAGGAATTTTAGAATATTTTGACAACTCATATTCATAAAGATCTGCCGTTAAAATATAATTCTCTTTTACGCCAGGGGAATTAAACATTTTTGCCTGGTTTGCATTTCTTTCTGGATTTTGCATTTCATTTTCTAAATAGGGATAACAAAATCTATGCATTGGGAATAATGCAACTACTGTTTTGGGATGACCATATTTTTTAAAATAAAAAAAACATTTAGCAATTTGTCCAGCCATAGAATCTCCGCCCACTGCAAGAGAAGAAAAACTAGAATTTAATTTTTTTGAAAGCATATCAACATATCTAAGTCCTTCGGGTAATCCATCTCCCCTTGTATAGGAATCCCCTAAAAATAAAATATCAGCTTGGTTTTCAAAAGGTTGACTCCTATACCCTAAATTATTTTTTATATACTCAATAGGTATTATATCTTCATTTAATGTTCCATATCCAGCAAGCTGTATGTCCTGTATTAAATAATTTTCCCAACCATCAAAATCTTGTTCTTCTGACATCTACATCTTTCTATTATAAAAATTATCTTATAATTTTTGTATTATAAGTTTTTTCCCATTCTAAAATATCTAACTGATCATTCAATAAAGGCTGGCCTTTAATATTTAAGCTTGTATTTAATAATATAGGCACACCAGTAATACTATACCAGTTTTCTAAAACTTTGTAAAGATCTGGGTGTTGACTTTTGTTTACTGTTTGAACTCTTGAAGTCCCATCTTTGTGAACAACAGAAGGTATTTTTTCTGGCTGTAAACATTTAACTGCATATTGCATGTATGGACTTGTAAAATTCATATCAAACCATTTACTTGCATGTTCTTCCATTACTACTGGAGCAAAAGGCCTAAATGATTCTCGTTTTTTAATTAAATTAACTTTATCTTTAATATTAGGATCACGTGGGTCTGCAAGAATACTTCTATTTCCTAACGCCCTTGGTCCATATTCTGCTCTACCAGATGCTACAGCAACAATCTTATCTCTTATCAATGAAGTAATAATTTCTGTTACTGGATAGTTACTGCCTAGATCGTAGCCAAGATAAGGGTTACTCCAATTTATATGTTTACCATATAAAGCTGCAGCTGCACCAAGAGATGAACCTGCGTCTCCTGGATTTGGCATAATCCAAACATCATTAAATATATTCCAAAGTTTAGTATTTGCAGAACAATTTAATGCACACCCTCCCATAAAAACTAAATTATATTTTCCAGTTTTTGCCTGTGCATATCTCATAAACTCTATTAGTCTTAATTCATATACTTTTTGAACAGCAGCAGCAATATCAAACTGCTCTTGTTCTCCTATGTGTTCATTCCAATCATTTATACCTTGATGAAAATTATATTTTTGTTCTTTTATGGATGGAAAATATGCATTTATTTTATTAAAATATCTATTTGGGTCTCCGTATGCTGCCATTCCCATCATAATATACTCTTCTTGATTAGGCATAAGGCCTAATAAAGAAGTAAAGGCGGAGTAAAATAATCCAAAACTAAATGGGTAATTAAACTTTTTTATTAACTTAATTTTTTCATTTTCACCAACCCAAATTGTTGATGTATTATATTCACCTATGGCATCTAATACTACTATTACAGCATCATTAAATTTACTTGTGTAGTATCCAGCGCAGGCATGAGAATAATGATGACTAAAATATTTAACTGGAAGATCCATTGGAATATTCGGTTTCCAGTCAGCAGCACCACCCTTTAAAAATATACGTGATCTTTTAAGCTGTGGGTGTTCATAATATGCTATGTGCGTTGGGACACCATAATTAAGCATATCTGTATATATTTCTTTACTGTTATACCAATCATTTTTTTTCTTACTATATCTTTCAGCATGTCCAGCAAATAAAATTTCTCCATCTCTTATTAAAGAGATGGATGCGTCATGAGAGGTTTCATTAATCCCCAATATTGTTTTCATTTTTCTCCAATTCATTTAAAAAATTTTCACATACATGAACATGTTTATGAATGCCCCAATGAGCAAAAAATTTTAAACTTTCTCTATCATCAGCTACATCAAAATCTTTTCCAAATTTATTTCTTAAATCTTCATGACAATTTATTGTTTCGCACATATTAAATAAACTTTCTTTACTATAATTAATTTTACAATTATCATCAATGAAATCTTTACACAGAACATCTTCCCAATTTTTTGAAACATGCCATTGGTTAAAATTCATATTAATATAATTTTTAAATCTTATATTATTTATATTTTTATTAAGCCATTTTTCTTCTTCAGTACTCCAAGTCGACCACAATAATTTTATATTATTAGTTTTACAATAAATTTCTAACATTTTAATAAATTGAATACTAATACTAAAAGTAGTTTCAACTGGAAAAATTTCTTGTACATCTAATGGGGCTTTAAAATAATTATTGTCAAAATCAAATTTTCCAACGTATGGATTTAAATCAATTATTGCTTCAACAATTTCATAATCATTTTTTTCTATACCCTGTTGTTTGTATTTCATTTTATTTTTTAAATATTGAATTTGCATTCTACTAAAATTTGGAAAAAGCGCTAATACAATTTTAGGATTTCCAACCCTTTCAACGTAAGAAAAAAATGTACTTACCGACCACATTACAGACTGCCCTGGCCCACTAATATTTGCACAACTAATTTTTAATTTTTCTGAAACTAAATATGGCCAATTAGTGCCCCTTGGAACCCCTTGTCCATATGTTAAAGAACATCCAAGAGTTATCAAATCGACATTTTTAATTTCATTTTTATCCAGCCAAAATCCTGTTATATCTTTTACATTATCTCCTTTTGCAAAAAGGCTTCTTCCAATTTCATTTATTGGATATCTTGAATGCCTCCACAAATCATTATTATACGTTTCTTCATTTTTCATATTTTTTCTATAAAACTTTCTGCAACATGATCATGCCAATGAACGCCCATATGTATGCCATCCGAGCCTATATAATAAATATCTTCTCCCAATAATTTACTTTCGTGGTCTACGTAGCATAAATCTTCTGAATGCTTATGCTGATTAAAAACTTTATACTCTTTTGTTTTTGTATAATGAAACACTGGAGCGTGTTTTTCATATAAAAAATATTTTCTTTCAAGTTTATTACTTATACGTAAAAACTTTTTAGTTATATTTAAAGCATTATAATCCCAAGTAGACCAATAAAAGTTTATATTTAATAATTTACAAATTGTTTGAATAGTATAAATTGATGAAAAAAATTGTTGTATTCCGTTTTCTGGAGCAATAGTGCTATGTGGGTTCGCTGGTAGCTTTAAATATTTTTCTTCTGGGCCATTTTTAATTAAATAAGAAGTTTTAGTTCTTGCCTCTATATCATTATAAAAATTTTTATAATAAAATCTATCAACTACATGCTGGTATCTAAGAGGATCTGGAAAAGATGCAAAAACATATTTTGGAATACCAATGTTATCTATATATTCTAAAAAAATATCCAAACAATCTTTTACCGAGTTCCCAGGGAATGCTAAATTAGACACTGAAAGTCCAGTTTTTTCTTCAATAGTTTTTGGCCAAATGAATTCTTTTGGTATTGCAACCCCATATGTATTTGAACATCCTAAAGTAATTATTTTTGATAGTGGCTCAGACATTTTTCTTTGAAAAAAATTATCATCATTTTCATGTCTGTTTTTATAATTAGTTTCTGATATATAATATAAAGAATTATTATCATCAAATACATTCATGATTAATATATAAACCCATCTCTCTTTTTTTTCTTTTTAAAAATTTTTATAAATTTATAAAAGTAATATAGTACTTTAATTTTCATTCTATTTCCTCCAGTGGAATTATTCCTTTTTCAACTGCAATATCATAGCCTTCTTTTGTGAAATGCATTGTTGCCTGTAGATTTTCATCGTATTCCACATTCATTAAACCTTCTTCAAATAACTGTGTGAGGTTGCTATCCACGTATTCCATATGTGCTTCCCATAATTCTGGCGCTAATTTTTTTGTAACTGTTTCATTTAACTCAAATACAGGTTCTCCCTGTTCATTATATCCAGCTAGCCTAATTGCTCCAATATCAATATAATACTGCATTTGTCTTAATGCTTCTTCGTCATCCATGTTTTCTCCTTTGGTGCACCAGGTAGGACTTGAACCTACGACTACCCGATTATGAGTCGGGGGCTCTAACCAACTAAGCTACTGGTGCCTAGTTGAATTATATATTTTCTAATTCTTTTTTGTCAATAGATTGTTCAACTATTTGCTGAACATATTCAGAAAAATGTTTTCTTATATTTCCTGGTGGTCTTTTACCAGTTTCATTCCATATTCTTTTATATTCAAATATATTATCAAATGTGGTTGGGCACACTTTTATACCATTAAATTCTTTTAATCTAACTGGAAGAGGTACATGTTTTCCACAACATTTACACTCTTTAGCTTTATCTTGATATATACTCATAATATTTCCATTCCATCTAGTGCTTCCGCCAACTTTCTTGGTAATGGAGCACGAATAATATTTCTATTGTCTTCAAATACAGGTTCATTTATTCTATCTCTTGACTTTAATGAAGAATAGGTATGTATTTCAACATTACCAAAATCTGGCCTAGTCAAACTAATTGCATTAAATATAGCCCCACATACAGCATCTGCTAAATCTTTTGATCCTTTTCTTGGGTGATCAACTTTATCTTTTATAATTCTTAATTCAAGCAATTCATCAATTAATAATTTAATGTGTGGACCACTTAATCTTTCTTCTAAAACAACCATTGCCATATCGTCATAATGTTTTTTAGCCACAGATAGAGTTTCTGTATTTATTCCATATTGCCTTAATTGTTGCATCATGTCATGAGAATTCCATCTATCAAATGTACATATTCTAATTTTAAAACCACGAGATCTTAAAGCAAGAATATAATCTCTAACTTCTGTAAAATCTACAGATTTATCTGATGTTGGTGTCCAATATCTTACTGCGTCTACCTCAACTATCGGGGCAGGTTGAGAATAATTATCTGTAACTTTTACATTAACCCATTTGTTAATGTGTGCCATTGCAACAGCACAATGGTCATGCTTTTGAGCTAAGTCTACGTGTATAAAATAATCTTTATCTTCTTGGGGCAAAAACCATTCTTCAAATCTACCAAAATTATCTACTGCTAAAGAAAGACTACTGAATGCTTTTTCTACTTTTTCTCTTGATTTAAAAAAAGCATCTATCGCTTCTGGAGGCATACATGCAAATCTACCAAGGGCATCTACTGGATCTCTATAAAATGGTACTTTAAAATCATCAATACTTCTAGTTGGGTTTACTTCCCACGTAGGTCTTTTCAATGCATATATTTTAGGGAGCTTATAAGAAATTATATGATCTTCATCCCAAGAAACTTCAAACTGATTTCCTGGAGTATTTTCAGGTAAATCTGGATCTATATTAAATATATGAGTTCTAACTATAGTTTCTTTTTCTGCAACAACTTCAGAATACCTTTGTTGAATATAATCATTTTTAAATCTTGGGAATGAAAGTAAAATAACTTTACCATAATCTGGAAAACGAGAATCTACTGATCCACGATACATTTCATAAATAGCACTAGCTGTTTTAGCTTGATCATGACCACTTGTACTTTCAAGAGCAAAACCAGAAATCTCATCCAAAACTGCGACCAAGACGTTATAGCCCTCAAAAGCTTCTCTTTCTGAATGGCCTGAATATACTGTTACATTTTTATTAAATTTAATTTCAGAAGCTTTTGCTTCATATTTTCCAATAAACCAAGGGCTTCTTTCAATTCTAGTTTTAAACCCTTTAAAGAAAACATTATTAGCTTGTTGTGCGTTAATAGCAATATTAATGATGTCTATGGTGTCGCCAGGGGGTTTTCCATAGTAGGTTGCTGGATCTTTAAGAGACAATAGTAAATAAACTATATAGGCTACTGATATTGTTGAGCAATAGTCTTTCCCGCTACCCTTACCTAATTGTGCTATTACCTCGTTACAAGTTTGCCTATATCTATTTTTTCCCTCTGTATCCCCAAAAAGTTTAATTAAGGTAGACTCTTTATAGATTTGGCTACTCTTCTCAATGAGTGTATACTGGTACTCCGAAAGCGGAGGTAGGCCGAGATAGTCTGGGCTTGTAACAAATGTTCGTAAATCGACTGGTCTTTCATCAAACTCTTCTCCGTCTAATATATCTATTAAATCATTAAAATTTAATTCCATTTTTTATTACCTTGGAATTTCTTTCCATATTCCGTTTTCAAAAATAAAACATTGACCATTTGAAGGCTTAAACCATGTTTCTTTATTAAGAACATTTTTAGGCTCTATTTCTGAAACATAATTTGCTTTGCCAACCCCAGGATATGGGACATAACCACTTTTTATTTTAACAAAATTATAAATATTATTTGAGTATGAATATCTAACATCGCTTAATACTTTTTTAACACCATGAGTACAAATTTCTTTTGCTGAATGTATAACAAAATCTCCAATGCTTGGCTTATAAATAATATTTTGATTAACATATTCTAATTCTCCGCCTTCAAAATTATTAAGATAAATGACCATTCCATAATGCGTATTTTCTCTTAAATCATATGGCTCCCCATCAACATATTCTAAGGCCTGTTTCTCCAAAGAATCGTATTCAACATTATCTGCATGTGGAGACATAAAAGAATTTTTTATCATTTTTAATGCACGTGAGCCATGTTGTATATTAAAACCATTTTCTAAATTTATGGACTCTATAATTTTTTCATAAATTGGTTCAAAGTTGACAGTCCCAGGTTTTGAAAAATATCTACCCGATTCTCCTATTAGATCCCAATTACTGTCTTCTATTTTTTCAATTGAATTTACTAAATCTTCACAAAATTCTTTACTTAAAAAATTTTTATAAACATATATTTCCTCACCAATTTTTTCAAAAATATTTTTATTGAACATTTGTTATTACCTCATTATCTTCTATGTTAATTGGTTCTATAATGCCAGTTATTTGTGAAAGTCTTTTTGCTACCTCTAATTTACATTTTGGACAAGTAGCTGTAACTTCTTTTAAAATTTTAACAAGAATATCTTGTTTTCTTTCTGTATCAGCAATTTGTGTTGCTAGTTCAGCATTATCTAATAGACCTACCTCTTGTAGCATACCAATTCTTTTACCTTCAATGTCTGCAATTAATTTTAAAGAAGTTGCTTTTACATTTAATTGACCTGATTGATCTGCATCCTCTACCGTTTTCCAAGCCTCTTTTATAAGCATTGCATAGTGCTGGTCTGCGCCAGATATAGCTTCCTTTGCCCTCTCACGGGCTCCAGAATCGCTTCTAACGACTTCTTTCCATTCGTCTATATAGCCTATAACCTCTGACCTTTTAAACCCTGTTAAGGTGGCGATTTGGGTAGGGTTATTACCCTTTAATAATTCTTCTACAACCCTATTCATACGATCAAAATGATCAGCTAATTCAATTTCCATATAAATTTATTATACCATATCTTAGTTGACTAGGATTGAGATTTAGCTATTTTTAACAATACTAAATATCCAATTAAATCATCAATATCATTATCTCCTGGATAATCAGTACCTTTCATTAATCTATTTAATTTATCATCAATTCTGACATGGAGTTGCTCTCTTGGTCCCGCCTTTGAAAATATACGCACAGGATCTAGGGCTGAATTGCCGTAGGCAATATTCTTTTTTACCAGCATGTGTGCAATTTCATGACAAGTTTCTAATATTTCTTTACCTGCTTCAGTTCCAACTGTTAATAAATATAAATCATCACATTGAAATTGACCTGAATCTGGAAATACTGGCTGAAGACTCATTTAACTAACCCGTTCTCTTTTAATGCTCTATATATGGTCATAACAGTTACGCCACATTCTTTTGCTATATCCTCCATAGTTTTCTTTTGAACTATGTACCTACGATATAGCCAATCTTTACTTTTATATAACTTCATTTTCTGCCCCACTGTATCTTGTCCCAAATGCGTTCATGCCAATAATAAACACCTACTTTTAATACAGTTTCCCAAAAAGCAATAGCAGTTGCCAATATAGCTTCACCTGTAATTATATATACTACAATAAAAGACGTTAAGGTTCCAAAAACCCTGTAGCTCCATGCTTTAGCAAAAGACCTACTTTTCGTTACTCTCATCTTGTATTTCTCCTAAATATAGTCTTGCTTCTGCATCTGCAATTTTATTTTCAAATACCCAATTCTTTACGCTTTTGAGTAGCACTAATATTTTCAATTTCTTCTCCTAACTTGACCTGTTCAATCTTATATCCAACATCTCTACCATAAACAATATTGGTAATATTAGGTAATCTTAATACCATTGCTCCGTCCATAAATTCATCTTTTGCAATATATTCTTTTACCTGATCAAATGTGAGAGGATCTTTTGGACTTGTATTATATGTATTTCTAACACCTAAAAGTACTTGATCTGTTCTCTTTCCAGCCTCGATATACAAAGCATGATGACCTTCATGCCATGGCTGATATCTACCAAGCATTAATGTTGTGGGTTCTGACCAGTCATGCAATTTAAAAATCTTACATATATCTTTTGCTCTTGCGCCTACATCATCTACAAAATCAATATATGAAATATTAAAATCTTCTGGGTCTTGCCACAATTTATTTGTATCTTCAAATCTTCCTTCTGGGATAGTATTCATCCAAATCAAAACATCTGGTTTACCAAAAGCTGATCTTGTTGCATTTGTTGGACATACAAAGTCAACAATCACTGGCGCAACATTTTGTTTAGCAATTAGCCTTGCCATTTCTCCCATACGACGTGCCTGTTCAATTCTATCATCAGGGCTAAATCCTAAATCTGAATTAACAGTTGATCTAACCTCATCTGCATTTAAATGGATTGCATTAATTCTTTCCTTTAAAGCTTTTGCTAGCTCTGTCTTCCCAGAACCAGGAAGTCCTATAATCTGTATAATCATCTTTTAGTCAACACTTCATTAGCATAATAAGCAATTCCGAATGAATCTGCTACGTCAAAATCTTCTAAACTTAAATTATATTTTTTGTTAAAATAATCCACTGTTCTCTTTTTTCTAATTTCTCGCATTTTATTCTTATACCAAGAATCTGCGTATCCAGGATTTTCTGATTTTAATTTTTCTTTTTCAAATTTCGTTGGGTTCTTATTTCCGATATGAGCCTGCCAAGAACTAGGGGATACAGTAATAACGGAAGAGCCAGTAGACATAAGTTCAGCAATAACAACACCGTAGACATAAGATAATTTTATCACAGCATCAGCAGATTTGACAAGTATTGCTCCCTCAATTGCAATATAATCTGATTTTAATTCATCTATCATTGCAAAGGTTTTGCATTTAGCATCATATATTTTTTCATATATGTCGTTTCCCGTCAAATTAATTTTACCCCATTTAACTGGTTTATTATTTTCAAGCAGGCAAAATGCAATAGAATTTGTAGATGCATCTATTCCCAATACCCTATTTGCTTTAGTTTTAATCAGGCTGGCTAATGTCATTTAACATCCTCCTGATCTTATTCCTATGCTTTGAAATATTATTTTTTTCACATTTAGAACAAACTAAAGACTGATTATATCTACTTAAATTAGATTTACAGTATTTACACTCTCTTTTTGCTCCAGATCTGATTGCTTTTTTTTCATAATACTTTTCCATAATTTTTTTATTTGTTGCAATTCTGCAACATTCATCATTATGATATTTTTGATTATGAGTTTTTGGCTCAAACTCTATAGCACAATCTTTATTACCGCATATCATATTTTAATTGGCTCATACGGAACTATTTCTATTAGTCCCTCTTCCATAGACCAGCATTCTTTTTTAACTGGGCAATTCTTGCATTGTGAAGCAGATTTTTTATATGGACGTAATGGCAAATCTCCATCATTAAAATTATCATATACAGAACATAGCCATTCAAATAATTCTGTAATTATCTTTGTATTTCTTTCATTCATTTGAACAGGAATAATTAATACCTGTTGCGTATTTTTATTTTCATATAAGAAAAATCCTTCTTTAACATTACGCAATTTCATATATGTTAATATTTGTAGCAAATGGTTAGGAGCTGGACTCATCTTACCTTGATAAGTATCCCAACTTTCTTGCTTTGCCGTTTTAATTTCTCCAATAACCTCTTCATTATTCCAATCAAGAATCACATCTATAAAACCACGTATTGGTGGATATTCATTAATAATTTCATATTCTTCATGCTTCATGACGCCCATCTTTGTAATCATTTTTTGTATTCTTTCATGAGCCTGTGTACCCTGTGACATATTTGCAATTGCAATAGAATCATTTTCATCTATAAACATTGCTCCAGAAAACGCTAAATACCAATACCTAGGGCAATTACCATGTCCATAACCTAAAGAGCTTGGACTAAAACTAGTTTTTGTTGTTTTTTGATTTGGCTTTTTTGTTGATAGATATGCCTCATTTAACATTTTAGAAAATGAAGATGGATCAAAATTACCTGTAGTTTTTTTAAATTTTAAATTGTTTACTATTTCTCTAGCCATTATATCTTACGACATACTTGAGTGCATCCACAAGTTTATCTATTGACTCCTTTGCTGAATAATATATATTTTTTTTATTGTTATTTGCAGTGCCCGCTTTATCTTTTGCAATTGTAGAATACACCGCAGCCATCATAGAGAATTTTGTAGACATTGCCTGCAACTCAATAATTAACTGCGGTGCTTTGGCAGCGGGAACATCTGGATTCATTAAAAGCTTAACAACAATTGATAAAGCTTTATCTAACTGTTCGTCTTTCATATACTCATGAAGATCATTAAATTCAGTTATTTTATTAATTAATTCCAAGGTGTTCACGTCTGACATATTAACCTACAATAACCTTTGTAACTAGTGCATACCCAATCCATAAACCAACAATGCCCATTAAGCCAGCAAATACTGGCGGTGCTGGTATAGGTAATTTAAATGCACTAAAAATTCCACCGACTACTGCTCCTACTATAGTAGTTAAAAATATTTCTTTCATTAAAATGGAACCTCTACTTCATCAAAAGATCTATCTGAGGAACGATCTTTTTGTAAAGTATAAGAAGTTACAGCTACGCAGTGTCCTTCCATTTGCTTATACACTTTTATCTCATGTTCACTTCTATTATTACCAGACTTGTCTACCCAAGTTGATTCATATATTGTTCCAGTAAGTGTTATCTCTTGACCCTTTTTTATAGTGTATCTTGCCTGATCGGCAAATTTACCCCAAAGCTTTACGGTCCACCAGGAAGTGGCAGAGTCTTCATACTTTCCTGTTTCTTCATTTTTTACTCTATCATGTGTTACCACACGCAGTCTAAGACCAGTATCTCCAATTGGAGATGGATCTTGACCAAGCCTACCTACTAATGTAATAGTTGGATTTGGCATTACGTTCTCCTTTTTAAATAAAAAACAATAAATGTTTTATTGTTTTTAAAATTAATTTTCTTTAACATTTAAAATTATTGGATCTGCCTCATGAGATCCAATTTTGTTACCGAATTCATCCATTCCCTTTTTATATAATCTTAATCTTTTGCCAGTTTCTCTTACTGATGCATGCAATGCATCAACATATTCTTTTCTGTCATTAGTTTTTGGGTATGGAAAATCTTCATTTAAAATTGTTATTGTTGAATTATTAAATTCTCCTATTGATATCGGAAGGATACATCCAATATTTGTTCCTGCTGGTATTAAAATTTCTTTATTTGCAAACTCTGGTTTTATTCTCCATACAATAGATAGCTCTCCTGTAAAAAATGATGTAGCTAAAATTGTACTCAAGACCATTGCTTCTTCTAATGGTTCATTTGGTACTGGCATTGTTAATAAACTAATATTTTGATCTGATTTAAATACTAAATTAGTAACAAAGCTTACCGTACCTTCGCTTCTTCCTGCATCTGACCATATATGATCTTTTCCTAAAATACCAACTGCTGCAGATTCTCTATCACCATTCCATTTAAAAGATATATCTTCATCATAATAAACACCATATCCAAAAACATTTGCTTGGGCTATTGGGAAACAACTGTAAGTACTAGAATGCATCCATTCTCTTTGAAATTTTAATTGTCTTAATTTAGCACCCTTACCGTTTGTTCCTCTATAGGCAACTACATTATACATTTTTCTCCTCCCTGAACTTTACTAAATCTTCTAGCACAGACCATTCTACAACTGCAAGTCTTGTTTTATCTTTTTCTCCAATAATAATTTTTAATAATGGATGCATATCCCTATCAACTTTAAATGTATCTGTACATATTTTTGCCCAAACAGATTTATTTAAATTAAAAGAAGATTTTGATTCTTTATAATCAACAACAAAATTATACCATTTTGCATCACCCTTTTGGTATTTTCCTCTTCCAGAATTTTTTTGAGCTTTTGCATTATCTCTTTTAATTTCAGATCTTTCAGTCATTATCTCTCCCATCAACATATGTTTCTTTATAAATTTTACCATTTTTATAAGGCATTACAATATTAGGATCATAGCTATAATCTGGATTATCAGTATCATACAATTTTTCTTCAGCAATTTTTATTTTTTTTTCTATTTCATTGTTATAAATTTCTGTTACTTTTTCAATTCCATATTTTTCTTTAAGTAAATTCCATTCAGAATCTCCTTCATATTCCCACTTATGAAACATTCTAAAGAGATATTTATTGCCACTAGTAACTGGAAGTACTCCATGATAGTATGGATAAAATGACGGGAATACTATAATGTCTCCAGCTTCTGGTCTATATGTAAGTATTTCATTTGTTTGATCATTTAAAAAAGATATCTCTCCGCCAATGTAATCATCATTCATATATGCAGTTACAGTTAATACAAATTTAAGATCACCAGAGGACATCTTCCATAGGTTTTGATCTACATGATAAAATAAAGCCATATCTCTTTCTGTTGTAATATCATATTTTAATATGTCTGCCTTGACACGAGTCCACGGTGGCGAACTTAAATCAAAATGATTTACAAAGCTTGGCCAATTTATTTTATCTTTATAAAATGATACATAGTCTTGTCCTACATTTTTATAATTATTAAATAATTCATTTATAATTTCATATTGATCTGTTTTTTCTTCTATTTTTATGTCATAAAAATTATCAACAGTTTTTGCTATTTTACCAAAAACTCCCCAATCCTGCCATTTAGTAATATATGTATCCTGGCTTATATTTTCACTTTGTTTTATTATATTAAATGTATTATTAATATCTTTAAACATATTTTTATAAACCAACACCCCTGGAAAAATTTCTTTTTTATTTAAATCTTTTATCATGAAACTATAATTTCCTCAGCATTAACACTTATTTGCTGTAAATCTTTATCAACATATTTTTTAATTTCTTGTAATACATCAACTTCTTCTGAGCTGGTTCCGACATATTCATATTTAAAAAATGATCTCATAAAATATCTATCTGCGCCTTCAAAAAATTTAACAGCGTGATAAAATGGAGAATGTGAAGGCATTATAACCAAATCACCCTCGCCTGGCTTATAAACATAGCTCTTATTAGAAATTGAATCATATGCACATATTTCTCCACCGCTATAATTGCTGTTTAAATATATATTAATTGTAGCAACCAATTTTTTTGTAGAATAATCTTTTTCATGATACCAATCATCTACGTGATATGGCATCATAACTTGACCTATTTTTAAATTTCTATTCTTTAATTTATCATCTGACCATTTAAAAAAATCTAAATCATAATAAGTTGGTTCATGCAACATTTTGTTCCAATCATTTATAAATTTAGGCCAAATTGAATTACGTAAATTAAACTCATCAAAGTAATCTTTTCTAATAAAATCTAAAATATCTAAAAATTCTTGAATTATATTTTTTTGTTTTATTATTTCTTCTGAGTCAGAATTTAATATAGAATTATTCCACTCAAAAACTTCTTTGCGAGAACCTTGCTCAAACCAGTCATACCACTCGCCAATAATACAATTTTTAGAATTGAGCATATCTATCATTTCTTTATTATATTTAAAAATATTTTTATAAATAACTATTTGAGGAGCAACTACAATTTTTTCAAAAGTATAATTTTTCATTGATTTACCTTTAAATTATTTTTATGCCCAGAGCTACATGTCCATGTCATAATAAAATTCTCTTTATCCCAAAAATATTCAGAAGCATCTAGGTCGCATTTAAAACAAGGTTTAGAGCCAATAACTTTTTCTAAATGCTCTATGTCGCCTTCTGTTGGCTTTGGTCCAATGAATTCATTAATATTTGGCATCAATCTCTTCCTTTAATTTGTTAACTACATCTGGATTATCTTTAAGATACTGGACGGCCTTTGCTCTACCTTGTAATCTTTCTCCATTTACGGTATACCATGCCCCGCCTTTTTCTACTATTCCACACATTTCTGCAACATCTAAAGTTTCTCCTACGCCATCTACCCCTAATGTTTCTCCTTGGAAATAGAAGTCATACTGTCCAGATAAATTTGGGGGCCCAAGTTTGTTGTAATCAATAATCCAATTAACTGGTCTTCCGACTCTTTGTTCAATAATTTTATCGCCAACTTTAACGCCAGATTTGATAGCATTAGCCTCAGCCTCGGAAGACCAAAGCTTAATGACTGTGGAGGAAAAGAATTTGACTGCCATTCCTCCCGTAGGTATGTGGCTGGCATGCATAGACCCAAATTGATTTCTTTGCTGGGAAATGAGAACAAGTAATGTATTTTTGTTTGCATAATTTAACATCTTGACCGCATGGGTCATATCCTTTGCTTCTGCGCCTATTTGTTTTGTATCCTCAAGTTTTTTGAGTTCATCTGAATCTTTTTCAAAATATATTGCAGGAAGAAGAGCAGATATAGAATCAACTACAATTATATCTACTTCGGCTTCCATAAGTTGTGTTGCAACATCAACCATGTCATTAACTGTTTTTGCAGAAGAATATACAAGTTTTTCCGAGTCTACTCCAAGTTTTGATGCCCATAATGGATCATATGAATGCTCAGCATCTATCCAAGCGCAAACCTTTCCTTCTTTTTGTGCTTCTGCAATCATCTGTAAACAAAATGACGATTTACCTGCCGACTTATTTCCCCAAACTAAAACTTGTCTGCCAAAGCCAAGACCACCTTTTAATGCAAGGTTTAGCCCAATGCTTGGAGTCTTCTGCTTTTCAACCTTAACATCAATTGCAGATTGAACTCTGTTTCTAGTTTTTGTATCTAGTTTTGCTAATATATCGTCTATTTGTAGTGTCATTATTTTCTTTCTTTAGTATAGTATATCATTAAAAACGATTTCCGTGAAGAGGTGGCCTAACTTTATTTTTATCCATTTTATTTTGCAAAACCTCGTCAAGGCTATGAATAACAAATTCTTCATTACGCATAGCAGCATATAAATCTAATAATCTAATAATTGTATCTGCAATTTCTTCTACAACTTTTTCAGACCCCTGATCTTTACGGATAGCTTCCAAAACTTCAGTAACTTCCGAATGTACAAGAGCAAGTTTATTGCCAATTTTGTCATAAGAGTATTCTCCATCCCAAAATCCTTTATCTTTTGCTGTTTCATGCAAAAGTGCAGAAAGTGCATCTAATCCGTAATCAGTCGGTAGGGAGTTCATATTCTCCTTGACCATCTTCTTCACGCAACTTGAATTCAAATGATAAATTTTCATCATTATAAGATACTGAAAGCTGCTTATCTTGATTATTAGCTTCCATAAATAACTGGGTTGGAATTTCAATAGAACCTAATTTAGTTAAAACTGCTACTAATATTCTTGAAGCATTCATAGCCTGGAATATTTCTTCTGGTGTTTGTGTCATTTTATCTCCTTAATCATTAAAGTGCCATCATCTAATTCTTTAGTAATTGGTTTGCATGTCATGCCATCCCTCATTTTAGCTAAGGCTACTGGATACATACTTGCAAAAACAATGGCTCTTTTTAGATTTTTATATTTATCAGACATTACTATGTGAGCCATAGTCTGTCCTTTTTTCGTTTTATACGGAGTAAAGTTTACCACAATCTGCTCGTCCTCCGCAAGATCATATTCTCTTCTATACAAGTAGTCAATAAATAAATCATTATTTTTTGGATCAATATCTTTTACATTTATGTACCTAACAATACGATTATCTCCCACTAATATAAAGTACATTTGATTTGTTTCTATTTGTGTTTGTTCATTATGAAACAATCCTATGGAGCCTGTTTCATCTACTATCTCTACTCTTGCCCAACCGTCACCTCTTTTTATATTTTTTACCATTCCAAATATGACAAATGAACCAAGTGGATCAAAATCTTCTATTGGCCTTGCTTGGGCTTTTATTCTTGGAGGCAAATCAAGATTAAATGTAGGTATTCCTAAAAACTCATAATAAGATTCAGATTCTTTGCCAGTTCGTGGGTTGTCATCAAAAGCTGCTGCCCCAATAGCATTTAACGAAGAAATTGCTCTTGAATTTATTCCACTTCCCTTTTTACCTGCCTTGGATTTAAAATCTTCATAAGTAGAATATGGCCTGTTATTTATAATTTTATTTGCTATGCTATCTGAAATAAATTTAACTTCAGCAAGACCAAATCTAATTGAATCTCCTTGCAATGAGAAATTAATATCTGACTCATTAATATGTGGCAATTTAATTTTAAGACCTAATCTTTTTGCCTCAATTAAATATTCTGTTCTTGTATCTTTGTCTCCTTCGTTTTTAAGGAGCGAGAATAAAAATTCCAAAGGATAATGAAGCTTAAGCCAAGCGGTATAATAAGAAAGCATAGAATAAGCGACAGCGTGACTACGATTGAATGAATATCCAGCGTGGGCCTCAAATGTTTTCCAGAGTTGTTCTGCTTCTTGCTTGCTGATATGTAGCGAAGCGCCTTGAATAAATTTATCTTGGAACTGATCGAATTCTTTTGCATCTTTTTTCTTTCCAATAATCTTTCTTACCTTATCAGCTTCTGACCAGGTCATACCTCCCAAGTGTACGCAAGCTTGCATAACTTGTTCTTGATAAATGATAACTCCAAATGTATTTTCTGTGAAAGGCTTCATGATTGGATGTACAAACCTCACGGCCTCTTCTCCGTGTTTTCTTTTGATATAAGATGGGCCTACAGTATCCATTGCACCTGGTCTGACAAGAGCATTAGATGCAGCTAAATCTTCAAATGTGCTTACTCCCATTTTCATTAATAGATTTGTATACGGAGTTGCTTCAGCCTGAAATACACCCTTTGTATATCCTTCGCTTAATACTTTATAAACTTTTTCATCATTTAGATCTAGGGCTGATAGATCTATGTCTTTATTATATCTTTGCTTTATTGATTTTAATGTATCAGATATAACAGATAATGTTTTAAGCCCAAGAGCATCGAGTTTAATCAAACCTATGTCAGCAACAGTATCCATATCATATGCAACAACTGGAATTCTTCCAGAGACTTTATCTTGTGCATCTTCACGAGATTCTACTGGGGCGTACTTTCTAATATCGTCCTTTGCCACTACAACACCAGCAGCATGTACGCCTACGCTTCTAATCTTTCCACGAAGTCTTTCTGCAAGCCAAGTAACTTCTGGGTACTTTGTCCTAAATTCTTTTGTGTTTGGAGAATCTAAATAGTCTTCAAATGTATCGATTGATTTCAATGCTTTATTAACATCACCAAGGGGAACCATAAATACACGAGCAGCATCTCTAATCACACCCTTATCTTTAAAATAAGTATATGTTGATATTGATGCTACGTGTTTAAATTTCTTTTTAAGATATTCTTTTACTTCTTTTCTGCGTCGATCCTCAAAGTCTGTATCAATATCAGGAAAATCATTACGTTCTGGATTAATAAAACGGAAAAATAGAAGATCATATTTAATTGGATCAACATCTGTAATGCCAATTGTGTAACATACAAGTGATCCAGCAGCAGAACCACGTCCAGGCCCTACAAGCATGTCCTGAGATTTTGCCCAATTAATCATGTCGGCAACTACTAAAAAGTATGACGCAAATTTCTTTTGCTTAATTATATTTAATTCTTCATTTAATCGTTCTATATAAATATCATTATTATCTAATCCTAATTTTTTTAATCCAGCAAATGACATATCAGCTAATTTATCATCCGCATTAGTTTTAGGAACTGGAAGCAAGTCTAGGTTTTGATAAAAATCATATTGCTCTATTTTGTCTGCTATTTCTAATGTATTTTCAAATATATCAATTCTATTTATCCCAGACTTTTTAAAATCAACCTCAATTTCTTCACGAGTTTGTATAAATAAATTATAATCCTGAAAAGATATTCTTCTATCTGGATATAGATAATTAAATCTATCTAGCATATCTTTCATTTTACGTGATTCATCAAAATCTGCATCCTTATCCATTTTAGGATTTGTGGATAAAATAAGCATTGCTTCTTCTAATACTTTATCTTCACCGTTAGCAAAATGAGCATCTCCTGTTGCAACTGCCTTAATTTTAAGTTCATCTGCAAGTTCAAGAAGTTTTAAATTTATTTCCTGCGGATTATGAGACTGAACCTCCACATAAAAATCTTCTTGAAAAGTTTGTTTAAAATCTTTAAGTATAAGTTTTGCTTCTGAAAATTCGCCCTTTTCGATGCTCTTACTAATAAGACCATTAAGACATCCAGAAAGAACAATAATACCTTCCGCATATTCTTTTAACACCTCTCTATCAATACGTGGCTTATGGTAAAAACCTTCATTCCATGCAATCTCCTGAAGTGAATTAATATTCTCTAAGCCCTTTTTATTTTTTGCTAACAATATAATATGGTTATATGCCTGAATTGACTTATCTGTTTTAGAAGATCTGTCAAATCTATCAGTAGGAGAAATATATGCTTCTACCCCCAAGATTGGCTTTATATCATTTTCTTTGCATGCTATTTGAAAATCTCTATGAGATGACAATGTTCCATGATCTGTTATAGCAATTGATTTTTGCCCAGATTTTTTTGCTGCTAAAACTAGTTCGGCAGGAGAGTTAAGACCATCCATCAATGAATAATGAGAATGCACATGAAGATGCACAAATGACATTAACTCTCCGCCTTTCGACTACTACCAAGTTACATCGCTAGATGTAGATGGTTCTTCTTCTTCATGTCCGCCTTCTCCATTAAAGAAAGCTTCTTGATTCGCATAAGGTAGGTCACGAATCGCTGTTTCCTCAAGCTTATGAAGCTCAAGCCCAGAGGCATCAAACTTAGCCTCATCTTTGGCTAGTGGGATAATTGTATAGCTAGTATCTGTTTTTGTTCCAGATCTTTTAATTCTCCACATAAGATTTGTAATTGAACCCATTTCTCCAGCGTATTCTATTAAAGTTGGAGTAACTGTTTTGCCACTTGATCCCTGTGAAAGAATAGCTACGTACGGATCTTCTTTGCCATCATCAACTAATACATTTATGTATAAACGTGAACGGCCTTTCCATCCTGCCTTATAGTCTTTTCTATGTTGCTCGCAACCCCAGCACTTACCCTGATCTTCCATTGTGCAAAGAGCCTTGCGACGATAATCTTTTGGGTTTGTGTGTTCTACTGCAATAAATCCAAGACCCAATTTATCATTATAATCTGGTGAGTCTGGGTCTAGCTCCTGAAGAAATCTAATCTTTACGCTTTCTCCATCTTCGAGTTTAACCCAACGTCCCTTACTTTCTGAACCACTTGTTGATTGTGGCTTATCTATTACCTTTTTTAAAGCTGCTAATCCTGTAGCTTTCATAATTTCTCCTTAGTTTATATTTGACGGTATATATCCGTCTGTTTTTCTATTATATCACGTTGCCCAAGATCGATATTCGAAATCGGATACCGCATTATTAATACATAGCTTTATTTCTTCATCTGTCATATCGCCAGCATCTTTTGCATCATGTGGATATATCTTACCATAATCATAAGAAGCCCACAAGAGGTTTTTATTTTTTAATTTACTTGCAATACTAATTCCCAAATTTCTTCCAGCCTCGTCACTATCAGTCATAATTATTATTTTATTAAAATACCTATTTAATAATTTAATATTATCTGTTGATACATGCCCGCCTAATGTTGCAACTACATTTGGAAATCCTGCTTGATGAACACGAATTGCATCAAAACTAGATTCCACTACTACAACAGTATCGCCAATTCTTTTAGCTCTATGAATATTAAATAAAGTTTTACTTTTAGGTAAATTTGTACTATTCTTAAATCTTTTATCCGATATAGATCTACCTACTAAGCCTACTGGAACTCCATCTGGACTATGCACTGGAACAATAACCATATCTTGGTTAGAAGAATATCCTAATTTAAAATAATGCATTGAATCTAGGTTAATACCCCTACTTTCAAAATATGACTGAGCATGTTCACTTTTACCCAAATCACTATAAAGTGAATCAAGTATAGTTTGAGAAAATTCTATAAATTCTGGCTTATCTTCTAATATAGAATTTAATTCTTCTTCAAATATTTCTTCTTGGCTAGAGGATTTAGATGATATAAATCTAAGTGCTTGAAAATCATTTTTATCTAATATTTTTTTTACAAGATCAACTAAGTTGCCAGACTGTCCACATGATGGATTAAAGCATAGCCATGCTCCAGTTATTGTGCTTATACTAAAACTAAATGTGTGTACATTATTATGAAAAGGACAAAACATAGATATATTGTTATTTGATTCAGACAATATATCTAGCCCTAGAGCTTTTATTACACCCCTAATTTGGGACGGAGTGTACGTGGAATTAATTTCCCTTGTGCCATTCCCTCTGTATCCCATGCCTTCTTCTTTCCCACATAAACTCCTTGGATAGTCATTAAAAACTTCCAAGTCTCACCATTAAATTCTACCGAAAATGCTGGGTCTATGTCAAGTATTCTGACATAACCTTTATCTCTCATATCATGAATTAGTAAGCTTTCATACTGATGTCTAATCCTTATTATGTCAGAATCATCTAAAAATTCTACATTAATTTGAAATCGCTTTATTCTTTTGTGTGTCATTATTTAATTCTGGTAAATTTTCATAAATAGGTTTGATGATACCACGATTGATATCCCACTCTAAAAAGAATCTAAAGTCTTGTCCGTGACGGTTCTTTCTTGAAACTACCTCAACCAAATCTGTATTTGCATGCCTATGAATTGCCATTGCCATATCAGCATCATATTCAATTGCTTTTGACCAAGCGACCTGGCTCATCATTGGAGGTTCTTTTTGATCAGATATATCATCAGCAGTTGCAGCAGTAATATCAATAATTGGAATATTATTTGATACTGCCAGTAACTTGAAGTCTCTTGAAATATTTCTATTTCTTTCTACTTCTGAATTACTACGCTTATTGTCATTAAATAACTGATGATAGTCAAGAATAACTAGATCTGGTTTGTGTTGATCAATTTTGCCCTGTATTGTCGCAGGCGTGACCTCCGCAGTGCCTTCGTTAGAAATAAGGATAAAACTGTTTTTCCCTGAAGTCGTTTTCTTTCCCCATGATTTGAAGTCATCTAAATTAATATCTCCTTTTGATAAATCGCTAGCTCTAAACAATCCAGAGCCTAGCATTGTGTATATTCTATCTCTCATATTCTCTGGAGCCATTTCCAGAGATACTATCATAGGCTTAAAGCCCTGCTCCCAAGCTTTGCAGGCAAGATATGAAGTAAACCATGTCTTACCCTTTCCTGGCCATCCTATGGCCACAATAAGGTGTCCTGGAGCCATGCCTGTGGGGTATGCTTTATCAATTGCATCAATACCCGTTAGTATTCCTGGGCTTCCGCCCATTGCTGCAGATCTTTCTTTTACAGATTGATAGTGTCTTTCTGCAGCATCTATATCAATTACATCAACATCTCTAACATTATTAGTAAACCTACTTAGTGTAGCTAATTGCGATTGCATGTTCCCAAGCACACGAGAAGCTGCATCTTCTTTTAGCGCAGAACCAGCCTGTAGCATAATTGTTTTAAGTCTACTTGAAACAAATTCATTCTTAAGTTTATCTAAATAATATCCAGTTTCTGCTGTTGTTTTAACTGGCTCAAAGTCTTTATGGCGTTCCATTAGTACGCCAACTTCTGGAACCGCTTTAAACTTATAATAATATGATTTTAAACTATCCCATATATCTCTGTGTGATGAAAATAATTCATCTGCATTATCTGCTAACAGGGTGCTAATATCTTTATTTTTGCATACTGCAGATATTAATTCTGCCTCTGTATTCATTCCTCACCCTTAACTAATTTTTTTGTATTCTCAAGAAGAATATTCCTGAAAACTCTATCTTCTTCAATTTGCAACATCATATCTTCTAATCTGTCAAAATTAAAATAAAAAAATTGCAAAGGATGTTTATCCTTGCCTGTTTCAAAATAATATTCAAGAACCTTTTTTGCACGGTCATATCCTATACTATCTATGACATCTTGCATAGCCCACTTTTCTTTATATTTATTTAAAGATGGACTTTTACCATATTTATCTTTATATAAATTTTGATATAAAGATAATAGGATATATGGTTCTTTACTTGCCACTATTTAATTCTTCTTCCACTTCCTGTGTTTTCTCTACAAGCTTTGACTCAACAAACTTATAAACACGTTCAGTAGCCATGTCTACATTTTCTTCTGGGCGAACAAAATCCTCTACGCCAATACCAATTTTTATGCTTTCAAAATTTCCTAAATTTCTTGTAAATGATAAATCAACTTTAACCTTTGTCTCAGACATTATTTATGTTCCGCCTTTCTGTGTCTATTTAAAGTATCGTGAGCGAATATGCCCCATCGTACTTCTATCTCTTTATTACAAATATCGCATATAACGACTTTGCCTTTTTCCACTAATCTGCCTTCCAGACTGGAACAAACCCAGTATCGGTCTTAGTATACAATATTAAATTGTGTTTGAGAAGAGCTTTTAATTCATTTTTTGAAGGCATATTTTTAGAATAACCTGATTCTAAAATAAACTGATGTATATCCATTATGTCAGATTCACTATACATAAATTTATACCAATCACTTTCAGGATTACCAATTGGATATACTTTTTGAGGATATTTAATTTTACCTTCAAGAATATAATCTTCAATTGTAATTTTATGTTTATTAAGAATTTGGGCCACCTGCTTAGTTGAATAAGCATTTTCCATATTTTTAATTACTTGTGAATAAGAATACAATACACGCTTTTTATCTGGATAACACCAAGCGATTAACTCGTCCTTCGCACGTGAATAATTTAATACTTTATGTATTTTATTATTTAAGAAGAAATAGATAAATCTTTTAGTTTGTTTTTTTCTACTTGTTCCAGCCATCGCCCTAATGCACTCGTATCCTTATTTATCATCCAACGCTTTCCGCATAATATGCAGAATAGCTCTACGTGAAGTTTTTGTGAAAATACACGATCAACAAAAACTCTACCATTACATCTTCCACATTTCATCATAATGTAAACACCTTGCCGTCTACTACACATGAATAATCTGGAGAAACTTGAATTAATTGAACATGTGGATATTTACCATTTTCAATATGAGCAATTGCAAATCCTTTTTGCCAATCATGATGCTGCATATACTTCATGCCTGGACCTTTTTCATCACACATGTGTCCAATTTCGTATCCACGAATTGTTTCACCCTTACCCTTATTTCTAAGTTCGTATGTTTGAAAATGTGATGCCAATCTATGAGAATGTCCACGAATTAAAGAAACTTGTAAAGAATTCATATCAGCTCTTACCGCTCCAGCGTCGGCAATAGAAATACCATGATGCACATGAATATCTCCATAGCGTTTTTTTGGTAAAGCATCATAATAAATATAACCATATCCCAAAGAATCTAAATTCCATAGTGCTTCTGGTGTAACAATATTTATAAAATCTGGAAGTTTAGCATCCATATAATTAAAGATACGAATGTCATGGTTTCCTAAAGCAGTAAATAGTTCTGCATCTGGTCCAGCAATTTCTCTATTTCTTGCATAAAATTCTCTTGCCCCTTTTGCCTCGTGCTGCATTAAAGGAACAATTGCTGCTCCATTTTGATCTTTATACATTTTAAGAAATTCAGCAGATCTTCCTTCAGTATATTTGCTATAGCATGCCTGATCGTCTGTGTCTCCAAGTATATCAACTACATGAGGCTTAAACCATTCCATAACTTTAAACCAAAGTTCTATCATTTTATTATCTTGATATGGGAATTGCTGGTCGGATGACAACATCCACCTTAAATCATTTGTCATTTATTTCCTAAAATATATTACATTAACAATGCATTAATGTGTAGTAAATTGTAACATAAAAAAACAGGATGTCAAGCCTTATTTATCTAGTAACTTCTCTGTTTTCAACAGCAATAAAATTAACTGTAACTGCTTTTGTATATTTATTATCTGAGCAATTAACATAAATTGTAGCAGCATTAGCACCAGTAACTTTTGATCCAACAGAAAATACAACATTGCTGCTTGATACATTTATTCCAAGAGATGCTACCATGTTGGGAGTAGTTTGAAATTGACCATTGAAATTAATAGTTTTAGTTCCCTTGCCAGCAGACATTGGAACTGATGTAGTATCTGCATATACAAATGGAATAGTGGATTTTGTAGTTCCGCCAGAAGTTAGGTTTAATAAATTATTAGATGCAGTCCAAGCTTCTGTTATGTTTGTCTGTAATTGATTTAATTGAGATGGATCTATTGGAGCGCCTTGATAAAATGTAACTGCTTTAAAATCAGCCATTGCCGTCCTCCGTCATGCTTTCTTTCTGTTCAATTAATTCTGTAATCTCTGCCCTTAACAATGCAATTTGGGTTTCATAATTAACTACCATTTCACCCATTCTTTGCTGTAAAGCAACTAATACTAATTCTATTTTTTCTGCCATTTTGCTCCTTTTAATATATTATACATAATTATATTGAAATTGTCTAGTTCAATTTAGATTCTAATTCTTCAACTTTTATAGATAATTGTTTAACTGCGTTAAATAAATGAGGTATTAAATTTTCTCTAAAAATATTCATGTATGCGGGATCACCATTCTCATCTACTCCGCCTGGAATACCTTCAACAATATCTGGATATTTTGGATAAAATTCTGGAGCCATAAAACCGATTGTTTTTCTACTACTATCTTCTTGATCTATGCCATGAAATTTATACACACTAATATTTTTAATATCTTCTAAAAATGATGTATCATTAAATAATTCTATATTTTTCTTTAATCTTGGGTCTGAACCTGTACCAAAAGAAATTGATGAAGTGGTTCCGCCAGCTGATATGAATCCTACGCTTCTATAATCTCCTCCATCAGCATAAGATTTTGAAAATTGAATCATTCTTGTTTGAACAGATAAATCTGATGTTAAATCAGCAGCAGAGGCATTATCTCTTCTTGCCATAAATGGAGCAGTAGTAGTTGCCAATCCATATCCTTGAACTAAGCACCCTTCTGTTATATAAGTTCTAGCCGTAAATACTGTTCTATATGTTCCGCCATACCAGCCACGTATTTGTAAATCTCCACCTGATGTTTGTTGAATTCTAGCATCTGCTAATGTTGGGCTTGTTGTTGTATAAAAATTAATTATAGAAGCATTTCCTGGGGCAGCAAACATTGCTAAATTTGCACCAGCATTTAGTTTTAAGGAATCATCTCCTGTTGTTCCTATAGTAATTTTTCCATTATTATATAATACTGTACCGCCACTTGAACTTGTAATGTCTGAATTGTTTATTGCCCAGCCAGCTATCGAACCAGAATCTGCTGTTATTTTTCCAGATAGATCTGCTGATGTTGCAAATAATTTGCCATCAGCTTGCAGTCTAAAAACTCCAGCAGATGTCGAACCTCCGTCTGTGCTGTGATAAATATACGATTTAGCAGCATCTGTGCCAGCACCTGTTGATGCAGTAGGATTCAATATAATAGAATTTCCTACAGCAGAACCAAATCTTGCTTTACCTGCATTATCTAATCTAAATGTTGAACCTGCTGCATTTGCGCCATTTTGAATTGCATCTGCAGCAATAACGATTCCACCAATATTTCCGCCATCTGCTTTTATTGTTCCACCTATATCTGCACCTGTAGCTGTTAAAACTCCTGAAGTATTTACTGAAAATTTTCCAGAGCTTGTAGATATTTCTGTAGCTTTAAGATTACCAGTAATTGTAACACCGCCACCTAGTGGGGCTTCAAAAACTGCAGTTCCTCCTGAATTATAAATATATAAACCAGCGGGGAGTCCACTTGATGCGCTTGCCGACATGTCTATTCTTCCGCCACCAGCGGCACCTGCACGAATATATGTAGTTGTTTTTAATGATCCAGCCTCAAGATTATTTACAGATATTGTGCCAGCAGCTAATTTATTTACATCAATTTCGCCAGCTTGTATTTTACTTGCCGTAATTGCATTAGTTGCAATCTTATCTGCTGTAATAGCAGATGAAACAATTTTATCTGCAGTAATTGCATTAGCTACAATCTTGGCAGAAGTAATTGCGTTTGCTGCAATCTTATCAGATTCAATAGCATTTGCTGCAATTTTTTCTGCAGTAATTGCTCCTGCTGCAATTTTTCCAGCTTCTACTGAACCTGCTGCTAATTTAGCGGCTGTAATTGCATTGGCAGCAATTTTATCAGCATCAATGGCATTTGCTGCTACCTTATCTGCGGTAATTGCAGAAGCAGTAATTTTATCTGCAGTAATAGCATTTGTAACTAATTTTGGAGTAGTAATAGCATTATCTGCAATTGCAGTAGCAGTTACTGCATTTGCTGCAATTTTAGCTGCAGTAATAGCAGCATTATCTATTTTAACTTCAGTAATTGCACCTGCTGCTATTTTAGCTGCGGTAATGGCATCGTTATCTATTTTAACTTCAGTAATTGCACCTGTAGCAATTTTAGCAGCAGTAACAGCATCGTTAACCAATTTAGCATTTGTAATTATATTATCTGATAAATCTGAAGGGATTGCAGATCTGGCTCCTGTAGCTTGGCTCGTAACATTTGAAACCATGGCAGACTCTTCGCCTTTTTTATTTAAAGAGCTTGCATGAAAATAAACTGGCTGATCATACCTAATATAAGTTCCATCTACTGGAGCAACAATTTTATTGCCAGTTTTATTTGCGGTCATTTGACCAACTTTTATATAAGTGCCAGAAGTTGCTGTTGAAGATGTGCCAGCATATATATTAATAGCCTGGAATCCATACCATTCTGCACCGCCAGTATATGTACCATCCCATGCCACTTCAATTCCAGAAAGAACTCTTTCTGAAGTAAATCCTTTAGGTGTTACTGGAGCTTGAACTTCTTCTTCTTGTGATGGAACAGTAACTGTATAAGCTTCACTAAAAAATGAAGAAACTCCGCTTTTATAATATATTTTAATTTGTACTATATATATGCCTGGTTCGGCTTTAAATAAATGCTTAAAGGTTCCTTTAAATGAACCAGCTGGTTTTGTTCCATCGCCGTATGAAGTTCCAGAGATGTGTATATCTACTCTATCAAATTGAATTGGATCTACGTCTATTCCAGTTCCTACTTGACCGTTCCATTTTATAATTATTCCACCAGGTACTGCAACAACATCACCTGGTTCAAATTTTGGATCTCCTGGCAACTCTTCATTAGGAGTAATTAAATCTTTTTTTGCACTCCACTTGCTAAAAGTATTATCTTTATAAGCCCATCTAAATTGTAAAGGGTATGTAGTTCCAGGCTTAAGTCCAGTTAAAATTACTTTAAAGTATCCAGCCCTGTCTGACTTTACAGGTTTATCTTGTAACTCTTCTTCTGGTAAAGGCATTAGAAACTTAACTCCATACGATATTCTACGTCAACCAATCTTCCTATAGTTTTTGTTAGAGGGCTAGAAAGTACTGATCTACTAATTAATCCATAGGTTGGGTCAAAAGAATCTTCATCGTTAATTCTAAGTGCATCCATTCCTACTGTAGCTTGAACTCCAGATTTAGGAACAACTACTATTCCAATTTTATTTATTTTAGATATATCTGGATTTTCTGAATTTGCTCCAGCATACAGAACAGACAATAGGATGTCGCTAGATATCTTATTGCCAGTTCCAGAATTATCATTTATTTCTACCTCATAGTAGGCAGTATCAGAACTATAGAATCTAATTTTTATTTTATCTAAATTATTATCATTCTTATAATAAGAAAATTTAATTGAATCGTTTACGCTATACCCAGAAAAATCTGTTTCTGTTATTGTGCAAGAATATTCTTTTTCTATTCCTGTTCCTGAAATAAAGTTTAAAACATCTTCTCCTACTAATGCCCCAGTTGTAGATCTTTCTGGATTAAATAAATCAGAATCTTGCCAAGCAAACTGATCAGAGAAATCTGATATAAATTTACTATCAAAACTATTAGAGGAAGATCTTCTTGATGGATAAGTTCCAATTTCTTTTATTACACCAGCTACGTCTACTGGAAGGACTGTTTTATATACAACAAAATATCTTATTCCATTTTCATCTGAATATATATCTGTGCTACCAAATTCTACTGGAAGTCTATAAAACTCAAATCCAAGTCTTGTATCAGTTTCAGTGGCAGCAGTATAATCTATGCCAAACGCTAAATCTTTTTTATGATCAGTTATATTTCCTGCAATAAAATTGGCAAGAAATCTTTTACCGTATAAAGTAATTATATTTTCTGATCTATATATCTCTTTACCATTTTCGCTAAATATATATGTGCCCTTAACCATTTCCTACCTCTGTTTTCTTTTCTTTTTGAATATCTACCCATTCTACTGTATCTGGAAATTTAGAAGTATTCTTTATATATATTTCATATTCCCAATGTAGCTGGCCATTAATATAAATCTTTTTTGGAGGATATACTATTTCTACAGAATCTAAAGATACTACATCTACTCCTCCGCCTGGATCTTCTTCATTATTTTCCTCATCACCTTTTATTCCACTATCTTCTTCTCTGGATTTAAAATTTAAATTTGAAAAATTAGAATCTTTTATTGGCTCTACAACTGGATTTTCATTTTTTACTTTGCTGGGATTTAAAAATAATGCAGCTTTACTACCTGGAGCTACGACAACAATAGGGGACTCTTGCTGTCTAAGTAATTTTTTTACAGTATCTTTAGTTGCCATTTTTTTATTATACCATTACCTATATTGTCCTGCATACTACATCTGTAGAAAGGCCTTGCTGAAAAGTATGAGATACCTGTGTGACCACAAGGGTTTCAGTCCCAATAAAATTCTGATAAGCATATTTAATTGAAACTATATCTCCTATTTGTATTAATGGGTTTCCAAAAACTTTCATTTTTACTACTCTTCCTTTATTAATTATTTGTGTCTTTATCCAATCCCCCAAAGATTTAGCGTCCTCTAATCTTTGTACCCAGGTTGTTTCAAATACTACTGGTCTTTTTACAGCATAATCATTGTCCATTTTTGTTTCATATTCTAAAGTAGACGATTCAGTAATTGGATTTCCATATAAGAAAAAGTTTGCTGAATTACCATCAGCAAGAGGAGTAGTTGTTGAACTATTATTAATTGCCCAAACTTGAGATGAAAAATTATTATAATCTTGTGAAAGAATAGATACTGCAGAATTTACTCCAGTATCCCACCCTATAGGGTAAGCTGGAATTTTATTAAATTGAACATCAAACTTTCTAATCTCTCTAACAACAGTACCAAATTCATCAACAAAATTTTTTACATTGTTTGGTAATTCTCCTTCTTGAAATTTTAATTCTCCGAAAGCTGTTGATAATAAATCTTTAGAATATCTTCCATAATATTTATTTGTTATTGCAGAAACATCAGAAAACTTTTTTGCATCTATCTCTAAAGCATACACATAATCAAAATGAGCTTTTCCTCTTGTACAAAGAAGGGCAATTTTCTTAGTAGGCTCAACAATTTTAGTAACCTTCTTGGTCCCAGTGTCATACTTGCTCGTGTCTGAAGCAGAAAACTTTATTCCATTTATATAAGCATTCATTTCAATTGTTTTGCCTGAAACCTTTACTCTTATATCTACGTTATATATTTCTCCAGCAAATATTGAAACATCTATTGTTTCTGCTAATGTCTCAACTCCGCTTTTACCTGTTACTAATTTTACCCATCTTAATGTTTTTCTAGATGTTTCGGCAGCTGATGCTGCTGTTTCCATGATAAGATAATATCCCTTATTTCCTCTTTCATCTGCAAAAAATCCTATTCCTGCTCCAGATTTACCATTATCTAAATCTGAAGCAAATCTAAAACTTGTTCCAAAAGAATAATATTTTTCTGAATATGACTGTACAGTATTTTTACCGCCAGGTAGTAATACGTCTGTGCTGGAGGGCAGAGTTATTGATTCAAAAGTTTTTGTTGCAAGTGTATTTTTTTTATCATCAGATTGTTTTGATGCAAGCGTTAAATACCCTTTATAAAAATTACTATTTATATCTTTTGGATCTGTAGAATTTCCTAATAAGGATTGACCTGCTATTTCTTCATCCATAGTAAACGTTGGAGTTGTTAAAACCTGAGTTTCTTTATCTTGAGAAGCAAAATATGCAACAATTTCTAATTTATACTTATTACCTTTTAATAAATTAGGAACTATAAATGTGGAAGATGTCGGGTCTGGATTTAGTGCAACTGGTGATGTTGCTGTCGTTACATTTATAATATTTACTTTATAAAAAGACGGCTCTTCGTCCATGTTCATAGTTTCAATAGTTACTTCGACTGCATTATCAGATATTTGAATTATTTCAGGAGAATTTATAATAGATTTGTTTTCATCAACTCCAGCGTCGTTATCGAGCATGAATCCACCACTAAAAGCTAACACCATTATGCCCAGGAAGCCCTATAGGCCTTCCATCCCCCTCCCGTAAAAGCCTCGCTAGTTTTAACATGGGCTGCTGGAGTGGTGCCTAAAGCACCCCTCTGTTTAATCCTTAATTTATTACTAGGTCCAAAAGTTACATTTAAAATACCTGTCGATGGATCGTATTGTCTGCTTTCTGCTAGTGCTTGGTACTTTGCAACATCAGATTCAGATTCAATCCAAACATATTCTACCTTTTTATTTAGCTTATTAACTAATTTATATTGAACAGCATCATATTCTATAATTTCAGAATTAATTACTAAATATCCTGAATAAGAAAATGGAGAAAATATATTATTGTATTCTGTCATTTGATCTATTTGAATTTCTAGACCTTCGCCTGCTGCTGGACTAGAGGCTGTGGTTTCGGATAACAGAGCCCCTGCAGCAAGATAACTAACTGGAGAAGAATACAATGCTTCTGAAGATCCTATTAAATTAGAATTAAATGGGCTATTATAAATAACCTTAACCTGATTAGCGCTTGGTATTTCTTTGTGGCTAAAAGATGCTATGTTAGGAAGAGTTGTTCCGTCTTTATCATATGTAAATGTAAATGATTTTTCTTTTGTATTATCATATATATAGTTTCTACTTGATATTAATAATGTTCCATACTCATCAAAAAAAGCGTTCATCTGTGTATCATTACATATTTCTTGAATTGATTCCCAAACGCTTTTTCTTCCGTCTGACCACCAATAATTAATTAATGGAATTGAATTATCTGACTTTACATTTGTTCCAAGAACTGGGTCAATCTGTTCTTTAATATTAAAATAATAATTAGTAAATCCTACGGAATCTAAAAGCCCAGTAATTACTCCCGTTGCTGGATAAGACTCGTATAGTCTTTCTGGAGCTATTGATTCCATTAAAAATTTTGCATAATCAAATGCTTGTATATTTACAGAACCGTACCCAGATATCTCCCATGAATCTATATAAAATATTCCCTGCTGAACTACATCATAATTTGATGTTACAGTTACTGCATTACTGTGATAAATTTTAAAATAAGTTTTAATTTCTGCTTTTGCAACCATATAAATGATATCTGGATTAATAGAGGCGTCTTCAAAATTATAATTTTTAATTTGCAAAGTAGCACTATTCATAGAATTATCTTCATATCTGGCTAAATCTAAAACCATTGAATTGGCAGAAACTTTTCCTACTGGCAATATATCTTCTGAATTTGCGGATGCTTCTTTTTTAATTTGCATTGAAACTATATCTTCAGATATATCTTTTACAAGTCTTCCAGAAATTTCTATTAATCCTATTATTTTATCAGACTGATTAGTTGCTGTAACTCTAATTTTTTCTACTTCTAGTGGGTTAGCATATTTAAATTCTGTGCCATCGCTGTTGGAATAAACATCATTTGAATTTCTTTCCCATGCATCTACAGTTTTATCTACATAATGCAAAATTAATTTTCCGTTAGTAATATCTGTATAAGTACCTACTAAACTTTCTTGTTGATTTTTTAATTTTATATACACACTACAACTAGACGGGACATAATGAAATTTTTCAAATGTAACAATTATTTTATTTATAAATGCTGTTTTAGTAGAATTTGAATTAACATAATTAACAGACACATCTAAATTTTTACCAATTGGAGTAACAAAATATTTATATTCATTTGTATCACCTGCATAGTATACCCTTGGCATATCACTTGGATACTCGTATACCCTTAATGTAGAATAATTATTATACGGAGAAGTAGAATCTGGATATTCAGATTGTGTTGCAATGTAATATTTAATTCCACCAATTTGTGGTCTAAACGGTTTCACGATTGAGTCTACTGGAAATAGTTTTTTAAAAGGATTAATTTTTATTGTAGGTGTAACTTGAGAAATATAATCATTATCATTTGCAGTAGTAGTTACTGTTAAATTTTCTAATAATGAATTCATATTATATTCTATTCTTGCGCCTGGCTTGGCAATAATAGAAGATTGTTGTTTAAATAAATTAGTTAAGTTTGAGGATATATTTAACATTATACCTCTTCCATACTAAAGGAGACATTCCAGAAAGCGTTTACTCCTCGCTTAACTAATTGAAAACTACAATTTGTAAATGATACAGTATATTCTTCTTCATTAGTAGTACCATAATCTTTTGAACCGCCTTTTGCAAAATTTAATCTAATTTTAAAAGTTGATTTTCCTGAAGTGCTTTTATAAAATTCTCTTAAATCTTCCGCTCCCCACTTACCATCGGCTGTTTGAACCCTGTATGACGGGAGCATTGTCCAAGAAACGTTAAACATTTTTTTATCATTTACATAAAATTTTCTTAATGTTCCATTTGCCATTCTTTGAGTTTCTTCAATTCTCAAAGAAGATACATCTACTTCTGACCTATTATGATCAGATAATTCTATCCATGTTTCGGAAGTAAGTGCGGGGGTAGCAAGAGGGTCTTTTGCATATACTCTTATTAAATTACCCTTTGGTAATGTTATAATTGTCATTAAGCACCTACTCCTAAACTGATATTACTATTTGATGCACTTTTTTCAAAAGACATTAAAGATTTAAATTCTTCAAATACCTGTCTTCCATTTTTAACTGGTTCAGTAAATGTCATTTGAACAGAACCAATATTTATATTTTTATTATTGGTTGAAGTAGTATTCATTGTACCATTTCTTAAAGCATTTACATAGTCTGTATCATAAACGCCTTCTCTTCCAGCCTGCAATATAGCAGACACTTCTGATCCATAAGCACCAGGTATTGGGCCATTCCAATCATGGAATTTTCTTATTTGACCAGCGTAGCCACCTTTAGCCATTTTTGGAATTAATAAAGATTGACCTAAAGCTTCTTCTGCTCTTTTTATTATATCAAGCCAAAGAGTAGTTCCACCTTGCTCTAAATTATATTTAGAATGTCCTGGCATTGCTGTCATGAGTGGAGATGAAAGTTTTATTGATCTTCCAGAATCAGAATCTTTCATTATCTGCATTAATGCTCTTATTTCATTTTCACTTAAAACAGATTTTAATCTTTCTACTGCTTCTGGAGATACTTTTCCTTTTGAAGGCATTAATGCTGTTTTATAAAAATCATACATTCTTAAATATCTTTGAGGGCCGCCTTGTCCATTCCATCCTAAACCAATTCTTGTTGCTGACCTTAAGCTATCTATGGTTGCTGGATTAAATACATTTGCATATTCCTCCATCATTCCGCCCATTCCTATTGGAGTTGGAAATGCTTCTGCTGGAATATCCGCCCTGTAGAGTCCTCCATACTGTTTACCCGCAAGATTAGTTCTTGTCAAACCTAAGTTTCTTAAATATGAAGCAGCCATTCTTGAATTTAATGACCAGTAGCCACCTAGCTCATGTGCTATGTTTGTGCTAAAAATTTGTTCTGGAGTAAGAGATGGATCTGACATCATCATTCCACTTACATAATTATCATAATTCCATGGAGCTCTAACGGCCCTAAACATTGCTAACGGCTGTGAAGCGCTTAATCCATGTGCTTGAAGATATGCAGCATTTGCAGCTTTAATAAAATCTGAAGGTTTATCTATTTGAGAAGCAGATGGGCCAGAAAAATCAAATCCCTCCCCTTTCCATCTACTTGTTGCATTTTCTGCATTTCCTACTATGGATTTAAAGAAATCGTCTTTGCTCATTCCTTCAACAACTGGGTTTTTTGATGAAACTAAAATATCATAAGCTTTGCCCCAATATTTTCTAAAAGCTGCTCCAATGTCTGAAGATTCATCAAACATAGACGTAGATAACTTTAATGAGTCAGTAGAAGAAATACTTGGAACAGCTCTTCCAGAACTAATTGCTGACTCAACTATTGCTTTACGCAAGTTTCTCATTATAGTTGTACTTGCCTTAGTAGAACTAATTGCTGTAGACCCTGTAGCAGCTGTAACGCCTAGTTTTGCTAATGCTCCTGTACCAACAAAATTGAGTGGGAATAATGCTGCAGATAAGGTATCTCCCTTTCTTCCCTGACCAGCAACTTTTCTTAATAATGACTTAAGTCCTAGTGGATCTGCTGACATCCATGAAGTAAATTTACTACTATTTAATAATGATTGTGCTTCATCTTGTGATTTTGTTAGACTATTAACATACTTTTGGAACCAATTTAATTTTTTAGCTGGGACTTGATTACGCATTCCCTTTTCATGTGGAGCTCCACCATCTTTAAATCCTAAATATCCACCTTGATTAAACATTAATGGGCCAAGACCGTATGCACCATTTCCTATTCCACCCATAGAAGCTCCAGAACCAGCGTAGCGTTCTGGAGATTTATCCAAACCTAATCCAGGACCTCCATAAGGTTTCTTTGGCTGTTCAGCCATCTGATGCCAATAATCTGAAAATTGAGGAATGTTTCCAGTAAATTTAAGTCCTGGAATTTCTGTTCCACCCCAAGGATCTTTTCCGTCATTATTAAATATTGGCTTACCATATTTATCAAATCCAATTGGTGATTGTTGATATAGTCTTTCTAATTCTCCCCAATATCTTCCATGCGGACTACCTATAGGCCTTCCGCTTCTTGTATATGGAACACCTGGTTTACGATTATTTATTAAAGGATTTAAAGATCCACCTTCTTTAAATCCTAATGCAGAAAGTTTAGTAATCCCTGCAACTTTCATAGGAATTAAAGTATTCATATTTAAATTTTGTTTATCTACAAAATCTGGAGAAGAAACTAAATTACTATAATTTGATCTAGCCTCGTCAGGTCCTGAGTATTTTGATCCAACTACATCAATATAATCTTTACCAGTTGCTATCTTATATGCTCTGTAAGCCCAAAAATTTCTTGTATTTAATCTATAGTAATCTTTATGTGGTCTTTCATATTTAAGCATAAATAATTTAGTTGCTTCAGCAATACTATTTGTTTTATTCATTGCTTTTATAGTTGTGCCTTGACTTGGCATTTCATATATTAAAAAGTCTATTTGATTTTCAAGACTGTATACGTCTTTTCTTCCATTTCGTTTTAGCCAAGCTAAATAGTTTTTCCATCTGGCATCAGCGCCCCATTGTGCTATACCTCTGCCTGCCCAAAATAATTTTCCAGTTTTAGGATGTCTATGTGGGGTTTCGTTAGATCTTGGATTTAAGGTAGATTCTGCTATTAAATTACCTACAATTCCAGACGCCGCTTCTTTAGTGAGTCCTGCTGAAATTAATTTTTGCATTGAGTATGACATTCTGTCTTCAAGATTATTAAAATTATATGTAGGCTGTTTTATACCGCCAGTAGAACCTGCAGCATATTTACCAATAAATCCTCCTTGGGCAAAACCAAGAATATTTTTTGCAGCCATTATAACGCCATCTGAACCATATTTATTTATTAAATCCATATTTGGGACAGTAACATCATCTACGGAGGCACCTCTTGTTATATACTCTTCATTAGAAACTTTAATTGGAGAAATTCCTCCATTTGATCCCATAACATAACCAGGAATTGAATCTGAAGTGCTAGTTCCTGGACCCTGAATTAATCCATTAAAAGTACCACCTAAATATTTTTTATAATAAAATACTCTATTTGCTCCAGCTATATCTTCTTTAGAATAAACAATGATATCTGACTTAACTACTTTATTTGTTTCATCAACAAATATGTGATCTTTTACTACATCTCCAGGATTCAATCCTCTTGCATTATTTATAAATTTACTTGCTGGCTCTGTATATATTTGTTTGCCCTCTGGCGTTACTCCAAGTGACTGTCTGTCACCATTTCTTCCTTGAGGTACAGAAGTTGTTACTGGATCATTTTTGCCAGCTGGACCAGCTACTGGCACAACAGTTTCTTTTCCATCTGTTCCAGATGCTGTTCCAGTATTAGTTTTTACTCCAGCGATTATTCCAAGAAGCCTAATCATTTCATCTTGTCTTACATTCATTCCACCAAATATATCTTTTAATGAACTTTCAAATTTATTTGTAGTTCCATCTAACTCTGCTTGTAGTATTGGAGCAAGTGATTGAATTACTGGATCTTTAGATGCTTTCATATCTTCTATAGTTTTTCTTACTATAGATTTTTCAATATCATCATATCCGCCTTCTTTCATCATAAATGCTTGAATTGCTTTATTTAGCATCTCCTGCATTGCTTGTACATTTTTTGTAGCTGCATCAGAAGTTTTTTGTAAATTATCATAATCTGTTTCAAGAGATTTTAATCTATCACGCAATGAATCAATTATGTCTTCTTGTGCAGAAACATCTTGATTTTCTTTATCACTTATAGATCTCTTAGCTAATTCTAATTGCTGTTGGCCAACAAGTCTTTGAATATCCAACTGAGCTTGTGCTGCTGTCTGCATATCTCCTGCAGCCATTGCATTATTATATTCAAGCTGTTTCTTTTTAATTTGAAGCAATACATCTTCATCTTGTTGTTCACGCTCTAAAGCTTGTCTTCTTTGATCAGCTTCTTCCTTAATAGATTCAATTATCTTTTGATGTTTTTCTATTTCGTCTTCTAGAGCTGCTTTTCTATCTTCATAAGTTTGTATAACTTTTTCATTAATTACTAATGTCTTTTTAGACTCTTCATTAATTTGTTTTACTAAAGCCTGGAAAGGATTAGATGAAGTATCTTCTCTAAATAGTGTATCTAACTTCATAAAAGCTATTGATATTTTTTGTGCTTTTGCGGGATCTAAATTTGATAGATCCATTGATACTCCCATTGTATACAATCTTATCTTTGCATATACGCTAGCTAAACTTTCATTTTTACCTAATATACTTTCTAATATAGGATTTTGATTTTTTAAATTATTTAACTGTTCATTTGTTAAATTAACAGAGCCTGCTTGTGAATTATTTATTCTCTCTAATTGAATTTGATAAGCTTCGGCTGCATCTACTGTTCCCCATTGATTTACTTTTAATCCTATAATTTTTTGCTCTGCATTTGATAAAGCATTAAATAAAGTATCTAAACTGTCTCCTAGCTGATCCACATTTCCATTCTTAAGTAAATTAAAAAATGTGTTTAATGCCGAAGATGCAGCAGTAGCTTCATCTTTTATAGCTCTAAAACCTTCTGAAGCAATTGCTTTAACAGCATAAGCAGCTTTATTAGATTGTGATATTAAAGCATATATTATATTAGTAGCTTCTTGTGCTGACATTCCTCCCGCAACAAATTGGGCTTTTAATTGTTCGGCTTTTGCAGAAACTTCTGCTCCAGATGCTTTGTCAAACATTTTAATTAAATCTGGAAATTCTTGTTTAACTTTTGCCTGTAACTCTTTTAATTCTTTTATAGATACAGTTAACCCTGGAACACCAGCACTGGTATAACTTGAAAATAGCGCTCCGCCAGATTCTTTTATTGCAGTCATTCTATCCTTAGCTGCTTTTAATGTATCGTTAAGAGAAGTAAATTTTAGATTTAATTTATCTACAGTATCTTGTGTTGGAGCAAATCCTTGATCAATAATTCTTCTATGCTCATTAATCATATCGTTTACTTTTTTAATAGCTAATCCGATACCAATTATTGCTGCACCAATTTTAATTGGGCCAGGAAGTCTCCACATCCACTGGAATGCTCTCTTAGCCAAAGAACCTTTTTCTGCGGCTTCCTTACTTGCTAAACCTATTTTTGACAATGCTTGATAAGCTGCTAGTTCTCCTAATATGCTTCCAGCAATTGCCCCAAATGTTCCACCAAGTTGTCCGCCAATCATCATTCCACCCATGCTGCCAACTACAGATGCTCCCATCATTGCGCCAGTTCCCATTTGCTTAGCCATGCCAGGATTTGGTGCCATTATTACCTGACCATTAGTAGGTTGTGCATCAGTAGATGCAACATAGTAAGGACTTTGTCTTGGAGTTTCTCTCCAGGAACCTGGATTACCTTGCCATGTTGCAGCTTTTGGATTATTTGAGCCGTAATTTCTTCTGCTTCTTCTTACAATTCCTCCACCACGATTATATTTAGGTACAGAATGAGCTGAATGATATTTAGACCAATTTACATTCATTCCTTCATCAAGTCTGCCTAGCATTGCTAAATAAGGGGCCCTGTCTGATTCTGGCAAAGACTCTATAAATTTAAGAAGCTTGGGCCTCATTTTTGTCATAGACGATTTCATTTTTGCACCGTATTGACGTGAACTCATTGACGCAGCAATATCTTTTGTATTATGTGTAAAATCTTTTCTTGCTCCACCTCTAACTGCAAGTAAATTAATTAAAGCTTGTTGCTCCATCGAATGCATATTAGTGGCATGAGAAGTATTCATTGATGCTCTAGAAAAGACGCCTGCTGGCCCAACATCAGCTAATACATTTCCAAATACATTTGATTTTGATAAATCTTTGTTACCAAAAAGTAAAGATGCTATTGTCTGCCTAATCATTTGATCTGGTGTAAATTTAGTTCCGCCTGTAGCAAACATTGGATTAAATGGAGATTCAAGTCCTAATAATTTTGATTTTCCAGTTGGGTCTAGAGGGTTTTTAATTGTTCTTATTATTTGTTCAGGAGAATCCAATCCAAAAACTTCTCTAGCCATTCTAGTTCCATACATCTCTGCTTTTGCGGATATTTCATTTGGAACACCTTTAAAGAAAACTAATTCACCTTTATCGTTTTTATAAAGACCTGATACTCCAGGAATAGGAAAGCTTTTACCTGTACTTGGGGCTATCATATGACTATAATTAGCAGCTGGAGTGTCTGCAAAATTTCCTAAAGATTTTTTACTAGAAAGTATTTTAGCCCACTCTAATACCTTTAGCATTTTTTCTGGAGACAATAATGAAATTGGATTTCCATATCCCATTCTTCCACGAACTATAGACCCTCCAGGAATTAAACCGCCTTCATTTAATCTAGCATCTACAAATGAAGTTCTTGGCATTAAATTAAATCTTGGGTTATTAAGTAAAGATAAGAATTGTAAGAATGATCTATTTCCTACAGCACCCCTACTTATTGATTTACGTAATTCATCCATGCTGCCTACACCAGAAGTTTTTGTAGCCCAGTTTATTAAAGATTTTGCGTGTGGGTTATCAAATGCTACAAAGTTACCCCACAATTTTCTATTTCTAGTTTCTCCAAGTTGTGAGTGAAGCCAATTGATATCGGATTCCCCTGCCATTGCTTGTAAATAATTTCCTCTTGCGCTATATCCCCAAGAACCACTACTTGAAGTTTTACCAGAAATATCTCTTGGAGACATGTGCTCTGAAGCAAATTTATTTTTTGTTTTATCTCTTAATAAATCAAGAAGATCTTTTTCATTTGCAGCATTTAAATGTTCTGTATCTAATCCAAATACTGAACTATATATTCTATCAACTTCTCCAGATTTTAATCTAGCGACTACATCTGGATCATTTGCTAATTCTCTTAATAAACTGATAGAGCCTGTATCTATTTGAGAAGCATGCAAATTCATTGTGCCTGCTCCTACGCCAATAAGATTCTTTGACAATCCTAGTTTACTTAATTTAGCTTGTCTTGCTTTTACTATTCTCAAAGCTTCTTTTTTAAATTTAGCTCTATTTACTCTTCCAGATGTCTTGGATGTAGATAGCCTATATGCATTCTCTACATCTTCATGAGCCATCTTTACCGCTTCTTTTGGATCTACTCCAATAGACACTAGCGCTGAAGCAGCATTTATTTTCATTCTAAACTTAGCTTCTTCTGTCCAATCTGCAGATACATCATATCTATTTGCTATTGCTGCTCTTGATTTATAATCATCCCAATTACCGTAATTGCCTATGCCTCTCATAATTTGCCCGCCCAAATTATATCCATTATTTGCAGCATCTACGATTGCATAAAGCTCTGGCATTTTTGATATTTTAGGACCAAACACAATTTCACCAGGAGTTAGGGCTGCTGTAATTTTTCCGCCGTCTTCATATGTATACGGTGCCATTGCTACTATATCAGCATAATCTGGATTTTGAGCAGCCTCTTGATTTAATACATATCCACCAACTGGAATAGATCCTAGCCTATCGTCATAATTAATTGATGTATCTCCAGACACTACAGTTTTTCCTGGACCAAATGATTCGACTCCGCCACCCGTATTAAATCTTGGCAATCTTGTAGTTTGTATACTATATGGAGCACCAAATGTTCTTATACCCCTTAATCTTCCAAACTCTTCCATTACTGCTTTGTTGGCATCTTTTTTATATAAATCTCTTAGTGTAAATTGTCCTGAAGCATCAACAACTGGCTGATCCATTAATGGGGCTTTTGTAAAATCAATTGTTCTTCCTCTTGACGCAGCAAATGCTGAAACTTCAGATCTCATCATCATATCAATTTCAGCATTTAATGCCATAATTCTGGTTATTGCTTGTTCTGTTGTTATCTTTGCAGCCATTAAATCATCAACAATTAATGCAGATTCAGTTGCAGCTTTTTGTGTAAATTTTTGAGTTATTGGTAAAATGTCGTCAAATGTTTGTAGTAAATCAGTGCTTACTGTTCCACCTAATGCTATTGTTTTCTTTAATGCTGCAACCTCTGCTTCTGTTTGCATTCCTAAAGTTGCCATTAGCGCATGGAATTTAGCAGCTTCTGGAGCAACAATTCCAGTAGACACTCCCTTTATTGAAGTAACTCCTTCTATGTTTGGCAAACGATCCGTCATGTATATCTGAGGAGTTCTACCTATTTTTTGATTTACTGGAGTGGCTCCTGGAACACCACCAAATATTGAAGCAGGGTTATTTGGATCACGTGGATTAATATGAGACATTGAACGTGTATCTATATCACCAACTAATGGGTTAGTAGGGTCTACTTCTCTTATTCCTCCAGCAACTACCAATCTTCCGCCAGTTGTTGTTACAGAAGGAGTTACCCCTGGGCTTACTGGAACAACGCCATTAATCATTGCTCTTTCAAGACTTGCATAATCATTTATTAATTTTTGTAATGCAGTATGCAATACACCTGCAGCTGTTGCGTCTGAATAAAATGCTTTTTCTACAAGATTAGCTGCTTTTTCTGCAGCAATCATTTCTGGTGTAAGCATCTTCCAACCCTTTGTTCCTTGGAAGAATGACTTCATTAAAACAATGCCCTTTGTTATATAGCCAAAGAAGTTAGCAAGAACACCAGTTATCATAATTAATGGTCCAGCAATTGCTGTTATAGCACCAAATCCAGCTATAAATTTTTTAATTGGATCTGGTAATCCGCTTACAAAATCAACAATCTTTTCAAATATATTTAATATTTTTGTTCCAAAATTTAAAAAGTTATCTCCTATACCAGCAAGGCTTGCCTTTAACGATTCTACTGCTCTCTTAAATTTACCTGAAGCTGATTCTGTAACTAATGTTAATTCTCGTCCTGCAACTGAAGCTAGCTCTGAAGCGCTAGCATTCATTAAATTCATAACCTGTAATGTCTGGCTTCCCTCTTTACCTAAGTTATTAAATAATGCAGCCATTCTTGCAAATTGGAATTTTCCAAACATTTGCTCTAATGCTCTTGCTTTACTTAAAGGATCCAAACCATCTAAAGCTTTTTGCAATCCCAATATCATTCCTGTTGTGTTGCCAGTGTTTTGAGCAACTAAGCCCATTATGTCTATTCCAAAATCAGACATTACAGCAACTGTTTGTTTTGTAGGATTAATCATAGATGCAAGACCAGATTTTAGTGCGTTAGCTGCTTCTGATGCATTAACGCCGCCTTCTCGCATAGCGGTTAAATATAAAGCTAAATCTTCTACGCTTCCACCTAATTGCTTAACTACGGTTCCTGCTTTTGGAATAGCCTCAACCAAATCGTTAAGCGTTGTGGATGTTTGGTTTTCAACTGCGTTTAAAAAGTTAATTGATTCGGTTAGTTCTTGTGTATTAGATTTAAAAGCAGTTTGTATCGCAAGAGTAGCCTTCATTGCTTCTTGCCTATCTACTTCACCTAATACTGATAATCTTGTTGTTTCTTTAACTGAAGCTAATAGGTCATTACCAGTTTTACCTGTTGCAGCAATATCAGCTGCTAAAGCTAGAGTGTCTTTAAAACTTACTCCCATTGTTTGAGATAATTCTTTTGCAGTTTCAGTTACATCTTTTCTTATTTTATCTAATTGCTGTGATGAAGACCCAGATATATCTCCATAGACCTTGACTAATCTTGTTAATTCCTGATCTGCTTCTCTAAATGCTTTTGCTGCCTGTGTTCCAAACATTGCTAACGGGACTGTTAATCCAACCGTTAACTGACGGCCAGCCCATTGAGTATTTTTACCCCAGTTGATTAACTGAGTAGATCCTTCTAGTAAAGCCTTGTTCATAATCTGCAATTCCATTCTTGCTAATTGAGATTTATTTTTAACTAAATCTAAACCTCTTGGAACTGCAACATTAAATTGCATTAGACCTTGAGCATTTCTACCCAATGGCTGCAATACTGCATTTTGTAACATAACTTGCTCTCTAGCAAGTTCTCTAATTAATCCTTTTGATGTCTTTGCATGCTGTTGAAATGTACTGAAATAATCTCTTAATTTTAATCTTCCGCCATCTAAATTTTTACCAAACTTATCTACATCTGATTGTAAATTAACAAAGTGGCTTGAAAACAAGCCACTTTGTGTTAAAGTATCTCTAAATGCATTATTGGCAACTTTTGTAGATGCTGCAATTGATTTATTAGATGCAAGTAATTCTCTTTGTAATTTTTGTAGACTAGCAGTAACCCTATGTACTTCTGATACAAGGTTTGATAAGTCAGCCTTGGCGACTATACTCGTTACAATTTGCTCGTCAGCCACTAATTACTCCTTAGAGTATCCTAATCCCATTCCGATTCCAAATCCAGCTTCGCTTGCAAACGAACCCTGTAATGATACTACATCATCACCAGATGCGTTTATTCCTAAAGCCCTTCTTCGAACATCGTCGAAACTAGAACCCTCCTTTTCTTTTTTATCATCTCTAAGGTCTACTCCCTGTAAAGATGCTAAAAATATTCTATTTTCTTCTTCAGCTTTTTGTTTTGATTTCAGAGTCTGAAGAATCTCTGGCATTGATAGATTGCTTTCTATTTCGTCATAATTCTTCCAGTTTCCTAGAAGAAATAACTCTCCTAATAAAGCGGCAAGATCTAGTTCTGACCAGCCAGAACCGCTGCCGCCATCAGGTTTGGGTCGTCCATCTTAATTCCTCCACAAACTTCTAGAATGCGGTTAATTGTTGGAACATCCAAAGCATCTTCTAATGCGTCCCTATCTTTTACAAGATCTGGAAGTTGTTTTTCTAAAGCAACAGCGCATGCATCAATTAAAATTGTTAACGTCTCATCTTCATTTTGGACATCTGCTGTTTTTTGAATTACTGTCATGAACTTTCTCAACTCTTTAATTGTGAGTGGCTTTAGAATAGCTTTACTGCCATTCTGAAGTTCAATTTCTTCTATGTCGTATACTTTTGTAGCCAATTTATCCTCCTTAAGGATTGTCTTAATTATTATAACATAAGGATATTAAGACTACAAGTGAAAGGCCCCCATTTCTGGGGGCCTTTATTTTTAATAATTAATTTTAATTATTATGCCCAAGCACGGTCAATAATTAAACCGTATTCTTGACCGACCTTTGAAGCATCTGGAAGAAGACGGAATGTTACTGGGAACGTAGTTGGAGTTGTACGAGCCAAAGAGAACTGTGACTGTTGTACAGAAAGAACACGACGTGCATAATATACACGCTCTGTCTTTGGAGAAGCTGTTGTTGGAGCTTGTCCAACTGCAATTAGCTGACGCTCTGTTGGAGCCTCACCTAGTGATCCACCCGCAAGTGCGAGAACATCATTTCCACTTTGTGTTCCTGAAGATGGTGATGTCAAGGTGTCTGATCCCTGTCCAAATACAACTAGAACGTTTTCTAATGTACCTTCGGACATTTCTGTTGCGATCATAACCTCCATCGCAGACTTGAACAGCTTAGCTGTATCAAGTAACTGGTCAACCGTTACAGAATCATATGTTGGGTTATAAGTGATCTGAAGACCATTGTTAGTAAAACCAACGTTTCTGTAATAGAATGCACCACTGTCTACACCATTAAGTGTTTCTGTATAAGATTTTGATGTCTCATATGCAGCTGCATCTGCTGTACCTGGTTCTGCGTTTTCCTTGTATGCTGATCCTTCTGTAATATCAATGTTTGAAATAAACAATGGGGAAGCACCAACGAGAATATTTTTAGCATTACCTGCTGATTGTGCCATGAAGTTAACCTCCTATTTCATGAAATAAATATATATATTTGTGGCTGGCTAGGCCCTTTCCTCTATGACTAATTTTAGAGTATAATACTGCCTAAAGCAAACTAGGCGAACCTGCCGTTATTGTCTGTAATTCTTGAATATTTAACCTCAAGTATTACATCTGTTTCTAAAAATCCTTGAATTTCTTCTGATGGCTTTATTGGGGATATGTCTGCTATAAATATGCTATGGAACTTAAATCTGTCTGATAATCCAGACCAATAATTTATATCCTCCGCCGAATCATCCATTCTTCTAAATTCATCCATCATAAAATTTCTTATTTCTACTACATCAGCCAGATCGGTGGCATATATAGTAAACAATATTTGTTCACAGCATATCAACCAATTGTTCTCATAAGATATTCCTATTTTGTCGTAAACTATATGCTTCTTGCCGCTCAAAAATTGATTCATTTCTGGAGCCTGCTGAATTGGGATAAGCGGAATCATAGTTTCTTTAATATTATCTGAATAATAATCATTTGCATCGAATATGTTTGCAGCTTTTAATTTATTCCAAAGGTACTTTCTTAACTCAAACATTGCATCTAATTTATAGTTAGGCATTTGCTACCCCCGAAAATGCTGCTAACAATGCTGCTTCAGCTTGGCTGGCAACAGAGTTTGGAGAAAATCTATATTGAACTTTTTTAATACTAACTGGAGTGTCTAGTGCTCTTGTCATAGCAGAATTAAATAATCTTTGAAACCCAGATTTTTTTATTGACATATTGACAAGATTTCCAGTAAAGAAGTGTTTGTATGCGGATATAAATGAATTTTTTGTTGCTACTCCTCCAGGTTTTGTTACAGTTACCGATTGTCCTTTTGGCATGAATATAGTTTCCCCATCTAATTCAAACACTAATCTTTCTGAAGATCTTGGAGTAATAATAACAGTTTTACCCTGCTCCATTACTTCTGCTTTTTTTATAAACACATGTCTATTCCGTGACCCTTTTGCTGGCACAAAAGATTTTGAATCCATTAATTCATAATTAACAGTAAATCCTAAACCAATATCAGAGATTCTATTTAATTTAAATAATCTAGCTTCTTTTATTCCAGTTTGGTCCCATTCATATACGTGATGTAATGATTTTGGAGATACTGTAGCTTTTGAATCTATGTAATCGCCAAAATCTTTATCTATCTGATTGAATATAGTATTATTAAAAGATTTTTGAAATGCTGGATTAGAAGTTAGCTTTGCTAGCACATTTGTTTTATAAAATATTGCTGCAGATATTTGAGCTACAGTAGAATCTTTTATAGCACCACTGACTGGCTGTCCAGCCATTAGTTTAACTAATCCGCTAGCAGCCTGAAGTGCCATTACTTCAGAAGCCAATTTGCTGATTCTCCGATCTCTTTAATGACGTGTTATATCCAACAACTAATCCGAATGGATCTGTTATTGGCGTTGATCCGACTACCTCAAATATAGTTGGAGTATCAGTTGGATAGTTTAACTCAATCCAAATTGAATTGCCTTCCGAATCTCGTACATTACCAACTTTTTCTCTTTGAGTTAATCTTTCAATAGTTCTTACTTCTATATATTGTTGATTTTCATATTTATTAGAAAATGTTTGTTTGTCTAAATTTCTAGTCGTGCTCTGGCTTATGATGCCACGAGCATAGCATGGAATTGTTTTATAATACATAAATTGTCTTTTCATGACCCCTGTATCTGGATCTTGCTCTTCTTCTTGTCTATATACATCTATGGTCATGGCCAAAAGCCCATCAACTATGCTAAACATTAGAACACAACCATTTGTGTCACAACATAATCAAGAAGTAATTTATCTGCATATGCTGATCCTGTTCCTGTAAAAGCATCTGATGCAAATTCAAAATCCCAATCTGTTGTAGATATTTTATTTACGTACCTATCTCTCCATGCACGATCTTTTGAAAAATAAGATCGCATAATTTCTATTGTAGCTTGCTCTACTTCGTCTGGAACATCATCCCAACCAAATCTGGCATAAACATCATAATGTTTTCCACGTTTAAATATATTTGGATTTGAGTCATAAATTGTTGGAGGAACCATTCCATTAGCAATATATGTATCGTTATCCAGAATGCTTGATTGATTTATTTTAATTCCAAATCCACTTGTTGTTGGTTCTACTACAAAACCTAAATTATTAACATTGTTTAAATTATCTATTAATAAAGAATCATTAACATGTAGCGTATGTAAATTATTTATTTTTCTTGTTAATGGCAATGTATCTGAGTCATTACCCATAATTGTCATAGTGTCATCAAATAAATTAAATTTTTGTCCAGTGTAGTATTCTACTTGCTTTCTAGCGTACTTCTCCGCCATTCTTAATTCATGATAAGTTTTATTATTTGGATCATTTGAATCAGATCCCAATCCTAAATCTTCAATAGCTTCTTCTATAGAAATATATGGTGTTACTACATCTACATATGTTATATGTGTCGATATTTCATTATTATATTCGTATGTCCACTCTATTTTAAATTTTCTATCTCTGCCTACAAACGCTACTGGGAAATAAAAACTATACACTCCAAAATCTGTTTCTTCTTGTTCTGCAATAGTATTATATATGATTGAGTTGGGATTAATTGATGGCAATATTAATGGATCTTGAGTAATGTCATAAACTTTAACTATAACATCGGAATCAGTAATAACTGGCTCTCCCCTATAATATAGTTTTGCCTTTATTGCTGTACTACGTCCTTTATATATCTCTGCCATTTATAAGGTTTAGTTATAGTACTCTTGTACCTCTCTTGGCGAAGCCAATCTAAACCCTTCCTCCTTGTCAAAAATTTGCTGTGCCTTTTCGCTTGGCATTGCAACAAACGGATGATCCTTGGTAAATGTATAACCTAGAACATCATATCTGTAATTATTTCTAGTCATTCTTACAAGTACTGCATCCTTGTCAACTTCTTGAGCAGGATCAAATTTTGGAAGAACTTCTACCTCTTCTTTATTATCTTCAATATTTTTAATTGTATTTTGATATACGGACCATGTAACGCCTTCTTCTGCTAGTGCTGCGATAACGTCTGCTTTGTTTTTTAGTCCTTCGGTGTCTACGGCAAAGTCTTCAGCAATTTGCTTTAATTCTTTTACCTTCAATGTGTCAAATGACATATTATCTCCTTAATATTAGGTCTATTAATTATAGCATTAGTAGATTAAAAGTAAAAGCCCCCAAAAATTAATTTGGGGGCTTTTTTGCAGTTTAATTCCTATTTAATTAGGAAGCAACCTTAACGTTCTTAACAACGACCCAAGCATCTGCTTGTTCAATTTGAGCTCCAACACGAGTATACATTGTATATTCGATAGAGTCCTTCTTTGGCCAGAAGAAACGATAGACAGTGACATCACGCTTGATACCAATAACAACGTTATTTGGGAATGTCAAGTGGATATCGCCCTGATCTGAATCAGCGCCCTGAGTTTCCTTAAGCAAAGGAACTTCAACAATCGGAATACCGAATGCGAATGGAGCTGTGAATCCTGCTGGGCCACCAAGACCTGCTGTATCGCCACGGATAATGCTTGCTGCAATATCTTGTGGGTTTACGTTCTGGATATTTTGTGATGTTGAATACAAATAATCCTGAATTAGGTTTGATCCAGAAAGGAAGCGAAGGTCTGGACGACGTTGCTTGTACTTTCTTGGAAGTGCCTTGAGGGCATTATTGAAGACTTCACGGGAGATGTTAGCGCCATCGGCGTCAACAACGTGACCGTTTGCCTTTGCAATCTTTACAATGCCATCAAAAGCTTTGTATAGATTGTCAGATGAGAGAGATGTATCACCATTAAGAACTACATCTTCAAGATCATTACCAGCCTGTGTTGCCATCAGACGTGCAATGTGGTCTTCTAGATCGGCACCTTCGATATTGTCTTCGAGAGACTCTGTTGAAAGTTCCCAATCAAGACGTAGCTTCTTGGTTGTAAGAGAGATCTTTGAGAATTGTACGGCAGCGTTTGTGCCAGTATTCTCAGCTTCAGAAGCAAGCTTCATAAGCTTCTCACCTACGCCAATACGATCAATCTCAGTCGTATCAGCTCGCATGCGAACTGTACGTGCTAATTTACCGACTACTGTTGCATCGAACATGTAATCGAGGAATCGTGCAGACTGCTCTGGATTTAGTAGACCGCCTTTACCTTCGGATCCAACGTGGATACCGTCGGTGGGATCTGCTGCTCCAACCATGCTACCTGTCATGGTAGTATCGGCTGCTGCTGCTTTAGCTAATAGTTCATTACTCATTAGTTATTTTCACCTACCTTATTTTATCAATTCACTAACGGAACCGAGGAAAGTGCCGTTCCATTTTGATTTTTTTATTGTTACTTCCCGTGACCCGCCAAGGTCAGAGGACTTCTTAATTGCAGTCTCAGATTCGACTGCGTCCACTCTCTTTTCTACACCTTCAATAGTATTCTTAATTGATTCTACTGCGGTAGAGAGTGCTGTATGTTTTTCTGCTAATTCTGAAATTCGAGCATCTACGCCCTTGCTAAACGTTTCAACAGTTTCTTTAATTGCTGAAACCTGAGCGGCATTTGCCTCAGAGGCCTTTTCCAAAGTCTCCGAGAAGAAGCCTTTAAGGTCGCCTAGCATTTTTGCAAAATCAGGTTCTACAACCTCTGTTGCTTCGGCTGCTGTTTCCAGAACTTCGGCAGAAGTGTTTTCTTCTGTAGAGACTACTTCTTCAGACTTTTCTACTTCAGCTACTGGTGCTTCAACTTCGACTTCAGCTTGAGCTGGAGCTTCTTGTCCTGGCACACGTAACTTTTCAACAGTCTCTTCGGTAGCTGTTGTGGTTTCTAAATTTTCCACTTCATTACCTCCTTCTGCGTTTGCCTGTTTTGCAATTTTTACATCAGGCAACGTGTTTAATCTTGACTTATATAAATCAAGAATCTTATCTATTTCTTTTGCTTTGTTTGTATCGTTTGATTCCACCCAACCAATAAGTTCTGTTTTCTTACCAGTTACTGGTGAAATATACTCAGCTTCTGTTGACATAAATACAGAATCGCTATCTGCACAATAAAAAATATTTTCCATTTTGACATCTGCAGCAATGCCTTTGAAAATCATTTGACCATTGACTTTTTCAATTGACAATATGTTGCATAATTCATTTGCTGGAGAATCTACTATTGACAATTCAACAAGTGAGTAATCCTTAATAAAGCGAACAGATTCTCCTGTTGCTTTGTTCATTTCTGTTTCTGAATCTATAATTTTTCCGCCGATTGAAAATCCTTGTAGTGTTCCATCTAATACTTTTTCCCAGGTATCTTGAGCACCCTTTGAAATATATGCATCTACATAAACACCATTGTAAAATTCTTTTGATTTTGGATCATAGTATGTTTCTGGTCTAAATGAAACAACTTTACCAACTGCGGTTGGCTGATGCATTTCTCTTAGATTGCCACGGAAATTTTCAAAAGCTTTCATGCTTGCTTCCATCGTGACAACATCACCAGTCTGGTCAAGGTTGTCTAATGTTGCGAACCCTGAGACTGTTCTTTTTTCTCTATTGACCTTCGTGAAAGGAACTGCTAAATTAATAACATTTCCCTCAGAAGACCAATGTGATTTTTCAATGGTCATATGTGTATATTATAGGCTTTTATATATCTAAAGGCAAATAAGTAGTTGAGTAGGACTACTCAACCTGTCTACCGTCGCCTTTTGCATTTCTGCCTTCCCCTGAATTATCTGGAGAATTTGCAGATCTATTTTGGTCTCTTTCACGACTTTGCATTGCTTGAGCTTTAATTTCAGCGGCCTGCGCCTGTAAATCAACTGGCTTATCTCCGCCTTCTCTTGGCACTAACCCCATTCTCAATCTAATTTCATTAGGAGTCATTACCTGGAATCTTAAATATCTCTCATCAATTTTTGACTGGGTATCAGAATCTGTCAAGCTTAATTCATTAAATTTAAGCTGGAGTGCATCTGTCATTTCCATAATAATTCTATTTAATTTCTTTTCTAGAATATCTTGTGCTGGGGCACATACCTGCTCTTTAAATGTTTTATCTGCATCCCTGGCATTTGCTAAAGATATTCCTGTGGCTGTTCCAATTTTATTTATTGGAACACGATGAGCCATTAATATTTCATCTCTATTTGATTGTCTATAAATATTAAATGAAGACTCTTGAGCACCTGCCTCAATTGGTTCCATTTTAAATTCAGTTTTTGAATCTGGAGAATCTGGAGGCAATGGTATATATAAAGATCTGTGGTTTTTTCCACGAAGTCCAACCTGGAAAAATTCTAATAATTTACGTTCAGACTCTGGTGATAATTTAGCACCTTTAACGGTGATAATATATCTTGGGACTGCCTTATTTTCAAAATAATCTAAGTTATATTTTCCAGCAAATTCATTTCCAGCCATTGCGCTTTGGGCTGCAATAATATCTGGAATTCCATAATAATTATTTTTTGGAGTATATTTCTTTAAATGAATAATTTCATTTGGTCTATCAGTAGCTCCAGCTATTGGATTTGCAGTTTCTTGATCTCCAAAATTACGGAAAAAAACTGCTTTGCCGTAAAGTAATTGTACAAAGCCATCTCTTAAACGTCTAACACGCATGGTCTTTGAAGGAATATGTCCTATATATCCTATTTTCCCAGCAGTAGTTCTACCTATTTCTAAATAGCCATTTCCTGTTGCTTCTACGTCTGTGTAGAACTTAATTAAAGTTTCTTTAAATGTTTCTTCTTCATTGCAATCTTCTAACCACTCATGCAAATCTTGTTTAATTCTAGAAAGTTTTCTACGGGCACGTTCTAATTGTTTTTCGTCTTCAATACCGTCCAACAAATCATTTGTCTTTTTTGTTTCTACAAAATCAAATCCTAAACCAACAATGTTGGCAACCTTAGCATTAATTGCTGCATAATTATATGGAGATATCTCGTATATTGTAGATAAATAATCTAAATTATATTCAGGCATAACAAGATCAAATAATGCATATCCACTAACTGCCTGCTGTATTAATAACTGTTGAGTTGCTGTTCCTTCTGTTCCAACAAATTTTTTCTGTATATCTCTACTTACTCTTCTTCTAACTGCAGGGCTTAAACCATTTAGCTTTAATATATCTTCGCCTTCAATAGAAAACGGATCTTGATTATTATTAATAGATGGGGTATTAAATTTCATCCAATCTGCTACATTAGATATTTCAATGTCTTGACTTGGTGTATCTTCTTCGTATTCAATCATTTTTTACCCAACTTTTTCATTTCATCTTTATAAACGCCAATATCTAATTCGTCAGGAACTAGTCCAAGTGCTAGTCTTGTCTTTTGACGCTGAAATTCTTCGTCATCTATTTGCCTACTACCTTCTAAAAACTTAGGCTTTCCCTCGTCAATTCCATAACTTCTTACCGCCTGTGCAAGCAAATTTATTCTAGATCTATCTCCGTACATTGACTGTATTGATAAGAAATTTTTATCATCATCACCTATCCATCGGCCATCTGGCATTTCCCATACATATACGCCAAGTCTGGTTTCTCCAGTCTTTATTTTTGATCCAAGCTTTTTAATTTCCATAGGTTACTATTTTACCACTTTCAAAGTCTCAAGTCTAGGGTTTTGTCAAGTATTATGACAAAATTATTGGTTAATTGTACGCTCCCATTCCAAATCATATGCCTCAACTGAGGATTCTGTCAGGGTCATGGACGAATTAGATAGGTCGAATAGGATATATACGTCACCATATCTGTATAAATTATAATTAGTTAATGCATCTAACGCAGTAAATTGATACTCATATAATGCAATATTCTGATATAGTCCCGAAGTGCCGCCGCCGATAGAAGAACCATTTATAATAATATCTCCCGTAATTGGCTCCATAAATGTCAAAACGACATAATTTAGATCTCCTTCGGTCAATATATCCTTAATATTGTTTTCGCCTGTCTTAGTGTAATTATTTACATATATTTCTTCTATATTTGCTCTGGCTATATCTCCATTCGAATTCCAAGATAATAATGTAGTTCCAGCGAATATTATTGATCCAGCCTCAGAAAGGCTGTATGGGGTGTAGAAGAATTCTATTGTGTTTATGTTGTCTGCGGTAGTTATTTTAAAGCTAGAGCCTGTATTGGCTTTTAAACCGTTTCTAGAGTCTCTCTGTAGGATCTCTGAGCTAACCCGTCCCAAAACAAAAGACCCTTCTTCTGGAGTGATATAAGAAGGCCCATTTACGGCTAATTTTTTCATATTATTATAAAACTTTACAATTAAATAATTTAATCTGGGATTATATCTACTTGAATCTAAAGTAGCAATTGTGACCCTAATAAATAATCTTCTTTCTTCGCTGAAGTTGTTAGATTGATATTGTGGAATTTCATCTCCATTATTACATTGAACATATGATATACCATCATCACTTGTTTCTACAATTATGCCATTGTCTCCGTCCCACTCTATTTTAGACGAGTCCATAGTATTGCCTGGCAAAACAATTTCATCTTCTATTACAACTGTTTTTTCTTGAAGCGTTTCTGTTTTTAAAATTGATATATATTGTTTATCTTGATCAAAATATAAATCTTCAGTAATAAATAATTCCCAAGCTTTATTAGATGGCCATGCGTACTGATAAGCTAATCTTGAATTATCGTCGTACAAATTAAACCATTCACCACCATTTGATTCAATTAATTGAGACGGCCTAATTGCTTTAGCATCGTTATAATGATTATTAATTTGATTTTGAGATAAAGCATATCTATAAACACCAACACTATTTATAATAAAATATTGTCCTATACCACAAGGACCTGTTTTAAAATTTACAGAATTTCTAGTAAATGGATTACTAGTTATTAATTTTGTAACCTCAAGAACATTATTGATATAAAGAGATAAAGAAGAGTTTGTATAAATTGCAACGACATGGAACGCCTTATCTGTATATGGTATTGTATACTCTATTTTTTCTGTATCGACCTGAAATACTATATTGTTTTTATAATAAAATAATCCTACTTCACTTCCCGTCGTTTTATCTGCAAATAAAGGTGTAAAAAATGATCCTGTTATTTTAGGCTTAAACCAAAGTTCTATTGTAAAATCATTATCTGCTGAATCTGACGTAGCAAATTTGCTAGACGTTGTTTGTCCAGAGTAATCTTTATCAATTATATATTCTATATAATTTGAATCTCCTATTTTAGCCGCTGTTGAATTTCCTTTTACTATAGGGACAATTCCTCCTATTGGCCTTCCAACATATTTACTATTATTTTGACATTCAGAATTATCATACGCAATATCTCCTCCGAGATTTGCATAAGAAGCATATGCTGCTGCTACATCTGCATATGTTCCATAAGTTAAAAGTAATTCAGCATATGTTAAAGGTTTAGTTCCAGTTATTTGTTGATAACTATCATAATTATCTAAAATTTCTTGATAGTCTTCATTTTGTGCAAGCAGGTCTACATAACCAGCATCACTAGATGTAGTAAAATCATCAAGAGGATAGTATGCTAGCGGGTAATCACTTAATACCGTAGATCTATAAGACATTTCCTAATGCCAGTATTTGATTTTCTTTTTCTGCAATTTCATTTTCCATAATTGAAATTTTTTCCAAGTCTGGATTTGATTTTGCTTTTTCTAATAAGATATCAATCTCTAAAGCATACATGCCGTATTCCAAATTACGTTTAGCATTTATCTTTATTTGATTTTTTTCATTATCGTTTAGCTCTTCATATGATGGCATTTTTTCTCCTATATAAATTATATAAACTATTGTTCAAGTTCATTAAGCATACCATAAAGTTCATCTATAAAAATTATAGATTTTTGAATTTCTTGTTCTAATGCTGCCAACCCTTTTTCATCATTATTTTTTTCAGCTTCTATTTTATTTATAGATAAAGAATAAAGGTTTCCTTCTAAATAATATATTTTTGATTTCAATATTACAATTTTATCATTTTGTGATAGAAAATTATATTGGTATGTCATTTTATACTGCTCCTCCTCCACCGCCACCGCAGCTGTCTCCACCAAAATCTCCTACGCTATAAGCACTAACCCCTGAAGAATTTCTAGCTCTAACAAACCAATACCAACTTCCAGAAACTCCAACAGTAGCACTTGGAATTGTTATTCCAGTAAAATCTGCACCATCTCCTGTATACTGTGTTGAAGAAGATTGATACCATAATTCATAAGATGTTGCGCCAGATACTGCATTCCAAGATAAATTTGTTCCGCTTCCATTATTACAAGCAGTTAATCCTGTTGGAGTTGCTGGAGCAGTACTTCCACCACCACCACCACCTGGAGCTGTCCATGAAATACTAGAAGTAGCAGTGTGTCCTGTAGATGATGTAACGGTCAATGAAATACTATATGTAGTTCCAGCTGTGTGAGTTCCTATATATTTTTGTCTATCTGCATCTGCTGTGCCAGTGAATGATGAACCTCCTCCAGCGCCTCCAGTTGATGGGTTAACTGATATAGAATATGTATCTTGATAATCTACTGTCCAGTTTACATATGTTAATGTGCTACTGTTAGTTACAGATAAACTGCTAATTGTAGGAACAATTGGAGTGACTGTCCATTGTGCATAAAGTGTTGTAGTTGATCCTGGTGTATATGATGACCCAACATCAACTATTTTTGTTCCACCTGAAGTACTATTCCACCAACCAGTACATGTATAACCAGATCTTGTTGGTGTTGGAGCTGTGACAGAACTTCCAGCATTTACACTGCTTGATGTTGGACTAACAGATCCACCATTTGCATCCCATGTGACCGTATAAGTATTTATTTGCCATTGTGCATATAATGTAACTGAAGCTGTAGGATAATATGTATTTCCTCCTCCATTAATATAAGTACCTCCAGAGGATGCGGTATACCATCCAAGAAAACTATAATTTGTTCTAGATGGCGTAGGCAATACAACTCCACCAGAATTAGTTCCAGATGAAGATGTTGGACTAACAGATCCGCCATTTGCATTAAATGTTACTGTATAAGATATTGCAGACCATTGTGCATATATTGTTGTAGTAGATGGAGGAGTATAAGAATTATTTGTTGTTCCCAAATAAGTTCCACCAGAGGCTGCTGTATACCAACCATTAAAAGTATAATAATCTCTGCTTGCTGAAGGCAAAGTGACTGCACTTCCAGCATTTACTGTTGTAGATGTAGAAGCATTTCCAAGTACAATTCCACCATTTCCATTATATGTAAGTGTATATGTTGAAGCAACTATTGTTATTCCATTGCTTGAATTAGCAGAAAGCGTTCCCCTATTATTAACAGCTGTGACGGTACAAGTTATTGAATTTCCTATATCTGCTGTCACTGTAGTATATGTTGAAGATGTTGCACCAGATATATTAGATCCAGCTCTTTTCCATTGATAGGTGTATGATGTTGGAGCATATGCTAAGTTAGTATTCCAAGATCCGTTCGTTACAGATAGTGTTTGTCCTTGTGTTGTAGATCCAGATACTGTTGGAGATCCTGTATTTATTGGATATTCTGGATACCATTGCTTCCATAGAGAGCCATTCCATATCCAGCCTTTTGTTGCATTTTTCCATGCGGTACCGTTATAAAGTTTTAATCCATTTATATTTTTCCAATTAGCTCCGTCATGAATTTTTGTAACCATGATTAAGCCTCGTGATGAATATAGATATCGCCTGCTGCTGTTGCTGTTGGATTAGTGCCAGTTGAATTATAAAATATTTTATTTGCTGCAGAAGTCTGTCCATTGGAATAAGTTAATGATGATCCCGAAGCTCCTGTTGCTCCTGTTGCGCCAACTGGGCCTGTTGCTCCTGTTGCGCCAACTGGGCCTGTTGGACCTGTTGCGCCAACTGGGCCTGTTGGACCTGTTGCTCCTGTTGCTCCCGTATCTCCTTTATCTCCAGTTCTTGCAAAGGTGATAATAACATCATCATTATTACTAAAAGTGGCAGAATTTCCAGAAACATATGATCCAGAAACTGTAAACCATCCTGTATTATCAGATAGTCCAGATATTGTAAATAGTGCAAATACAGCATCATTATTTTTCTTTGATATTCTAAAATGACCTTTAATTGTAGATGTAGAATCATCAATTGTATTTAAAAATGAAGATATGTTTGTTGATTCGTCGTTAGATGCATCAATATACATAGCCGTTGCACTTGAAATTATTGCATTATTAAATCTTATAAAACCAATTCCTGGATCTGATGCTGTAATTGTTGAGCTGTATGTATAGTCAAATGTAGCTCCACCAAAATTGCCAGCTGGACCTGTTGCACCTGTTACGCCCGTTACACCTGTTGCTCCTGTTGCGCCAATTCCTGTTGGTCCTGTTGGGCCTGTTGCTCCTGTTGCGCCAATGGGGCCTGTTGCACCAATTGAACCTTGTGGTCCTGTTGCGCCTGTTACACCAATTGGTCCTGTTGCACCAACTGGGCCTGTTGAACCTACGTCTCCTTGCGGACCTGTTACACCTGTTGCACCAACGGGACCTGTTGCACCTACGTCTCCTTGCGGACCTGTTGCACCTACGTCTCCTTGCGGACCTGTTGCACCAATTGGTCCTGTTGAGCCGACGTTACCCTGCACACCTTGTGGACCTGTTGCGCCAGTTGCACCTACAGATCCTGTTGCTCCTGTTGCGCCGACGGGACCTGTTGCACCAACTGGGCCTGTTGCTCCTGCTGGACCTTGTAACGGTCCAACGTTAATCCAATCATTATTTGTGGCAGACCATACATAAAGATCTCCAGCAATTGTATATCCATCTCCTGGTGTTCCTGATGCTGGTAATTCTGCTTCATTATTTAATTGACCTAATATTGTTACTCCAGCGCCTTCTGGACCTGTTGCTCCAGTTGCACCAGTTACACCTTGCGGACCTGTTGCACCAACTGGGCCTGTTGCTCCAGTTGCACCTTGTGGGCCAGTTATACCTGTTGCACCAACTGGGCCTGTTGCTCCAACATTACCTTGTACACCCTGTGGTCCTGTTGCACCTGTTACACCAATTGGACCTGTTGCGCCTGTTGGACCTGTTGCTCCTGTTGCACCAACTACACCCTGTGGTCCTGTTGCACCAGCTGGACCAGTTATACCTGTTGGTCCTGTTGCACCTGTTACACCCTGTGGTCCTGTTGCTCCAGTTGCTCCAACTGGACCTGTTGCACCAACTGGACCTGTTGCGCCTGTTGCGCCTGTAGGTCCTGAGTGTGTTTCTAAATAGTCATCTATCTGTTCAGCTAATGTTTGTAAATCTGCTGGAACATTTGGTGGGTCTGTCTGGAGGGGATAATGAAATCCCAAAGATGATGTTTCTGGTGCCATAATTTTTAATTATACCATCTGATATGTTCTAATATCTCGTTCATACCAGCCTTTCCCCCATAACTTTAATAAGTCTTGGAAGTATCTTTCATATTGATATTTTACAATATCTACTGAATAAAGGGAAATTGCCCTATCCCTAATATATACTGGATCTAAGGATTTTACCGCCTCAACTGCCTCACAAAATTCTTCAAAAGTTCTACATCTAAATCCAGTTTTGCCGTGCTCTACCGTTTCGGTAAATGCCCCCCAATCAGTTGTAATAACTGGAGTTCCACAAGCCTGGGATTCAATATTAACATTACCAAAAGGCTCTATATAAAGTGTTGGGACAAATGTAGCAATTGCATTACCCATAAGCTTAGCTCTTTCTTCTGGTCCAACGGGACCTACATATTCTCCATATCCTTTAAAATCTCCTGGGCCAGCAACTATCAACCTTTTACCTAATTCTTGACATACTTGTTGAGCTATGTGATAGCCTTTTCTATCTATTAGTCTTCCTATAAATAAATAATAATCATCTTTTTTCTCTACAAGTGGAAACATTTCTGGATCTAAATATCCTGGAATAACTCTATCAAAAAATGCACCATTTGATGCTGCTGCATCTTTATTCTGTGCATATATTGAATGCATCCAAGAATATGATTCAAATACTTTATATGGGCTAAAAACTCCTGAATATCCTACACCAAATTCTATAGATATATGATTTGGAAATGAGTCAGCTATTATCTTATGAGCATGTCCACCAATTAAACAAATAAAATCTTTTTGTTTTATTCTTTTTCCTATTTCATTAATAGCAGTTCTGTTAAATGATACCCAATGTTGTTTTGTATAATCAAAAGACCCAGATGTAAAGTGCTGACCATTTAATGATTTTAATCTTTGTTCTTCTGTAATACATGAAATTAATTCTGTAACTTCTGCCTCATTTTGATCTCCCGCATACAAATAAACTTCATGCCCCAAAGATTTCATCATATTACAAAAACGCCTAACTTTTTCTGTATAGGCGCAATTAACAAATTGTTTAGTTGTTTGAGTATGTGGTAAAGATACTACATGAAAACGCATTATTTAAGCCAGTGAGTTGTATACATGATCTTACTGCCTTTAGTGACTGGTAAAGATTCATGTAGATATGGTGCAGTTGAAGGGAAAAGCACCAGGCTTCCAGCTTTTGGTTTTATTTTTACATCTTGATTTTTAAAATAAATTTCTCCGCCTTCATAATCATCATTAAGATATGTAACCATTGAATACTTTAAATTTGTTCCTGTGCCAGTAGGGTCTTCTGCGTCACAATGTGGGCCCATACCCTGACCTTCATTATATTTATATAAATTTATATATTGTAAATTTATATTTGGTTTTTCTGGAACGTAATTAGATTTCATTTTTTTATGATAGATAATCTGTGTATCATAAAATCTATTTGCTGTCATTTCTGGAGACATCATAAGACTATTTATAACATATAAAATTTGTTTATTTAGGAAATCATCGCCAGTATTTATATTTTTTTTAGAAGAATCAATATGTTTCCCAGAACCAATTATAAACGATTTATCATCGCTTGCGGTCCAATCTCCCCATTTACTTATTGCTTCATGGGACAATGGATTTAAATCAATTTTTTCTATTAAATCTACTAAAATTTCTGGATAGCTAACTGTATTTTCAAAATAATATATATTCTGATGGTTGAAAACCATATCGAACATTACATACATCTGTCTTGGAGGTATGTTTTTAATTTCAAGCATCTATTTCTCCAGTTTCTGCTAACTCTGCATCATATTCTTTCCAATCTGGAGTTATTCTTTTACCTTTGTTTCTTATCTCTTCCCACTCTTTTTGTTCTACAGCCTGCTTTGCTCTTGTTTCTTTAATTTCATCTTCCCAAGAAGATTTCTTATTTACATCATAAGCTTCCTCTGGCCTATCATCCCAAAATGATCCCACTGTGTATCTGTCATTTTTTGTTACAATTGTTACTTCATGCATATTTTCATGGCCACCATCAAATATTGCGTACATACCAGCTTTTGGCTTTATACTTAAATCAAAATTTTTAAAATTTAATTCGCCTCCGCCAAAATCATCATTGAGATACAAGAATCCTGCATATCTACTTCTTTCAAATGCGCTAGGAACTCCATCGTAGCTATTATCTGAATGAAATCCAGCAAATGCCCCAGGAATCCATTTTTGAGAATGAAAACTAATTTTATAAGCTGGGCCTCCAATAATTTGTTCTGCTCCCCATTTAAATTTTTCTTCTAAGTCTTCAAAAAAATTATTTGGAAGTCCTGCATCTTTATACCATTTTTCTAAAGTCTTTGGATTGTTTGTAAGCTGATGCGGCATATTGTATGCATATGACTCATAAAAAGAAATTGGATGCCAGGAAAAATCTCCAGACTCTATTAAGTTATTAAACATTTTTATAATACCAGCACATTCCTCTGGCGTTATAAAATCTTCATAAACCCATACTGGGTGATCTCCTTCTCTATATTTTATTAAATTCATTTATATAAATCTCCTTCTAATGGAATGTTTTCAATTATATCTTCATAAGGAATAATCTTTCCATCTTTAACATATAACATATTTCTTGGATCTTCATAAGCAACTCTTTCTAGTTCTTGCTTAGCCCATCTGTACGCTCCCAATCTTTTTTGATTAGCAAGCCATTCCTGTGACCCATCATAATCTGTCATAATAAAATTTCTAATAAAAAACTTATTGCCGTCTGGTATTGTTTTTACTCCATGCCAATATGGCTCGCCTGATGGAAAAACAACAATGTCTCCAGCTTTTGGCTTATGGTTTATAAACTGACCATCTATATAAAATTCTATATCTCCACCATTATAATTATCATTTATATAAAAAGTGCATGTAGTATGAAATTTTTCTCCTGGCATATCTTTTTGAGAAATAATAAAATCCGTATGATATTGCATTGTCATTTTATTATTTAACTGATCAATTTTATTAAAGTATTTACACCAAGATTGTCCGCTATATCTTGCATTTTCTGGAATTTTAATATTAGTATGTTTAAAATAATGTGAAATTGCTTTATCGTAAGAAACAGCTATCTCTTCATATAATTTTTTTTCTTCTTCAAAAATAATGCCTTTTTCGGCAGAATCAATTTCGCCTTCGCCTTTTGCCTGTGTATAAGTTCCAAAATGTGCCCAAGCATCCCATGTTTTAAAAAAATATTTTCCGTTACTGCTTTCTTCTGATCTCATCATAATTTTATATGCACTATCTGGATCAGACAACATATTTCTATATACAATTATTCCTGGATATATTTCTTCCCAAGATAGCTCGTGTAAATCTTCTCTTAAATTTAAGTTATGCATTTTGCGAATCTCCTCCAAAATATTTCTGCCATGCTGGTGATTTATAAAAATTATTTTCCGAACCTTCTGGTGGTTGTTTTTCTCCAGTATGCTTTAGGATGGTCCAAAAAAATGGAGATGTAAATCTATTACCAGATCTTACTGGACGAACTCCATGTACATAATGTTTATCGCCTGGGAAAAAATATGCTGCACCAGCTTTGGGCTTGAACTCTATACCCTGTCTTGGGAAATATAATTCTCCTCCTTCATAATCGTCATTAAAATAAAATAAGCCAGCAATGTCATACCATGGAAAATCATTTGGTCTTCCTTCTTCTAATCCAGTATGAAATTCTTTATCTGCGTGTGGTTCTTGTCTTGCCCCTACAGGCCATCTAACTATAGCAGGACCTGTCGCTTGAACATCAACATTAAAAAATTTATCTACTTCTATTTTTAATCTATCAATCATTTGCCACAATAAATCAACTATCTCTGGGTCAGATTTCATCAAAGAATTACCAGTACACACTCTATCTTTCCAAATATTAGCATCATATAAAACAATACCATCTTCATCTACGTGTGTTTCTGTTTCGTCCCAAACTTTATTATTTAAAGCAAAATTTATTAATCTTTCTTTTTCTTCTTCTGTTAAAAAATTTGGAAGCTCTACTATATTACTAATATCTGTACCAAAAAATCCAGATGGGGTTACAGATATTGGGGCTCTTCCTCCGCCCATTATACCTTGATTTACTATTTCCACTGATTCTCCCATACTATTAATATATCATATTTAAATTTAAATATCTATAGTTTTATCAATAATCTTTAATTTTATTGATTTTACTTCATGTTCGCCTATTGAATTTCCTTTATGATCAACTGCATCTCTATAAAAATTAGACCATTCTGCTTTCTTATTTAATTCAATAATTGCTTGAGAGTATCCAATATTATCAGCATGATCATCACTTTCATGATTTAATATATGAACTTCTGAATTATTTATATTTGAAAGTGATATTGGAATTATTGAACATATTGGATGACCTGCTGGAATTGTTATTTCTGTATTTGGTTTTGTTATCATCCAGGCTACTGGTAATTCCCCTTTAAAAAATGAAGTACTTATTAATGTAGTAAAACATTGTGCCCCGTCAATAAAAAAATTAGGGGCTGGCATAGTAAGCAATGTAGTATTTTCATCGGTTTTAAATTTAATACCTGTATTAAAACTTATTGTTGAATTTGCCCTTCCAGTGTAGGCATATTTTTCTCCTTTTATAATTTTAACATGTTTATCAGCAGAGTCAGAGATACCGTCCCAAATAAATGTAATGTCTTCTGGAAATGATAAATACCAGCCTAATGTATTTGTTAATGTAACTGGAAAACAATGATACGCATGTTTTTTCCAAGTTTTATCCATCCAATTTCTTTTTACTGGTAAAGTATTTATTTGTGATAAATTTTTATTAGTAAGATATGCCTTTATGACTTCCATCTTTATCACTTTCTCTTGGCACATTAGAATTCATTTTTTTCATTCTAAGCATATCAAAATCTGGATTATGTGTATTATCGTTATAATCCAACATAGTAACTATAGAATATTTTGTTCCAGTAGTGACTGGTTTTGCTACATGAGAAAATAAATAAGTAGATGGGAATATAACAATATCGCCAGCCTCTGGCTTAATTGTTAATTTAAGTTTTGGAAAATAAAGTTCTCCACCTTCATAATCATCATTTGGATAAGAAACTAAAGATACTGTGGCTATATAAGAATATCCGTGATCTGAATGCTCTTGAAAATGTTGACCTGGGCCATATTTAATAAAATTCATGGCTTCCCAATATTTCATTTCAATATTATACATTCTGCAATAATCTTTGACTGCATTAATTTGCATATCATATGCGTACTGCCAAATGTCGTTTAATTCTTTTCTTGCGTTATCCATGTCCATAACTTGTATGTTTTGTATTTTAAAATCAACACAATCTCTATAAGATGGAACTTTTTGAGCATACCCTACAGTAGCTTCTGCCCAACTATATTTATCTGGATATTTTTTTAAAAAATTTTCTACATTATCAATTATATTTTTATTGATCTGATTTTTGTATACCCAGATTCCAGCAAATACTTCTTGCTTAACAATGTCATTAGACACTAATATCTCTATTCTTTAAACTGTGTACCGTCCCATGACATTCCAATTTTTAAATTAGAATATTCCATATCAGTACAATCTACAGCAATAACCCCTTCGGATTCTGCAATATTAAATAGCGCTTTTCTTTTTTCTGTCCAAACTTTTATAATACCTTTTACTGAGTTATCTTGAACTATCGCAAAAGCATATGGAGAATCTGTTGCTTTTCTTTCTAATTCACCTTCTACAAAAGAAGAAGTATTTGGATCCCATACAGATCCAATTTGTACCTTTTTATTATTAGAAACATCTTTTAATAAAATAGGGTTGGAAAGAATTGAAGTATATCTTTCAACTCTTTCCAAGCTATCTCTAGATTCTTCTAGGTCGATAAACTCTATAATACCGTTAGTATTTGTGACAAGTGCCCAAACTTTTTTCATTTTTTTCTCCTTATGTGTAGTGTACCAAAATTATATAATTTAGTCAATATTAATAAAATCTTGGCGACCAGAAACCACCGAATCCTGGAGGCGCAAAGAATCCTGGAGGCGCAAAGAATCCTGGAGGCGCAAAGAATCCTGGAGGCGCAAAGAATGATGGAGGCGCAAAGAATGATGGAGGCGCAAAGAATGATGGAGGCGCAAAGAATGATGGTGGGAAAAATGGAGGCGCAAAAAATCCTGGTGGGAAAAATGGAGGCGCAAAAAATCCTGGTGGGAAAAATGGCGGCGCAAAGAATCCTGGTGGGAAAAATGGCGGGCTAAAAAATGATGGAGCTAATGTTGTTACAGGAGCTGAATATATACTAAATGCTCCAGAACCGTTAGCATTTCTAGCTCTAACTCTATAAGACTGGCTAGTATTTGGCTCATTTGTTATTGTTGTGCTACCACTACCTGCTTGTGTTACAGTTTTTGTTTTTGCTGGAGTTTCATTAGATTCAATATAATAATCTATAATTGTTGAACCACCATCTGCTGGAGCAGTCCATGTGACTGTATCAGCATCTACTCCTGCCGTTGCTCCTGGCTGACTTGGTGCAGCTGGAACTGTTGTTACAACTATTGCAGAACTTGTTGTTCCAACACATTCCCCGTAAGCATCATATGATCTAATTGTATATGTATTAGAAGAACCTGTTGCTAATAAGGTATCTGAATAAGTGTTTGATGGGTGCGCTACAGTTGCAATTAACGATCCATTTCTATAAACTTTATAACCCGATGGAGTATTACCTGTAGATGGATTTGTCCAAGACAAATCTATTCTTCCATCATTGTATGGTCTGTTAGAAGGAAGAGGTGTAACAACTAAATTAGTCACACACGCTGGTCCGATAAAGTTATCTTGTGCTGATGACTTTGTACCTATATTTTTTGTCATTATTTATCCCCTATTCTTTATGCTTTCAAATCTCCAGCAAGCAACCAGGTGTTGGTTGCAACTTTAGTAAGCGTTGCTGATGAATATGTTGTTCTTAATGTTGCTCCTGGTGTAGCTAATATTGAAACTGATACATCAGCTCCAACAAAATTACCACCTGTGCCTGCTGATTGATAAAAGCTTATTGTTGTTCCAACTGGATAAGCAGTAGTTGCATTTGTTGGAACTGTTATAGCGTGTGCTCCACCAACTGGAATTAATTGATCTCTTAATGCTAACCCACCTGTTGATAAGTTATAAGCACCTGTTGTAGCTGCTGCAATTGTTGTTAATGATGGAACTGCAGCTTTTGTTTGTGTTCCATCTGTGAATGCTACTCCAGATGCTGCAACTGTTACGGTTCCTGTAAATGTTGGATTTGCAGTTGGAGCCTTTGCATCTAATTGTGTTTGAATTGCTGAAGTAACACCATCAAGGTATCCAATTTCTGTATCTGAAACTCCAGACACTCTGTATTGAACAGTTGATGAATCTACGGCAAGTGTACCTGGTGTAGTTTCTGTTAAACCAGTTCCAGCAGTTACTGCCTTAGCGGCGTTAAATGCTGCGTATGTAACATTTGTTGTTCCAATTGTAATTGCTGATGTATTAGAGCAAACATATCCATAACCTGAGTTTACTGTACCTTCAAGAACAAGAGTAAAATCTCCACCCTTTAATTCTCCGTCTGGTGTATTATCTGCATCTGTTGCTCTTGTCCATGAACCTGAAGCAACTACATAAATACCATTTTGTGTCTGTGTAGTTTGATCTTTTACAAGAACACGATCACCGACTGATAGAGAAACTCCATCAATTGTTTGTGTTCCGCTAAGCGTAATATTTCCTGTTGTAGCAACACGAACTGGCTGATGGAAATTAATTCCTGCAGTTACATTGTCTACATATGCTTTTGTTGCTGCATGTGCGTCTTGTGTAGGTGCGCCCGAAAGTGTAAGTGCTCCTGTCATTGTTCCGCCAGCAAGAGATAGCTTAGCATCTAACGCTGTTTGTGTTGCAGTAGAAACTGGCTTATTAGCATCTGATGTATTGTCTACGTTACCAAGGCCAACCATTGACTTAGATACACCAGAAACTGTTCCAGTAAATGTTGGAGAAGCAATAGGTGCATAAGTTGAAGCGGCAGTAGCAGAATTTAATTTAGAATCTATCTGTGTTTGAATTGCAGACGTAACGCCATCTAAATATCCTAATTCAGTACTTGAAACATCTCCAACTGAAGTTGTAGATGGCAAAACAACAGTTCCTGTAAAAGTAGGTCCAGCAAGAGGAGCTTTAAGAGCTAAATCTGATGTGAGGTTAGCAATCTTAGATTGTTCAATTGCTGCAGAAGAGTTAATATCTGCATTTACAATTGTTGCATTTGCAATCTTTGCTGATGTTATAGAACCATCAAGAATTTTAATTTCTGTTACTGCATCGTCTGCAAGTTTTGCAGTTGTAACAGATTCGGCTGCAATTTTATCAGTTGTTACATTACTATCTGCAATTTTAGCTGTTGTAACAGAATCAGAAGCTAATTTATCAGATGTTACTGCTTGATTATTTATTTTTTCTGTTGTAACTGATATATTATCTAACTTGGAAGTCGAAACAGCTCCATCTGCAATTTTACTATCTATAACAGAAGAGTCTGCTAGTCTTGTAGTGGTAACAGACCCTACGGCAAGCTTGTCTGTTGTAATTGCATCATCTAATATTTTTTCTGTTGTTACTGCATCTGTTGCAATTTTTGTATTTGTTACAGCAGCAAATCCAATCTTATCTTCTGTTACTGCTGAATCTGCTAATTTAGCTGTAGTAACGTTACTGTCTGCTATTTTAATAGTAGTAACGTTATCATCTGCTATTTTCTCAGTAGTTACAGCCTGAACATCTATTTTTGCTGTTGTAATACTTGCATTTGCAATTTTATCAGTTGTTACAGCATTATTTGCAATTTTTTGAGTTATTACAGAATCATCTACTGGGGTTCTTTCATTATTTAATCTTATATCGTCTGTATAAACTAAATTAGCTGTATTATTTATACCGTGTATATTAGTTGTTAAATTTTGATGTGCTGTGAGCGCATTATCAGTATTTGAAATTAATCCTGTAACTGTAGATGCAAAACTTTCATCATCATTAATTGCTGCTGCAAGTTCATTTAATGTATTAAGAAGTCCTGGAGCTCCATCTACTAAATTATTAACTGCAGTAGAAACAAATGCAGTTGTAGCAATTTGAGTTGTATTTGTCGATGGATCTGCTGTTGGAGCAGTTGGAGTTCCTGTTAATGCAGGGGATGTTAATGATTTAGAAGTTAATGTCTGATTTCCATCAAGAGTAACTAATGCTGCTGTATCTACAATTCCATGAACATTTGTTTGATCACTATTATGATTATCTAAAGCGTCTGATGCTGCTGAAATTGCTGCAACTTGTGCATTTAATGCTGAATTGTCTGCATAGTCTGTTGCATTTGTTAATTGACTTAGTGGAACTAGCGTGTCTGCATCTAATGTGGCTACGCCTAATGCTGTTCCTTTTTCTGATAGTGGAACATAATCTCCAATAGTGTTATTAAGATTATTTCCTAAATTAGTAATTTCATCATCTACATATTGTTTTGTAGAAATTACATCGGTATCAACTGATACTGTTAGGGTATTTGCAGCATCATTATAATTCTTTGTTATACCTGTTCCCGCCGTCAAAGCTTGATCGATAGAATCCTGGGCAACTTCAGCTAATTCTGCCTTAGTAGCAATTACGGAAGTATCAACAGATACTGTTATTGTGTTTGCGCCATCATTATATGACTTAACAATACCAGTTCCAGCAACAAGGGCTGCGTCAATAGCATCTTGTGCTATTTCGCTAATTTCTGGATTGTCTGCTGCTATATAATTTAATGAAGCCCAGCCAGTGGTGCCATCACCAATTTTAACTTTTCGTGTGTCTGTTTCAACACCCATTTCGCCAGCTGCTAGAATTGGGTTTGCGCTGGTCCATTGAGAGGCTGTACCTCTTCTAATTTGTAATCTTACTGTTGCCATTTTATTTTATACCCCTATATTAGAATTATACCATTTGCTAATTTTATCAGGCTACTGTTCCTGAATCAAACGTTAAAGCAAATGATGAAGTGCTTGGGGAACCGCCATCGGCCATTTTATTTGCCTCAGTGATAACCCCATCCCCACCAACAGAATATATTGGTGCGCCATTATAATCAATAGCTAGATCTATGTCGTTAAATCCCATATCATTTGAATCTGATATATCGATCCATTGACCATTGACCTGAATTCTTAATTTATTATTATCTGTATTAAATGCGAGGGGCACTGAGCCTAATGTAACCTGTCCTGATTGGACTACAAGGTTATTCTTTACTTTAAAATCTCTATTTGTTGTTGACACGAGTTCAATATCCCCCGAATTTTAGGTGGGGGATTTTATTCCCCCACCAATTAATTATTTAGTTTTTATGAACCGATTAAGGTTCCAGCAACCACTACGGTGCTGTTGTTATTTAGAGTTGTTACTCTAATTCTTACTTTGTTTGTATCAAAATCTGCTGAAATTGTAGATAGTGATCCATTTGTTCCAACCATACCATATTCAGTAAAGTGTACGTTATTGCTTGTATCAGTTGTTACAAGAATTTCAGACAATTCTGTATGTGTTCCAGCTGCTACCTTTACGGTAAATTTACCGCTTGTAAATCCATTATGATTCCATTGATAAGCAGTTACTGTACTAGCTGTTGGAACAGTTACTTTAGCTGCAACATTCTTTGCAAGACCATTAAAGTCAATTGCTGCATATACTGGCTCTGCTACTGCATTACCTGCAAGAATTGCTCCATCTGTATAAGATTGTGCGGAAGCAACTGCATCAGTTTCTGCCTGATCTACATATTGCTTTGTAGCTGCATGTAAAGCATTTACTGGATCTGCATTAAGTGTTAATGCTCCAGTCATTGTATCGCCAGCCTTGGCGACCTTTTCTCCAATTGATGCTGTTACTGTTGTAACAAAGTTCTCATCATCACCAATGGCTGCTGCTAATTCATTTAATGTATCAAGCAGGGCTGGTGCAGAATCAACAAGATCTGCAACTGCATCATCAACATATTGTTTAGTTGAAATTACATCTGTGTCAACAGAAATTGCTCCTGTTGCATCATCATAAGAAAGTCCATTTCCTACGGCATTTCCTACCGCATCCTGTGCTCTTTCATCTGTAAAATATTTATTGGAAGAACCCTCTTCGATGTCATCTGTATCTAATGCATTAATTGCATTATCTGTATAGGTTTGTGCATTTCCTTCAGCTGTTGAAGCTGCTCCATATGCATCATATGTTCCAGAAGTTACATTGATAATACCATCTGCGGCATTATATGTAATTCCTGTTCCAGCCGATACTGCATTTCTTGCACGACCATTTGTGAAGTATAAATTAGATGAACCTTCATCAATATTATCTGTGGTTGCATTATCTATTGCAGAAGAAGCTGCATTGTCAGCATATGTCTTTGTAGCAATTGTATTGTCTACAGAAACTACGCCAGTTGAGTTATCATAAGATATTCCTGTTCCGCCAGAAATTGCTTGACGGGCACGTGTATTTGTAAAATAAAGATTAGTTGTGCCTTCTGCCAAATCATCTGTATCAGAATCTGCTACACCATTTTCAGCAGTAATTGTAAGACCAGCGCCAGTACCAGTAATTGTAATATTGGTTAAATTAGCATTAGTTAATAAATCTGCTGCTGATGTTTTAGCACGAGCATCTGTAAAATATTGATTTGTGCCTTCTGCAAGGTCGTCTGTATCGTGATTTGATAAACTAGAAACTGTACCAGTTACATCACCAGTTACATTACCAGATAAGTTTGCTGTTATTGTGCCAGCTGAGAAATTGCCAGACCCGTCACGCTTTACAACAGCGTTTGCTGTATTCGTAGAAGTTGCTTGCCCACCAATAAGGTTGACGATATAACTATCTGATCCACCTTCTACTAATATATTTTGACCATTTACTGTAGCTGTTGATCCTTCAACTACGAGGCCATTTTTAATTCTAAAGTTTTTGTTAACTGTTGCCACTCTGACAACCCCCTATTTAAGCTTTAAGCGCAGTTCTTACAAATCTGGCTGTAACAGCAGAACTTGTAGGAGTTACGCATAAACTAATTATACCTGCATTTGATTCAAAAGTGACGGAAGCAAGATTATTTGAGGTATTTGAGATAATATTACTTTCTGATACGTTAATATCAGTGCCATCGTTTAATAATAAGAAGTCTGATGTATGGTATTCAGATCCTCTTGTTATTTGAAGATTATATTTAATTGTTCTATATACTGATGCCGCCCATGTATCTACAGCAGTCTTGTTTTCTATACCTGTTATAGTAAGGTCATTATTGCCTTCTAGTCCAAGTAATTCTAATGTAGAATCTGATTGATTATCTAAATCAGATAATTGAGATTCTAGCTGTGAAACTTTATAGTCTATAGAGCTTGCATTTGCAGATCCATCTACGCCAAGTTTCGCTTGTATTGCTTCAATAGCATCATTTACATTTCCATGTAGTGCAGCATGTCCTGCCATGCTATCTGTGCCATTTGGATTGTTTAGGTTATCTAAACTTGCTGGGAAATTAGTTGCCAATTTCTCCTCCGTCTAACAATGTTAACTGTGTATAAGAAGCATTGTTATATGTTGATTCTGGTGCACCACCATCAAGTCCTATTATAACAGGAATTTCTTCTTCAACATTAGATTCGTTGTTAATATCTGTATTAAAGTTAATTGTTTCTTGTATATCAATAGTATGAACATCTCCATCATATGAATGTGTATGCATATAAAATGGAGCAGGATCTGTAGAACCTGGAGTTAAATCAACCCAAATTGCACCATTATAAATTTTTATGTTTTTAGAAACTGTATTAAAGTAAACATCTCCAGTAGAACCAGCAGCAGGATCTTCTTCTAATGTTACTAAGTTTAATAATGATTTAAGCTTTGGCATTATTAAACTCCTTATCCGATAACGACTACTCTGTAAGCTCCAGCTGAAGGCGCCACCGCAAACTTAATAGTAATTGCAGATGTTGATGTATGTTCTACGTCTGCCTCTATTTGTGCAAATGGAGAACCGACTTCATAAATTTGTACAGTAACATCTTTTGTTCCAAGATTATGAGTTACAGTATATGATGTTGCTGATGTGCTTAATGTAGCACTATACTTTCTTGTTATCTCATGATAATTTATACCATCATTAGTTAGTTGCCATTGATCAGCAGATTCACTCCATTTAATATCTACATCATTTTCTATTCCACGATGTACTTTAATGCCTGCATCTACTGAAGGAGAATTCTCCTCTGGCATATCACTATTTAAGTTAATATAATTATCAGAAATATTAACTTGTGTTGTATTTACAGCATTGATATTACCAGTAACATTTAAGTCTCCACCAACATTTAAGTTATTAGCAATTGTTACATCATCTGGCAATCCAATTGTTACTGCAGCTGTTTCTGAGCCAGACCCAGATACTGTAATTTCATTAGCAGTTCCTTGAATTGTAGCAACATATGCGCCTGTAGTGTCATCGCCAAGGGCTACTGAATTAGGCTGTACGGTTGTAGATATTGTTACATTTTGGCTGCCATCAAATGATACAGAACCAGCAACGTCTCCAGATAGAGAAATTGTTCTTGCTGTTTCTAATTGTGATGCAGTATCTGCATTTCCAGTTAAATCTCCAGTAACATTTCCAGTAATTGTTCCAGCTACTGTTAAATTTTGATTTGCCTGTATATTTCCATCAAATGTTGCTGTGGAAGCTACATCTAATGTGGAATTTACATCTACTCCGCCTGCAACTGTTAAGAAGCTTCCGTTTGCAATAATTACATCTTCATTAAATGTAGTTTCACCATTTACTACGGTTACTCCGCTTATATTTAAAGATGAATTTATGTCTACTGGATTATTAAATGTAGCATCTCCAGAAACAGTAAGTGATGTACCTAGTGTAACTGCTCCATCTACATTTAATGTACTATCTAGATCTACTGAGCCAGCAACATTTAGGGAGTCGTTTACTGTAGTAAATCCTTGTACAGTTGTAAAACCAGAAACTTCTAGATTGCCACCAACAGTTATGTGACCAGATGTGTCTAATGTGGCTGCATTTACATCTGTAACATCTAAAGTGTTAGGAATCGAAAGGGTTACGTCTCCATTGCCAGCTTTAGATACTGTTATCTGATTTGTTGTTCCTAGTATATCTGCTACATCATGTTTGTGATCTGCACGTGCAACATAGGGTGAAGTACCATGACTTACTGCTTCACCAAACTTTAATCTTGTTGTATAATTACCTACACCGAAATCACCAGATGCTGTTAACCATTCTGTTCCATTCCAGAAATAAAGTAAATTGTCATTTGAATCATAATAAATTTGACCAGTAACTGGGCTGCTTGGTGCAACTCCAAGATTCTGGATTCTGGCATTGAGTAATTCGTTTTTATTTAGGTCAATGCTAACCAAAAATTTTCTTGCCATTTTTCACTCCCTTTAAGACAGATGCGCTGTCCCTGAAAACGGCTGTGCCATTGTCAGTGTAATTATATTAAGACTATTATAGACTATTCCTGTTTCTAATATGTCGCCACTACTAGACTTGACTGTAACATTAGGATGAAACCCTAAATTATGCTCTATTTCTATAGAATATATGCCATCAACTGGCCCAGTAACTTGGGCTAATTCCCAAGAATGGGTCAATGCTATCTGTTTATCTAATATAAAACTATTATTTATATTCCATGTATTATTGTTTGAGTCTTTTGGACCCCAAAATCTAGTCGTAAGTTTATCAAAATAAAAATCTCCAGGAACTCCTAGTAAATTTGATGGGTTTCCTTCTCCACTAATAATTGTTCTTCCTGGTGCGCCAGAGGCTCTGACCACAACAAGTGGGTTATTTTCAGTTACTATTAGTTTTGTTCCCATTAAATTGTTACGGCTCTATTGAGAGTCATATACCCTTCTAAAAGTCTTGTTTTATTTACACTTGGATCTATAAGCACTAAATCGTATGCAGATTTTGGATAAAACATTTTATTTGTTCTATCTGCTGCAATAGATATTGATAATTTGCCTTCAGTTGGACTTATTGTAATTCCGTCTTCTTCTGTTAATGTAAAAGCTATTTTTTTCCCACCCTGTGTATCTCTTACCTGCATTTTGGCGGTATGAAAATGAAGTTGTATTGGGCTCTCATCCTCGTCTAGATATTGAACCTCAAATGTAAAAGTTGAGTTTTGATCAACTTCAAAATTCTTTTGTGCAGCCATTAAATACCCCTAAAATAGGAAAACTCCTATGCTTTATTTTAGCATAAGAGTTGTCCTAACTTGATATTAAATTATGCCTTCTTGGTAAATCCAAAACTTGGTTCGTTTGGATTAAGTGCCTTTAAAATAACAGGCAAACATGCTGCAATTCCACCCTTAATTAAATCTCCTGGGTCTGTGTTGCCAGTCATGTATAGAGCAATAGCGGCACCTAAAAAGTGACGACCATAGCTTGCTAACGCTGCTAAAATTTTTTCTTGCATTGTTACCTTTCCATCATTATTAAGATCTTCTTTCATAAAGACCTCCTTATTCTGGGCCTTGTGCCCAGGAATTTAGGGTTTCCCCTAATTATATTATACTACTAAGCTGAAATATCTACAATCTCACAATTTCCATCGGAAGTACAAGCTAAAGTTTGAGTTCCACTTGTTCCATCTTCTGTTTCATAAAAAGATAAATCTTCCCAGCGAATAGATTTAGGCATTTTAGAAACAAGCTCTTCATAATCTTCTTTTGTTACTTCTTGATATGGAGCTTGTTTATATGAATGATCTGAATGTGGAAGGAATGAAATTCCAGACACTTCGTCAAAATGTTTGTATACCCAAGCACCAACTTCCATCCATTCATCTTCTTTTACAGATACAGTAATAGATGGTTTATGTTCACACCATGCACGTTGATATACCAACCAAGTATTTAAATGTTCAATAGCTGTTAAATCATTTCTTAGAATTGCGCCTTCTGGTGCTTTCACTGGAAATGAGAATACGTATGTATCGTTTGGTTTCATAAAATCATCTTCTACAGGAATTCCAACTTCTTTTAAAAATGTAGACAAAGGATCTTTCTTATCTCCACGAACTGTACGAATGTAATATTGTGAATGCCAAGGGTGCATTCCTGAAGATACCCCTACAAGTTGTGAAACTGTTCCTGAAGGCTTAACGCATGTTATAGCAGCAGACTCATTAATTCCGATCCTTGTTGCTTCTTCTTTATTTGTATCACGAGCATATTCACGAAGTCCTTCTAGGGTTTCTTGAAGTTTACTTAAATTTTCTTTTCCAGAAAAAAATTTGTTTCCAAATTGTCCAGTTAAAGATACTCCAAGTAGTCGCTCTTCCTCTGTATTGTCTTTCCAAATCTTACGAAGATATTTAAAATCTGTAAGTGTAGATTGCCATGTTCCTAGGATTGTAGCTAAGCGAACTTTTTCTGCTACTGTTTTAGGAGTATCATTTTCACGAATTACAACTTCGGACAGATTACAGAACTGATAAGGGCGAAGGATAATTTCTGAGCATGGGTTAGTTCCATAATGGATTTCTTCGCTTCTGCGTCCCCATCTTGCTGCTTGCTTTTGAGCAGCGGCAACATTGTATATGCCACGCTCACCAGATTTTGAGTCATATAAATTCTTCCATTCAGCAATAAACTGTTCCATTTCTGGTTTACGAGAATACGCTACTGAGTTATTTGATAAAGCTCGTTGAGAATTGTTTTCCCACCAATTACCAGACTTTGCTGCTGCCATTTCAATATCATTAATATTAGAAAGAGAAATCATTGCAGATCGACGAACTCCACCAACAACTACAACTTCACCTATCTTACACATAATATCATGAGCTTCAATAGGCTTCAACTGACGACCTGCTGCACTTTTAAATTTTGCAATTGTAAAGTCAAAAAGGTTTATAAGAGGCTGTGGTCCAGATGAACGACCACCCATTGTTTTAAGACGTGCACCTGCTGGACGAAGTTTTGAAACATCAATAGATGGAATCTGCCCAGCCCAAAGCATTGCAAGAAGTTCACGATATGCTTTAGCCCAACCAGTCTTTGAATCTTCTACTACAATGGCTGTAGAAGATTTTTCAAATAATTCTGGAACGGCGGGAAGCTTATTAACATATTTATATTCAACAGAGAAACCTACTCCTGTTCCACACATAAGTATATACATTGTTTCATCAAATGATCTTGGATTGTCAACTGGAACAAAAGAACAATTGTATCCTGCAACATGGTCTCTATCAAGAGCAGCGCCTGCAGTCATTACTGCTCTCATAGATGGCATTACACTTCTGCTATAGACTGCCTCTTTTAGATCTTCAACAAGTTTTGAATCTGGAACATAATTAAATGTTTTTAAATGATCTAATATAAAAGCAAAGTATCTATCTACTGTTTCTCCCCAAGTCTCACGACGATTATCTTCCGATAGCCATCTAGCATATCTCGATAATGCAATAAAATTCTCATATGGGTTTTCAATAACTCTTGACATATACACCTTTTCCGCCTTTTGGCTAATTATTTTTTATTAAGTAGTTAATTCTACCAAAAACATTTTTCTATGTGAAGACTTTTTATATTTTTTATATTAAAAATAAATAGTTTTATTAGTTAACTATAAATAAAATATTTTAGTCAACTAACTTGACATGCATTATAAAACAATGTTATTATTATAGTCCGTTATCTCTAATGGAGGAAATGCCAATGGAGAATAAAGAAAAACTTAGTGATGTATTACATCATTATGTTGCAATAGCAGTTGGTTTAATGTTTTTATATTCTGGTTCGCCAGTTATTAATTCTACGCCAGCTGAGGCTTTGGTTGTAAAACCAGAGACAAAAAATGAAGCACAACTGAAAAGAGAAACGCTGGAAAAATTCAGCAATACTGTATACAAACCTTCAGAAATGCTTACAGACAAAGAATTGAAATCACTTCTTAGAAATGTAGGATTTGAAGGAAACGCCCTTAAAATGGCGTGGGCTGTAGCTAAAGCGGAGTCTAATGGACGACCTATGGCTTATAACGGCAACAGGAATACTGGAGACAGTTCCTACGGAATTTTTCAGATCAATATGCTGGGAGCTCTTGGCACAGATCGTAAAGAGAAATTCGAATTGAGATCAAATGTACTTTTATTTGATCCAGTCATAAACGCAGAGATAACGTATCATATGACTCAAGGCGGAAAGAATTGGTCATCTTGGCCTAATTCTATTAATAAAGCAAAGAAATTGATAAATCAATTTCCAAAATAGTTAGGAGATAAATTGAAGATACAGGTTGTATCCAAATATTTATCTTTAGCAGAAGAGGGCCTTGTTCAAAAAATGGAATGTCCATTAGATCAAGGCCTTCTTATGCCAAATCAGGATAACGATGATAAAATATTTTTATATTGTCTTTCTTGTGAGTATAAAAAAATAATAGGCTTAGAAATGTACAATAAAATGAAAAGAGCTATGGATGCAAAGAGTTGATTTAGATCAAGAACTTGTAAGAATGGTTGCACGTAGTATTCCATGTATACACATGAATACTGATTTTTTAGCTGCAAATGCAATATCTGTTTTTTTAAAATATTTAAAAAATTGTAAAGAAAATTCATTATCTCTTGATGATGCAATTAATAATATTAAGTTAAAAGATGTCGAATAACGACGGGTTAGAACCAAAAAATTTAGAAGATAACATACCACTAGTTAGCTATATAATGCTTCATAGAATATATGATGTACTTACGCTAATAGCTAATTTATCTTCAAAAACAGAAGAAGATAGACTTCAAATATCAAAAATGGTAGAATATCATAAACAGGGCTACCTGCTAGGGCCTGCCCCATCTTATAATGAATCAGGAGATAATAATGGATAAAGAATCTATATTAAACCTTATGGTTGATAAATTTGTTGAGGGTAATAGATACCTCGGCGCTAGCTCTGGAATGACACCAGAGGAAATTGAATTAAAATTATCAGAAGGTATGATGGCAATAAATTATTTATTATCAGAAGTGTATGACGAGCTTCTTGCAAAAGATTTGCTTAAATAGTAAAATATATACTATCGCAAAACCCTGAAGAATCCGCCTTCTTCAGGGTTTTGTGCTGTTTGGTGGTATAATAAAAACATATGGAAACTAATAAAAAAGTAGAGAAAGTAGCTGAAATTATAAGAATGACAGCTCCAGATTTTACTGTTGCAAAATCTTATTTTTTGGCTTTTAATATAGTAGAAGCACTTAGAGATTTTCCTGAACAAGATTTAAGGGAGATCCCGTAATGGTTGATGGCCCAAGAAGACATTTTTCTAAACTAATGCATTCTCCATATTTTCAAACACAGCATTATAAAGAAGAACATACAAGTCTTGAACGAAAAATAGAAAAACCTATTATATATGTATTAAATAAAATATTATTTTGGAAGGATAAAGATGTTTTACGATAGACCTGACTGTACAATACTTTCTAAATCAGTAGATGAATATGGAACGCCTACTGGTGTATTTGTATTTAAAAAAATCATACCTGAAGATATGATAAATCATTTTGAATCTCAATTAAAAAAACAAGAAGAAGATGCAGTTGTTAACGTTTATAAAGACACTTTAATCGATTGGTATTCTGAAAAAACAACAGCTCCAGTTGATGGAATTATTAATTTATGGGAAACAATTAGTGATATTATCTACCCAGAATATGTTATACACCCCTGCAGAAACTTTTTAAAAGTTAAACCTGGCGATAATGGAATGTTTACCCATTCAGATTCACCTGGTAAAAACTCTTGTCATTTACTATCTCAAGTAGATGTATTTAAAACATGTTGTATTATAGATTATGGCTTAGTAGCATACCTTGGTGATTTTGAAGGTGGTGAAGTGTTTTATCCAAATTTAAATCCTGATGGAACCAAAAAGGTTGATAATTTTGATGGGCCTTGTTTAGAATATAAACCAGAAAAGGGAGATGTTATTATTCACGGAGCATTTACTGATTATGCACATGGAGTAAGAGAAGTAAAGTCTGGAATAAGATACGCATTTTCTAATTTCGTACTTAAGTATGAAGAAAATCCAGGAACTTTTTATAATTATAAAACACAAGAATATTATAATCAAATAGGAGACAAAACTTTAGATTTTGAATTAGACTGGATGACTCCACTAAAACAAAATCCACAATTTACTCCAGAACTCATAAAGCAATATCAAGAATCAGGATTAAAAGGCCCAGATCTAGCAGAACACTTTTTTAAAGATATGGTAGAAAATTAATACTTATTTAGTGAAAAAGTGCGAAAAAGTGCGGCGGAAGTAGAAGAGAACATTTGTTTCACATGAAACATATTATCCTTTTCTCCTCCAATGATCATTATCTTCATTAAGGGATGCCAATAAGGCAAATGCCATAAGAATAATGCCAGATATACATCCAATAAAGAAAGCTATCTCCATATAATCACCATTTACCAAGAGGACATGTGGCATTTTCTAATTTAGCCTTAGCAGGCATAATACAGCCACATTTCTTGCATTGTTGTGTTAATTGTATTAATTCAGGACATTTATCACAAATATCCAGTCTATAGGTATATAGTTCTTCTTTTGATCTAGGTTGTTTTGGATTAAATAGGTCCCAGGGTTTTACCATTGATTCCCCCTTTTAAATATTAAGATAGTAGGCCTAATCGGATTTGAACCGATACTCGATTGTATATAAGACAATTGCTTTCACCAGATTAAGCTATAGGCCCAAAGAATATTTGGATTGCTATGCCAGATATGATGGTTATTATGGCTATTGCTGTTATGGTGATAAGTAGTCTCATTTTAGATTTTTCCCGCCTTTTCTTGTATATATATAATATATATTATATAGTGATATCTGGGAATATTAGATTTTAGGAAAGCCCCCCTACCCCCCAAAAAGAAAAAATCTTTTAAGAGATAGAGAAGCTACATCTGGTGTATATTGAGTTCCAGTGTAAGCCCCCACAAACCAAACATAAGTATAACATTAAAAAAATTGAAGAGTCAATAGGTTTTATTATTCTATTTTAGTCGACTTCAATATTTCTGTATACAATTTTTCAATTTCAGGATATAAAAAATTTTCTTTAACTAAGGTATCTATAAGTTTTCTATTATCTGATTTTTCTTTAGGACTTCTTGCTTCTAATCCAGAAATTGTTATACCTTCAAATATAAAATCATTCTCCATGCTATTTGGTAAATCTTTGTTAATATTTAAATTAAATTTAGATATTATTTTTTCAAACACTAATTTTGGATTATCTACAACATCTTTAAATAAAACAAAATAAACTTTTTTATCTTTTATTTTATTTAAAAACATAAAATGATTATAACAGTAATCGTCAATTAATTTTTTAACAGCATCTAAATTAGAGATATCTATTTTTTGTTCATCTGGTATGTATTTATATGCAATGGATCTATCATGTCTTTCTACAGCTGAAGCTATGCAATTATCTGGAGATCTAAGTATACAGATATGATCTTCATTTTCTAATATGTCATCAGCATTATGAGACTTTGTATAAACATTTACATATGCATTTTCATTTATAAAAGATTGTAAAAATGTATTTCCAGAACCAGCTGGAGAAGTCAAATATATTGTTTTTAAATTATTTGTCATAGTTTATCAAAAATAAATTTATAATAACCCCAATGTTTATTATTATATCTTAAGTATGATTGAGATGAAACAAAAGTCATAAATTCTGAAATTGATTTTTCTGAAATCCAATGGGCCATCGACTCTTGATCTTCTAAACAAGCCGCTTTAACGTTTTCAGTTATATCTTCGTAACTTAAAATGTTAAATTTTCCAATTGATTTTTTTATTGCATCAAGTGATCTTAATCCATTATCTAGTGCTTTTTGACTAATTGCATAGTTATCCATTAAAACTAGTCGACCATTTTTTTTGAGTACTCTATAAGCGTTTTCAAAAAATAAATCTAAGTTATCATATGCATGACAAGATTCTATGCAGATAATTAAATCAAATGATTCATCAGGGTAATGTAAATTTTGAGCATCTCCTAAAATATAATTTAAATTATGATGATTACTGTTTTTAGTACAAAATATTATATTTTCTGGAGTTATATCACAAGCATAATAAGATGTAATAGGTTTATTTTCTATTATCCACTTTGATCCGCCGCCACGGCCACATCCTATTTCTAAAATATTTTTTTCATATAAATCAATGTTTTCAAGAGCTTTATTATAAAGTGTTATTTGATGTTTAAATGGTAAATTTTCTACTTCAGGATCTGCAGGACAAAAACCATGATTCATAAATGATAATGGGTAGTTTCCCAAAATATCATTTATTTCTTTATATATTTTTTGCTGCATAATTTTATTATACACCCCTTATATTCTAGTCGACTACTTTTTAGATTTTGAAAAATGTTAATATATTTTTATGATGTATGATACATATATTGTACAAAACGGACATTTTGGATAGTGCGCCCATAATTGTGACGTATCTCACATGAATTTTGTGTGATGTCAATCACAATGTCCGAATTGTTCGCATTTTCAACTTGCAATTTGTCAGACCCCCATGATAGTATTTTATTATTAGATAGAAAAAAGAAAGGAAGTTTTATAATGACTTCACTAACATTAGAGCAAAAGATTATCAAGGCTGCTCACCTTATCGCTGACGGAAAGTTAGTATCTTTCCGAGGTGCTTCGTTTGATACATACATGAAAGTAGAACGCCTTGCTAATCGTATCAAGCAAGAGCGTGAGTTTCCTCAATGCCCATGCGGTGAGTGTGACTAACCTCACACAATAGACACAGCGTGTCGACTTGATAAAATTGAATAAATCTGAAATAATACTAACTAACTAAATGAAAGAAGGTAGCAAAATGAGTGCTAATCTATACAATATCGAAAGTCTACTAATAGGCAAGCCTTATCGTAGCCGCTCCGTTGAGGGCGAAATCGTGGAGGCTGAAAAGCATCCTAAGTGTGTCTACTATGCGGATGCTGAGGCTTATCTAGTCCGTATCCGTAAGAGCATGGGCGGTTATACATACCGCACAGTAGCGGTGAGTGTGGCATAAGTCACACATACCTAACGGCGTGTCGTGTTGCGCTTGTCGGTGCGCTATGATAATCTACCGATACAAGATAAAGAATAAAAGAAAAGGAATAGAAAATAATGGATAGATACTTACTAATAGAACTAGGCTCAGATGGAATTGCCTTTGAAACCGCTCAATTTGATTTCTACGCTTCATGGCTAGGAATTGGAATTGCTATCGTGTCAGTGGTAGCGTATAAGATTTATAAGAACAGAAAGTAAAGGAATAAAAATAATGTACGCAATGTCATGGGAAAGAAATACTAGAGACTATAAGTATGAAAGTATCCAGCATGGATATGAGGTACTAGACTATCAAGATGAAGAACCACTAGAAATATCACTAGAGGAAATGCTAGAATTAGAAAATGAAGAAATGGAAATGGAAGAATTGGGTGAGATTTATGGCTAAGGATAAATGCTCTATGTGCTATGGTAGAGGTGTGATGTATGTAGGCGATAGGTATGAATATACAATAGAGCCTTGTGAGTGTAAAGCATGAATAGACTACTAACTAGCCTTGTGCAATTAGCCCTTGTTATACCCGCCCTATACATGGGGCGTATAGCGTGGGAAATGCTAAAAGAAGATGTGAGAGAACTCACAAAATAAATACGGCGTGTCGGCTTGACAAAAAGCTGATCGCCCGCAACGATTGTGGAGTTATCCACAGGTTTACGGGAGTTATCCACAACCCCTGGATTTTTGCGACACGCCGAAGATTTTGTGATTTTTATCACACGAATTGAGCGTCTCAAAATATGGAATTACTCGCTAGTAAGTAGAAAAATGTCGGTGGGCTATGATACCCTTACAGGGTAACAAAATGAAAGGAAAACTAAATGATAAAAAAATATTCTACTGAAAACATTCTTGAGGGAACTTATTATCGTTCCACTAATCGTTATCCTATGGACGGACTTATCAACTACGCTTCTAAGCGTCATTATTGGGTAGGCGAGGACGCTACTGCCTATGTCGTAAGGGTTCGCCCTATCTATGACCCATCTAACCCTAAAACATGGGGTAAAGATTTTTGGGCTACTATTGCCGTAAGCCATGCCGACTAAATGTCGGTGGCTTCCGCTATAATCTAAATACTACGAAAGGAAAACTAATGAAAATAAGTGTAAATGAAAATTATTACTCAACAGACGAAAGTT
>Ga0208784_1000006_pt1 | contig 121867 bp, 177 predicted proteins | sample DEB19_08_DNA_FD_184531 | JGI IMG/M metagenome (GOLD analysis project Ga0208784, IMG submission 184531) | Aqueous microbial communities from the Delaware River and Bay under freshwater to marine salinity gradient to study organic matter... | ecosystem: Environmental > Aquatic > Marine > Coastal... | reverse complement strand
AGAGACATCGTTGTAAACCGTGAATACAAGGCAAAGAAGGATACAATTGAGTATACCGTCTTCGTTCGTTTTGGTATTCAATGGGAAGAAGAAGATGCAATCGTCTGGGCCGATGCTGCTGCAGATGCATAATCTGTAAGTACATCCCTTTTGAGAGGGGGTAGGGGACAATCTCCTCCCCCTCTTATTTTTATATTCTGTTATAATATCTACATAGGAGGTATATATGTCTGAAGAAAATAATGAACAAGATTTTTCTTTTAATGAAAATACACAACCAACAGAACCAGTAATTCAAAATGAGGAGCCTGTAGTAGAACAAACTGCGGTGGAGCAAGTTGCTGAAGAACTTAATGTTACTGCAACTATTTCTGCTCCAGAAGAACCAAAGCCAGCAGAAAACATAATTACAGCACCATCTTTCGGAGGTAATTCTGATGTCCCAGGAATGGGATTGGTTGCAGAGGGAGTCATCGGATCTACATCTGTTACTCCTAAGAAGCAAGAAGAAAAGTCTAACAAGAAGAAAGTAAAAGAAGAAACAGTCGCTATCTTTTCAACACGAAATGTATCTTGGCCAGAAGTTGGCAAGGTATATCGTGGATATAACATTGTTTCAAAGTCTGCTGCTGATAAGTGGCTTACACGTGATCATATAAGAATTGCTACACCAGAAGAAGTGGCAAGGGAATTTGGTCGATAAGCATGGAAGTATTGAGAGTTCCACCCTATCCTCTAGTAACAACGTGGGATTTGCCTATAGCAAATTATGAATACATTGTTTATGTTGAGGATTTGGTGGATCACTCAGTAGAAGAGTCAAATATTTTTTCTGATGCAAATAAAAAATTAGTTTATCAATTACCACTTGAAAAAGTACAATTTGATCGTGACTTTTTAATTAGATTTTATGATACAGAACACGAACATATTCTTTACGAAAGTAATTTATCAATAATAAGACCATATGTAAATCCATCAGATATGGCACAAACAGCAACTGAAATTAAAGAATATCAGATGTACGAACTTATAGCAAGATCTATAATTGATACTTATGTGGGTGATGGTTTTTATAATCATAAACTAGTAATGAATACTTCTGGAAATGGTGCAGATTATTTTCCAATATGGCATGACTTTAACAGAGTTTTAAAAGTTTATGAAAATGATATTTTAGTATATGATATTGATAACCCAGAAAATTATGAATTTGAGTATAAAGTTTTATTAGATAATTCTGCAATATATAAAGTTGAAACAGCAACTGTTGGACAAGAAAAAAATAGAAGAGAAAATGATTTAACAAAAATTTCTACAGCACATGGAGATTTAGGATATGTTGCTTATTCTCCAACAGACTTTCCAAGAGGGTTTGATTACACTTTTATTTTAGATGTTGGATATCGTGCAGTACCAGCAGATGTAGAAGTTGCAACAAAAATGCTTATTGAAGATATAAAGTGTGGCAAATTAGACTATTATACAAGATATATATCTGCTTACAATACAGATCAATTTAGAATTCAATTTGATAAAGGTATGATGTCTGGTACTGGAAATATGGTAGTAGATAAAATTTTAGATAAATATGTCAAGACAATAACTAAGCCAGGAGTTTTATAATGATTTGCGAGGAACCAGACTTCGCTTTTCCCATGCAGGCAGACATATACCATCCAATAGTTGAACAAGGTGCATATGGAAATGTTAAGAAAACTTGGATCTTAGATAGAACAATTGCATGTTCTTTTGCAGCAGCAGGAACTGCATTTAAAGAAGAAATAACACCAAATATAAATATAACACAAGAAAAATTACTTTTGGGAAGATGTAAAACAGATGTCCGCATATCTAGTATTAATGCAAAAAATACAATTACAAATGTTATTATTACAAATATTAAAGATAAAAACTGTAATGAAATATATACTGAAACATCTGGTCCACGTGCAGGCAAGTCTACAATATTTGAAATAGCAACACAAGAACCATTTGCTGGCCCATTTGGTAATGTAGAGTATTACAAACTTATATTGCGTAGATCAGAAAACCAGGCGGTAGATGTATGATAGTTGCATTCAACACTACTGCATTTCGTAAAGATATGAAAAATATTATAGATTATTCTATAGGATATGTTGATGGAATACAAGGTGGCAAAAAAGCATTTTTGAGTACACTTGGTATAGAAACAGTAGAATTAATGAAAGAGTATATAGATTCTAATGCTAGGGTTAATCCAGAAATGTTACATCATGTTTATGAATGGTATCAAACAGGAAGTCCTAATGCAAGATTATATGATATTCAATATACAGCAAGTAATGTAGGACTTTCTTTTAGGTCAACTTTTAAACAATCTACATCAATTAAAAATGGATCACGTGTTCCTTTTTATGATAAAGCAAGAATTATGGAACAAGGAATACCAGTAACGATTCGTCCAGTAAGAGCACAGGCTTTAGCATTTGAAGTTGATGGAGAAGAAATTTTTACAAGACAGCCTGTAGAGGTTTTAAATCCTGGAGGAACTGCAGTTCAGGGTGGTTTTGAAAAAATATTTGATTCATTTTTTAATAGGTTTTTTACACAAGCATTCTTAAGAATTAGTGGTATTGCAAACTATTTAGAAAATCCTACATCATATAAGAAAAATTTAAATGCTGGTAAAAAAGGTGGAAAAGCAAAAGGATATGAAACAGGATATCGTTGGATTGCAAATGCGGGAGTGATTAAATAATGGCAATATATTACCCACCAATATTTATTAATGAATATCTAAAGGATAAACTTCCTATGTCTGGAAAAGAAACAATACCATTTTTTCCATCAATGCCAACAGACTTACACTCATTAACGGAGTCATTTCCAGATGGTATGTTTGCTGTTTTTGATAGAATGTTTAAAATGCGTCGTGGACCATTTCCACATATTAAATGTGAGCAATTGTTATATTATTTTTATAAAATAGATGGAGATCCAGAATTACTAATAGAGCATACTCAAAGAGTGCAGGATTTGTTAGATAATGCAGACGAATCAGCACAAGAGTTAAATAGATGGATAGACCAAAGACTAACAAATGAAGGTAAGTTTGTCGTGGCAGATAAAGAATTTTTACCAGTATATTTTCACAATATTAAGGTATATCAACTCGAAGAAACCAGGGATATCATAGATTTTGGAACAGCCAGAACATTTGCTGGCAATAAACTAATAATAGACTATGACTGGCATAAATCTTAAAATAAGGCTGTATACTTATCAATGAGGAAACACGCCTTTTAATTTCTAGAAAAATAAAGAGGTGAAATATAAATGGCTCTAGGTAATAGTACTAATATTATCGTTGGTGCAGCCCAGGTTTTTGTTCATGACGGACCATTAGCCTTGGGTGGAAATCCAACCCCAGTATCTGGCGAAGCATATGTTGCGACACTTGATGACACAGCAGGCTTTGAATCGGTTGGATATACAATGAATGGTTTGGAACTACAGTTCCAGCCAGACTTTGGTGAGGTTGCTGTTGATCAGATCCTTGACGTTGCTAAACTTTTTAAGCAAGGCATGCAAGTAAATCTAAACACAACATTTGCTGAAGCCACATTGGAAAATCTTCTTATTGCTGTTGCTGGTGGTCCTGGAGACCTTACTGGTGACAAGGGTACATCAAATGGCCAGGTCTTTAATATTAAATCAGGTAATCTTGGCGAATGCCCAGTAGAACGTGGTTTAGTAGCAGTAGGTCCTGGAACAGGTGATTGCGAAGAAGGTTCCAACAAGGAAAGAATCTATGTTGCATATCGTGCACTCTCAATTGAGAATGTAACTGTGTCTGCAAAGCGTGATGAGGCTACAATGTTTGAAGTTTCATTCCGTTTGCTACCAGAAGATTCAACAGGTTCATACGGTAAGATCATTGATCGCACTGTAACTCCATAATACAACTTAATAAAACGGATAGCCCAGTCATATTTGAAAAGGCTGGGCTTTTCTGTTTGCTATAATAAATACATGGCTACCGAAATATATAATAGTGGATATGTTGAATTAATTGATGGAACAGAAATATATGTTACCCCACTAAAAATAAAATATCTTCGTTTATTTATGGAACAGTTTGAAAATGTTAAAAAGTCAAAAAGTGATGAAGAGGCTATTTCAGAATTAGCAAAATGTGCATTAATCTGCATGAAACAATATTATCCAAATATTAAAACAATAGAAGAACTTGAAGATAATATAGATATTAAAACAATTTATAAAGTATTAGATATTGCTGCGGGAATTAAAATAGATAAAGAATCCCAAGAAAAAATAAAAGATCAAGCAACAGAAAGTCCAGGCGCTTCATGGGATAAACTCGATTTGGTCAAACTTGAGGCAGAGGTATTTTTGCTCGGTATTTGGAAAGACTATGAAGAACTAGAAACATCAATGTCTATGCCAGAATTAACAGAAACCTTAAATATAAAAAGAGAGTTAGATTATTCAGATAAAAAGTTTTATGCTGCAATTCAAGGTGTAGATTTAGATAAAAATACTAAAAAGTCAAATGCTTGGGAAGATATGAAAGCAAGAGTATTTAGTAAAGGTAAGGCATCAGACTCAAGAGATGTTCTTTCACTTCAAGGAATAAATGCTAGTCAGGCTGGATTTGGTATTGGCATGGGGCTAGAGTATGAAGAAATAAAAGATTAAAAATAAAAGCCATTGTGGTATAATTAATTCAACCTTATAAGGAGGAATAATGGCTACAACTGTGCATGAAGCAAAAGAAATCGTTCTTATTGACGGCACAAAGATAAAAGTAAGACCACTGAAGATATCTCTTCTTCGTCCATTTATGAAGAAGTTCGAAGGTATTGCAGCAGTGGCAGAAGATAATGAAAAATCAATGACTCTTCTTATGGAATGTGTAGCAATTGCTATGCAGCAATATAAGCCAGAGTTGTCAGAAGATCTTGCTGCTCTTGAAGAGAATTTGGATCTTCCTACAGTTTACAAAATCGTTGAAGAGGCTTCAGGAATTAAGTTAACAGAAGCCAGTCTTATCGGCGGACTTGCAAACGTATAAAAAATAAATATAAATAGAGGTGTAATGGAATGGCTGATGTTCAATCGAATATTCATGTAAATATCGATACGTCTGAAGCATTAGCCAGCATAAAACTTTTACAGAAGCAGATATCAGCCTTCCATACATCTATGGCGAAGAGTGGCGCAGCAGCGTCAGCAGTCTCCGCCAATATGCAACAAAATTTAATCAACTCACTTAATGCTTCTGGTAAATGGTCTGCTTCTATGCGGACTGTTAAAACTACAACAGAATCTTTTACAAATGCTCTTGAAAAAAACAAACTTTCAATGCGAGATTACTATCGCTATTCAATGGGTGCTACAAAAACTTTCGGAAGATTATTTTCATCAGAATTTGATACCATAAGTAAGGTCGCACGTGAACGTGTCAAAGATTTACAAACTCAGTATATTAAATTAGGTAGAGATGCTAATGGGGCAATGAGAGCAATTGCTATTAGACCATTGGCTCTTGATATGCAAAACTATGGAACTCAAACTGCAATAGCATCACAAAGACAAGCATTGCTTAATCAGTTAATGAAGCAAGGCGCAACAAATATGCTTAACTTTGGTAAAAATACACAATGGGCTGGTCGTCAGTTAATGGTAGGCTTTACAATACCACTAACATACCTTGGAACTGCTGCTGCTAAAACTTTTATGCAATTAGAAGAACAGGCTATTAGATTTAAACGTGTTTATGGAGAAATGTTTACTACTGGTGCAGAAACTGAAAAAATGCTTTCAGACATTCAAATACTTGCTAAACAATTTACAAAGTATGGTGTTGCTGTTGAAAAGACAATGGAGATGGCAGCCACTGCAGCAGCACAAGGCAAGATGGGTGCTGAACTGCTTGCACAGGTTAATGAAGCAACAAGATTATCTGTTTTAGGTGGCGTAGAACAAGAGCAATCTTTAGAAACTACAATATCCTTAACAAATGCTTTTGGATTGTCTGCAGAAAAATTAGCACAAAAAATTAACTTTTTAAACGCAGTAGAAAACCAAACAGTTGTATCTATTGAAGATTTAACAGTTGCTATACCAAAGGCTGGTCCAGTTGTAAAACAACTTGGTGGAGATGTTGAAGATCTTGCATTCTTCTTAACAGCAATGAAAGAAGGTGGAATTAATGCATCAGAAGGTGCAAACGCACTTAAGTCTGGACTTGCATCGTTAATTAATCCAACAGATAAAGCATCTCAAATGCTTGCTGATATGGGAATTAATTTAAAGGGAATTGTTGAAACAAACAAGGGCAATGTAAAACAGGTTGTATTAGATTTTGCTGCAGCACTTAATACATTAGATCCATTAAATAGAGCAAAGGCAATTGAACAATTATTTGGTAAATTTCAGTTTGCACGTTTATCAACACTATTCCAAAATGTTATTCAGCAAGGAAATCAAGCAAGTCGTGTATTAAAATTAACTCAAGCCACAACAGAAGAACTTGCTATTTTATCTGAACGAGAATTATCTAAAGTTGAAGAGTCAACTACATATAAATTTAAGAAAACAATAGAGGATTTAAAGGTTAGTTTAGCACCAGTCGGTGAGCAATTTTTAAAAGCAATAACACCTATAGCAGAGTTTATTGGTAAGGTATTAGAAAAGTTTAATAATCTTGGTGATGGAACTAAAAAGTTTGTTGTAATTCTAACAACACTTCTTGGCGGAATAGGTCCAATATTACTTATGACCTTTGGTTTATTGGCTAACGGACTTGCAAATATTATTAAACTATTTGTTAGCATGAAATCAATATTTAATCGTGCAGGACAATCTTCAAATACTTTAGGAGAACAAACACAATATTTAACATCAGAGCAGGCAGAAGCAGCATCTGTCGCAGCATCTTTAAATCAAATACACACAAGATTACAGCAAACATTTACATCTGAAACATCTGCTTTAAATGCATTAATAAGCGCCTATCAAAGAGCAATTGCTGCCCAACGTGGATTTAGTGGTCCAATTATAGGTGGGGGTAAGAGGGCAAAGTTTGCAAGTGGTACAACAAAGGTAAGACCATTTTATTTTGCTAGAGGTACAGATACTGTCCCTGCAATGCTTACTCCAGGAGAAGCAGTAATCCCAGCAGGTCCAGCACAAGATCCAAGAAATAAACCAGCAATAAAACATATGATTGCTGGTGGTACTATGGAATACCTTTCAGAAGGTGTTGGTAGTGTAGTAGAAAAGAAATTAAGAAGAATTGGTAGCGGATCTGAGGGTAGGGTTGGAAAGTCTGGCACAACAGTTCCAATTCCATATAAATTAAATGTTTCAAATTCTGGAGGTGCTGTTCCATTTACAAGTATTAATCCAGCAAGTATGGTAAATCTAACTAGCATTTATGCAAAGGATATTGCTAAGGCTGCAAAGATTTCAGTTACATCAATTAACAAAGAAATAAAAGAATGGCAAATAGCAAATAAAAAAGCAATAGATGTAGCAACAGAAGCAGTTCAAAAGGGAATTCCAGCAGAAAAAGCCTTTGGCAATTTGATGGAAAAGTTTAATGCAGATATGAAGAGGGCTGGAGGCCCAGTTAGCAAGTTTGCAGACGCTGCTAGGAAAATGGCTCCAATGTTACAACAAGATTTAATTCAAGCACAAAATGAGGCAAGAAGACTTGGACTTAATGTAAAAAATGCTGCTGATGCAACTGCACTTGCTGGTAAGTTACCAAATAATATAGTTGCACAATCAATTACAAAGCCTGGAAACTTTCAAGGTTTATCTAAGGCCAGAGGTGCAGGAATCTCAATGTTTGGAGGTGCTGCTGGATTACCACAATATGGAATTCCTAGATTTATGCTTACTCCAGGTATTGCACCAGCATCGCCAGCATATTTAGCAGGAACTTCTCAAGAACATTTTGGTCAAACAAAACAAGAGCAGGCTGCTAGGGCTGCTAATAGAGAACAAAGAATTAAACTTCGTGTAGGAACAAATCTTGGAAAACAAACAGCACAACATCTTGTAAATGGTTTAGAGCAAGGTTTAAGGGCTGAATTACAATCTGCATCTCCATCAAAAAGAATGCAAAAGATTGGTCAAGATGCTGGGCGTGGACTAATAATAGGTGCACAAGAATATGTAGATGATGCACGAGTAGCGGGTCAGCAAATAGGTGTAGCAGCCACACAAGGTGTAATGTCACAAGCACAAATGGCAGCAGCATCACGTGCATCTTTATATGGCGGAGGCCCAATAGATGCTTCACAAAAGTCTTTACGTAGACAATTACAAAAACAAGCACGTATCGCAGAACTAGCACAAAAGAAACCTTTATCACAATCAACAATAATGCCAATGGTTGCTGGAGCAGGAACTGCAAAGCCAACAGTTGCTGGAAAGTTTAGTAATTGGAGACAAAATAAAATTGAACAACAAAGACTTGCAAAGGCTGAAAGAGGTTCAAGACCTGGTGTTAGCATGGGTGGAGTTGGTATGGGCCTCTCAATGGCTGCTATGGCTGGATCAATGGTCCCAGGCAAAGTTGGTGACGTATCTCAAAAATTAATGATGCCTTTAATGATGCTAACAATGATTGGGCCTATGTTACAAACCCCTATAGGAGCACTTATGGTTTCTATAGGTGCAATGGCTGCAGGAATTATTAAACTTAGAATGGAATTTGATAAGGCACAAGATTCATCAATTAAACTAAGAGAGTCTTTGTCAGCAAGCAAAGATTCAATGAGAAACCTTGCTAAATTCTCTGGCAACGTTACTGCTGGTGAAATTATGGATAGAAGAAGAGATCAGAAATTTGGATTAGTTGGCGCAAAACCAGGAAAGACTACATTTGGAGAAGCATATGTGTCTAGTAAAGAAGGTAAAACTGTTATGGACGCAACAGTTGAATCTCTTAAAACTCGGGGAGTTAAGGCTACTGGAGGAGATTTAACTAATCAATTAGTAAGTAGCGTATTGGCTGGAGCATTAAGTGCAGAACAAGCAAAATCAATAGCATTAAATATTGGTCAGAAAACAGGAAATTATGGATTAGGATTTTCGGTAACTGCTCAAATAAATCAACTAATTGGACCAAATGGAGAAAATTTAGAAAAAGATCCTTTAGAGATTAGAATGAAACTTATTGAGCAAACAGAGGGACAAAACAAACAACTATTTCAGCAAATGCAAGAAAAGGGTGGTCGTGGGGGCTTCCTTAATATGGGTGCTTTAAATCCAAATGTTGCTATGGGTGGAATGACTGCAGCAGGTGCTGGATTAGGTGCAGCAATTGGAACTGCTATATTGCCAGGTATTGGAACAATAGTTGGTACTGGTCTAGGCGCTATTGCTGGTGCAGTAGGAGGCTATTTCTCTCAAAGAGGGGCTAATGAAAGAAATGGTAAGTTATCTGGAGCAGTCGTTGCATCACAAAGAGCACAGATGGAACAACAAAAAGAAATGCTAGATTCTTTAGATTTGTATTATCAAAAGAAAATAAAAGAATTAGAAATAGAAGGAAAAATTACTGAAGCAAAAGCACTACAGAAAAAGTATGATGAAGATAGAAATAAACTTGTAGAAAAGGGTGCTCAGTTAAATAAAGATATAATGACAAATTATGGTGCAACAAAAGGAAATGTTAGAAGCGCCATGGATACTGGTATTGATAAATTATTAACACAAAGATATAAGAATAGTGATGAAATACAATATTTGGATGCAGCAAAAACATTATTGTCAGAATCACAATTAACTAAGGAACAACAGTATTTAATAAAAGTAAAAATGTCTACTGGAGAATTAACACCTAGCCAACAGATGTTCTTATTCAGCAACTTTGGAAATGATAAAAACGTACAGCAACAGTATATGGATATTATTACTAGATTTAGTGCTACCACTGCGGATGATGCTACTAGAGTAATGGGAATGTTTTCAAACCCTGACGGAACCCCTAATAAAGAGTTACAAACAAAATTTTTAGCAAGCGTTGCAACTAAAAAAGATGATAAAGAAGCATCAAAGTATATAGACTTTTTTGCTGAAGTAGCAAACACAAATGGTGTATTTGACATGACAGCAATATTAAATTTCTATATGAAGAATCCAGAAATGCAAGCAAAAACACAAGAAATAATTGATAATATTGATAAAAATAAAGGTAAGTTAACTCTTGATGTAATGACTAACTTTTTACCTGAAAATGTTATGGGGTCAATTGATAAAGCATATTTTGAAAAATTATCTCAAGATGAAAGAATAACATATCTAAAAGAAATTGCTACTATTGTAAATGTTCCAGATCCAGTAATACAAGCAGATCCTGAATTTATTAAATGGCAAAAAGAAGGTGCTTTATATAATGGAGTTTCATATTCTGGAAAAAGTATTGGAGAGCAGATTGCTGCTTATAGACAATTCCAACCATGGAAAGTAACACAAGAATCTATTGCTCAGGCTTCTGCTACTCCAGCAAAAACCACTAGTGGTGGAGGAAAGGTTGATTCATCTCCATTAGATGACATTGTTAAAAAGTTAAGGGATGTTCGTAAAAATCAAATAAAGGTAACTGAAGGTTGGTCTGCATCAATGAAAACTTTAGATCAGTTATTTGGTGGCAAAAAAAGACTTGAAATGTTTAGCGGTATAGAGCAAGACCTGGCTAAACTTGGTGCTAAAGGTAACTTTATTGAACTCATTGTTGGCATGGATCCAAAAGAATATGAAAAAAGAAAAAATCAATTATTTAAATTTGATAATAATAATAATATTATTGGATTAAAAAAAGATGCAAAAACAATACAAGAAGCATTAAATGCTGTAGTTGCTGGAGACTATGCTTCTCAAATGATTCAATTAAAACAAGAAATAGCAGATCAATCAGCAGCATATGATATATTAACAAAGGCTGGATTGAGTTATGCAGATACACAAGAATTAATTGCCGATAAAGCATTTGCTGCAATGATAGCATCAGAAGGTAATACAAAGGCTGCACAAAAATTAATTAAATTATTAAAAGAAGCAAAAACTTTATCTAAAGGAAATCAAATTAAAACTGATTTACAAGGTGATATTGATGCAGATAAGCAGACTGCTGCAGCAAGAGCAAATCTAGCAAAAGCAGCAAAAGCAAACAATTGGAGTTGGCTTGAAGCAGATGCAATCCTTAGTGACGATACATTAAGAGAGGCAATGGCAAATTGGGATAAACTTACAAAAGAACAAGCAGCAGTATTTAAAGAACGATTGCAACAAGTACTTAATTCTATAGAATTTAAAGAGTCAATATTTAATAAGGGTTTTGAAAAGGCTATGGAAAAGTTTTCTGTTATGGAAACTAAGATTGAACTTGATTTTCAATTTACCACATTAAAAGATCAAGATATTATTGAAAAGGCTCAAGATAAAATTGCTGGAATTAATTATCAAATAGATGATTGGGAAGCAAGTCTCAAGGGTATAGAAGAACAAGAGCAAAAAATTAATGATAAGTATGACCTTAAATATAAAGCATTAGATGAAATAAGAAGTTTAAATGATAAAATATCTAAACAACAAAAGGGACAACTTACACTTGCTGATGCATTGTCACAAGGAGATATTGCTGCTGCTGCAAGAGCAGCCCAAGACATAAGATCTCAACAAGCAACAGATGCAATAGATAATCAGCAAAAATTATTAGATGCTGCTAAAGAAAATGAATTAGCAAATATAAGAAATGAAAAAGGTTATACTCGTGCACAAATAGAAGATCAGATTAAAAATTTACGTGATCAAATATTTAAGATAGAGGAACAGGAACTTGAACCAGCACAAGAAAGAGTGCGTATCGAAGAAGCAAAAAAGAGAGAACTAATTCAATCACTTACAGTTCTTGGAAAAAGTAAATTAGAATGGGAAGCAATAAAAAATAGAATAGATATTGCAAGAACATCTAGTGCAGAATATATGCAAGCAATTGCTGCAGCACTTACAGTTGTTGAAGATATTGTTAATTATTGGAATTCGCTTGATGGAAAAATAATTACAACTACACATAAAATTATAACTATATATGAAAACGGAGGAACACCAGGACCAGGACCAGGACCAGGACCAGGACCAGGACCAGAGCCATGCCCTCCTGGACATATCATGAATGATGCTGGAAACTGTGTTCCAGTTGGCGGTGTAAGCGAATGTGGCCCAGGAATGGTTAAGGCAGATGACGGCAGATGTGTTCCTGCTGGATCATTTAATACAGATAATAGTGATGGTACAAGCAAAACTGATGGATCTGGAAATAACAATGATTCTACTGGTGATTCAAATACAGATTATAGCGGAAGGTTAATTAATGGTTTTACTCCATATTTAATTGAAGCAAAAGAAGAATATGACAAAATTGTTGCAAAGTCATTAGCACCTGGAGCAACGCCAAGTGATTTCGGTCACGATCTAGCGTCTGCTGATCAAAAAGTTATAAATGCTTTAAACTTAGTTGACGCAAAAAATGAGTATAATAAAAAAGTAACTCAAAGTTTAACTAAGGGTGCTACACCAAGCGATTTTGGTGCAGGACTAGCAGCATCAGATATGAAGGTTATTAATGCTGCGAATAAAGTTATAGCATCATCTACTTCAGCAAATGCTGCTAAGGCTGCTGCTGATGCTGCTGCAAAGGCTAAGGCTGCTGCAGATATTAAAAAGTTTGGTGGAAATGCAATTGCAGCATCTCAATTTGCTAACTGGCCTAGCGGTAAATCTTCTGGAGGGCTTATTAAAAGATTTGCTGTTGGTGGACCAGTTATAGGAACTGATGTTGTTCCTTCAATGTTAACACCTGGAGAATTTATCATGAGCAAATATGCAGTAAATACGTATGGCGTAGATAAAATGAGAGCAATTAACAATGGCGATGTATCAGATGCTTCGGTGTATAATTATAGTATTGCTGTTAATGTAAAATCAGATGCAAATCCTGATGAAATTGCAAGGGCGGTAATGGGTCAAATTCGTCAAGTAGATTCAAAGAGATTAAGGAGCAGAGCAGTATAATGGCTACAGTAAATTACATAACTGGTAGAAGAAGGTACCAAAGACCTCAAGCAATGCTCTGGGCAAACAATTCTGGAACTTTAGCAGAAACAAGTCCTGGTGGCTCAAAAATATATGTTCCAAATGGTTTGGAAATAGGACAAGATCCTGGAAGCGAAACTGATGAATCTCTTTATAATCAATTTATTATTTTATCTGATGACAATAGACAAGAAATAGATTTTAGACCTGTAAGAATTGAAAAACGTGAAAGAATGATTAATGGAAGAATGAGATCTTATCATATAGCAGATAAATTACAAATAAGTACATCATGGCAAATGCTTCCATCCAGATCATATTTTCAGGTAGCAGAATTTAATGCTACTACTGGAAAATCTCCTCATATTAATGACAATAATTTAGAGTTTACAACAGATGGTGGTGCTGGAGGAGTAGAAATTTTAGATTGGTATGAAAATCATAAGGGACCATTCTGGGTTTATTTAGCATATGATAAATATAAAAATTTTAAAAATGACAATGGTGATATTGACAATAATTCTTATGCACATCTTCCACAATATAATCAATTAATAGAAATGTATTTTACAGATTTTAACTATAGCATCGTAAAAAGAGGCGGTAGTAATTTTGACTTTTGGAACATAAGCGTAACGCTGGAAGAGGTATAATGTTTCAAAATGAAGATTTAAAGTTACATCTTGAGTCATCAAATACAATAAAGACTCAATCTGCAGTAATTGCAGAATGGAATATGAATATAGCAGATAACATTTTTAGAATTGGAAATTATAGATACAGACCAACGTTATCTGTTTCTGAAAAATATAAATTAATACCAAATAGTTTTGATCAAAACGATATAGGTAATTTTTATACTAATGCTACTGATGCTGATATTAAAATAGATGGTGGTATTGATCCATCTGATAATGAACAGCCATGGTTTTTATTATCTCAAAATATAAAAAATAAAATGATTTATTCATTAGAAGATTGTTTTAAAAAATTTAGGCCAAGGTCAGGTATAAATAAGGCAACATATATTCCAGGGAAAAAAGTTCATCACTCAAATATGAATATGTCTAATAGACCTAGATATTACATGGCAGACAAAAATGATAATTTTAAATATTGGACATCCTATAGAACAGAATCTGGATCAGTATTTGGTATAGCAAATAAACAATTAAATGGTCAATATTTTATAGATGATGCATGTCCTTTTGTTGTATATAATAGTCCAGTACCAACAAATAGGATAGTTGTTAAAATGCAAACTAATGTTGGATCTATTGACCTTGGTCCTTTTTCTGGACCTGGAGGATCTTTTACAGATCCATTATACGGTGATGCAAATAAGTCAACACCAGTTAAATGGAAAATACAATATTTAAAACAAAATGACTGGATTGACGCTGTATCATTTGAATCAAATTCCAGAAGAAAAGATGGAACAGCAATTATAAAATCAGATGGCTATGTTGAACTTGCCTATGGTTTAAAGGTACCAGATAAGTATAGGGATGTTTTTATTCGTGCTGAAGAATATTATAATGAATCATTTTTACCAAAAGAATCTATAAATGGATATGCTTATTTAATAAAACAAGATAAAAATGACATAGGTATTTATCATATATGGTTTAACGGTGGTTGGGAAACATTCACCCCGTCCTATGGCTGGTATTTAGAAGAGGAAACTGTCACAAGATTAACAAACTTTGTTACTGATTTAACTGACCCAATTACCTTTATTTCAAATAATGAAAATAAAACTGTATATAGAGAGTTTGAAAATATTAAAGGAATAAGAATTGTGGTAGACACAATGAATAAAGTTAACTCTACTTTTGACTTGATTGAAATGTCACCTAGATTAGTTGCAGATATTTCTGAAAAGGTTACTGGATTTTCTGTAAAAAAGTCTGCTTCAGATTTAGGTACAAGCGGATTACCAGTCGGACAACTCTTAGCATCCGTCGGCAATCTTAATATATTTGATTATGATGATGCATTTAATGAAAATAATACTGGAAGTATTATTCATAAATATTTATCTAATAACATACAAATTAAATTTTATGACATAATAATCGATGTTGATGGCTATGACTATTTAGTTCCAATAAAAACATTATATTGTGATGCTTTTCCAAAGTACAACCCTAATGATAAAAAGGTAAATCTTGAATTAAGAGATTTATATTTTTATTTTGAATCAATACTTGCACCACAAATGCTGGTTACAAATGTTTCTTTAAGTTACGCAGTATCTTTATTATTAGACTCTATAGGTTTTTCAAACTATACTTTTAAAAGAGTAGATGGAGAAAAAGAACTAGTAATTCCATTTTTTTATATTGGACCAGATAAAACAGTTGCATCTGTATTAAATGATCTTGCTATCTCAACACAAACAGCAATGTTTTTTGACGAGTATAATAATTTTGTAATGATGAGTAAAAATTATATGATCCCATCATCTTCACAAAGACAAAAGTCTTTTACCTTTTATGGCTCTAAAGATTTTACTAAAGATGCTGCAATAGAAAATAAAAGTATTAATACAAAACTTACAAACATAATAGATATTGCATCTACTGATAAAAGTGTATTTAATGATGGGAAAATTAATTATAAATCCAGATATATACAAAGATCATATGGAACAATTAAACAAGCAAGTATGGTAGACAATGAAGCATCTGCAAAAAATTGGATATATAAGCCAGTTCTTTTATGGGAAGTAACTGGAGAAAATTCTTTACGATCAATTAACGGAGAAGCGCAGAGTCAGTCAGCGTATAGTTTATCTGCTATTCCGTTAAACTCTGACCTGTCATCCTCTTTACCAATAGTCGTAGGTAATCAATTAACAAATAATACTATTGATTTAGGAGAAGCAGTTTATTGGTTAAGCAGACATTCTGGATATTTTTATACAAATGGAGAAATAATAAGATTTGATGCAGTTCAATATAGTATACCTGGAGCAGAAAAAATAATTGCAAGAGAGGAAAGTAATGGCAAGGTTACTTTTACAACTACGACTACTGGTGCTATAGGAAATGTTTGGATAAGTAGCAATCAAGAATATCAAGATTATTTATCAAAACTTACATTTAATGGAAAAATATATCCTACAGGACTTGTTAGAATTTACTCAGAACCAAAATACGAAGAAATTAATGGAATAACTGTTATGAAGAATGGCGAGGTATCTAGACACGGTAGAGGTCAATTCGGTACCCCAGTATTATCTCACAAGGCTGGACTAGACACATATTGGACAGATAATACATATGTACGTGGAATGGATATGAAAAGTGAATTTTTGTTTGGTTTAGAGTACATTGGACAAACTCAAGATCAAATAGTAGAAGGTGTTGGCGAACAACTTTCAGAATCACCAGCAGGAGTTAATAATACAAAATCAAAAGAAAACAAGAGAACTGGTATTATAAAAAACTTTTTGTCTACATCTTTTACAAAAGAAACTCAAAATAATACTATAAAATCTACCCAAACAGGATCAATACAATCATCTGCTCTAGTTATGAATGGACCATCTTTTTCAACAACCGAAACTCCTATTAACTTTTTGTCATATCAATATAAAGCATTAGACAATAGATACAAGCACTTCGGCACCAGAATGAGAATAGTTGGGAAAATAGAAGCAAGTGAAACACGTGGACAAACACCATTAAACTCAACTCCATATTATGTATTACCAGGATCTCAGCCAAATCAAAGTTTAAATATATCTGGTGGTTCTGGAGGTATATCTGTACTATTAAATCCAAATACTAATGTCGGATATTATTTTGAAATTATTTCATTAACAGAAAATAATGTTAGTGAATATTCTTCTGCTGCAGAAAATTTGCATAATGTTGTGTTTTATAAAATATTGGCTGATGAAAGTGGTAACGCTATACCAATTAAACTTTGGGGCGGGTTTACAAACATACTAGTTGATGATGGAAACTTTACTGGACAATCAAGATTAATGGGAGAAGAAAATCCAACTGTATATGATTTAGCAGTTGAATATCAAGATCTAGGTTCCGTAAGACAATTTTATTTATATATAAATAATCAGATAGTTGGAATTGTAGATGATAACAATCCAACGCCAGCATATAATAATATGGCTTTATTTGTTCGTGGTGGGTCTAAGTGTATGTTTGAAAATATATATGCATTAACAAATAATTATAGTCAGAATACAGTATTTGCTTTGGATACTCCAGTGTCTGCTGCATTTACAGATAATGAAATTAATGCTAATGAATCATTTAGAAAGTATGCTATGTCTGGAGTTATACAGTCAACATATTTATCTGGAATTAGTTCAAGTCAACCACCTAAATTTAATATGTATTTTGAAGAATTTGGAAGCATAATGAGAGAGGCAGCATATCTTAAAGTTAGATATGATAAAGCATATCCAGCATTATATGCACAACTATCTCCAACGTTTAACAGAATTAAGGGATATACCGTTTCTGGTTTTAGGGCTGGATCCTACGGTGCTGAATTTTTAATATTTAATTCAACAGATACAACAATTAATTTGGACGAAACAAGCGGAAATTATTTAAGAATTCAAGGAATTACATTTACACAACAATCAGAAAATGAACTTACTGTTGATAATTATTTTACTAAAAACAGCAATTTTTCTGACCCGCAAATAGGTAAAGATGGATTAATAATTTCGCCAATAAGAGCAGAACAAGATTATGATAAAATAAAAACAAGTAGATTGACATATGGAAGAAAAGAATTTGCAATTGATTCTCCATACATTCAGTCAGAAGATGATGCAAGAGATTTGATGTCCTGGATTATTGAAAAAATTATGAAGCCTAGAAAGAGTGTAGGGGTAAAAGTTTTTAGTATGCCAATAGTACAACTAGGCGATATAGTTAATATAGAATATAAAAATGAAAACAACATAGATGTTGTCTCTCCATCTTCATCAAATTTTGTTGTATATAATATAGATTATCAAAAGGATATAAATGGTCCTAGTATGACATTATATTTGAGTGAGGTGTAAAATGGTATATTTTACTGGAGATGGAAAAATTGTATATGATGATTATCCAATAGCGCCTACACATGAACAAAAAATGTCTTGGAAGTTTGGTAGTGATAAAAGAGTTACTAGTCAAGAGCAATTAGATGAATATGGAGATTATATAAGTGGTCTTAATGCAATACCAGATGATCCAACAGTTTTATATCCAAATGGTTTGGTAAATAAAGATGTTAAGCCAGCGACTACAGATATTATATTATTTAAAGATGATACTCTTCCAATAGAAATAATGACTGACCTTATATTTGAAAATATAGGTGGTCAAGAATTAATTAATATTGTAAGATCTGATTTAGTAAACGGTCAAAATATTTTATATCAACCAATTAAAAATCTTAGCAGCATATATTTTCAATATAATCCACAAAATATACTTGGTTTACAAGATATAGATGCTAATTATTTTAAGCAGTTTCCTATTAATTTTTCAAGTAAAGTTCCTTTATGTGGTACTGGGCCTAACTGTTCTATTGTATATATAGACGAATCTACAGGGGATTTAATTATTAATGTTATAAATTTAGCAAAAGATGAACAAGTAGAAATATCCATAATTTCTAATGGGGAGGTATTAGATGATACAATATATGAGGTGTAATTATGATAACTAATATTGGAAAAGGCATTATTGCAAAATATCTGATAGGACAGGCTCCTGCTTATGCGTCCTATATAGCAATTGGTTGCGGTGCAAAGCCATTAAATACAGCACAAGCATTTGGAGACTATACGGATAAAGAGGTTTTAGATTTTGAGATGTTCCGTGTACCTATCATTTCTAGAGGATATGTAAATGATAATGGAGTTGAAAAAATAGTTTTAACTGCAGAATTGCCAACAGATGAAAGATATGAAATATCAGAAGTTGGAATATATTCTGCTGGAGCAAACCCGTCTGCTGGAGCATATGACTCAAGATCTTTATTTGCTTTTACTGTAAATGAAAACTGGGAATATCATGATCAACTAGGAAACGCTGGAGCATTAGATATTATTTATGAACCACTAGGAGAAAATAATACTATAGATCAAACACAAAAAGCCTTTCAAACAAACTCCGATAATTTAGTTTTTACAGATTCTGCAAGAGTTTTGAGATATGAAAGGGCAAGATTTTTCAATAACATTGTTATGATGAGGGGTGATTCTGCAGATTTAGGAATTTCTTCAAATCACTTATCAATAGGAGAAGGCTCTGCACATATACACCTTGCTGGAACCGCATTAGACTTTAATAAAAATTCACCTACAGATCAAATTAAATTAGCCTTTAGTGTTATCAATAAAGATCCAGATGGAGCAATTGTTCCAGACAAGGTTAGAATATTATTAGAGTTTGCAGAATCAGATGCTCCAGGAGTTAATGAATGGGCAAGGTTTGAAGTCGTTATGGATGCAAACGACTATGATTTTGAAAATAATAGGTATTATGTAATAACGAAACAACTACAAGAACTATATAAAAGTTCTGGTTTTACTTGGAATAACGTTTCAATAGTTAAGATTTATACAACTGTTATAAAAGATAATGAACCTTCTGAAAACTTTTATATAGGATTAGATGCAATTAGGTTTGAAAATATATCAACTACTAATCCAATATATGGTTTAACGGGATATACAGTATTAAAAAATACCAATGCTGAAACCGTTATTAAAGAAGCCAATACAACAAATTATATAGAATTTAGATTTGCAATGGATGTGCAATAATGTCTAGTCCAGATCAAGGAATAAAAAAAGTTATTATTCCAAAATCTAAACTTCCAGGTTTTTTTGGCAACAATAAAACATACGTTTTACGATATAGATTTATTTCAGAAGATAAAAATAGAACATCTCACTGGTCTCCAGTTTATAAAATAATTGCTGAAGATACACCAGTAGAAATTTTAAATAGTATGGTAATAGATACTAATAACCGTGTTATTAATTTAACATGGGAACCTCAGTTAAATATAGGAGAATATCACTTATATGTTAAATGGAATAATCTAGATTGGCAATATTATGGCAAAACATCTCAGACAAATTATTCAATTGTTTATTCTTCAGATAAAGAGTATATTAATGTTGCTGTTCAGACAAACACAATTCCACTTGAAAGATTTCAAAATGCAACATTATTTGAAAATGAAGGAAGTCTGATATAATTAGACAGGAGGAAATATGGCAAAAATACCTTTACCAGAACTAGGTCAACCGCTTGACGTTTCATATATATATCAAATTGCAAATGCAATTAACGAGTTATCATTACAGATTTCTCCAGCAATATATAAATATGTTACAGTGGATGTCCCTAATGGAGTATCACAAAATGCAAAGGCATCTGAAACAAGAATAATTGCAGGCTATACAGATGTTGTAAAAAGTTCTAATCAGAGTATCGGAAGCCAGCAACCTTTTTCGTATAACTTTCCCGCAGATTTTAAATTTGCCCCAATTGTTACAGCAAGTCCAATTAATATTGGCGGAACAGAAGCAGGAAAAAATGTTTCGGTAGTAATAAAAAGTATTACTACATCAAAGGTAGATGGCGTTGTTAATTTTAATTCTAGTGGAGATGTATCCATTGGTATTAATTTAATTATTGTCGGCATACCCAATTAATGATTAAATGTAAAAAATGTTTAAAAAATATGATGGTAGACAGAGTATACAACTCATTCTCTCATATAGAAATATATTGTTTTATTTGTGGATCAAGAAAATTTTTTCATCCACCGTCTGATTCGGAGGAAGGTAGATGGTTGCTAAAAAAGGAATTAGAACGAGCGAAGAATACAATCTCTCCCCTGTAATTCAGGGTAGTAAAAAAATTTGGTTTTTAAATAAAGATCTTGTAAGGGTGATTCATTCTAATAGATCAAATGGCATTATGTCTATTTATAATATTACAAAAGATAAAATTGAAAGTTGTTTAATAAGCGAATTTAAAAATAAAAAAGAAAGAGCATATACTGTATCAGAAGCAGCAGATCTTGTCAATAGACATAGAAAATATATGCCAACATTAATGAAACGTGGAATAATACCTACTCCGATTGGAGCACAAAAAGATGGTAAAAGAGGATGGCAAGTAAGATCTTATTATTCAGAATCGCAAGTTAAAGAGATTCGTGATATACTGGCTACATACCATATTGGTAGACCAAGAAAAGATAATTTAATAACAAACGATATCACTCCCACTAAGGCTGAATTGACACGCAGAATGGGAGATGGTATACTAACATATACAAAGACTGAAGATGGTAGATATATACCAGTTTGGTCAGAATCAATATAGCAGAAGGGTATGAAATGGAAGATACAAAAGTATCAGTAACACTTGGCTACACACTCAATCTTGGAAACTTTCAATCTTTAAGATTAGACTTAGGTGTAGTAGATTCAAAGCGTGATGGTGAAAATACAGATCAAGCATTTGAACGTGTATATAAATTTGTTGAAGATAAGTTAACAACAAAAATTACAGAAGCAAAAGCAGAACTAGCCGAAAGCGAGTAGTGTGACAGACAAACAGAAGCGCATGGCTCTGTTGAGTAGGTTTGATAAACACTATAAGTTTAAACTAGGACAAGGGCCACAGTATAATAAGTGGATTGAACAATGGTCTGCTGATGCATTAGTAGAGTCTTATGGACTTGATAAATGTTATCAATTATTAGAATATTATTTTGAAGTTACGGATAATCCAACATGGAATCATTTTGCTTATATTGCACATGATATACTGGAAGCAATACATCAACAACAAAAAGATTTAGAAGAAAGACAGCAGCGTAGGGAAAAAGCAAAGGAATGGCTAAGTGAATAATTCAGAATCAAAACTTATATCTGCCGTTCTTAAAGATAAGCAAGCGCATGTTATGCTTCAGGCCAATGTTGAGGGCATACTAAAAACACACTTAGATGTTTGGCAATTTATAAGAAAATATTATGAGCATAATGGAACAGTTCCTCCAACAGAATTAGTTGTAGAAAAATTTAGAGATTTTGAACCAGTAGATGGAATTGGTTCTACAAAGCATCATCTTGAAGAGTTACAATCTGAATATCTAGTTAATAGTCTTAAAGATATATTAAGATCTGCTGCGACAGAAGTTCAGGGTGGTCTTGGTGTCGAGGCATTAGAATCTTTAATATCAAAAACAGCAGAACTTAGAAAAAACACAGCAGCAATTCGTGATATAGATGTAACAGATTTAGATTCTGCTATTGCATATTTTGAAAATCTTAAAAAGCAACAAGAGGCTGGTGCCCTTGGAATTAAAACTGGACTTCCAGGATTTGATAATTATTTGCCTTCTGGAATTATGCCAGGACAATTAGGAGTCTTTCTTGCATATCCAGGCATAGGAAAGTCATGGTTGTCCCTCTATTTTGCTGTACAGGCTTGGAAACAGGGTCGTAGTCCAATGATTATAAGTCTTGAAATGTCTGAGACAGAAGTGCGTAATCGTGTATTTGCAATTATGGGCGAAGGATTATGGTCACATCGTAAATTAAGTGCTGGTCAAATTGAAATGGACATGTTGAAATCTTGGCATACTAAAAATGTTCAGGGTAGACCAGAATTTCATATCATATCAAACGATACAGGCGGAGATATAACTCCATTAGTTTTACGTGGCAAAATAGATCAATATAAACCAGACTTTGTTATTGTAGATTATTTACAATTAATGAGTCCTAATACTAAGTCTGACAATGAAACTATTCGTATGAAAAATCTTTCACGTGAATTAAAGTTAATGGCAATCGCTGAAGAAGTCCCAATTATTGCCATATCATCTGCTACCCCCGATGATGTCACTAAACTTGAAACAGTTCCAACACTTGGTCAAACAGCATGGTCACGTCAAATTGCCTATGATGCTGACTGGGTTCTTGCTTTAGGTAGGGCTACAAATAGCGATATTATAGAATGCGTATTTCGCAAGAATCGCAATGGTTTTATGGGTGAATTTTTGGTTCAGGCTGACTTTGACAAGGGATATTATAGGTATAAAGATTATGAAGATAAGTCAGTATAATATGTGCCATGGAGACATATCAGCACAAACCTATAAAAAGGTTTGGGATGGACGGAGTTATTTATGATGACTCCTCTATATATAGATTACAGCAAGAATATATCAGATTATTGGTATCTGAAATGCGCTTGTCTGGATATGTTCCAAGATTTGATATTGACCCTCAGTTTACAATAGAATACAATGAAAAAAATAATACATATAATTTTATATTAAGTATATATGGAATATATATAGGGAGAAAAAAGAGCGAATGGATACTAGGAATAGACGGTACGAAAGCAGTTCATACACAGCCAACCAGATTAAAAGAGTTCTCTCAGGATCTGGCATAAATATAGAAAAAGAGGCAGAGTCTGAGTATGTTGTTTTTTGTCCATTTCACTCAAACCATAGGACCCCTGCTGCAGAAATAAATAAGTTTAGTGGATTGTTTTTTTGTTTTTCTTGTAGTCATACTGCAGATTTAATAGAATTAGTTATGCATTGTTCAAATAGGACATATTTTGAGGCTATTAGATTTATTAAAAGCAAAGAGGTTGAGGTTGATATTCTTTCTGATATATCTTCTAAGTTAGTAGAAAAAGAAGAATGGTCTGAGTTTGATATTAATGTAATAGATAGACTTTCCGATCAGGCATTATCAAACGATAGAGCCAAACAATATTTTGATGGCAGGAAAATAACAGAGAATTCTATTAAAAAATTTAAACTTGGATATTCTGAAAATCAAGATATGGTAACTATACCTGTTCATAACCATGATGGACTATGTGTTGGATTTGTCGCTAGGTCTATAAGTGGAAAGGAATTTAAAAATACTCCAGGACTTCCAAAATCAAAATTACTATTTAATTTAAATCGCATTAAAAATGCAAGTCGTGTATATGTTGTAGAGTCATCATTTGATGCAATAAGACTAGATCAGGTTGGTCTACCAGCAGTTGCTACCTTAGGAGCAAATGTATCATCAAAACAAATATCATTGCTTCAAAAATATTTTAACGATATAGTTATTATTGCTGATAATGATGATGCAGGAAACAATATGAAACAAAAAATATTAGAAAGATTAAATAACTCTGTTTCTATAATAAACCTAGAAAGTAAATATAAAGATATCGGGGATATGGATGATTCTGATATAATTAAGATAGATAAAAGTTTTACCGATCAAATACAAAGGATGTTAGTATGAAAAATAAAAATCATATGGAATGGTTACAGGCTTTAAAAACCATGGGTCATAAAGAATATTGGACAAAGGCAAACATTGTAGAATTTTTTGCTTTTGTTGCCAAAGCAATAATTATTTTACCAGGATTACTGTTTGATGTGAGTGTATGGTGGTTTTATATATTTGCATTAGTATCAAGTATTGGACTTATTTGGTCATCTACTGTTAAAACAATACCTACCCTAATTTGGTTTAATATTTTATGGTCAATCCTTGCAATACTTTATATTGCAAAATATTTTGGAGTTATTCTTTGAAAGTAGTTGTTGCTGGAGGCGGTACTGCTGGATATCTTGCTGCTTTAACAATTAATAAAAGATTGCCACATGCAGACATAACGGTAATAGATAGTTCTAGAGTTGGGGTGCTGGGTGCTGGAGAAGGAACCACAACTAACTTTGCTTATATTTTTGATGAATTAGAATTACCAATAGATAAATTTATAGAGCATACTGGGTCAACATTAAAGAACGGTATAAAATTTATAGGATGGTCTAAAAGACAAGATTCATACTTTCATCCATTAATAAATTATGTATCTGATAATGATCTTACAAAAGAAGAACAATTAGAATTATTTAAGTTAGCATCTATAGAAGTTATGTCAAATAATAATAATTTAGATGATATTAATAAAGGACTTAGTGCTACAAATAAAAATAAACTATCTTGGCCATATATTGGATGGCATTTAGATGCTATTAAATTAGCAGAATTTTTTAAAGAAGAGTCAACAAAAAGAGGAATAAAAATAATAGATGATAAAATTAAACATGTTGGAGAGTTTAATGGAAATATTACTGTTATACACTGTGAGTCTGGTTCTTATCAATGTGATTTTTTAATAGATGCTACTGGATTTAAAAATTTATTTGTTGGGCATCACTTACAATCTGAATGGGTTGATACATCAGAAAGTTTACCTTGTACTAAAGCATTAGCATTCTTTTTACCACAAGATGAAAATTATTCTATGTGTACAGAAATTATAGCAATGAAATATGGTTGGGTATGGAAGACACCGTTAAAACATAGATATGGATGCGGATATGTATACGATCCAAAATATACATCTAAGGAAAATGCATTAGAAGAAATTTATACTCTTTTTAAAAAAGAAGATGTCAAAGTAGTTAATCATTTTGATTTTAAACCAGGATATTATAAAACACCATGGGTTAAAAATTGTTTATCTGTTGGGCTTGCTGCGGGATTCTTTGAACCATTACATGCTACGTCTATTATGCTTACTATATACATGTTAAGATTGTTTACGTCTCCAGAATTTTTAACTGAATATACATTAAATAATAATGAAACAGTTATTGAAAAATATAATGATTTGATATTACAAAAAAATAAAGAACTATTAGGATTTATTTATATACATTATTTAACTGACAAAGATAATTCTGAATTTTGGAAAAACTTTAAAATAGAAAATAAAATGCCAGAATATGCAGAAAATGTATTAAGAGAATTAGATAAAGATTATATATCACAATACGTTATTTCAAATACTAATAAAACATTTGGATATCAGTCATGGATGACTACATATGTAAATACTGGACAGTTTAATAGATCTAATTTGTATTCAGATTTGCAAACTAAGCAAGCATATGATAAACTGTATAATGAAGCAAAAAACTTTGAAGGAATAGATGTTAAAGAGTATTTATCTAAGCACTTGACAGATGTTACCTTTTAATGTATACTAGTATAAAACAAAGGAGAAAAAATGAGCGTTATTAAGGGACTAAAAAATATCAACGCCCTGCTCGATAAGAAAAATGATGAAGGTGCACCAAAGGTGCGATGGCTCAAGTTGGCAGATGGACAATCTGTAAAGATTAGATTCATCGAAGAACTTGATGAAGATTCTGCACATTATGTAGAAGACCGTGGTCTTGCACTTGTTGTAAAAGAACATACAAATCCAAAGGACTATAAGCGTAAGGCTGTAGACACAATGGATACAGAAGGTCGTGACTGGGCTGAAGAGATGTATCGCAAAGATCCAAAGGGAAACAGTGGATGGCGTGGTCGTCTTCGTTTTTATTGTAATGTTCTTGTTGATGATGGGATTGAAGATAAGCCCTATGTCGCAATTTGGTCTATGGGTGTAAGCAAGCAATCCGCATTCAATACAATTCGTGAATATGCACTAGAAACTGGTAGCATTTCAAATTTACAATGGAAGTTAAAGCGTAATGGTCAGGGAACTGAAACATCTTATACTTTAATTCCATCTGCTCCAGATAAGGAGCCATTTAAGTGGGAAGGTATTGAGCCATACCCATTGGAGAAGGCGCTTCGTCGTGTGCCATATGCCGAACAAGAAGCATTTTATCTTGGATTCGACTCTCCATCTACTACATCAGCGACAAACATCGACTGGTAGTAGATGAACTACGTACCACTTCATTTACATACCCATTTTTCACTATTTGACGGAATTGGGTTGCCGTCTGAATATGTTGAACGTGCTAAAAACTTGGGTATGCCTGCAATATCGATTACAGACCATGGCTCCCTTTCTGGCCATAGAGAGATGTATCGTGTTGCTAAAGCAAGTGGTATAAAGCCTATTCTTGGCATAGAAGGTTATATGTGTGAGGATCGCTTTGATCAAAGAGATAAAGGCGAAAGAACCGATCAACTAGATATGGTTTATAACCATATAATCCTTCTAGCCAAGAACAAGGTTGGTTTAGAAAATCTGAATAAATTAAATGAAATTGCTTGGACAGAAGGTTATTACAAAAAACCCAGAATAGATTTTGAAGTTCTTTCCAAATACAAAGAGGGCATAATTGTATCTTCTGCATGCCCAAGCGGAATCGTTGCTAAATCAATTGAACTTGGTGAACTTGGTATGGCAAAGAAATATATTAAATGGTTTAAAGAAGAATTTGGTGGTGATTATTATCTTGAGGTAATGCCACATAATAATGAATCAATTAATAGAACAATTTTACAGTTAGCAGATGAATTTAATATTAAGCCAATTGTAACTCCAGACTGTCATCATGTTGATCAATCACAAAAAGAGATTCAAGAATTAAAATTAATTCTTAATACATATTCTAATAAGATTCAAAAAGATGCTACATATGAAAAGTCTAAAAAGCAAGGTGACTTAATGAAGCGTCTTGATTATTTATATGGTGCTGATAGACAGATGTCATTTAATAAGTTTGATATTCACCTATTATCTTATGAAGAAATCAAAGAGGCAATGGAAAAGCAGGCGGTATGGAGAACTGACATTTATGAAAATACTATTGATCTTGCCAATAAGATTGAAGATTATGACATACAAGATGGATTAAATTTATTGCCAGTTCAATATAAAAATCCAGATAAACAATTAAAAGAACTGGCTATTGAGGGTTTGAAAGATAAAGGGCTTGACACTAATCAAGAATATCTTGATAGACTTGAAGAAGAATTAAAGGTTATTAAAGATAAAAATTTTGGACCTTATTTTCTAGTTGTACAAAGCATGATTTCATGGGCTAAAAAAGAAGGAATCATGGTTGGTCCAGGTCGTGGATCTTCTGCTGGATCTCTTTTGTGTTATGCATTAGGTATTACAGATATTGACCCATTAAAACACGGACTTCTATTCTTCCGATTTATTAATCCAGAGCGTAATGACTTTCCAGATATTGATACAGATATTCAAGATTCTCGTCGTGACGAAGTAAAAGATTATCTTGTTAGACAATATAAGCATGTTGCTTCTATTGCTACATTTTTAGAATTTAAGGATAAAGGTGTTGTGCGAGATGTTGCTCGTGCATTAAATATTCCATTAGCAGATGTAAACAAAGTATTGAAGTTAGTAGATACATGGGATGAATATTGTACTTCAAAAACAACTGCATGGTTTAGAGAAAAATATCCAGAGGTGGAACAATATGGAGAACAACTTCGTGGCCGTATTAGAGGTACTGGCATACATGCTGCTGGTGTTGTCACTAGTAAAAATCCTATTTTTAGGTACGCACCGATGGAGACACGCAACTCTCCTGGCAGCGATGATCGTATACCAGTTGTGGCAGTTGATATGGAAGAGGCTGAAAAAATCGGACTCATCAAAATCGACGCACTTGGTCTTAAAACTTTAAGTGTTATTAATGATACCTTAAAGATTATTAAGGAAAGAGAAGGAACAGAAATAAATCTTTTAGGACTAGATATGCAAGACCAAAAGGTTTACCAAATGCTTTCTGAAGGCTATACAAAAGGTGTATTTCAATGTGAAGCAACACCATATACAAACCTTTTAGTTAAAATGGGAGTAAAAAATCTTGCTGAATTGGCTGCATCAAATGCTCTTGTTCGCCCAGGAGCCATGAATACTATTGGAAAAGATTATATTGAAAGAAAGCATGGTAGGCAGTCAGTTAATTATTTGCACCAAACCATGAAACCTTTTACAGAAGAAACATATGGGTGTATCCTATACCAAGAGCAGGTTATGCAAGCCTGTGTTCAGTTGGGAGGAATGTCGTGGTCTGAGGCTGATAAAGTTCGTAAGATCATTGGTAAAAAGAAAGATGCTAGAGAGTTTGATGCGTTTCGTGATAAGTTCGTTGATGGTGCTTCTAAGTTTATTAGTCCTAATCAGGCTCGTGATTTATGGCATGACTTTGAGGCGCATGCGGGTTATTCGTTCAACAAGTCTCATGCGGTTGCTTACTCTACGCTCTCGTATTGGACGGCATGGCTAAAGTATTATTATCCAATTGAGTTTATGTACTCATTGCTAAAAAATGAAAGGGACAAGGATGCACGAACTGAATATCTTATTGAAGCGAAAAGAATGGGCATTAGCATTAAGTTGCCTCACATTAATGATTCGGATATTGATTTTAAAATTGAGGGTAAGGGTATTCGGTTTGGACTCTCGGGGATCAAGTTCATCTCTGATAAAATTGCAGAACGCTATATATCGGCACGACCTTTTAAATCTTTTGAAGCACTTAGAGATTTCACGTTTACAAAAGGAAATGGAGTAAACAGTAGAGCATTGGAAGCATTAAGAGTTATTGGTGCTGCAACATTTCCAGATAATCCAAGAAATGATAATGAGATTCGTGAAAATCTTTATGAATATTTAGGTTTGCCAGAATTCACGCAGACAGTTCCATCACACTATCATGCTTTTATAAATCCTGTAGAAGATTTTGAAGAAAAAGGATCTTTTATTCTTATGGGAATGGTTAAAGGAATTAAGCGTGGCAAAGGTTGGTCTCGTGTAGAAATATTAGATAAGACTGGAAGCATAGGAGTATTTGATGAAGAGCAAACAACAATTGAGGCTGGACGAAGTTATATTGCACTCTGTTCTGATAATAGAATTGTTAGTGCTGTTCCTGTGGATGAAATAAAAAATTCAGATGCTGCATTAATTAAGTTTTTAAATTACAGGATGCTACCATACAAAGATGATGAACTATTTGTAATATCATTCAAGCCTAGAATAACAAAAGCAGGCAAAAAAATGGCTTCTTTAACTTTGGCAGATACTTCTAGAGAACTTCATCCAGTAACAGTATTTCCTACTGCATTTGCTAAAGCATATATGAAGATTGAAGAAGGACATGCATATAAATTTGAATTGGGTAAAACTAAAGACGGTACAGTAATATTGGAGGATATAAATGTCGGTTAGCCTTGAAGATGTATTAGCACAACTAAACCCTAAATTAAGAAAAAGCATTCTTGTTGGTGACGAAGTTCCAAAGACAGAATATGCCGTAACACCAAGTTTTGGATTAAATCGTGCACTGAATGGTGGTTTGCCTTATGGTCGCCAAGTGCTTATTTGGGGATCAAAGTCATCCGCCAAATCATCTCTATGTCTTCAGACAATTGCACTGGCTCAAAAAGAAGGCAAAATATGTGCATGGATAGACGCAGAAATGTCTTATGATAAAGATTGGGCAGAAAAATTAGGAGTAGATACATCTAAATTAATTGTTTCTCAGGCAAGGACAATAAATGAAATGGTCGATGTTGGAGTAAATCTAATAGAGGCTGGAGTGGATATTATTGTTGTTGATTCAATTACGTCTTTGCTGCCAGCAATTTATTTTGAAAAAGATTCGTCAGAATTGAAGCAGTTAGAAAATACAAAACAAATTGGTGCTGAGTCTCGTGACTTTAGCAATGCCTGGAAAATGCTTAACTATGCAAATAATAAAGCGAAGCCAACATTGCTAATACTTATTTCTCAATCTAGAAATAATATTAATGCTATGTATACAAGCCAGCAACCAACTGGAGGGCAGGCAACTAAGTTTTATTCTTCTACTGTAGTTAAATTATTTTCATCTGAATCTGATAATCAAGCACTGAAAGGAAAAATATATGTTGGTGACAAGGCTATTGAAGAAAAAGTTGGTAGAAAGATTAGATGGGAACTCCAGTTTTCCAAAACTTCTCCTGCTTTTCAGTCTGGTGAGTATGACTTCTATTTTAGAGGCGATAGTTTGGGCATTGATTCTGTCGCTGATCTTGTTGACACTGCTGAACTTGTTGGCATAGTAGAACGTACTGGAGCATGGTACTTGCTTCCAGATGGATCTAAGGTTCAAGGAAGAGATGCCTTTGTAAATCGTGTAAGAGAGGATCTTGATCTACAAGATATGATTAAGAATAAGATTAGTGGATAAATATTCTATTTATCAAGGAAAGTTTTCTTGTAAAGTATGTAAAAAAGAGGTAAAAACAATGAGACTATATCCAGCAACAGGCATGGCATCATGGATGTGTCAAGATAAACATCTCTCTGAAGTACAACTTTATAAAGTAGGATATAAGAAAATAAAAACAAATGAGTGAAAAAAATGAAAGTAAAAGAATAGGTGCTAAACAGCATAAAAATTCTGGTAGAAATATAAAAAAGGGCGACGCTACTTGGAAAAATTTTACTATAGACTTTAAGGAAAATTCAAAATCCTTTACCCTTAACCATGATGTTTGGGCTAAAGCAACTACTGATGCCATAAGAAATGGAAATGACCCAGCAATTATGGTTATCCTTGGAGAGGGAAATAAAAAAGTTAGACTTGCTATTATAGAACTAAGCATATTAGAAGAGTTAATCGATAAGGTATAATGGAGATATGGGTCTAATTAGAAAAAATGTTTTTTCAAATGAACACATAGCAAAAATATATGAATGTGTTGATAAAGAGTTATCCAGTAGAGAACAGATAGACTGGTATGATTCAAAGACTGGGCATGAGTATCCGAATGATAAAAAATTTATTGCAATTAAGAAAGAGTTACTTTCTAGGTTAGATATAGATAAGTTTGTTTTGCCGTATGAAATTATTACTGTAGCAAAAGAATGTGCTGATGATATTTGTTCAGAAATGAATATGAAAGTAACAGGTATTACTGGAATTACATATGTTGAATATAATCCAAAATATGGAGATAACGGACAGCCATATTTAAATCCACATAAAGACCATCCTGACGCATCTGATTTTGTCTTAGACTATCAGTTAGATTCAAACATAGATTGGCCAATAGGAATAAATAAAGACGTCTACTCATTGTCAAATAATGATGCTCTTGGCATTATAACAACTAAAAATTACCACTGGAGAGCAAAAAGAAGTTGGAATAGTGGAGAGTATGTTAAAATGTTATTTTTTCATATTGAATTAGAGGATAAAAATATAAATGATTGTACTTATACAAGTGAAGAAATTTGGGATTTTGCAGAAAAATATAACGGAGGAAAATAATGAAGCATAATGAAAATAATGTAATACTAGATGATATCTTAAATCAGGATGGAATAAATTCTGTAAGAGCATCTATTTCTAGAAACACTGGCGGTAATTTTGTACAAGAGCATTGTCAGGCAAACCTATTTATACAACTTGAAAATGCTGTCGCAGAAAAATTTACAAGATTAGCAAGACAGGTTAGTGGAAACAATAATTTAGTACTAACAGAGCATTGTTTTGCAAGATATGAGAACGTAACCAGTAATTGTGGCAAGTTTCATTTTAAACCTTCCTTATTTCCGCATTATGATGAAACTTTTAAGGAGCCAAGGTTTACATTTGATTATCAGTTAAGTTCAAACATTAGTTGGCCAATAGTGGTTGAGCCAGATAAAGAGTTTGTATTAAAAGATAATCAGGCTATAACTTTTAGTGGAACTCATCAAGTTCATTGGAGAAAGCCAACTTTATTTAAAGAAGGTGATTTTGTAGAAATGATATTCTGTCATTTTTCAGATCCAACATCTGGACCAAAAGAACCAGACCTAAATCAAAGAATGGACGAAAAGGTTGCAGCATATAGAAAGGCATATTTTGATGCAGGAGGTTGGACAAATGGCTCAGATTCATAATTATTTAACTGGGTTTGATAAGTACAATAAACCATTACCATTTTATATAGATAACTTATTTAATGATGATCAAAAAAATAGAATTATGTCAATCATTAAAGAAAACAGAAAATTAGAACCATTTGTTATTGGCGATAGAATTGAAGATGGATATATTAGAACTGGAACATTTAAAAGTAGGTTTCAGCCAAAAATAGCAAAAAATATGTCCCGTGTTTTAATTGAATTTGATATGCCTAAAGATTGTGAGGAAATATTAGACTCAATTGCTAAACCTTTATATAAAGAACCAATCGCTCTATGTCATTGGAATTATATTGATTATAATTTAAAATATGGTTATGGTGATAATAGTCCAGCACTACCTCCACATTTAGATGCTGATGAAAATCTTGTTACTATTAATTATTGTCCAGATACTAATATTGAGTGGGATCTATATGTTGGTAACTGGGATGATACTGGAAACTTTACAAGATACACACTTGGTCCAGGACAAACTATAGTATTTAGTGCTGTAAATCAGATTCACTGGAGACCAAAACGTAAGTTTAAAGAGGGAGAGTTTTGTGAAATTATTAGTATGGACTATTGCCCTATTACAAGTTATAGATTTAATGGAGAAGAAAATCCAATAGATCCAGAAAAATATCCTGATAAAAGACGTGAATATTTAGATAAATTACAAGCAAGGCCAGACATGCAGGCTGCATTTAAATTATGGGCTGAAGATGGTATAAAAGACGGCATTCCGCCAGAATCGATGGGGTAATGGAACAACAACAAACTACACTAGAAATGATTAATGGTCTTTCAGAAATCGCAGAATATATGGAAGATGAAGAGTTTACTGTTGCATTAACTACAATTGCAAAGTTAATACTAAAACCAGATATTCCTATGAATGTTGCAACTTTAGAGATAGTTAGATTACAAGCAATAGCATCTAAGATGGCATTAAGAGCCACTTGGATGGCAAATGTAGATAAATCTAATAGAGGCAAAAAGAACCTTTATTATACTGCTGCAGAATCTATAAATAATCTTGTATCTGCACTTAAATATATAACTAGATGATACCTGCTATAATAGTATAAACAAAGGATAACAATGAAAAATTTATTAAAAGAAGTAATGATTAAAGATTCAAAAATAAATAAAACAGCAAAAGATCTAGAAGATATGTCTTTTATTGATGGTTTAATTGAAAAAATACAGTCTGGATATTTAACTAAAACTAAACCTAAGTTTAGTAAAAAGACTAATTTTTCTGCATCTGGCTTAACTTATGGTGCTGGTGAATGTCCAAGATATTGGTATCTAGCATTTGATGGAGCAGTATTTCATGATAACTCAGATGCATATGGTGTTGCAAACAGAACAAATGGAACTTTGGGTCATGAAAGAATACAAGAAGCAATAGAGGCTTCTGGGTTGCTTGATAAAGACATGGTTATGGATCCAGTTCCAAGAAAGTATAATAAACAAACACATCCTTCAATGGAGTTTAGAGTAAGTTTAGAAAATCCACCATTTGATGGTTATGGCGATGTTATGCTTAATATTAATAATGAGCGAGTTATTGGTGAAATTAAAACTATCACTAATGAAGGTTTTGAATATAAAAAGAATAGTAAGAAGCCTAAGATGGGTCATCTTATGCAACTATTAATTTATATGAGGGTATGGAAAGTGGATAAGGGTGTAATGATTTATGAGAACAAAAATAATCATGAACTATTAACCTTGCCAGTTGTAATGAACGATCATTTCCGTCGGTGGGTAGACCAGGCATTTGATTGGATGAAAGATGTATATGCAAGTTGGAAAAAGCAGGAGTTACCACAAAAACCCTACAGATCTAATTCTAAAATATGCAAAGTTTGTCCTATTCAAAAAGCATGTGCTGAAGCAGAGACAGGGGTAATTAAAATTAAACCTCTGGAGTTGCTAGAAGATGAAAAGTTGTAATTGGTGCGATCATACTTTTGAGCCAACAGTTTCTTATCAGATTTATTGTTCTCCAGAATGCAGGGAATCTGCTACAAAAGAAAAAATAAGTCAAAGATATATTCAGACTAGAAGACAAAAAAGAAAAGGCAGAAATAGATTATGCAAAAAATGTGGATCAAAGTTATCAATATATAATGATGATTTGTTATGTAATAATTGTTCTGTTAATCCAAATGACGTTAAAAAAGCAATAAAACAAATTAAAGGATTATCAAATGGCTAAGGCTTTAGAGACAGATAGATATTTTAGAGATGATTTATCTAGTCAGCCAGGAGTTATTTGTGCAATAGACGCAAGCACTACAAGTTTAGCATTTACAATTTACTCATATAAAAACTTATCAGAACATGGAAAAATAGAATTTAAAGGTAAAGATATCTATCAAAAAGTTATAGATGCAAATAAAAAAACAAAAGCATTATTTGACCATTATAACTTAGTTGAAGCAATAATTATTGAGCATACTGTTTTTATGAATTCTCCAAAAACTGCAGCAGACCTTGCTCTTGTTCAAGGTGCGATAATAGGCGGTGCTGGGCTGGCTGGTATTAAAATTATTGGTAAGGTTTCTCCAATAACATGGCAGTCTTACTTAGGAAATAAAAAATTAACTAAAGAAGAACAGTTAAATATTAGATCCGCTAATCCAGGAAAATCATCATCATGGTATAAAACATATGAAAGAGACTTTAGAAAACAAAGAACCATTAAATTATTAGATGTTATTTATGATAAAAAAATAACAGACAATGATGTTGCAGACTCAGCAGGAATAGGTCACTGGGCTATAAATAATTGGGAAAAGGCAATTTGACAGGATATATTATGGGTGCTAAACTATATACAAACGAACTATGGCTAAAAAAGAGATATCATGTTGATAAAAAATCTCCAGAAGCCATAGCAAAGGAGTGTGGTGTTACAGTGGAAACAGTATACGTATATCTTGCTAAATTTGGATTGAGGAAATCAAAACGATGAATCCAGTATTTCCAGATATTGATAATTTTAGATGTGATGATTTATATTTACTAACAGTAGGTACATCTGCAGGTAAAGAAATATATGAGTCTTGTCATGAAATTGCACATATGCTTATTAAAAAAAATATAGCATATGGTAATTCCGCATTAGAGCCAGTTCGTGTTTTTAGCAGGGCTGATGCAAGAGAACAATTACATGTACGTATAGACGATAAGTTAAGTAGGATAATGCGTGGCACAGAGTATGTTGGTGATAACGATATTGACGATCTTATTGGATACCTTGTTTTATTAAAAATAGCAAAGGCAAAAGAGTTAAAAATGCAGGAAGCATACGGACATGTCGACTGAAGAAGACTTAATTAAACATTTAGATGAAATAAATATAGTAGTAGGAGAATATCTAAAGGGAAATGATGCTACTAAAATTTCTAAAGATCTTTCTATACCACGTACTCGTGTAGTCCAGCATATCAATGAATGGAAAGTTATGGTGTCTGCAAATGATGCCATTCGTGCCCGTGCAAAAGAAGCATTGGCTACTGCTGATACACACTATAATAAACTTATTAGTAAATCATATGAAGTTATTGATGAAGCATCATTAACTAATAATTTAAGCGCAAAGACCGCAGCAATAAAGTTAGTTATGGATATTGAATCTAAAAGAATTGATATGTTGCAAAAAGCAGGCCTACTTGAAAATAAAGAATTAGCAGAAGAAATGTTAGAAATAGAAAAAAAGCAAGAAGTTTTGATGAGTATATTACGAGATATTGCTTCTGAGTATCCAGAAATTCGTGATGAGATCATGCGTAGACTTTCAGACATTGCTAAAAAAGATGAGGTAATTACAATTGTCCACGATGTTTGATGATTTTTTAGAAGCATTAAAGGATAATCATTTTGAAGAGATTCCTGTTGATGTAAAAACATTTGTTGAGTCTCCAGACTATTTAGGTCAACCACCATTGTCAGATGCACAATACGATATTGTTGAAGCAATGAGTCAGATATATAAACAAGAAGACTTACAAAGAATAATGGGTGATAAAGAAGGTGCTGACTATTATAATAAATATACTAAAAATGAAATCATTCTTCAACTTGGCAAGGGTAGTGGAAAAGATTTTACTTCTACTGTTGCTTGTGCTTACATTGTGTATAAGTTACTATGCCTTAAGGATCCAGCAAGATATTTCGGTAAACCCAGTGGAGATGCCATAGATCTTATTAACGTTGCTATTAATGCTCAACAGGCTAAAAACGTTTTCTTTAAAGGATTTGCAACTAAAATTGAAAAGTCTCCGTGGTTTGCTGGAAAATATGAAGCAAAGGTTTCTTCTATTAGTTTTAATAAATCAATAACAGTTTACTCTGGACATTCAGAAAAAGAATCTCATGAGGGTTTAAATCTTTTGCTGGCAGTTCTTGATGAGATTTCTGGATTTGCAACAGAATTACAAAGCGGTAATGAGCAAGGTAAAACAGCAGATAATATATACAAGGCATTTCGTGGATCTGTGGATTCTCGTTTCCCTGATCTTGGCAAAGTAGTTCTTCTATCTTTTCCACGTTTTAATGGTGACTTTATTTCTGAAAGATATGATGCTGTGATTGCAGAAAAAGAAACTATAGCAAAAACACATAGATTTATTATTAATCCATTACTTCCAGAAGATGATAAAGATAATTGGTTTGAAATTACTTGGGATTATGATGAAATTAAATCATATAAATATCCTGGAGTATTTGCATTAAAAAGAGCAACGTGGGAAGTTAATCCTACAAGAAAAGTTGATGATTTTAAAATTGCATTTATGACAGATCTTGGTGATGCAATGATGCGTTTTGCATGTGTTCCTACATATGCATCAGATGCATTTTTTAAACAGGCTGATAAGGTAAGAGCATGTATGACTATTAGAAACCCATTGGATAATTTTAGAAGATTTGATGCAGGGTTTAAACCAGATCCAGAAAAAGTTTATTATGTTCATGCTGACCTTGCTCAAAAACATGACAAGTGTGCTGTCGCAATTGCACATGTAGAGAAATGGGTAAACGTTCAGGTAATTAAAGATTATGAACAAATATCTCCAGTTGTAGTAGTAGATGCCGTTGCTTGGTGGGAACCAAGAATAGAAGGGCCAGTAAACTTATCCGAAGTAAAACAATGGATTCAAAATTTACGTAGAATAGGGTTTAATATTGGATTAGTGACATTTGACCGATGGCAATCATTCGATATTCAAAACGAATTACAGGCTGTTGGGATGAGGACAGAAACTGTATCTGTAGCAAAAAAACATTATGAAGATATGGCTATGCTTGTATATGAAGAAAGATTGGCTATGCCTGCTGTAGAACTTTTGTTTGAAGAGTTAACAGAACTTAAAATTACAAAAACAGATAAGGTAGATCACCCCAGGAAACTGTCAAAAGACTTAGCAGATGCTGTGTGTGGTTCTATTTTTGGTGCTATTTCTTATACACCAAGAGATCAAAACCTTGAAGTTGAAGTTCATACCTTTAAAGATAAACCACGTAGAGTTGACACGCTCCCTGAGAACGTGATACAATATAAACCTAGTCAAATAGAACAAATAAATAACTATTTGGATAGACTAAAAACAATATAAGCCAAATGAATAATAAAAGGAGAAAAATGAATTCATTTAAGAAGATCGCTCTTGCCGTGGTTGCAGCCATGACACTGGGCACATTAGTAGTGACACCTGCAAGTGCCAATACCGTTTCTGTAGACGTAACAACAGAAATTTCTGGCGCAGGTACTGCAGCCTCACCATTCACAGTTAAGGTTCCTTCTGATAACGTAGTAAGCGTTGCAGATACCACAACTGTAACAAACAACGAAGCATTGCTTCTTACTGCAACTGTAGTTGCTGGAACACCAGTGACATTTACAGCAGTAGGTGCAAATACACGCCTCGTCTCTGCAATTGGTTCAACAGTTAATGCATCTGCTGGATCCTCATCAATCACAGTCACACCTGCTTCAACAACAGCGACTGTATATGCATATACAACTACAACTGCTGCTTCTGCTGTTACAGTTTCTGTAACTGGTGCAGCAACAACAATCTATCTTAAGGGTGTTGCAGGTCCTGCATACGATCTTAAGATGTCAATTCCTGCTTCAGGAAACATTTCTGGTAAGGTAACAGCAACTTTTGATGTTGCAGATATCTTTGGAAACGCTGTTGCTGATACAGTGACAGTAACTACTCTTGGTGGCGCAACTGCTGGAACAGTAACTGCTGATGCTCTTGTAACAGGTCGTTACACATCAGATATTACACTTCCTGCAACTGCTGGAAGCGTTGCTGTCGGTGCATCTATTACTGCACCTACATCAGTTCCAACAATTAAGTTGGCTACAACTTCACAGACTGCAATCGTAACAGTGTCTGATCTTTCATCTGCACTTGCTGTTGCTAATGCTGCGCTTGCTGCAGAAAAGGCTGCTCGTGCTGCTGATGCAACTACTGCTGCTGCTGCTCTTGCTGCTGCTGTAAAGGCAGAACAAGACAAGGCTGCTGCTGCTGCAATCACTGCTGCTGCAGAACTTGTTAAGGCTAATGCTGAAGTTGCTAAGTTAAAGGCTGATGCTGTAACTGCAAAGGCTGCTGCTGATAAGGCTCTTGCTGATGCAACTGCTGCACACGCTGTAGAACTTGCAAAGGTAAAGGCTGACAATGATGTTGCACTCGCTGCAATCAAGAAGGCATTTAATTCTCTTGCTGCAAAGTGGAACAAGGCTAATCCAAAGGCTAAGGTTGCCACACTTAAGTAATTAAAACTTAAACATTAAGGGCGTAGATTAATTTCTACGCCTTTTTTTGTTTTAATATAATGTTATAATAATCTTATTATAACTGGAGGAAGAAAGGAAAATTAAAAAATTAATCAGAATATTATCAGCAAGTTTATTAGCATTTGGATTCAATCTTTGGCTTCCAGAAAATGCAAACGCAACATGCATTAATTTTATACAATCACAAACTATAGCAGCAGCATACGAAGGTGATGCAGAACCAACAGTTCATACAATGGATACATGTTCTGGTGATGATGTTTCTTATCAAATTCCAATTGCAACTACCGTGACTTTTGACGGGGTACAGTATGAAAACATTTATGCAACAACTAACTCAGTAATTACATTTGGTCAACCTGATGGTACATATTGGACTTACCCATCCACACCATCTATTTCCCTATATTCTATGGATTGGTTTCCAGGAGCAAGTGGGACATCTGGTTTGGATATTTATTATTCAGAAGGTGGTTTTCAGTTAAATCTTAATATGGTTCCATATGGCAATTATGGAGCACAGCCAAGTACTGTAAATATATTAGTTGCCATTACTAATACAGGCAGTCTTGCAGTATCCTATAGTTATCAAGGGCCAGAATATAATAATCTTAGAACAGGTGTTCGTCTACATGATGGATCTATAGTTTCCCTTGAGGCTTGGGGGGCAACACAGGTGCAGGCTGGAAGCCCAACGCCTACATTGGCTCCAGAGCCTATTCCAGATCCAACCCTAAGCCCTACCCCTACTCCAACTCCAACGCCCTCACAAACGCCTATAACGGCTGAAGAACAGCAAGCACAAGTAGCAGAGGCAGCACAACTTGCTAGTGATATTGCTGATTTAAATAGCCTTATTGCTTCCATTAATAGTGATGGTTCTACTGTAACTACACCAGATCCAGAGCCATCTGTTGATCCAGAACCATCTGTTGATCCTACTCCTGACTCTACAGAAAACCCTGATTTGCCTGACCCTGATATTGAAGTTGACCCAGAAGTTATTACACCAGACGATCCCCGTTGGCCAGATGATGAGCAAACTCAACCAGACGATCCCAATCCAACTCCAAGTCCTGATACCACAAATGGGGAGAACGAAGAGACTGATCCAACTCCAGAACCTTCACAAGAGCCTTCATCTCAGCCAGAGGATACAGATCCAAGCCCAGAACCTGAACCTGAGCAACCTGTTGACGAAGATCTTGTAGTAACACCAGATAATAATAACACAGATAGCGATCCTATTTCTGACGAGGAACTTAAAAAGTTAAACAAACTAATTAGTGTTAATGATGCTAAATTAATGTCAGCAGTATCAACATTTTTAACTGAATTAAATCCAGGGCAGTCAAAAGAATTGGCAAAAGATTTGGGTATTAAAACAGAAGAAGTAGCACTGATAGCAGAGATAGCAAAAGAAAACCCTGCAGTTGCAGCAGCCGTAGTTCAATTTACGGATAAAGCAGCACAAAATCAAAATGCTCCAATGCCTTATACATTAGCAGATGCAATTACAGAAATACAAACAGAAGCATTTTTGGCTGATCCACTTGGAGTACTAATAGATATAGACTTTGAAAAGTTATTAAGTCCTACAGAATGGGGTAAGGATATGACAGATGATCAAAGAGAAAAGGTTCAGGAAGTAGTTATTCCTGTTATTTTGGTAGGGAATATTGTTAGTTCAGTTATGTCACTAAGGAGGTTATAATATGAACATGATTAAAAAGATAGTTAAGGGTTTACTAAAGTGGCTTAAGGCTGCTGTTATTGAGAGCATAGCCCAGGTATTTACCATTCTTGGCTTCTTTATTGCTTGGCTTACCCTTACAGGTACCGCCCAGCAGGTAGTGGGGGTAGCCACATTAATATCAATAGCCATATGGCTTATTACAATCCCGCTTCGTGAAGAAAAAGAATAATAAATTGGTATAATGTTGACATGAGAATTCGTCATATTTTACTATCGTGTATACTTATATTAAGTCTTAGTGGCTGTGGGTATAGCGGTTTTTATCGTTACCCTTGCCAAGACCCAGCAAACTGGGAAGCAAAGGAATGCAATCCACCAGTTTGTGAACCTTCTGGAACTTGTTCACGGGATCTAGTAGGAAAAACAGTATGGGACGAATACCAGAACGGAAAGAAAAATGGCTAAAGAAAGATTAACACCAGCAGAGTTGGATGCTCGTTTAAAGTTTACCCTAGGATTAATTCTTGGAGGAATTCTTTTATTTACAGCACTTGGAATTTTATATGGTTTGTTGTTTGTTACACAACCAGTTGGAGCACAATCAGAAAATGATAAGATGTTCTTCAATGTGCTTGGATCAGTTGCAACATTCATTACAGGAACATTAGCAGGACTATTAATTGGGCAGTCTGGTGCTAAAGATATTATGGCAGCACAATTATCTAATAAAGAAATGGATGCAAAAAATACACAGGCTGATAAGAAACTTGAATCAGAACTGGAAATTGCTGAGAATAAGGCTCAAGCAGAAATTGATGCTACTATGGCAAGACTTGCTGCTAAACCAGATGGTCAAATGCCAGAAGAGCAACCAGTTGATTTAGATTGGCATAAGGAGTAATCATGGCAGAACAAGGTACAGCAGCACGACTTATTGAAGTTGCTAAAGGTGAATTGGGAACTATTGAAGGTCCAAAAGATAACGAAACAAAGTATGGTGCTTTTACTAAAGCAAACTTTCAGCCATGGTGTGGCTCATTTGTTATGTGGTGTGCAAATGAAGCAGGAGTAAAGGTTCCTAATACTGTTTATACTCCAGGAGGCGCAGCAGCATTTAAGAAGGCTGGTGCTTGGATTGATGGCGATGTAGCAGATCCAGAACCAGGCGATATTGCTTACTTTGACTTTCCATCAGATGGTGTTGATAGAATCTCACATGTTGGTATTGTTATTGCAGACAATGAAGATGGAACTGTATGGTGCATTGAAGGAAATACAAGCCCAGATAAAAAGGGTAGCCAAAGAAATGGTGGACAGGTTTCAAAGAAACTTCGTGCATATAAGAAAAATAAGGCTGGAGAAATGATTTCTATCGTAGGCTTTGGTCGTCCAAAATTTGGTGCTGTAAAAGAAAATAAATCTAATACATTACCTAATAAAACCTCTAAGCCAAAAACTTGTTCAGAATGTGGACAAGAAATAAAAAAGTAGTTGACATAAAAAATATTTCCTGATATACTGATATTAAACAATCAGAAAGGCTACAATGACTTGCATAGCAGTCGTACGTGATAATATAAACAATAAACTTTGGATGGCAGGAGACCGTGGAGTTTCTGATGATAATGTTATTAATGTATCTTCAAGTCCTAAAATATGGAAAAAAGAAGGATATTTATTTGGATATGCTGGCTCTATGGATGGAGATAGAATAAAACACTTATTTGTTCCCCCAGCATTTGAAGGTCGTGGCAGTATTGATAAATTTATGTATAGTAAATTCCTAAAAGCACTTCGTAATTTTTATGAAGGTTGGTGGGTTGATACATCTCCATCATCAGACTTTGGAATGATTATTTGTATTCGTGGAAAAATATATGAACACAATGCTGGAGATATGTCATTAACTCAGTATGAACAAGATTATCTTGCTATGGGATCTGGTGGAGACTTGGCATTGGGATCTTTATATTCAACACAAAAGCAAAAGGATGCAAGGAAAAGAGCGGTACTTGCAGTAAATGCTGCAATTAATCATTCTATGTCATGTAAAGGTCCTATTGACATTCTGAGCATTTAAGTATATACTAAAGATATGAAAAAAATATTTATAACTTTCGTCTTATCATTTTCTTTATTATTACCATCTTGCGTTAACGCAGCAACACCATTAAAGGCATGTCCAAAAAATCAATTAAATAAAATTAAAGATGGTTTTATTTGTAAAAAGATTGATAATGTTTATAGATGGGCAAAATTAGATGTAGTTCCTACAATAGCGCCAACCATAAAACCAACACCAACACCATCTGCAACTATTAATACTAAACCAAATGTTACTAAAAAATATTTTAACAGTCCATGCGATCTTGATCCAAATACTCCAACAGAATGGAAAGATTTTGAAAGAAAACATATTAACGGTGGCGGTTGTTTAAGTGCACTCAGGATACCAAATACTCAACCCTTAATAGAGTTACCAACAACACAAACAGATAAGTCTAATTTAAATCTTTCTCAATGCAAAATTGAACAATCTAGAAATAAAGGAAATGTTTTAGGATTTAAAACTTGGGACTCATACTGGCAAACATCACTAAAACATCCTTCGCCAAATACTATTTATCAGGTTATTCCTTTATATTCTGATGACATACCAAACTCTAAAACAAATCCTAATGATGATTTTAAAAAATATTTTGATTTCATTACTGCTTGGACTAAGCAGGCATCAGATAATGGATCTAATGTAGAATTTAGAGTGCCTAATAATTATATTTATATGCCTGGAAACATATCGTCATATAACTTAATACACGAAAGAAGTGAATCTTCTGCACAAAGGTTTACAAGTGATTTAGTCAAGGCTGTAGATTCTAAGATTAATTTTTCTGGATCAAATATTGCATTAATTTTATTTCCACCATCTACAAATAAAATAATTGGTGATCAAGTAGGTCTAAATAGATTTTTAACAGATGAAGGTTATGTTGTTGGGTCTATTATGCCAAGTGGCGGTAGCATTGCTTTAGAAAGAAATTTTTCATGGCCAACATGGTGGATGCATGAATTAATGCATGTTGGAATTGGCTTTGATGATAATAATCATTCACAAAATGATTCACCATCATGGTGGGGATTAATTAATTGGGCATCTACATTTGATCTGCTTGCTTGGCATAAATGGATTGCTGGCTTTATTTCTGATTCTCAGGTTATTTGTTTAGATAAAGAAAAGACATCAATAGCCTATATTGCTCCATCTACAGTTAAAAGCACAAGAGATAAAATGATTGTTATTCCTTTAAGTAATTCAAAGGCTATTGTTATTGAATCACAAAGAGCAGAGGGAATAAATTATAAACTTCCACAAGTTTCAGAGGGTGCTCTTGTTTATTTTATTGATATGTCTCTTACAAATCATGCTGATGGTATTAGATTAATATTGCCAAAAAATAAAAATATACTTAGAGCAGATAATATGAATTCAAAATCACAAGGAAATAATGCAAACGCTTCACTTAAATTAGGTGAAATTGCAGAGTATAATGGAATTAGAATACAAGTAATAGAATCTGGATCATTTGGGGATGTGATAAAAATTGAGCCAACAAGATGAAATGTTTTCTGGCTTTAAAAAAGATTGGAACTTATGGGATAATTCTAAAACAGAAAGTTTCCTTTATATAAATAAAATAGCAGTTCCTTATAAAAAATGGCTTTCTTATGTTCCTGTTAAAGAAAATGAAATTTTTAAAAATTCTATATTAAAGCCAATAAATCATTATGCTGCAACTCTATATCCTCCACCAAAATTAATATCTATAACAGATAATGGATTTAGGTTAAGGCAGGGTAATCATGCAGAAATGTTCTTATTAGTAGATCATTATAGAAGAGATGGTCAGTTTTATAATATAGATAGGCCATGGGTTAGACAATACTATAGTTCAGCAAAAGAGTATACTCTTCCAGATGGTTGTTTTGATGGTATATATCGATTCTATGTTCCTTGGATTATTGATGAAAATGTTACAGTTAACTTTAAACAAGCAGATGATAGTCCGTTTTATATATATGAGGATTCTATTGCTTTTACAAAAATACCATTTAATACATCAGAAATAGAACCACCCTTTATACATTTTCATTTTAAAAATGTAGGAAAACATATGTTAGATTCAGAATTTGGTAAAATTAAAAAACAATCACCAATGTTTGATATTGAGGTTCAAACAACTGATATAATGTTAATAGAGAGAGTTAGGGAGTTTTATGAGTTTACGAAAGATAAAATTTTATCCGTTTAGTGAAGAGACAGTATCTTTTGCTCCGCCACCAGTGCCAGCATCAAGAGTTGTTCCAGAATGGTATAAGAAGCAATCATCTACAGTAGATAATGAGAGAGGGCTTGCTCAGGGATCTTTTAATGGCACAGTAAAAAAATGTATGCCAATATTTGACTTAATGACTGCTGGATATATATTATCTTTACCTATGGATATTTATATAGATGCATCTGATCCAAATAAATTAAACATTCAGTGTCCTAATCCAATGAAAAGATTTGGAACAGATATGTTTGCAACGCATGCTCCAGAACAATATAATCATTATCCTGTAGATACAGACATGTATCATAAAACATTATTCAGAATAATGCCATTTTGGGCATTTAAAACTGAAAAAGGTTATAGTACATTAGTTCTTCATCCAAACCATCAAGACGAACTTCCATTTAGGGCACTTGGAGGATTCGTTGATACAGATAAGTTTATAGTTGATGGACATTTTTCTTTCTTTATCAAAAAAGGTTTTGTTGGTGTAATTAAGCAAGGCACTCCATTAGTACAAATAATTCCTGTTAAGAGAGAAGATTGGGAGTCTGAAATGGTTCCCCATGATCAAGTAAAAAAAGAAATTGGTCATCAAAGAATACATTTAAGATCAACATTTAGCAATGGATATAAGGGTAAATATAGAAGCATGAAGAGATTTTCATGAATGAAGATCCATTAGAAATTGTCTTTACTCCAGCGCTTAATGCACAGCCACATTGGTCAGTAGTTCAAACAGCACCAGAGCCAGCAGTTAAACATGTTCCAGAATGGTATAAAAGTTTAGCAAAGCATGATAATTGGAACGATGATAGATATTTAAATCCAGTTAATCATTTAGGATCTGATGGTGCACAAGTTGCTACAAAAATGTGCTTGCCGTTCTTTGATGCATTGACTGCTGGTTATGTATATTTGCTTGAAGATGATTTATATGTTGAATTAGATCCAGATGGAAGACCAAAACTATCTTGGAATGGCAATATAATGTTATTAGATAAAAGACCAACAAATGATATAGTCGTTCCAGATAATTGTCATCCTATGCATTATGGATTTCGTATGAATTGGTTTTATGATACTCCGCCTGGATATTCTGTTCTTATAACACATCCAATGAATAGGCATGATCTTCCATTTTATACAATGTCTGGGATAGTAGAATCAGATATTTGGGGTTTACCAGTTTTCATAGCATTCTTTTTAAAAAGAGGTTTTCAAGGCGTAATTCCAAAAGGAACACCAATTATGCAAATTATTCCTTTTAAAAGAGAAAATTGGGAAATGTCTATAGACGAAGATTATGATTCTGTTGATAAAAAATTATTAAAGGCAGAAGATAGACGATCATTATTATATGGTTATTATAAAAAAACAACTTGGAGAAAAAAAATATACGGAATAAAAAACATGTTTTCAAAGGATGCGAATCACGACGATGAGTAGCATTGGGGTAGTTATTTATTCTTATAAAGGAAAATCTTTAAAAGATGTTGTGCAAAAAATTAATGAAAATTCATCCAAAGAACATACAATCAATATTTATATATTAGACCAATCACCATTAATAAAAAATGAATATTATAATTCTATAAGCAATGTTTCATATAAACATAAATTTTGGGACTACCCATATGGTCAGTGCTTATATAGATTTGAAACTGCAAGAAATATACAAGAAGAATTTATTTTAATAATGTCTGATAATATTTTAGTAAATAATAACTGGGATTTAGAATTAATTAAAAATTATAAAACAAATTCTGTTATATCTGGAAAAGGAATTCCGTCAATAACAAATGATAACTTTTACTTTTATAATAATTCGCTAAATTCTGATGATTTTATATTATCAAATTTTGTAGACAAAGATTTTATTTTTATTTCAAAAGAACTTTTTCATAATACTAACTACCCAACTTTTTTAAAATATAATGGCGAGGCAGAGTATTTATCAATGTATTGGTTTACAAGAGGAATAGATATATATTCTTGTCCAAGTAGTTTTTATACAAAAAATAATCAGAATTCTATAGATATTTTATATACACCTTATTCTAAAGATCATAATTATAATGAAATAATTAAAATTATAAAAAATCAGCATAGTTCATTTTTTGATCCTGGAACTGCTAGAACAGTAAATGATTTTTTGTCTTATCATAATATAGATTTAGAAAAAATATTTCCGTTACCATTTCAAACAAACGATGTTGAATATGATTGTTATAATAATGATTTTGACAAACTTGATGGAAGAAAATTTATAGGCCATTTACACTATATTTACTAATAGTGTATAATGTTAATAGGAGGAAAAATGCATAGAATTAAAATTATAGATAATTTTATAGAGCCAATAGATGCTTTAACATTAATACAGCAACAAAATGATCCAAACTCAATTAGGCTTCCATATCCAGAATATTATAAAGAAAGATTTGGTGGTACATCTTTACCATATAACCCAACAGTAATGTCTATATTAAAGAAATATGGCGATAAATCTAATGAGGTTCACAAAGAATTAAACGGATTTAATAGTCCAATATATGTGTTTAAGGCATTTGGTTCACACTGGACTACTGGCACAAAAGGACCGTTACATTTAGACGCACAAGATCCAGAGCCATGGATTGAGTGGAGTACTATAATATATCTAAATGAGGAGCCAGACTATACTGGAGGAAAAATATTTTTTCCAAATCAAGATTTTATTTATCAACCAAAAAGATATTCTGCAGTCTTTTTTCCAAGTGCTGGAAGTGAATATATTCATGGTATAACAGAAGTAACTTCTGGCAATAGATATACCGCTTTATATATGCATACATCTCTTCCTCAACATGCAGATCCAGATTTTCTTGGAGAAGATAAGAATCCAAAATGGAGGGCGCCAGAACATGAATTTAACTACTTATGATTATGAAATATTAGATTTAGGATTAGTTTATTATAAAAATGCTTTAAATAATCCACAAGAAATTATTGATATAGTTAAATCTGTTGATGAAAAATATAATCAAAAAGAACACGGAGATAATTATACTGCAGTTCAACCCTGGCATGCTTGGCAAAATGAAAGTGCTGGAACATTAGAAACTTTTTGTTGGCAAAAATTTTTCCCAAAACCAGAGGACATTAGAGCAGATGATTATTATTATAAGGATCAGCAGTATGTCTCTAAAAGACTTTATGATGCATTAGATGCTGCAACAAATCATTATACAAATATTATATATCCATTTGCATCAAGAAATATTAAGTCTAGAGAATATAGTGTGCACCTTTTAAGGTATGAAAAAGGTGGGTACCTACCAGCACATCAAGATCATGGGGTAAGTAGCAGAGTAATTTCTGTTGTTATGTATTTAAATAATGATTACGAAGGTGGAGAAATATCTTTTCCAAATTCTAATGTTAAAATAAAGCCAGAACCAGGAAGTATTATTTTCTTTCCTTCAAATTATTTATATATACATGAAGTTGCTCCAATTATTAGTGGAACTAGATATTCCATGCCACATTGGTATCATAATATGAAGACTCCAATAATGTCGACTGGCCAGGAATAATGGAATTTTATGAAAATTATTTAACAAAAAACACCACTATCTCTCCAGTTTTTTGGCATAAAGATGGTATGCCAGATTATAGAAAAAATATTTCAAACAGTAATGTAATATATAAATTAAACTCACATGGATTAAGATCAGATGAATTTATAAAAAATCATAATGGCGAACATATTTTATTTGCTGGCTGTTCTATAACTTGTGGTATAGGTGTTAATATAGAAGATACATGGGCATATAAAGTTTATTCTGATTTCAAAAATTCTTCTGGATTTTTTAATGTTTCTCTTCCAGGCGGTTCGCCAATAGAAATAATATCAAATATATATAAATATATAAATTTATATGGAAATCCAGATTATATTTTTATATTATTGCCACCAATACATAGGGATGGAAGATATATAATTAAAGATCATATTGATAAAGTTGTTTATAATTTTTACAAATCTTTAGAAATTTTTTGTTATTTTAATAATATAAAACTTCTATCATCTTCCTGGTCATCTAAAAATGAATTTGATTTTTTAAATAATTTTGATACTTTTTTTGAAATTAATAAAAGCGATATAGATTATTATGGTGGTGAAATTCTTGGTGATGATAAACATCATCCTGGACCTGCAGCACATTTAATTTGGTATAATGAATTTAAGAAGAGGATTAATTATGAAAATTTTAGGAATTAATGAAACAACACATGATGCTTCTGTATCATTAATAGATAATGGTAGCATTTTGTTTGCTGGCCATGCTGAAAGATACAGTAAAGAAAAAAATGATTGGTTTACAAACGACGAACTAATAGATCAAGCACTTTCGTATGGTAAGCCAGATCAAATAGCATATTATGAAAATCGTTGGTTAAAAAAAATAAGAATAATGACTAGGGGTGGCTTCGGAGGAGGAAAACCTTATTATCTTGAAAGAAATGATTTAAGATGGATACCAAGAGAATCTTTTAGCCATCACCATTCTCATGCAGCAGCAGGTTATTACACGAGTAAATTTAATGATGCAGTAATAGTTGTTTTAGATGCCATAGGGGAATATAATACATCAACAATCTGGACTGGACAGGGATCATATATTAAGCAGGTCTATAAAAAAAATCATCCATTTAGTTTTGGGCTATTCTATTCTGCCTTTACTCAATTAGTTGGATTAAAACCAAATGAAGAAGAGTATATTATGATGGGCATGGCTGCATATGGTGACTGGACAAGATATTATAACAAGGTAAAAGAATACTTTTCATCTATAGATGACCAAAAATATGGATTCCATAATGGTATTTTAGATTGGAATGAAATAATAGATGAACAAGCCAAGTTTGATATAGCAGCAGCAGTTCAAAAAATATATGAGGATAGATTAGTTAATTTCATGGCCATGGCTCAAAAATTAACTGGTAAAAAGAATCTTGTTTTTATGGGTGGATGCGCCCTTAATTGTGCAGCAAACACAATGTTATGGAGGATGTTTGATGATGTTTGGATTATGCCAAATCCAGGCGACGCTGGATCCTCTCTTGGCGCAGCAGCAGCAGCATATGGAAATCATTTAAATTGGGAGCATCCATATTTAGGTTACGATCTTGGTGGAGAGTATCCAGTCAGTAAAATTATGGCAGAATTAATAAGAAATAAAATTGCAGCAGTTGCAACTGGACGTGCAGAATACGGACCAAGAGCACTTGGAAACAGAAGTATTTTGGCAGATCCAAGGGATCCTGACATTAAAGATAAGGTTAATTTAATTAAAAAAAGAGAATTATTCAGGCCTTTTGCTCCAGTAATTTTAGAAGAGCATGCATCAAAATGGTTTGATATGAATTATACTTCTCCTTATATGCAGTATACTCCTAAATGTTTAAAGCCAGAACTTATACCGTCTGTAGTACATAAAGACGGTACATCTAGAGTTCAAACTGTAAATAAAAATCAACATCCAGGACTATACAATCTATTATCGGAATGGTATGCTGTCACTGGAATCCCAATATTACTTAATACAAGTTTAAATATTAAAGGTCAGCCATTATTAAATGATGAAAATGATATTTTAGAATGGGAAAAAGCATACAATACTAAAATAGTACGATGAACAAAAAAGTTGTATTTGCTGCTATGCCAATAGGCAATAATGATCATATTGCTATAGCATTTAAAAATTATTTAAATCAAACAGATATAGCAATTGTTGAAACAGAAAAAGTTTTCAAAAATTTTTGCGATATTAATGGTGTTTATATTAACAATATATATGAATATAATAACTCTAATTCTTTAGAAATAATTTTAAATGGTATTAAAAATAACAAAAATATACTTGTTGTGTCAAATGATGGATATCCAAATATACAAGATTTTGCTTCACCATTAATACAATCTTTAATAGAGAACAACATAGAAATTGAATTAATTCCTGGTCCAAATGCAATATTACAATCTTTATTTTTTTCAGGATTTGATGGAGATAGTGGACAATTCTATTTTGGAGGAAGAATACCAAATACTGATACAGTTAAATTTTTAGAAACATTATCTAATATTAATTGTCCTATAGTGCTGATATGTATTCCATTTTTAAATAAACATTTAGAGGATATAGCAACTGTTTTTCCATATAGAGATATTGCCATATGTATTGATCTTAGTAAGCCAACACAGAAAATTATAAGGGGGAAGACTACTAATGCTCTAGAATTTATAAAGCCATATAGACTTTTTCCATTTAATTTTGACATAATAAATGGATGGAAAAACAATATACATACCTTTTACTCACATTACACACTTGTCATATCTCAAATCAAATGATACAATATATATAGGAGGAATTATGGAATCTACAAAACGTACATTATTAAAGACAGCAAGTTGGGAAACATTCCATCTTGTTGGTGTTGCTGGAGTTATTTACCTATTTACAGGTGAATGGGAATATGCAAGTCTTGGTGCGCTCATCTATATTGGTTGGGAAGCACTTGGATACTTTATTCACGAAAGAGTTTGGGCTAAGTTTGGGGGAAAGATTAGATAATGCGTATTAAAATAATTAGATTTATTGCTAAAGTTTTGGGCTATGAACTTAGTGCCGCACCAAGGGGAATCCCTGTTTGGCAATTACGAAAGAAAAAGTAATGCCATCTTACGAGTATGATTGTATGGGGTGTGCTACAAGATATACCAAAGTTCGTGGAATGTCAGAGTCAGATCCAGGCTATTCCTGTGAAACTTGCAACAAGCCATTAGTTCGTGTATACTCTAACGTAGGAGTTTCATTTAACGGATCTGGTTTTTACACAACAGATAATAGAAAGGTATAATATGTCTAGTATGCTTAAACCAAAAGAAGAACTTTGGATTCTTGATGCAACAGATAGATGTGATAGATGTGGGGCACAAGCGTATGTAAAGGTTATTGGTAAAAATAATTCAGATTTATTATTTTGTGCACACCATTATAATAAAGCAATGGATAATGCAATAGGTTATGACAATATGATGAAATTTGCTTTAGAAGTTGTTGATGAAAGAAACAGGCTGGATGAAAATAGAACCAAGGGAGAATCTTATTCATGATAGTTCAATTTTTTGGAATGGATGAAAAAACAAGAACAGAGATTTCTATAGCATATGCTGAACGTACAAATTCTTGGCATGTTTTAGATACAGATTTGCCTATGGCAGAACTACAAGCACAGTATGCTAGGTGGCTTAGAACAATATCTATATTTTTTACAAAAGACTATAATTCATCAATTGTAGTTAGTGGATATTTCCCAACTAAAGAAGCAAGAGATCAATATAGAGACATCAGTGGTTACATGCATTTATCTGAAATAAATAAATTTCCAGATATTTCTGTATGGGTTGATACTACAGACAAAAAAGAATTTACTGATAAATTTGGCAAAACTATTGCATGGGAAGAACCAAACGAAAATGAGTATGACTTTAGAATTACAAACACTGGAAATGAATATCTAGATGCATTGCCAACTAGGGCTTTTAGTGTAATTAAAGAATATCAAACTTTTGACTGGAAACCAGAGCAAACATTAATGGTAGGAAAATTTCAACCATGGACAAAAGAAGATTTTCAAAAATATAAAGAATTATCTGAAACAAGAAATGTAGTCATAGGAATTAAGCATTGTATGGGTATGACTGATGAAGATAAATTGTCTTTAAGACAGGTAAAGGAATTAATTTTAAAAGATATTCCAGATGCTAATATAATTGTATTGCCAAATATAGTGGAGGTTGTTTAATGTATATATATAGAGTAAAAAAAATTACTGGTGTTGTGGATGGAGATACTATTGATGTTGATATTGATTTAGGATTTAATGTATCTTTTTCTCAAAGGGTTAGACTTGCGGGAATAGATACTCCAGAATCAAGAACATCAGATAAATTTGAAAAAGCGTTAGGACTTGAGGCAAAAGAATACCTAAAAAATAAACTTAAAGACGCCAAGGAAATAGTAATTAAAACAGAAAAACCAGATTCTTCAGAAAAATATGGTCGTATTTTAGGCTGGCTTTATGTAGATGGTGATACAATTTCTGTCAATGATTATATGATAGAAAATGGTTATGCATGGTCTTACATGGGAGAAACAAAAATTAAAGATTTTTCAGTACTTGCAAAACAAAGAGAAAAGTCAAAAAATGCAACAAAGTAATGATTTTGATAAACTTATTTTATCTGGGGCAATAGAACCTGCTGGCATTGATCCAGAGACTGGTGAAATGCTTTATAGTTTTACTAAAAAATTAAAACATGTTCATCCCGCCCTACACAGAGAGGTAAATAATATGTTTTCTCAACAAGTTATGGATTTATGGGAAAAGGGTATGGTAGATATGGATCCTACTGAAGTAAATCCACTTATTAGATTAACACCAAAGGCCTTTAATTTAAAATTAATTAAGCAGTTAGACAAAGAAACATCACATACTTTAAAAGAAATAAAAAGAACCTTGTATAACAAGTAGTATAATAGTTCTATTATGAAGTACTTAGTGGGGTTTTTTAGTTCTTTTTTATTGATTTATGTTTTGTTTAAACTTCAAATAAAAAATGATATTTTTAAAGAGCCAAAAATAAAAAAAATTAAATACAGTCAAAGCCATATACATTCTATAGTGCTTCCTTTATTACCAAAAAACACAAAAAGAAATAATAGAAAAAAATCTCAGGCATCTATTCATGAATCAAAATATAGCATCAAAGTAATCCTTATGGATAACAATGCTTATTGGATTAAAGATAATGTATTTTATATGGCTGATATGAGTTCAGATGGAATGGTCGATAAAGATACGACTAGGATAGTTGACACAATGGCTATGAATAAGGTACAATTAGATAAAATGATGTTCATCATTGATAGGCTTAGAGAGGATACATATGATAGTGGTGGTTCAAGGGACTAATGGTTTTAATGATTACCAGGTCTTTTTACGTGCTATTGCTGTTGCTCTTACTAGTTTAAAAAACGATGACAAATACTTTTATATACATAGCGTAGGTCCTGCAAGGGTAAACTCTATGGCCATGGAATTTGTAAATATTTCAGAAAGAAGTATGAAATCTCGTGGAATTAAAATTAAGTTAATACATACCCCACCTTCATGGGTTATTGAAAATATGTCTTCTATTGATTATTTTGCTTACCTTGCAACACCAAATGAGGGTAAAGGTAATTTAGTTAAAGAAGCAGAATTAAATAATATTGAAGTTGGAATTTTTAAATACTAAAGGATAAAAAATGTATATTAAGTCATTAGAACAAATGGAAAATATTGTAAAAAATAATAGATCGCTGTTTTGGTCTGGCTGGGATGTAATGCATAAAACAAAAACAGACAAAGGTAGAACTTCTAAAAATGGTAAGTTTATTAATGGAAAATGGTATATTGTTAATAAAATTAAGTTAAACAGAGATGGTTGGTATATACCAGAAAAACTGACATAATATGAAATTTAATATATTTAAAGGTTCAGTTATTACTCTTCCTCAAATATTTAATGAAGATTCTGATGATTTTGATACAGCAATTTCATCTGCTAAATCTAAATGTATTGAAAAAGGAATTGATGTAGATACTGAGCCGTTTAATTTTCTAGATCCACATATACTTGTTTTAGTAATAAAAGAAAACAATACAAGAATATCTTATTGGGATAATAATATTTTTTCTTTTGTGGTTAGTGGTGTTGTTGGAAATATTGGAGATGGATTTTTATTATTAAATTCAACAAATTATACAATAACACATGGCAAAATAGATACATATAAATTTAGAATAGTTAATAAAAAAAATTACGGCAATGGAGAAAAAATATATAGGGCAGAAATAATTTTTTCAGATAAATATTATTTAGATGTTCTTGCAAATAATAAAGAAGAGGCACTAAATATAGCATACTCCATTGGAATGGAAGAATGGGTGCATGAATGGCCTGAAGATAAAGAATTAGATCGATGGCAAAGCACACGAAAAAGTAAATGGGGTAAAAAAATGATAAAGGTAGTGGAAAAAAATGCATAAAATAAAATGGAAAGATAATGCCAGTTGCCTTGGATATGACACAAATATATTTTTTGATAAATATGAAGAATCTGAGTCTTTTAGAGAAGCAATAGACAAATTATGTTTAAGTTGTCCAGTCTTAAAAACTTGTTTTTCTGTAGGTGTTTCTCAAAAAGAATGGGGAGTTTGGGGTGGAGTTTATTTAGAAAATGGTGATATTTCTAAAGAATTTAATTCCCATAGATCAGAAAAAGATTGGAGCAATGTCTGGACTATCCTGACAAATGAAAAATAAATGTTTGTATACGGAGATTGGAAGCAGCCAAATAAACTAGAGGGACTACATAGAATAAGTGTTCCAAAATTAGGTTATGTATGGCCAATTATGGGACAGTTAGAAGATAATGAGGAATTTTCTGAAAGACTAATTGAAAAACCTGATCTTCATTTAGTCTTATGGCAAAAAAATTTTTTACATGCATTTTTTAATATGGTTCAGTACATTTTACACTATCATAGAATAAATAATGATGCTTATTTTGTCATAATGTTTGGATTAGATTATCGTGAAGAAGACAAAGAAATAAATCATGCTAAGTTTATCTTAAAACTTTTAGATGATAAAAAAATTAAATATGAATTAGTTTATTTAAAAGAAGAGTCAATTGTAGTTAAAGATGCAACATATATGTCAGTTATACCTTTTTCTTCTTTTGTTTTTAAAGAAGTGTATGACTATTGTAGTACTAAAATAAATAGAGTTAAATCTCCTAATAAAGTTGCCTATTTAGCAAGATCAAAAGTTCCACCAAAAGCAGAAAATAGTATTTTTAATGGAAAAGATCAAAATTCTTTTAGAATAAAAAATGATTTAAGGATAGAAGATGAAGAGGTATTAATTGAATATTTTAAGCAAAAAGGTTTTGACATAGTTTATCCAGAAGATTTTGCAAGTTTTGAAGAACAAATTATTTATTTTGACAGTGTAAAGGCAATGATATGTCCATCTGGTTCTGGCATGGCTAATATGATGTTTTTGCAGCCATCACAAATTGTGGTGGAATTGCAAACCCCAGTATTAATAGGTGGAACACAACAAGTGCATCCATTTTATGAAGGTTTTGCTTGGGCAAAAAAACATAATCTTATTACTATTCCACATGAAAGAAAATCAGAGCATATAATAGAATATTTTGAAAAAAGAAAATTTTTGGAGTATTTATGATAAGAATGGAACCAAGAAAGCCAATATATTATGATGGCTTATTTAAAATTGAAGATGGATTTAATGCTTCTATGCCAATTATTACTAAGATAACTCATGAAGAATTTAAGGGCTATACATTTAATCAACATAATAACGGAGATCACTTTTTAGATGATACTAATAGAAAAAGGATAGTCGTTAGATTTGAGTCAGCATTTTTTCATATATTTTTTCACGTACTTGGTCCAATTTTATATGAATATAAACAAGATAAAAACATTGAGGTAATACTATTACATCCAAGCAAAGAAAAAGATATTTTTCATAATAGTGGATTATTTGTAATAAATGTATTAAGAAAATATGGTATTCCGTATAGCGTTGTGCAAACACATTCTATTTATCCCCCAATAGTTAGAAATTTTTATTATTACGAAGAGACAGAGTTATGTGGAGAATTTATTCGCTGTCTTGATGAGATGGTTGAAGGATATCGAGATCTTTCTATATCTAATGACAAAAAAATATATGTTTCTAGACAAAAAAAACAAAACATGATGGCAACACAATTACACCAAATGTCACAAGAAGAAATAGATAAATTAGAATTTAAAGATGATTTAAGAATTGATAATGAAGAATATTTAGAGAATTTATTAAGAGCCAATGGATTTGAAATATGTACCCCAGAAATGTTTAATAGCATTGAAGATCAAATAAAATATTTTGATAAAGCAAAAATTATAGTTTCATTATCTGGATCAGGACTCACTAATTTGCTTTTTATGAGAAAAAATACAACCATTATAGAGTTAAGTACAACACAATTACTTAAACAGAATATAGAATTTCATTTTCATTTTTATCTAATATCTTCTTTATTTTCTGAAAAAATATATGTATCAGTACCAAATGTCACTAGAAAATATGATAAAATAGAAAAAGAACTTGAAAGGTTTATAAAAATATATGACTAATATACTTATTCCAATTGCTGGACTTGGTAGTAGGTTTCCAGTAGACATATATAAAACAACTAAGCCATTAATAAAAATAAATGGAATTTCTATGATACAGCATGCCATAAATTCTTTATCTATAAAAGGAAAGTATAATTTTGTAGTTAGAGATAACATATTTTTTGATGAATTATATTCAACATTAAAAAACATTGAGCCAACATGTAATATTATTAAGATTGATAAATTAACAAATGGACCAGCAGAAACATGCTTGATGGCAAAAGATTTTATCAATAATGATGAAGAACTCATAATTGCTAACTCTGATCAAATAATGTGGTGGGATTCTGATTTATTTTTACAGGTAGCACGTAATTCAAAATATGATGGAATGATTGTAACTTATACCGCAAATACAGATAAAAATAGTTATGCTAAAATAAATAAAAATGGATTAGTTTTAGAAATAAAAGAAAAAGAAATTATAAGTGATATATCATTAAATGGAATACATTATTGGAAACATGGAAAAGATTTTGTTGATAGTGCAAGCAAAATGATATTAAATAACGAAAGATATAATGGAGAATTTTATGTAGGACCTACTTATAATTCAATGATTAAAGATGGTAAAAAAATTGGAATTTATCACATACCTTCTTTTCAACATAATGCTGTTGGAGTACCTTCTGATTTAGAACTATATATGGAGAAACTATGGAAATTAGAAGAATAGAAGACTTTACCAGAGGATGGATTATAGGAAACTTTGATCCGTCTTTATTAAAAACAGATAAATTTGAGGTTGGTTTGTTAACTCATAAGGCTGGAGAAATGTGGCCAAAACATTACCATGAGGTTGCAACAGAATATAATGTTCTTGTATCTGGTAGAATGATAATACAAGGAAAAGAATTAAAATCTGGAGACGTTTTTGTTTTTAATCCAGGAGATATAGCAGATCCAATATTTTTAGAAGATTGTTCAGTTTTAGTAGTAAAAGTTCCATCTATTATAGGAGATAAGTATGAAGTTTTATAGAGACTTAGACGACTCTGAAAAACAAAGATGTATAGTTGTAACATATTATATAGAAGTCAATCCTTCACATGGTAGATTAAATGATGCTGCATGGGCGCTTGCTATTGGACAAAGTGTTGGTAATCCAAAACAAAGAAATAGTTGGGAAACTGATGATATATTTGAAATGTCATCATGTGTTATTTATGATGATGAAGAAAAATTAAAATTAGCACTAAATGGTTTTGTTAAAATTGGTTTTCCAAAAATAAATTCAGATTGGGATAACGATGGTATTTCGCATTTCTTATGTCAGATTATGGGTGGACAATTAGACATTGATGTATTTAAAGTATGTAGAGTGGTAGATGTTGAATTTCCAGAAAGTGTAAAAAAGAGTTTTCTTGGCCCTAAGTTTGGTATGTCTGGAATAAGAGAGTTAACTGGACAAAAAAATAAGCCATTGTTAGGCGGTATTGTAAAACCTAAAACTGGAATATCAGTTAAACAACTAGGATATATAGTTAAAGAGTTAATTGATGGTGGCGTTGATTTTATTAAAGAAGATGAAATATTATCTAACCCAACATTTTGTAGGCTAGAAGAAAGAGTTGAGCACATTGCTAACATTATCGCAGATTCTGGAAGAAAGGTAGTTTTTGCTCATTGTATTAATGCTGATCCACATGCTATTTTAAATAGAGTAAAAACAGTATATGAAAATGGTGGTAATGGTGTACATGTAAACTTCTGGAGCGGATTTGGAGCATATAACTCTATACGAAAAATGGATCTTCCAATATATATGCATTTTCAAAAAAGCGGGGATAAGATATTAACAAATCCTAGTCATAATTTTAGAATTGATTGGTATGTTATTTGTAAGTTAGCAGCATTAATGGGAGTAGATACGATACATACTGGTATGTGGGGTGGGTATTTAAGTGATGACGAAGATAATTTAAAAAGATCTATAGATTTATTAAATGATAATAATGTTGTGCCAGCGCTAAGTTGCGGAATGCATCCTGGCCTTGTAGAGGCTATAAGCAGAAGGTTTGGTATAAACTATATGGCAAACGTAGGAGGAGCCATCCACGGGCATTCTGGTGGCACTTTAGGGGGCACTATGGCCATGAGGCAGGCTATAGATAAGTCCTATGGTCCAGAATATATTTCTGCTATAGAAAAGTGGGGAATTGTTAATGATTAAAATATCACATAGGGGTAATCTATATGGTAAAAATGAATCAAGAGAAAACTCCCCAGATTATATTGCTGAGGCTATAAATGCTGGATACAATGTTGAAATAGATTTTTGGTTTGTAAATAATAAAATGTATTTAGGACATGATAAACCAACATATGAGATCGACATATATTTTTTAAATTCTTATATTAAAAAGTTATGGATTCATTGTAAAAATTTAGAAGCCTTAGATTTAGTTTTATCAATGCCAAAATATTATAATGCGTTTTGGCACCAAGAAGATGATTTTACAATAACTACTAATCATTATATATGGACATACCCTGGTATGCCAGTTACACCAAAAAGTATTTTGGTTCATCAAGAAATGCCAACCGCAGATGTTTTAAATATGCAGATGGCTGGAATCTGTAGTGATCATATTGGAAGAGTATAAAAATGAACAATAAAGAATATTTAGAATTTTTAAGACAAAAAAATAAAAAAATTATGTCTAAATGTTATTACTGTGATGGTTTTGCAATAACAATAATTGCAGATGGTTACTCAATACATCCTGTATGTAAAAATCATGATAATAGATCATTTGATATAATTGAAGATGATATAAATAAAATTTTTGAAAGTCAGAGGGATTTTGAATGATTATACAAATTATAGGATTACCAGGTTCTGGTAAGACAGAGTTAGCAAAAGCATTAAAAGAACGAATTAATGCTATTCATCTTAATGCGGATGAGGTTCGTGCTACCGTAAATTCTGACCTTGGCTTTAGCCATGAAGATAGGATTGAGCAGGCAAGACGAATGGGTGAGATGGCTCGTCTTATTGCAAAACAAGGGGTTGCACCAGTAGTAGTTGATTTTGTTTGTCCTACAGAATTAACTCGTGCAGCATTTGGTAAGCCAGATATTTTAGTTTATATGGAAACAATTGAGGCTGGTAGATTTGAAGATACTAATAAAATGTTTGAAGTGCCATCTAACTTTGATATGGCATTTATTAGTCATGAATGGGATGCCAATGAAAAAGCATCGGTAATCATTAATCAATTTAATTTACACGATTGGTCAGCACCTACAACATTAATGCTTGGTAGATATCAGCCTTGGCATGAAGGCCATCATGCTTTGTATGAAGAGGCTGGGAAAAGAACAAAACAAGTGCTTCTTGGGGTACGCAATACATATAACACAAGTCCAAAAGATCCGCTTAAATTTGATCAAGTTAAAGAATATATTTCAAAAGATGAGTTTATGGATGGGGCAATGGTGCTACGTTTGCCAAATATTACTAACATAGTTTATGGTCGTGATGTAGGATATAAAATTGAACAGATTGAACTTGCTCCAGAAATACAGGCTATTTCTGCGACACAAAAACGTAAGGAAATGGGAATATGAATAAAATTAAATATATTTGGGAAATAGTAAAAGACCGTTGGATTAGACCATATGATGAAATTACTGTAAGGTTTAATACAAAGGCACAACCAGAAGATCCTTTGGTATGGAGAATTTTTATTAATGGAGTTGAAAATTTAGCAAGTGGATTTGAAATTCATGGATATGTTTATGATATTGTGAATCAGCATAACGGTGAGACAAAATGGAATGTTGGATGTAAGGGAAGAGTTCGTTGGGAAGGTTCTAAGGCTATTATTATTACAGCGCCAAAACAATCAGAAGACCTTTTGTCATAAATGTATACAGATGGAATGCGTAGGGCTTTTAGGTCATTAAACCATTTTTGTCCTAAAGGTTTTAGTTTAGAACTTATAGATAATGATAATTTTATTACTGTTAAAGCATCAGAAAAATCTTTTATGTCGTTACTTGACGAAGACAAGCGTCGTGCTGTAGAATATATGGTAAGAGTAAAAAAAGCATTAGAAGATAATGGTGCCATTGTCTTATTAGTAAGAGAAGGCGGAAAATGAAAAATAAATTTATTTTTGGCATTATTGGAATAATAACCTTATCAACAATATTAACATTTTGGGTTAGGCAGTTGACAAAAATTGAAGACTTTGATATATTTGGAGATATAGAAGACGAGGAAGATCTATAATGCAAACATTTCTACCATCATCAGATTTTAATATCTGTGCAAAAATGCTTGATTCTAAAAGATTAAATAAGCAAATATTAGAAGGCTACCAAATACTAAATGTGCTCTCTGGAAACTCACCTACTGGTGGTTGGCGCAATCATCCTGCCGTACTTATGTGGAAAGGCAGCGAATGGATGCTTAATGAATACGTTTATGCAATGATTAAAGAAGCAAAGTCTAGAAATATAAAAGTTGATAAAAATCAAGAAAATATGAAATTATTAAAAACAAGATTTTCTAAAATTTGGGGTAAAAATAAACCTAAATGGTTTATAGATAAAAATAAATTAATGCTTGTTATTACCACACACAAAGCAAATTTATTTAAAAAAGATCCTCTTTATTATGCAAAATTTCAACACGCTATTTATAGCATAAATAACTCACCTTGCTGTCCAAATCGTAAAGAACCTTGTAAGTATTATTGGCCAACACACGAGGATAAATATGCTTGATTTATTAGTTTTTATTTTAGTTGTTATAGTTATTGTTGGCGCAGTTATAGAAAACATAAGATTAAAAAATAAAAATATAGAGTTAATGTTTTTGTTAACACAATCTGCCATAGATATAAACAGTATTAAAGAAAAAATAGAAAATAATTCAGAAAATATTGAACAAGAACATCTAATAGCATTTTTAACTGAAACAAGAGATATGGCGTATAAGTATATTGAAGATTTACAAAAAGAATTAATTACATTTGCTAAAATTTTAGATCAAGAGTCATCGTCTCCAAATGATTTATCTGTTCTTAGAATTAAAAAGGCTTTTGATAACTTAGAAAGTATGAAGCCAGATGCAAATTAATAAAATAGTAATAGTTGGCGGGGGTTCTGCTGGATGGATGACTGCATCTGCACTAATAAAAGCATACCCAGAAAAAAATATTTCTTTAATTGAAAGCACAGATATTCCAATTATTGGTGTAGGAGAAAGTACTACATTTGAAATAAATGGATTTTTTAATTTTTTAGATTTAGACTATTCAAGCATTATGAAATATACAAATGCTGCCTATAAAGTGGCAATAGGTTTTACTAACTTTAAAACTAAAGATTCGCCAACATTTTATTATCCGTTTGGACACCCCAATTTAGACCCAGAAATAACACATTATGGACTTGATGATTGGCATTATAAAAAAGCATTTTATCCAAAAACAGAAGATCAAGATTATGTAAGATATTTTTTCCCGCAGGCTAAAAGCATGGAAACAAACAAACTTGTAATTGATCATATAGACTCAATGAATCCATATCAGCCTCATAGGGATTTAGCATTGCAGATGGATGCTACTAAACTTGGTAACTGGCTTGCAGAATATTATGCTATCCCCAGGGGTGTAAATAGAATATTTGGTACAGTTACTGATATTGATGGAAATGAAAATGGTATAACATCTATACTTTTAGACAATGGCACTAAAGTTTATGCTGACTTATTTATAGATTGTTCTGGATTTAAAAGTATCCTTTTGGGTAATTTTATGAAAGAAAAATTTATTTCTACTGCTGAATACCTTCCAAATAATAGAGCATGGACTGCACATATTCCATATACTGATAAAGAGAAAGAATTACAAACTTTTACAAATTGTACTGCTATAAATAATGGGTGGATTTGGAATATTCCTTTATGGAATAGAATAGGCTCTGGGTACGTATACTGTAATGAATTTATTTCAGATGATGATGCATTAGAAGAATATAAAAATTATTTAGATTCAGACAAAATGGTAGTTCATGATCCAAATAGATCTAAAAATTTAACTTTTAAAAATATAAAAATTACTAATGGGTATTATGACAGATTTTGGGTTAAAAATGTAGTTGCTATTGGATTATCTGCAGGATTTTTAGAACCATTAGAAAGTACTGGATTGTTACTAACTCATCAAAATTGTTTTACTTTGGTTGATGCTCTTGAAAGAGAGCATGTAACACAATACGATATAGATAATTTTAACTATAAGACAAAAACTAGAATTGAAAGAATGTTTGATTTTGTTGGAATGCATTATGCATTATCTCAAAGAGAAGATACGCCATATTGGAAGCATATAACTTCAAAAAAATATCCAGAAAACTATTTTAAATCATCAGTTGAGTGGGCAAATAAAAATGTTGATACAATTAAAACTGGATTTGGCATAAGGCCTTTCCACAAAACATATATTAGTTTATTAGAAAAAATGTCGCACTTTAATAACTCTGATATAAAAACTAAAATGGATGAATATTTTAGTAAGAGATTAGAGGCAAAGAAAAATTGGGATAGTATTGTAGATAATTCTAAGTCGCATTTTGAAATACTAAAAGAAAAATTTTATGAAACAGAATAAACTAGATTTAAGAGGCATTCCTTCTGCTTGTTGTCCCTTGTGTGGATCAAAAATAATAAAGGTTAAAGTTATATTTGATCCAGTTGACTATGAAGTTGGAATGTATTTCTTAGATGGAGAGTGTAGTGAGTGTGATACATTAATGACCATTCCAACACCAATGGATCATCCAAACAATATCAAAGGAGAAACATGAAAGATATACTATTATCTATAATAACTGGTTTTGGCTGCGGAGTTATTTTTGCAGCATTTAAACTTCCAGTTCCAGCACCTCCAGTTTTTGCAGGAGTTGCTGGTATAATTGGATTATGGCTAGGTTACGATGCCATAACTAGATTCATATCCTAGGAGGAATAAATGAATAAAGAAATGAAGGCAATGCTTGCATCATATGGACGTTCAGTACTCGCTGGTGCAATTGCTTTATATATGGCTGGAGTTACAGATCCACAGACATTATTGTGGTCTCTTGTATCTGCTGTAGCACCAGTTGCATTACGTGCATTGAATCCAAACGATCCTGCATTTGGTAGATTACCAGCAGTATCTATTGTTGAAGATGTTCTTAAGAATGTAAAGCCTAAGAAGGCTCCTGCAAAAAAGAAGTAATAAAAGGGATGGGCTATTCTTTGTAGTAGCCCATCTTTACTTTTTCATATAATTCATAATCTAAATTTTGTTTTTCTGTTATTAATTTTTTAAAACTATCTGGAATTGTTTTTTTAAATTCATTATTTTTTTCACTTCCAGTATTTTGATATCCTTTAATTTTTGTTGACAAAGAAATATTAATATTTTTTTCTAAAAAATTATTTAAATTTGATAAATCATTTTGATTGTCTATAGTTTCAATATAATCTATATTTGAAAGAGCACTATCAATGTTGCTATACACCCGAACTAAATCATTATATGATAACGAAAATTCTTTATATTGATCAAAAGTAATTTCTTTTGATGCTAATTTATCATAAAATCTTTTTAAATCAGACATATTGAGAGTACATGTTAAATATTTATATTGCATATTATCATTTCTATTATCAAACATATGCTCTTCTAACTTCTCTAAACTAGGATTTTCATTTTTATATAAATAATTACTTATATATCTGTCTGTTGGATTTCTAAGTATTGTATATGTAAATAATTTCTTTTCATGTTTTTTAAATAATTCTATTGGATATAACGCAAAATGACCTGATATAAAATCACATTTTAACATTTCTTTATCATCTAAATATTGTAAAAAGTTACTATAGATTCTATGATCTTTATAGGTATGTAGCAATACTTCTTTCACAGACATACCAGAGGTTTTTGGAATATGTAAAAAATAAAATGACTTTTCTGGAACGTTATCTTCCCATTCAATTCTATAAACTAATTCTCCACCCTTTAAAAAAAATCCAGGTTGAACAATCCATGCTGGAAATATTCCTTTTTCACACTCTATTTCATCATGTACAGAATAAACTTTGTCGTTAATTATTTTTTTTAAAGTCATTATGCATTATCTGAAAATTGATATTGAAGATCAGTAGTATATGGAAATTCTATAGAAGACATCCTAGTTTGTCTTTCTTTTTCTGAAATTTCTGCAAAAAACGAAACAAGTGTATACCTTATACCAGAAGTAATGCCATGTATTTTATGCATATAACTATACGCAGACGGGAATAAAAATAGTTGTCCAGCCTTTGGTTTAATTTTAACACCAAAATGAATAAATTCTAATTCTCCTCCGTCATAGTCATCATTTGGATAATAAACTAGGGATACTGTTCTTGGCGTTCCATACGAATCGTCTGCATGTAAAGAGAAAAACTCACCTGGCTCATATCTTGATATTCTCATGGCTTCTCTACTTAATGGGGCCAAGTCCCACTGCCATAAATAAGAGTCTACAATTTCTTGAAAATGTTCTGCAAATCTTGGATCATTCCATACCCAACATGTTTCTGCTTTTTTACCATTTAATTCATTATAATAGTCTTCACGAATCCAAGGTTTGCTACCACGATGTGAATTGTTATTCCAATATTCCTCTGTTCTTATTTCATTTATAAAATCCATAGAGTTTGGCCAAACATTATCATAAATATGAAGACCAGGGATAGGTGATGTGAAAGAAAAACGTTCACCGCTTCTACTTTCTGTTATTTTATCTATTTGGTTTTGTAATTTATTTGGATCTCCGTACATTGAATTTCTCTTTCTATTAAGCCATATTTGAAAAAGTATGGCACCATGTTCCGTCTGGTTTTAAAGCAAGTGCATGTCTTGAACTTTCACTTTCTGGCATTGTATAATCAAAAGCATCTATAGAATTTGCTCCAAGATCCCTTGCTTTTGCTGCTGCTTCTTTTGGATATTCAAAACATCCAACACACTCTTCATCAACAAGAAGGGGGTATTGGTTATCAGGACAACCGTAACTTCCTGACTTCTCTATTTTAAAAACTTGATTCACTTAAGAATCCATTTTCCATCTTGATATGTTATAACAAACTTTGCGTCTGACTCTACACTATCAACATCAAAAACTGTAATTTCTGTTGCGCCATGCTCATCTTTAGCAAAATTTGCAGCGTCTTTTGGAAGGAAAAAACATCCAATGTTTTCGCCATCTTTGTATACTGGGTATTGTCTTTCACGGCAGGTCCCCGTACCAGCACGTCCGATTTCAAAATTACTCATAATGACATTATAGCATATTTTTTCTGTTTAGATTTTACCCTATCATAAAGGTAATAATCTACTGGGTTTAATTCATTTATTCTTTCACTCCACGCCTTAGGGATTTCAAATTCAAGATAGTTTGGTTTTGGTGTATTGTGACCAGACCACTCATAATCACTAATTGCACTTACAATATTATATTTTTTTTCAAAAATGGTATTAATAAATTCTATTAAATTATTTCTATTTTCAACAGTTTCAACAATATATCTATCAAGAGCATCGTCTATATCTTTCCTGTCAAGACTGTACTCTTTGAGACACCAATTGGACTGTGTTTTATCTATAGGCTCTTCTACCCTATTCCATAAATCAATGTCAACATATCCCATTAAAAATTTTGATTGTATATTTGATGTTCCAGGATAAAAAGAATCATCATATAAAAACTTTTCCATATACGCTTGGGGTGTGCCAAGTCTAGACTCTGTTATTTTTCCATCAATTACAGTTAAACCTTGTCTATACATAAGCCAAAACCAACTTAGCCATTGTTCTTTAGGATTTCTTACAAAAGAAAAAGAGATAACATTATCTATATATTGTTGTGGAAGTTGTCCTATATGCCCAGCAATATATTGTTTATCTTTAAAATTTTTCGGATCTATTTTATCTGTTGGCTCAATAATATATTGTGATATATTTTTATTTTGACTAATATAGTGATTAATCACGCCACCAGATGTTCTTGGAATGTGGTTATGAAAAATAGTCACACTTTATTGTATCATATGCTATACTTAAATTATGTATAAAATTTTAGCACCAGGAATAGTTATTTTTGAAAATGTATTTAGTAAAAACTATATAGACTTTATTGAAAAAAACTTATCAGATTTTTTTGAATTAAAAATAAACAATAGAAATGGATCTATTGTTAGAAAATCATATGCAATTCAATTAAGTGATTATCCAGACAATATAGATGCTAGATTAATATATGATGAATTTCAAAAAGCAATTAAAGAAACAACCGAAGTATATCAATCTTTATATAATATAAATGTTATGATCCCAGATTCTTCACAAAATAATTCTTCTAATATGGCTGTTGCAACATTATTAAAATATGAAGTAGATAACAATATTATATTTCATTCTGATACCTTGAATGGTGAAGACTTTAGAATAGGCGCTGCATTGGCGTATTTAAACGATAACTATGATGGTGGAGAGTTAGAATTTGAGCACTTTAATATAAAAATAAAACCGCCAGCAAATAGTTTAATAATTTTTCCATCTAACTGGCCTTATAGTCATAGATCTAATTCAATAATTAATGGTAAAAAATATGCACTTCGTTGTTTTTTAACTAGTAAATAAAATTTGGTGGCTCTTTAAGTTGTTTTTTTAATTTACGAACGTAATACCACTTTTTTATTTTTCTATATAATTTAGAAAACATTCCATTTCTCCTTTGCTACTTCTAAAAATCTGTCTGCATAATACATATTAATTAATGTTCCAGCATGCCCATCTCTTTTTTTCAAATCATACTCTGTTTTTTCCCATCCAGATAAATACATTTCTGCAACATATTCTGATTGGCCTTTTAAATCTAAAGGAACATAAGAATCATCAAGCATATTCAATGTTTTTAAATTTTCTAAATCATTAAAAAACCATGTAGACCATAATACATTAATGTTATTAGTTTTACAGTAATGTAAAAAGAATTTCCAAAATACAGAAAAATTAATTAATTCTACAAAATATTCATTTTTTGATATATCACCTACATCATTAATTTTGGGTAAATCGCTTTCTGGATATCGTTGCATATAACAATAATCTCCCTTGTTATATGTATCAAATTCAAATCTTCTAGATATGTTAGGTAAAAGGATAAATAAATAATCTGGCTTTGTATATCTTTCTACGTAAACATGTAGATTGTATATTATCATTTGCCATCCCCAACCAGATCTAGCCAAATTATAAAGACTTTTATCAGCAATATTGCTTTTATTTAAAAACATTGTTGGCCATACAGTATTTAAGTTTCCTCCAATACCTTCTGTTTGAGAACATCCAGCAAACAATATATGTGGTCTTGATGGAGTTTTAGTAAATTCGCTACATCTAAAAAAGTTTTTATTATATAAATATTCAACTGTACCATCATCAATTACTCCAGTATTTATTTCTGATTTAGTAATTGTTTCACGGTATGACTGTGATTGCCTATGCCAAGATAAATCAAAATCATTATTGAATATGCTGTCCATTGCGTTATACCTTATATGCTTAGGCAATGTATACTCTTTAGAAAGACTCAACTATTCCTCCTTAAATAAATATCGTAAAAGCCTAGTTTATGTAATGCTAAAGCATCCACAGACCAATTTTTATTAAAATATAAAAATTCATTTACAGTTTGAAATGTACCATAAAAAACATTATCTATTATTCCATCATAAATTGTATAATCGTTTAGTCCAATAATACCGCCAATAGGAATTAATTTTGATGCACAAGATAGTACTTCTCTGGTTGCTTTTCTACCATTATGGATGTCTATATAAATATAATCATAAAGTTTTCCATCCTCAATAAATTTTGGAAGTATTTCCTCTGCATCGCCCTTATATGTATTTGCATTTCCATATTGTTTAAATTTATTTTTTATAAAATTTTCTGACTCTTCAGCAGTAAAATCATAAGTATGTTTAACTGGACTACATTGACATTCACCAAACCTTCTCCATGACCAGCACTTCATGTCTTGGTCATATCTACATACTAAATCGATTAAAGATGGTTGTGCATTTTGACATACTATTTCTGAATAATATCCCCATGCAACTCCAACCTCCATATAATTTAATCCTTTTTTAAGATGCTTTGTATATTCTTCTCTAGATATAAAAATCTTTGCGTTGTTTAATTGTTCTTGATTTAATTGATAAGGATCTTCAATTTCATCTTCCTGCAACATTCTTATTTCATTAAATCCAAAAGGTGGAACGGTCCGTTTTGCTGTATGATTTTTTTCTTTTTCTAATATAAGTTGTTTTTGTTCTTCAGTTAATGGCATATTTTAATTATACACCATCATATGGTAGAATTAATTATTATGATTATAGATGATTCATTTTTAAATCAAGAAGAAATAATTAGTTTACAAAAAATGATGTATGATATACCTAATTCTAACTTTCCATGGTATTTTTATGGTTCAACTAATAAAAAAGATAGTTCTGGTGTCATCTTAAATAATGACGATTATTTAGATTCACAACAATTTGTTCACCTTGCCTATCATAACTCACAAAAACATTCTCAGTTTTCAGACACATTTTTATATATTTTTAACAAGTTTATAAATAAACATAATATAGTTGTAGACAATGTGTTTAGAATTAAAGCAAATCTTATTTTAAAAGATGGTACAAATAATAAAATACATTATCCTCATATTGATACAGATCATGAACATTTTGTTTTTTTATATTATGTAAATGATTCAGATGGTGATACAATTTTATTTAATGAAAAATACCCCATGGAAAATAAAAATTTAACAATTGACAAAAAAATTAATCCAAAGGCTGGAAGGGCAATATTATTTAATGGACTCCAATATCACTCATCTTCTAGTCCAATAAAGAATGATATAAGATGTGTTATTAATATAGACTTTACTGGCAAGGTTAGTTTGTGATATAATATATATGTACCAGCCCAAAGGGGGGTACTTAATTGAACTCGCTTAATAAGGAGGAAAAATGGTAAGTTCATTTGCATTGGATCTATTTAAAGATCCATTTTTTATTGGTTTCAACAGAGAGTTGGACCGTCTTTCAAATATCCATCGTGAGGCAACTCGTCAGTCCTATCCACCGTATGACGTGGTAAAACTTGATGAGGATACTTATAAACTATCTTTAGCCATTGCTGGTTTTAGCAAGGATGAAGTTGAGGTTTCTGTGGATAATGGAAGTTTGATTGTCAAGGGTGAGAAAACAGAAGAAGAAAATTCTAATGTTCTTCACAAGGGTATTGCAAGCAGAAAGTTCACACGCACCTTTGCTCTTGGAGAGTATATGGAGGTTGATCGTGCTGAAATGGCAGACGGTATTCTTAGCGTCTTTGTGGAAAGAAACATTCCAGAAGAAAAGAAACCAAAAGCAATTAAAATCAAATAACATTATCTAAGGTAATCCGACATATCCGCAAGGCCTATCGGTAGATAAACCACCTGAGCATGTGGTTAAACTGCTCTTATTTGATGATATAATGGGTTTATGCCTTATAAAGTAGGTGCTAAAGGATCTCACGGATGTTCTGGTTACCCTGCAGTTAAAACCAGTACTGGAGAAGTCATGGGCTGCCATAAAACAAAAAAAGAAGCAGCAGGACAAATTTATGCAATCAATAGATCTGAAGGAAATATAGGTAAGGCCATGGTTAAAGAGGGCGATATGGTTATGGCCCCACATGAAGAAGAAATGTATGTTGGTCGTGTAGTTCACGTAATGACAGAAGGTATGCTTGGAATGCCAGGATCTGAATATTCTATTGAAGCATCTTCAGAAGATCCTGCTATTTTAATTCAGTTATTTGAAATGGAAGATGGCGAACTTGAAGAGACAGAGTATTTTGTTGGAGCAAAAGCAAAAGATATAATGATAATGCCATCACTTGAATTAAATGAAAATATGGACAAGACTGAAGTTATAAAAGAAGATATTTCTGTAGTTGGTCAATCGTCTAATGACCCCTGTACATATGATGGTTGCGGATGTCCTACATGTAAAGATATGAATGTGTGCTGTGATTTATGTCCAGTTTGTCAAGCCAATGAAATGAAGGGCGATTGCTGCGGGGATGTAAATAAAGCAAATCCATGCTGGGAAGGATATGTACAAAGAGGAATGAAAGAAAAAAACGGCAAAATGGTTCCAAATTGTGTACCAGTAGAAAAAACTTTGTTTGAAGGTTTTGGAAAAATAATTTCAAAAACAGAAAGAATAACAGAAATTTGGTGATATATGTCTAAAAAATCATCTGGTTCATACAAAAGGCACGATGGATTTAATCCCATACAAATTAAGAATGGTAATGTTGTACGCTTAAGAAAAGACGGTACAATTAAAGCAATTCTTGGTAAATATGGAGAATATAAAAAAGATACTAAATAGATAAATTATTATTTATTCCATCTACCACAATGCATAAATTGCCAAATATTTTATTTTGATCTATATATTGTTTTATATTTTTTAAAGTACTACGAATTACTTTTTGATGATCTGTAGTTAAATCAATACAAAAAACTGCTTTTCTTTCTTCGCCAAAAAATGTAATACATTCATTAATAAAAATATCATGATCAAAACAATTATGAAGCATGTGTATTTTATCTTCTTTATCAATTGGTCTATGATTTGAATTATGTAATAAAAAAATCATAGGAACAGGAGACATTTTTAAAAATTCAAACTTTTTATGTCTTTCTTCATCTACGCTGTGCATAAAGCCTTCAAATAAAAAGTTATTTAATATATTGGATAATGATGCTGCAGCAAGAGCAACAGATGGCCCTGGAGTAGTTATAATTTGTATATCATTTTTAATTGCTTCATCAACAAGTATAGTACCAGGATCTGCAAGACCAGGCATACCTTCATCAGATATTATATAAACATCCTCGCCATTTTTTAAAATTGAAATTATTCTTTCTTTTACTTCGTTTTCTCTGTTATTGTTTAACGAAAAACATATATCAATTAGTTCTGCATTATATATAAAATTATTAAAAGAACAATATTCTTTAAATCTATCTATATCTTCAACGCATATATATTTAGCGTCATTAAATGCATTTAATAACCTTTGAGATGTATCCAACATGTTGCCAATTGGAGATCCAATTAGATGTAATTTACCAAACACCTTTTCTTCTTTCTATATGTTTATTACAAATATCTACTATTTCTTTTGTATATTTATCATAATCAATATCTAATATTAAGTTACCATCTATTAATTTATGTACCTTTATATCTTTTCCAATTTGAAAAAGAACATTTTTAATTGACTCTTCTATATTGTCCATATTAATAAAAAGTTGTTGGGTCTGGATGCATATCGTAATATTCAGAAAAGAACTTATTTCTTTCATGTAATATTTGATCTTGACCGTCATCATAAGGTACATCATCAACATATTCTAAATGACAAAATATCATGTCTTGATGACTTCCTGGTTTTAATTCTTTTGCTCTACGCCAATGTGGCTGTTGCGTCCCAGCAAATACTAATGCTTGATTATCTTGTAAAAAGTATTCTACATCTTCAACAACTACTCCCCATTCTTCATCAGCATGCACCTGAATATCAAAAGTAATTCTTTGTTTATCTCTCATATCTGTATGTGGAAATAACTTTGTCATCCATCCATATTCCATACTATATCTAGCAAATGAGTGATCTTCTACTAAGCGAACATGGTCGCCTAAAGATTTTTTGACTGCCTCATTAATTTTATCTTTTATTCTTGGCCCTAAGTCTATATGCCATGCTTTCATTCCGCCCCATTTTTGTATTTGAGTTTTTTCTTCTGGAGTGTTATTAATTATTTCATATAAATGATCTATATCTTCTTTTGAAAATATGTTATCTACAATTATTGGCTCAAAATCTTGATTAGAAATAGGAGTTTGAGAGTTTTTTAATTCAATGTATTGATTATATGCTGGACCTTTTTCTGGAGTTTTCATAATATTAAAATTATACCATAGTGTATAATGAATATATGTCGTTTGGAAAATTATATTTAGTTGGATTGCCTATTGGCAATTGGGAAGATATGTCAGTAAGAGCATTTAAATATATTCAAAATGCAAAAAATATAGTGATAGAAAGAGAAGAGGCATTTGAAAGAATTTGGCCCGCACTTGGAATGCAAAAACCAAATGTCAATACTATATCCATTGAGTATGATTCTGATGGCGGAGAACCTGGAGAAGCATACGAACTTCATAACATGAATAAAATAATTGATTTATTAAAAAATGGAGAAGATGTATTCTTAATTTCAGATGAAGGTATGCCAGGGGTAGCAGACCCAGGAGCAAGGATAGTTAAAAAATGTATTGCTGAAGGAATACATGTGACATCAACACCAGGACCTTCTGTTGTTATGGCTGCAGTAGCAGTTACTGGAACTATGCATAATTTTATATTTGAATCTTTTTTGCCATTTGTAAAAAATGAAAGAATTCAATTCTTAAAAGAAAGAAAAGACTACAATTATCCAATGGTTATAATGCTTAGAAATGTAAAAAGAGGACAAGAATTTCATAATGAAATACCAGAGTTTTTAGAAGAAGCATGTGAAATACTAGGGGAAAACAGATGGGCATCTCTTTGTTATAACTTAACTATGGATACAGAAAAAGTTATTCATAATACATTGGATAATTTAAAAGAATATTTTAATACTAATACTAGAATTATGAGTGATCAGATTTGTATAGTAATAGAAAGTAAAAACTATAACTAAAACATTAATGAATGAGATCCATCACAAAATGGTTTATTTTTTGAAGTATTACATACACATAATTTTTTACGTTTTAAATTTGATTGATTCATTTTTATAATTTCTTGAGTATCACACATTTTTATTGTACACAAATCATTATCCACAGATAATACTTCTGCAGCCTTTTTGTCATTATGATCATCACTAATAACCATTACAATTATTCCTGGTTTCATATTTTCTCCTTTTGTTTAGTATTACGAGCCTCCTGTAGGATTTGAACCTACGACAACTCGCTTACAAGGCGAGTACTCTACCCCTGAGTTAAGGAGGCGTATCTCCAACGGGATTCGAACCCGTGTTGCCACCGTGAAAGGGTGGAGTCCTAGGCCTCTAGACCATGGAGACTTGGCGATCCGTATCGGACTTGAACCGACGACCTCTACCGTGACAGGGTAGCGTTCTAACCAACTGAACTAACGGACCTTGGCTGGTCTGGCAGGTCTCGATCCTGCGACATCTCGATTAACAGTCGAGTGTTCTACCAACTGAACTACAGACCAATGTTTAATTGTAGCACCCCTGAATGGATTCGAACCATCGACAAACGGATTAGAAGTCCGCTACTCTTCCACTGAGTTACAGAGGTTTAGTGCCCTTGGTTGGATTCGAACCAACGCTTGCACGATTTTAAGTCGTGTGCCTCTGCCACTGGGCTACAAGGGCGTAGAATATTTTGGAATTGAACCAAACTCTAAGATGCTTATAAGACACCTTCTGACCACCAGCCAGCCATATTCCAAAGTAGAGCAGGTAGGACTTGAACCTACGATAACCGAATTATGAGTTCGGGGCCTTGACCAACTTGGCTACTGCTCCATGAGTTTTATTCTTTATTTAAAACTCTAAAAGCATCGCCTGTTTCTTCATCTTCAAAGTCCCAAACAAATGCATCAATAAAGTCTGGCTTCTCCCAATAAGGTATTCCATCTTCATCATAATCATTCCACCCGTCACCGCTCATATCAAAATCCCATTTATATACAGTGCCAAACTTATTATATAGTGGCCATGTCATTCGCCAAACAAAAGAATAAAATTGATACATCATTCCTAAATCTTTTGATTCATCTAAATATGAAATACGAAGTATTGCCCAGCCTGCTACATCTCCAAATAAATCTGCAACCCATCTTAATGGTGGACGGGATTTATTAATTCTAACGGTGTCTTCAAATAAATTACTCATGATACTAAAACTCCTAATAAAATACCTATAATAAATGAAAGTATGGCAACTGGCCAATAATATGTTTTTCTAAGATGATCTATTATTATGTCTTTTACAATATCAGAAGGTATTTCAATTTCATATCCTTCATTATCTAAATCATCAAATCTGTATGATTTCATTTATGCTCCTTCATGTGTCTAGACAATGCATCGTGACCAAATATTCCCCAACGCAATTCGATTTCTTTTTTACACGTGCTGCATATGACTACTCTATTCCCTGTCATTTTTACCATATTTCATTTGAATATAACAAACAACCCACCCTGCTATCATAGCAGCAATGAGCCAAAAGGGGTGTAAATAAGTAACATTCATATAATCATTATATCTTATGCTAATTCAAAAGTCAAGTATAATGGTATACATGATACAAGATGATAAGTTTTTTGAAAGACCTGAAAACTGGAAAACATTAAACCCTAATATTATTTATAATAATAGAATGCTTAAGGTTTTTGAAAATGCAAAACCAAGAGAAGATGGAAGAAAAGGCGAAGGTTTTTGGAAGGACGATTATTTGTATACAACAAATGTTCATACCAATCATAAAAATTTTAAAATACAATATAAATTAAATAAAGACGGCTTTAGATCTAACAATTTTAAAAATATAGATAAAAATAAATATACAGTACTTTTTACAGGATGTTCAGTTACATTTGGACAAGACCTACCTGAGGAAATGCTTTGGACTGAATTAGTTGCAAAAGAATTATCTAAAAAATATAATATTGATTATTATAATTTAGGTATTATGGGTTCATCTATAATGCTTTGCATAAAAAATATATCTGCTTTTATTAATATATACGGAATGCCAGATTTAATAATAATGTTAGTTCCAGATACTTTTAGAACAATATCTTACGATCCAGTTGAAGATTGCTATATAGATTTAACACCTAGAACTAAAGAAGGAAAACTTTCAATGGAACAAATGATGCCAGAAAATATATTTTTGCAAAGTATTATAAATATAAATTTGTTGCAAAATTTATGTAATGTTTCTGGATCTAAATTTTTATTTTCTGCTTATGATAAAATGACACAAAATATTTTTGATAAATTTTCTGTTGAACTTCCATCATTTTTTAAATCGGAATGCCTAATAAATGATGAATTAAATTTAAGAGAAAATGATGTTCAATATTGGGACAAGGCTGCAGATAGAAAACATCCTGGCGGAGGATGGCATGAATTATTTGCTGAAAGAGTTTTAAAAATTTTAAAGGATAACATATGAAACTTAATATAAGCAAAGATATAGAAAACAATATTTCATTTTTTGATTTTTCACAATTTTGTACTGAAAGAATGGGCGGATCATTATTAAGAAGAAAAGGAAAATGGGTAGATGATTATTATTACACTATGAGTGAAAATGTTAGCGATGTAATATATAAAATAAATAAAGAAGGTTTTAGAACAAATAACTTTAAAAAAGTTGAAAAAGGCAATAATAAATTAACTATACTATCATCAGGATGTTCGTTTGGTTTTGGTCAAGACATGCCAGAAGAATTTAGATATTCTAATGTAGTTGCAGAAAGTTTAAGAGATAAATATGATGTTGAAGAATATAATGTTTCATTGATGAGTGCCTCTATTCACTTAATAACAAAAAATGTATGCACATTTTTTAATAAATACGGATATCCAGATGTTTTATTAATTACTTTTCCAGATATGCACAGAGGTTTTCATTTTGATTTAGAGCAGTCACGTTTTATAGAAACCAATTTATATACTATTGCAGCACGTGGTTGGATTAAAGAAACATTAGAATCATGGAAAAAAAATTATCTGCCTCATCATAATTTAGTTATATACACAACAATGATTCATATGCTTGACCAAATATGTAAAGCAAATAATGTTTTATTTTTGTGGACTTTTTGGGAAAATGGAACAAGAGATACTTTTGAGTTTTTTTCTAAATCATATGATTCGTATTTTGAATTAGATACTATGTGGCCACAAACATTGTCAAAAGATTATGGAAATCATGATATAAAGTATTGGGGCAAGGCTGGAGATAACAATCATCCAGGTGGCGGATGGAATAAAGAAGTAGCGGACAAAATGCTTCAATTAATAAATTCAAAATTAAAGATTTAAAGTTCGGCGGTAAATAGAAATATCAAACCTATTTATGACCTATACGGTCAATAAGGTTTAGTATCTAGTTACACTGCCCACATGGACATTTCCAATTAACTGATTCAATGTTTAATATGTGATCAATCAGAGAGGTTAGGCCTGTTTTGTTTTTCCAGTTATCATCATCTAGACCATTTTTCGCAAGGAATTCATAGATAATCTTAATATGATCAATCATGTTATCCTTATTCAATACATCTATGTCTAGTTTAAAGTCTAAACTATCGCTTAAGGCATCAAATACTAGGTTTGATACGTTCTTATCATTAATACCGATAAGGACATGTTCGTAATCTGGTTTGGTATCAGAATCTACATTTAAAACCACAAAAGACTGCATTGGAACATGTGGGATTTCAAATCTCTGTCGTAATAGTTCTCCAATCATGGATGCTAAATCGCTATTTGTTACACAAACTACTTTCATTCTATCTCCTTTATAACTGGATCAAGCCTATCCCAATGACCAGCAGGATTACCTTGATAGACTTGTCCTGTTTCTCTATCTATTAAGAGCCATTTGGTAGGTGCTTTTGTTTTTATCAAAAGTTCGACGGGATAGGGAAGTTCTTCGTAATCCCTATGAGGCCTATTACCCAATAAACACACTCCATAGTACAGTAAAGACAACCATACCTAGGATAATATACCCTAGAGCCTTGATACTTTCATTTGCTTTCTTATCGTTCATAATTACCCCATATACATATAAATGAAATGTTTCTTACATACATCGACGATAACGCCAGTATCTTTATCTGGTTGAGTAAACTCTGGTTTGTTATCACAGTAATAACATTTCAATGTTTCAATCATATTTCCATTATACACTAACCATGAATATACCATGATGGCGGTTCTTCGTCTATAGATAAGGCCTCAACAATATCCCCCGCCAATTTCTTAGATAGAGCATCCTTATGTTTGCCCTTAAGGTGCTCATGAATAATCTCAGATATGATATCTATTTTGGATTCATCAGATAACATTATTCAAGCACCACATCTGGATCATTGATATAGAAAAATATAAGTTGCATATAGTCCCCATCCTTAAATATTTTCTCTGGTCTCCAATGCCACTGAGATCTTGAGTCAAATGCTATGGCTTCATTATCTTTTAATTGATACTCTATATCATCAATTACTATTGGCCAATCTACGTTTGATTCTAGTTGATAGTCGAATGTTAATTTAACATTTTTTGGATCTTTATGTGGTGGAAGATTAGGGTTTGTTATTTTGTTATTATATTCTATCCAAGTAACAGGACCTAGTTCGTAATCCCCTAATGTATTTAAATAGTTTTGTATCTTATCTAGGATTTTAGGATCAATAATATAGTTTAGATATAAGTCATCTCTGCCTCTGTCAATTTGATGAATTGTTTTACCCACCAGTTTAAGGTGAGAGTTATCCTTGATTGTTTGTTTTATGGATGCAATTTCTTCATCTGTAAAAACATCTTTAAACACTATATTTTGCATCTAACCACCCCTGAATAGTTAGTTTACCATGATATTTAGCCTTATAAAAATCTTACTGTTATTTTATAAGTGGAGTAAAGTGGAGCATAGTGGAGAGTAATGGGTGATGGAGCGCTTTTTAAGGCGGGGATCGTAATGCGCTGACAAACCATCCTATCTATCAAACCATATATCCCCAAACCCTTATATCATATATGCCCCATATCTGTCAAACCATGTATAAAAGGTTTGGCATTATACATGCAAAACCATGGTTTGTCAAGTGTCTTCGTAAAGGAATTTGCATGAAAATTGCCAAAAAATAAAATAAATCCGAAATAATCCGAAATAAGATTTAAAAGGTTTGAAAATGTTTTAAAACCAGAAAATATGGTTTGTTATTGACTATTAGGGGTATTAGTGGTATGATCGTAATCTTTTTTATTCCCCGCCTCATGGGCCGTCCTCCAGGCATCCCTGTCAAAATCGAGCGGGGTAAAGGAAAAGTACTTAGACAAACCAATCATATGAGTAAAGGCTACAAAGGCATTAGATAAAGACCTATCATGATCTTTTGCTTGGTTTGGATACTTCATTCTATAAAAGTGTCTGGCCATACAAACTATCATAACACAATTTATTATGGTTTGGCCATAAAATGGTTTGGATCGTAATCTGGGAAAAATGGTTTGATATCGTAATGGTTTGATAACCTGAAAATACTGACCGACCCGTTTCAGGGCTTATGCAAGTGGACCCAGGATTTCATCTAAAGTTTTGAAACCCTTATCTTTTACTTCAAGGCTTTCTAAAAATAAATCCCATGTTTCATTTACATAGTTAGTTGCCATATCAGTGGCAGGAACAATTTCTTGTGAGATAGCAAATGCTAATGGCAAACCAATGTCATTGTACTCTATGAAGTCAGAGAAGTCAACATCACCTTTATAGTTACACCATAAATCTCCCAAGATGTTACACTTATCAGAAAAGTCTGTATTGGTATTGCTCATTGTATTTCTCCTCTTTGTGGTATTGTGCGCTTTGGGCTATTGTGATAAGTCTGTTGTAGGAAACTGTTGGTGCTATTACTGCCAAATACTCACCAACCTGTTCGATGTCAAGGCGCAGGTCAGAAACAAGGGCAGAAAGTCGCATGGCAACTTTTTCCTCGTCAGTTAGTCTGTGTCGTCTAATCATAGTTCTCCTATCATCATTGTATCAAAAAGAAAGGGGGAGCGCAAGCCCACGACAAACATGCGCTCCCGTAGAGGGGACCCAACCCTCTTTATGATGTGACCGTCGTCACAAGATTATGGTAGTTAATAAAATCTTGTATAGAATGTGTCCCAGTGTCATCAGTTACAGTCTTATTAATTAAGTCGATTAGTACGGGGTGGTCCATAAATCCAAGGTCGTTAGGATTGCAGGCATAAATTCCATACCCAGTCTCATCCATAATACTATCCTTAATTAGATAACTTACAGCCATACGTACGTAGTATGACTCATCGCCAAGACGTGGTGCTGCATGCTGCAAGGCTGCTGCCAGGTCTTCATACATGGAGTACTCGCCCCAATGGCTGTATAAGGCAACTGCCTGGTCCTCTGATTGCTTAAAAACGAATGTACAACGTGCTCCCATTATAGGGTCCTTTCGGTAGTAGGGTTTTCTTCCATGATATCAAATTCTAGGTCTAATATCAACTGCTCATACATTATTCTATCCTATTACAAATAACTGAGAGTTCATCCATTACGAATTCCCAAGCGTTCTCGTCATCAATATGGTCTCCTTCTAGTTCTGTAGTAAAGTTCATATAGATCCCAGAAGGCTCGTGAATGATTTCTACCTCATATGTTTTAGTTTCTTCCATTGTCTTCCCTTTCTGCTATAGCGAATGATAATTGATAAGTTAGAGAATATACGTGAGATAAAGCGTCTAACTGTCCCTGCCAATATGTGCGGTCCATGGAATCCATAGCCTCCCCAGATTGGTTCTCTGCTTCTTGTGCTAATTCCAGTTGCTCTTCAGCCTCTTTCATAAGCCATTTGAGTTCACCGTGCATGATGTCAAGGCCACTGCTGCCAATGTCTACTTGCTTTTGTAGATTATCAGTTAGTTCCATTTTCTTCCTCCTTTTCCATTATTACAGCAATTATATGGCTAATACCAGTTGCTTGTCCACTTATAAAGTTATATTCAATATCTAATTCAGCAAAGTCTTTTGAGGCAGGGTCTAACTCATCCATTTTATTAGATAATACTTCTAGGTCCTGATTCAAAGACTGCATATGTAATTGAAGATAGTTTTTTATATAATCAATCATTGATGTTCCTCTCTGTGCTCCTCGCATGGTTCGTCTGCTTCATTATACCCACACGAAGGGCATGTGTCAAAATCACATTCTTCACAGTATGGTGTTTCTTCCTCAGCATGGTCACATTCTCTACATTTCCAACCGTATGATTCGTGTGATTCTTCCATACCAGCAACAATTATAGTCTCGCCACCCCAACCTGTTTCTTCTTCATAAGATAAGGTAAACTTTATATTAGGATATTGCTCTGACAACGTATGAATAATAGGATGTGGTGGAGACCAAGCGGTATTGAATTTATAACCAATAGAACTATCGCTTTCATCTGTTATCTCAGTATCTGAATACTCTCTATCATCATGAACAGCAACGTCCCATTTAGTTCCCCAATGGCGTACATTCCAGTCGTACCAATGATTACCCTCAAACTTCAATGCTTCTGCTAATGGTAATGAGTGGTCAGGTTGTTTGATGTACTCTTCTTCAGATACACCGTCTTGAATATGGTTATAGATGTTATGAAATGCAAATATAGGATTTGAATATGTTGTTTCTGTCAATTCCATTTGCCCAGTCTCAGGATTCCATTGGTCGTGAACCTTAGTGAATGGTTTATTGAGTTGTTGTTTTAGTTTTGATATCTCATCTACAGGTCCCTCCGCAGATAGATAGTTATAACACCAATTTGGCATTGTGGGTCCTTTCTATTAGGTCTTGTATTATTCTAGCAAATTATCAAGGGGATGTCAAACACGTCCCTCTGCTAATAATCCTAGTAATAAATCTTCTAGATCTCTAAGAACTGCTTTGTCTTCCTCTGCAAACTTAGTATCCTTAATATGATGATGTAAAGAATAGTTTAAAACTGTAGCCATATTCTCTACCTGCTCAACTGTATATCCTAGCATTAATCCCTCACATATTCGTAGATAAGGTTGATAGCAAAATGAAGATTACAATCACAATCTCCACCATTCATGTTTTCTATAAAATCAAAATGAGAATAATTATCCTCATAGATTTTCATTATTAGTTCGTCCACATATAGTGGTGTTTTAGTTTGGGTCATAAATTTAGAATACCAAAATTTGGGGGAAAAGTCAAGTCCTACGTAATAAAAACATTAGATGATATTTTTAGTCGGCCACTTTTTTGATCTTTTGTCAAATAAAAAATTGAGCAGTTTATACTCATGCTCAGGAGTTGAATTAGTTTATACTAATTCTAAAGTGTTGCGAACAACATTTAGCAAACGATTTTTTTCTGCTGTAATAGCAGGGTCAAAACCACTTGAACCCATTAGAATTGATTCAGTAAGACCACGCTTACCACCACGATACCAATCGATTCGTTCTGTAAGTGCGTTCCAAGCACCCCATGCTGTATTAGCAATCATGCCATTGAATTCACCTGTGTAAATATCATTGATTAGGTCAACTTTATTTGTCCACTTAGAAAGTGCGCCTTTCTTAGTTTCATCAGGTTTAGGATACGCAGCAAGAACAATATCATTGAATTGTTGTGCTGTGATTTCTTTTTCAATCATGAGTTTAGCCATGATAGAAAATTCGTCCATGTAGGCATTAGCAACAGCAAGAGCCTCACGAGCCTGTTGAACCTTACCCTCAGCAGATTGTGTGTGGCGAATCTTGAAAGATTGCTTGACACCATTCTTTTTCTTAGTGCGACCTAACGCAACAGCGAGAGTGTTAGCGCATACAACACGAACAGGTGTTACGCTTGCTTGAATAGCGATTGAGCCATCATGTGATGTATTGACAAGAAGATAAGTTTTGATTTTATCCGCTACGCCATTTGGGTCAAGAACAGTTTCACGCTCAAGAGCGAGAGAACCGAATACAACACGACCATTACGCAATGAACCAGCAGTTTCCCAACGACCTCCGCCATCAAGAATTGCGTCACCGAATGTGAATAGTTCTTCATTTTGTAGTGGGACATAACGCTCACCTACAACACCAAGAACATCAACTTGATTTGCTGTGAATGGATTATCACGCACAACATATTGATAAGATTTATCAGATGTAAGAGTAGATGGGATTTCTACATCTTCAAGACGAACATTCCAACCATCAAGGTTAGCGAGTTCTAACATTTTTTCAGTAGTAACTTCCTCCTGAAAAACAGTTCCTAAACCATGCCAAGCAGGTTCACGGAATGAAGCGAAAGAATTAGCAGATTCTAATTCATGAGCCATATTTATTTCCTTTCTATTTTTAGTTATTCTAATCTTAGCACAATGGGCTGACAAAATCAAGTCCTGAATTTGGGCGATTTGCTCGTAACTACGTAAAACGGACATTTAGTACAAAACGGGCCGACCACTTTTTGGAAGGGAGCAGTTTACGTGGACATGCTCAGGTCCCTTGCAGATCCCTGAAAGAAAGGATGAAAGAGGGATGCTGCGTACATTGCAGGGCCTTTCATGAACCCTGCAAATATTTAACACTCTTCTACAGAATTTACGTCCCAATCATGAATTTCAACATTACCGTGATATGTGTCAATTGAAACAACATCAAAGATAAATGAATCTAAATCAAAATCTTCGACCTCATTCATTGGAATATCAATTTGACCATTAATTGTTACGTTTGCAGTGAAATCAATTGTCTTCACTGGATTATGGCCAAGGATTTCACACAAATCATTTAAAATTTCTGCAGCCTCTGTATTTGGGTTATACCAGGATTCCTCAGTCATGTTATCGGTGATTCGACTAATTGTATAATTAAGTTCATCGATTTGTTTTTGCAATAAGCGCTTACGGTCCAGTTCCCATTCAAGGTCATTAACCTTGATAGTAGGAAATGATACTACATCATTTTCAATCTTCTTATAAGTTACAAGTTGATTTGCATTGTAGTGCTCAGGTACCAGTACTTCGTTAGTTGTCTCCATTTGTGATATCCTTTCCTAGTTCATCAAATTCTCTAATAGTATCAAGCATAACACCTAATTCTGATTCTGTCAATAATACATGGGTCACGAGTGTAGTTGTCATTGCTGAAAGTGCTGCGGAATACTCAAATAAAGCCCTAGCGAATTCCTCTGATGACATTTCGTCTTTGTGATGATAAATAGCAGAAGCCATGCTCATTATGATTTCATCATGAACCGCTTCTTGTGTTGCGTTTTGTAGTTCTAGCATTGTTGCTATCATTTTGTTTCCTTTCTTTCTATAATCTAATAATATCATTTTTAGGGCAGAAATACAAATCAAAGTCGTAAATAATCTCACATAATGGACTGTGATTTACATCACACGGATCGGCCCCAAAAAAAGGGGGGGTGGTCATAGCAGGGGCAATTGCGATTACACATTCAAAACCTGCTATGACAATCTCTCCAGGAATAACTACAAGGACCCTGCGATCACTTCATTGTTTAGTAGTGCTTATCAGGAGAGAAAAACTTTAAGCAGTTTTATTTCATGCTCAGGAAAGTAATTTTACAAGTATCTTGCGATAGCGTTGTAAGTAGAAGTAGAAACTACTTCCTCATCTGTCATCTTGAGAATACGAATTGCGTTCTCAATTTCCTCTTTCTGCTCACGATACTGCCACTCATGAATAGACACATAGTCTTTCTTGGGTTCATCAGGTAGCGTGATAGTTCCAGCAGGTAGAGAGAAAGATACTTGGATTTCGTTATTGTATCTCTTATGAGCAGATAAGTCCTCTGCCTTAGCAATTTTATCAAGTGCTAATTTAGCGACTTCCTTGTTCCAAGCCTTTACTGCCTTGTCGTGCTTTGCTTCGTTCGCCTCTTGTGAAGCGAAGTCTTTATTTAGTTTATCAAGTGCGCTTTCTAGTGCCTTGATAACCTTAGTTGTAGCGATTTTTACATTTATCGCTTTGCCATTTCTAGCCATTGGTGTTTCCTTTCTTTTTGGGTTTTTGGGTCTTACACTATCATAGCATTTCTACGATAGAAAATCAAGTGAGCAGTTTAGCCTCCACTTGCTCAGGTGGCGTTAGCGTTTGCTAAATTACTTTGCTGTCCAAGTAGTCCAGCGAGGTGTGCCATTGACATCAAGTTTGACACGAACAGAAGTTCCGTCTGTGTTTGGCTTGATTTCTGTGATAACGCCTGTCACCTTTGACTTCTGTGAGGTGTAGGTGTCGCCAACCTTGTATTGTGCGTTCTTTACTGCCATTTCTTTCTCCTTTATTAGTTGTTGTTATTACTTGTATTATTATGACATTTTTGAGAGATAATGTCAAGTCGAAACCTGACATTTCTCACATTTTGAGATTAGTAGGTTTTGACCATAGCAAATCTAGTTTGATTATTTGCCAAGCGAAGCATGACCTTTGTAACATTGTGGCGCATTGGAACGAACTTCTCAATACGACCTGTAACACCTGTCTTGCTAGTAGTGAATAAATCGCCTACCTGATAAGTGTATCCGCCTAGTGTCATTTGTTTTCCTTTCTGTTTTGGGTCTTAGTATAAGTTTAGCAAAAAAATACAAGAAATACAAATCAAGGGGGGATTTTGGGAGGTTTTTTAATGTGACCTTAATCACAAAGTCGTAACTTGACAAATCTATGTTTTGCGGGCCGAGCACTTTTGCGGGGATTTATTGAATAAGAAAAAAGAACAATATCATCCATGCTAAAAATATATATTGCATTTTCATTATGTGAATGTTTATTCTATAAAAACATACCACTCAAGTTTATCATCATCACCAACAAAGGTCTCAACCTCATCATCAAAGTCATCAAGTAAAACTAAATTGAAACCTTCTTTAGTTTCTGATATTTCTTTTACTGTTAGATATTGTTCATCGACCTTTATTAGATCACCTTCCGCCAATTGGTTTGGCAGAAGATAATCAGCAAAGACAAGTTCCATGTTCATCATTGTATCAGACATTTATCGAATAACAACCTCTCCGTTACGATAAAAAGTTTTTGTATACATTTTACCTGTTGGGTCAGATAGATTATAGGTTGCGTATTCTTTAGCATCTCCAAAGTCCACGCATTTTTCCCACGCATCAACAGCAGTTAGCATATCTGATACTCGCATAGTATTTACCAATTCTCCGTCATACGAAGTAGTAAGCGCATAAGTGTATTCCATTTTAGTATTCCTCTCTTTCAATAATCCACGCATCTAGGTGGTGTGCTTCAATAATAGCAGAAGCAGGGGCAAAATTCTTACCTTGCCACGATATGCCTTCTGGCAGGGTAATGTAAGCGTCCCATAGTCCTAAATCATTAACCATGTCAATAGCCTCAACACAAGGCTGAACCATAGACTTAGGAACGGGCGGGTAGTGATTAGCAGATAAGTGAATTCCTATCTGTTGTTCAATGTCTAAATTATCCATGTCTGATAAATCATTAGCAAAATTACTTCCCATTTTAGTTAGCCTCCATAGTAGCAAATAGTTCAGGCTCACTTAGTAAGCCATTGTCAAAAATAACTGAGCCATCTTCATCTAAGATTAGCCCATAAGGATTACAAATACAATCCTCAAAATCATAGGCATCTCCATTACCGAAGTAATCAACACCTTTTCCATTACACAAATTACAATTCTGAATTGTGCGTAGTGCGTATTCCAATTTATCCATTTTTATTTCCTTTCTTTATATAAAAATCTTACCATAGTGGTCTGACAATTACAAGTCAGACACACGAACCGCAATAGTAGCCCATTTAGAGCCATTGAACCTAATTGAATAAGCCTGATAATCAGTACCTACCCATACATCATCTCGCTTTTCAGCAAAGTTTATTTCTCCGCCCTGAAATTTACGGGCATAAGAGGTAGGTCTATAATACTGACCTACAAGTAAATCTTCAATTGAATAACTTCTCATTGAATTTCCTTTCTTTATTTTCAGGCTTCTAGCCTATCATTTTTATTTTATAAAATCAAATCGACACGCCGTAATTTAAGAAAAATTTTGGGTGTGTTTTTAATCACATCTTAACAGCCTGTGGATAACCTGTGGATAAGGGGCCGACATTTTTGTTGAAAGTTCAACTATTGTTTAGCAGCGCATACAAAACATTTTAGATCTGCGACAAAAATTCTACCGCAGATTTCGCATGTTTTAAATTTAAATTTCTTTTTTGGCAATTTTAATTATAAAATAAATTGAAAGCCATAACGAAATTTGAACAAGTGTAGTTAGAAATCTTGTCATGAAATAATTCCTAACTCATCAACACCGCAAGCAGTTTCGAATTTTGCCTTATCAAATAATTCGTTTTTAGTTCCGAAATAAGTTGAAAAGCCTTCTACCAAATCCTCATAGACTTGCGGATGAATTTCATCTTTTACATCTGCGAGGATTGAAGCGATAGCCTTGAAATGTGTTTTAGTTAGCGTCATTCTATTCATCTCCTAACAAAATCCATGAGTGAGTGGCTCCCTCATTTACTCTATCGAGTTCAGCAAGTAATTCATCACGAGTAAATAGTGAAGCGTCACCAAGCATTTCTGTTACTGCTTGAATGTTCATCTGAATAAATACATCCGCAGGCAGGTTTTTGATAGCGCCTAAGAATGGCGAATGGTCAGCAATGCGAGAGATAAAATTTACACCATTAGAGGTGAATGGGTAGTCTGTATAGGTTGCGTTAGTCATTAGTTATTTTCCTTTTCTTTCGTTTTTACTATTTTAGCAATTTTTTCTAGGTTTGTCAATTTTTGCGCTTTTCGCTGTGTTTCAATGAGAGCCTTGAATTCATCTAATTTCATTATTCATCATTCCTAACTGCTAGTGTGCGGTAAGCATAACCGCCATTTTGATTTCTAACTTCAACAAGATACGCCTCAGCGTTTTCATACCATACGCAAGCAGGGTGTTTTTCTGCTGATACAATTTCTCCAACAAGGGAATTGGAACGATAAGTTTTGCCTACTAATAGGCTTGGAATTGAGTATAAATTAGCACTCATTTTTTACCTTCTTTCATTTTCTTACTCTGTAAGTTTAGCATTTTTATCTGACAAAATCAAATCCAAAATGCGGATAAATCGGACATTTTTGAAATTATTTTTGTGAGAAAAATCACAAACCCCGTAAATGCGACACGCCCGAACGCGGGGGTCGGCAAATTTTTGTGATCACAAATCAGTAAATTTATTTTTGTGTTTTACTTTTCGTGAATATTTTTTCTTTGAAGGAATTGCTGTTGCAGCATTGCTACGACGCAATTCTTGAATTCGTTTTACTTTTTCTGTAACCATTTTAGTTACTCCTTTCATTTTATTCAAAGTAAATTGCTCCTTTTACATTTTTATGATTTACGCAAACATTACCACGAGGGATTTCAACATGGCATTTGAAGCAGAGCATTTTCATTTCTGCTTTTGTTAGTATTGCTAATTCTAAATCTAATTTAGTATCAGCAGAAGCATTTTCTAGCGATACCCAACCAGCACCGCTTTTATTCATTTCAAAAATTTCAATAGACATTATTTATTTACCTTTCTTTAGTATCCAATAATTTCTAAGTCATAGTGTTCTATGGCTTTTACTATGTTCATTACACCTTTGTATTCTCTACATCTACGACAGATGCTATCCCACCCGTCCATTTGTAGTGAACAGAATACGCAGATGTTATCTGTCACGCAGATACCTTTTTCAATTAGCAAATCTACTATTTCATTTCTATTTAGTGTAGTCATTTTTTGACCTACCTTTCTTTTATCTAATACAAGTATTCTAGCAGGGGGGTCTGACATTTTTGGGGGTACAAAACGGACATTTAGGACTTTGTGATGTACCTCACATGTGACTTAAACCACACACATAAAAGGTACAAAACGGACATTTGGCCGACGCACTCGGGAGTGTCGCAGCCATGTGGTGTAAATCACACACGACACGCCGCAATAGGACTTGACTTTTTGATATTTTTATGTTAGACTTCCAGTATTAGAAATTAAGAAAGGTTAGGTCTAAATTATGGACTTTTTAGATTATATGGATGAAATTTACGAGGAACTCGTCTCAGAGTTTGGACATGAGATTGAGAGTGAGTGTATCCACGAGTGATATAAATCACAGGGGACACACCCCACAGACACCCCAATTTGTCAGTGGCAGGGTATAGGATAAGATTACTAAATAGAAAGGATAACTAAATGAAAACACTTAGTTACACAGCAGAAAAGGGAGACACCCTTGTTTCTGTATCAAATCGCCTTATGGTTAGCGAGTATCAAATAAATAACCTATTAGATAGCCTAGTATCAAATGGCTATACAATACTCACCACAGAGGTGGGTGACGGAGATTACTCTCCACATTGGCAAGGCTAAACCTTGTCAGTGCTACCTGATAGAATTACATTATTAGAAAGGATAAATAAATGATAAACGCACTAACTAGAATTGAATGCGATGAATGCTATGGACACGGAGTTATCTTTTGGGGTAACGATACCGATTATGATGTAGAACCTTGCGAGTGTGTAGCCAATGGCTAACTACTCAGCAGAACAACTACGCAGAAAAGCCCACTTAGAAAATGGTGGCACAATTGCTAACTATGACCGCTCACATTATGATACAATAAACAAAGGAGAAAATAAAAATGATACCAGTAAGACTAACAACAACTAACGGAGAAACTAAGACTATAAATCTACCTAACAAAGAAACAGTTGAAACTTTTATTTCAACATTCTCAAGTTCACTGCCACAGGGGATTGCTGTAAATATTGACGCCCCACTCATCGGAATTCACAGTGGTTGGTTGTTTGGACAAAAAATAAACTAAGAAAAGTGTGCACCTAAAAAGTGCTCACTATTTTTTTGATCGTTTATTTTTGTTTTATGTATCATACACAATAACAAAAAATTCAGATTTTTGCTATAATAGAATCTATGTATTGCGATCATGTATATAAAGAAATGAATTCAGAAATTTGTGAACTTTGTGGCGGGGACACACACAAAACTAATTGGTCATATCAACATGAGTTGCATAGAGATTGGATAGCATCAGGTAAAGCAGAGTCACAAGGATGGACATCAATATGACAGAAAATAATAGTTGGACATTAAAAATTTTTTCAGAATTTTGTTGTGATGGTTGTACTTGTAAATCAGAAAAAGATCATCTTATTGACAAGGACCTTGGAGGCGTGAAGCCTTCTTCAGTGTTTCAGGTAGAAGATGAGCATATTTATGGGCAACCTCAGTAGCATGATCGTCACCATCTAAATAGTGTTCTTCTTCTAAAGGATTATCATCTTCTCCATGATGTGTTTGACATAATAAGATGTCATAATAATCTTCATCACCAAAATATCTATCTGGTCTCCAGTGTGCTTGATTTGTTCCAGAGAACCAGATTGCTTGATTCTTTTTCATTTCAAATTTATCGTCTTCAACATAAAAGTCCCAATCAAGTGTTTTATCTAATTCAATTGTAAACATATATGCTGTATGTGTTTCAGATCTATCTTGGTGCGGGTACAAAGAAGGAATTTCTCCACTAAGAGGAGAATATCTAGCCCAAAGAATACCTATATGATCAACAGGACCACCTGTCTTTTCTTCAAACTTTTTACGAATCTTGTCTTCAACTTCTTTAGACAATCCAGGTAGTGGACCATTTCTACGTTCACTAAAGAATATAACTAAAAAGCCATTATTAGTATTTTTACGGAAATGTAACCAAGGATCGTTAGCCTCTTTAATGCCAAGATCCATAGTATCTTGTATGCTCTTGTATATAGACGCATATTCTTCTGGAGTAAAAAAGTTTTCTTCGATATGTGGCTTGATGGCTTCTATTTTCATATTTAGATTATAGCATTGATTATGATATACTAATAAGGACGTTAGGAGGCCTATATGGCACTAGAAAAAATGAGTTCTGTAGAAACAGACTGGTACGTAACACAGCAAGGCGATAGACAGGCAAGAGACTTTATTTTTAAGGATTTTTGCGATTATATTCTTGTTATTAAGACATTTGCTGATTTAAATGATACAAATAATTTGCAGCAAACAGAAATAGTTCATATTAATTCAAATGATGGTTCTTCAATACATAAGAAGTATGATGAATTAGATCCACCATTAAAGGATGCTTTAGAAAAGGCTAATTTCCCGATTGTGAAGTAAAATACTTCGAAACAAAAAATCCCACTTGGTCTGACATATACTCTCTATGAGTATCATCTAGAACAAGTGGGTTTTCTGTATCTTCAACAACCTGTGCAACAATAATGTCATAGTAGTCATCTTTAGAAAACTCTATATCTGGTCTCCAATGTATTTGATGAGATCCAGAAAATAACACAGCGCTATTTCTTGTAATATCATAACCCTGATGTCCTACGTAAACTGTCCAGGGTAGAGTATGATCTAACTGTATACTCAATGTAAATGATGCTTGGTCTAATCCAACATCATAATGAGGATGAAGCCTAGGCTTGCTATTTGATTCTAGCGTATACCTAGGCATATGGTTTCCCCACTCTTTAACTTTTATAGGAACATTTTTCTGAACTATCTCTACGATTTTATTTCTAATATGTTCGCTAAAAGGTTTTGTATTTGTTATATATCCACAACTGCCATCTACTATAAAATTCTCGCTTTGTGAGCGGGATTCATAGATTTCCTTAATTTCTTCTTCAGTGAACACATTGTTAATTACAATAGGCTCAAAGTCAGAAAATAAGGTTTTATTAGTCACGAATATATCCGTTTTCCTTCAAGGTATCAAATAGCATCCCATTAACAGCGTTAAGTTGTTCTTGCTGTTGTGAAATAACAGATTCCACTTGATCAAGCGGAACACCTGCATTAGCAGCCATTCTACGATTGTACTCATTGACGGTTTGTGTCATAAGAGTAACGCCTTCTTCTCTCAACATTTAATCACCACTTTCCTATTGGACATTTTGCTTGTTTTAGTGTTGTCTTAAGTTTCATAAAACAACCACACTTATTACATTTTACCAAACGTTTGTTTAGATGTTCGCAAGACATGCATATTTCGAGACGGGATTTAACGATCTCTTCATCACTTCTTGGCTGATTAGGATTTAATAAATCCCAAGGCTTAACATCATCACTCACCATTCCATTCTATCATAATACGTAACAGAATACTCACCACCAAACACTTCAGCATATGAGAAAATATCAGCCATATATTTCTTCACGGTTACAGCACCTACCTTATCGGTCTTATATTTATATCCATCCACAATTGTTTCATGTGAAACATTTTCCTTGATGAGATTATCGGACAACTCCTGTATATATCTTGGTTTACCGTATGCTCGGTTTGTAAATGACTGTTTTGTATATACCGTCCGAATTCCATCATCTATTTGTTTTGCTACATCTGTATTATGTATAACATATTCTACTGCAGGACAATTCATCCTTTCAGACCATACTCGCATGTTTTCGCTGTAAGACTCCATATTGCGTAGGGTAGAGTCAGCGTAGGCCATGCGTATCATCTCTGTCGCCGATGTTTCAATTCCTGTTGCGAACGCAATTAAATAAGCGGTTGCGAATGGAAATTTGTCGCTGTACTTTGTAATTTCAAAATGTATATTTGGATTAAAAGATTTTTCCGACATTCTATCATTTGCCATACGCATATGATTGCCTATAGACACATAATCAAAGTTATTTATGTCACAGTCTACAAACAGGCAATCTTTTGGATCCACGCCGTCTGAAAGGCAAAGAATATTTTTATCATATGTACCTACTACTACCGAACCGTTAAAGCGATTTAGTAATTTCGCCGAGATAAAACCATCCATATCTGGAGAAATTATTATCTTGTCAAAACCTTCGATAGTATTAAGAATTTCTTTTTTCAAGTTTTCTCCATTCTTCAAAAAATGATTGTGCTATTGCAATTTGTATTTCTATACCAAAGTGTTTGTTATCTCTACCATACTTAAAGTAATGATGATCTTTATATTTATTAATTAATTCAAAATCCGTAGACTTAGCAAAGTCCATATATCCCTTATAATTAAAATTATGTTTTTCTACTATATCTGTTATTGTATTATTCCATGTTGTCCAAAAAAATGGAACTCCTATTGCATCTAAATAGTCTTCTAGTATTTTTATTTGAGTGTTAAACATATAAAATAAAGAAAGCATGTCAACAGCAGAACTTTTTGGTCTTGCGTTTTCATGTGCAATATCTTTTGGAACAACCTTTAAAAATTCTCCATCGTTAAAGTGTAAAGTAGAAAATATTCTTTCTGGATCCTCATCTAAAAATACGTCAATTCTTCCTAAATTTGGAAACACAACAAAAATACCGAGTGGTTTTCCATATATCTTTATATATCTATAAATATTTGTTATTATAGATGTTACAGACCCACCATTTAATCCTAAATTTATTATATCTTTTCCATTTAACTTGTCATTTAAAAATTGTGGCCAAATTAAATCATTAGGCAATGCGGTACCCATGGTATTTGAACATCCAGCATATATAAAACTATTAGTAGTATCTATGTCTTTAAACTCTTTTGATCTAAAACCATCACTATTAAAAGAATACTCTATATCATCTTTTTTATTATCTTGATGTCCGTGACAACTACAATCGTAGCAAAATTCTTTAACCGTACACGGAAACTTAAGAATTTGTGTTTGACTTGTTTTGTCAAAACCTGGATAAAATCCTATAAGTTTTTTATCAGAAAAAAAATCCTTAACTTTATCAAAAAACTTTATTGGCTCTCTAGAGTTTATCATTTTAAAAAACTCCTGTTATAATTAACCCTGTTATGTTTACTACTGAGGGTACAGCATTAGTGATTGAAATAATAATAGGCATGTCTACTATTCTAGCAGGTGTTGGCGTTTCAATCAAGTGGCTTACAAAACATTACTTTGATGAAATAAAGGCAGAATTTAAACCTAATAGCGGATCAAGCCTAAAGGATCAAGTAAATAGGCTTGAAGAAAAAGTAAATATAATTTACGACATAGTTATTAAAAATAAGAATTAATTATTTTTGCCAATTTAAATTATCAAAGAAATATTGAGTAGAGTATCTGCTTCCAGATCTTACTTCAAATATTTCATGTATATATTTTGATTCAAATACAACAAAGTCTCCAGCAACTGGTTTATATATATATGGATCTTTTATATCAGAAAGTTCTGGATATTCTATTGGAACATCATCATTATGAAAATGTAATTCTCCACCATCTATATCGTCATTCCAATAAAAAATTCCAGAAATAGTAATAGGACTTCTTCCACCTTCTAATGCTCCTGGGTGTGGTTGATAAGTTCCAGTTGGGATGTCTGGATGTGGTCCAAGGCTCATACCTGGATCTCTTCTGTCTACTGTTAAAAAAGTTGTATTTTCTAAACCACCGTAATCTGGTTCTCTTAATACTACATTTCTTTCTGCAAGTTTAAAATCTTTATTTATCATTGGCATTGCTTTTTTATGAACAGAATAAATTTTTCTATGTACTGTATGAGGAAGCCATTCTCTTAATTGTCTAACTGGTTCATCTGTACAAACGCTTTGAGTCCACAATGCATCTGGAAACTGCTTTACTGCTTCTAAAACAGAAAGTCTATCTTCTTCAGTCATTAGATTTTTATAAATTTTAATCATATATTGATTATAACATTGTTTATATATTATATATATAGTAATTTATCTCTGAGGGAAAGTCCCCCCCTCCCCCCATAGATTTTTTATGTTTATATCTATAGTTGAAGTGAGTTTTATCTCTAGTGCAAAGTCCCCACAAACCCTATAAACACTATACCATAAACAATTTTCTTAAGCAAACATTGTAAATACTAAATGTCCATTTTATCCCTTATGATATACTTTTAATTGCTTGTCCCTTGGTCTGTCTCTCATACCCACCGACCTTGGGACAAGTCCATATTTCATGGTATAATCTGTTTATCATGGCAAATTCTTGTTCTCCAGAAATTTTTGGTGCTGATCCAGCATCTTTACAGTGGAGAGTTGTTCGTGGTGATACCGCAACATTAAAAATAGAATTTTTTGAAAATGATGAATCAACATACTACAATACTGAGGGATGGACATATAAAGCAACAGCATACGATCAATCTGGAGATGTATTAGACGCATTAGATTGTAGCGCATCGGATGGTTATGTTACAGTTACTGCTCTTCCCTCAGTAACTGAAAATTGGGGAACAAAGTATCTATCTACAGTTGCAGAGTTGCCATTTGATTTACAAATAAAAATACCAGATGAAGATAACGATATTATCTGGACTCCAGTAATAGGAACTATTTATGTTATAGGAGACATTACCCCTGGAGGAACACTATAATGCCAGTGGTAAAAATTACAGACAAAAAAGAAAACATTCCATCAATAATTAAAATTAATGGAAAAATATATAAGGTTAAATAGGAGATAATATGGATCATTCATTACTTACACTTTCAAATGTAACTGCAACAAAACTTACACCAAATGGTAAGCATTCTGGTATGGACATTACATTACAAAATGTAAATGAGTCTGGTTATATTTATATTGGTGGAGAAGGTGTGACATCTTCTAATTATGGTTTTAGAGTTATGCCAAAACACTCTTTTTCAATTGAACTAAATGGTAATGATGCAATTTATGCAATAGCATCTTCCAATGGATTATCTCTTGCTGTTCTAAAAGCAAGACTAGAAGTAGGGTCATAATGGCACGTTTTACACACCCTGCCATTTTTGATGATAGTGGATTATCACAGTTAAATCCTTACTACGGCTCATTTTATGATGTCCAAACTCAAACTGTTACTCAGGCACAAGAATCTACTGGCATTCCAGTTTTAATTAGGCAATTAGACTCAGATTCAACAAATGGTTTTACTATTATAGATAATAGCAAAATGAAAGCATCCCATGCTGGAGTTTATAACTTTGCTTTCTCATTTCAATTTCATAATACTGGCGGTGGCGGACAAGGAACAACTGTAGAGGTATGGTTTGTAAAAAATGGCACAGCAATTCCAGATTCAAATACTCGTATTGCAGTAAATACAAACAGCCCATATGTTGTTGCTGCGTGGAATTTATTTCAAAAATTGAATGCTAACGATTATGTTCAACTTTATTGGGCAACAGATAATCATCATATTCAATTGACACATAATACTGGAACAATGGGTGGGCCTGCAATTCCTTCAGCAATTATTACAGTCAATCAAGTTGGCTAATATTATGGGATAATAAGTCCATGCCCGTATCAAAATCAATGGACTTTCCAGGAAATAAAAAATCAAGTTATGCTGCACAGGTTGTAGAAACTCAAAACACTAATTCTGATATTTTAATTAACTATGTTCCTGTTCCTGGTCCAATGGGGCCTCAAGGGCCACAAGGTGTACCTGGACCTCAGGGTGTTCCTGGAAAAGACGGCATTCAGGGTCCTAAAGGCGAAAAAGGACCATCTGGAAAAGACGGAAAGAGTTCTTTGTCTTCTTCTGGACAACAGGCTGGATGGGGTGCATATTTTAATCAAAATAGAAAAGATATTAGGCTTGGAGTCAATCAAGGAGATGATGGCTGGGTAAGCGTTTGGGTAGACTCAAAAGGTAGTAATACAAATGAAAAATATTTACCAGAAGAATGCACAAGTCTTTGGAATGCAGAACAAAGAATGCTAAATTTTCACGGTTTAAAGATAGGATCTCAAGTATTTGTTACATATAACTTTGAACTTACAACTTATAGCAATAATACAGAGGTTTGGATTAGAACATTTTTTCCTAAATCTACTACTGAAATTTCACAGTTTGTTGCGTCATTAAAATACCAATATGTCTATAATATGTATGTTACTCAACATTTTTTTATTGAAGACAACTCTATGTGGAATTCTGGGGCAGTACCTCAAATTAGAACTGACTACGACTCATCAGTTTTAATGAATTCAATATATGTGTCTGTGATATAATTTACACGGAGGAACTATGGCATTTCCAGGAACATATAATATAAATTACTATAAGGGTGATACTTACGAATTTCGTATTTACCCTAAAAATTCTAACGATACTTCTTTTTTGATGAACGCATACACAGGCGGTGGAGGTACATATGATGATGATAATAATCCTAGTACTCCAGAGGTTGACTATGATAATGTAATGTTTGTTTTTGCAGAAACTAGAGAATCTAGCAATTGGCATAAATGTTTAGCATATATTTCAACTGACTCAACATATGTTCATTGTGCGATTAGACCAGAGGATTCTCAATATTTAGATCCAGATAAAACATATGTTTACGACGTTCAAATTGCAAAAAGCACTACCCCAGATTTGCCAGACGGTGTTCCAAATTATCCACAAGTACACACTCTTTTAACTGGAACAATAGAGGTAACAGGCCAGGTAACTCCGTAATGGCAATATTTAACTATGATGTTAAACTAACAAATGACGACCTTCTTGTAATAGGTGGACCAGAAACTGTAAAAGTTGAATTAGGCTTTGGCAATAAGGGTGATCGTGGTAGTTTAATATTTGTAGGAAATGGAAAACCAGATTCTATTGATATTGGACAGACACCAAATGTTTTCGATTTATATATAAATTTAAAAAAAGATGATTCTGAATATTTAATGATTTATCAATATTCTTATGGACTAGGATCGTCAGAGGCTCAATGGGAACCTTTAAATAAATTAATTCCTAATACTTACAGTGGAATTGAAGAAATACCATTTGCTACAAATAATTATTGCACAATCCCAATATCTTCTATTGTAGACCCATCATATACTGGAAATACAAACTCTTCTAATTTTAGTGTTCAGGCAATTTTGGCTACCCCCGCAGGATATCCAATAGCAAGTTCAATAAAAACAGAAATAGTTCAAATTGACGAAAAAGACCATTTAAAAATTACATTTTATGCAGCCGAATTCAACGGAACATCTTGGTCTAATATTACAGAAACTAGAACAGCACATATTCACATTTCGGTGGTATAATCATGGGGGTGATTTAGGTGGCAGAAGAAAATATCGGCGGTATATGGAATGTTAAGCAGCCAGGCTATGACGACAAGGCTGACATTCAGGCAGCATTAAAACTATTTTTATATGGAGATTATAATTTTAATACAGATGCATCTGAGTCATCACAAAAAGCAGCACTAGCAACAAATAATGGTATAGCAAGACACCTTCAAGATCTAAAAAATAGAATAGAAGATCAAGAAGAGTTAGGCATAGGATCTGATTATTTAACAGTTTCAGCAATACAATCTTTGTCTAATCCAACAGACGGCTTTATTGCAATGGCTTCAGATTCAACTGGTGCAGCAGTACAAAGCACATATGGAATTGCTTTATATCAAAATGATGAACCAACAACAAACTTAATAGATGGAATTGTTTGGATCGATAAAAATTCAGAAAATAAAGATGTATATGTTTATGATGATAATAATTTTGTAAAAGTTGGAACCTACACAGAAGCAAAAGGTGATTTAATTGTTGGTGCATCTGAGGGTGTAACTCAAATACTCCCTATTGGAGATAATGGTAAAATTTTAACTGCAGACTCCAGCGCACCTCTTGGAGTTTCTTGGATAGATCCTGATTATGAAAATAATAAAAATATAGCATCAATTTATTTTGGGGATTATTCACAAACTAGTTTAACTGGAATTGCTGTTAATGGAGTTGCAGAAGATGAAATATTACAAACAATTGATAATGATGATCTTGAATTAGCAATAACAAAAAGTGCATCTTCTACAAAAACAAAAATTAACTTTACTGGAATATGTAGGCCAACAACTGATACAAATACAGAAGCATTTATTGGATTGCAAAGAAAGATTAATACTGGAGCATATTCTACAATTAATATAGGTTTAGTATCAAAAGAATTTACAAGTTTACATTTTGAATGGCTAGATACTCATGGAGCAACAACTGGAGATGTCATTACATATAGACTTATAAATATTACACCAAATGGATATTCTCCTAACGTTATTACACAAAGATTTGGAGAAACATCTGACACATTTATAGTGGAGGAGATCTAATATGGCAAATATAAGTTCAAATAGTAAAGTTGCATATATGTATGATTCTGCTTCAGATATGTGGTATGCAATTGCAGGTGTTGCAAATACAAACGTTCCTTATACATGGACACAAGCACATATTTTTGGTGATAAGGTAACTGTTAATGATGTTATTAAGGCAAAAGGCGGAGTTAATATATTTCAAAATCCTTCTGCAAGAGATGCAGCAATAACATCTCCAACAGAAGGAACTGTATGTTTTGTTGAACAAACTGATGGTGGCACAGAAATAAGTCAAATTCAATACTATAACGGAATAAAATGGATAGGATTATTAGACACATTAGTTTTTGCTGAAAAAACATCAAATCATACTTTAGTGCTTGGAGATGCTGGAAAGACATTAACAATAAATTCTGGATCTGATACAACTATTACAATACCACTTAATGCTTCTGTACCGTTTGAAATAGGACAAAGACTAGATATAGTAAGAGTTGGTGCAGGAGAGGTTTCTTTTGTTGGAGCATCAGTTGGAGTAATAATCAATAGTAAAAATTCTAATAAAAAAATTGCTGCAAGGTATTCTGGCGCAACCCTTATCAAATATGATACGAATACCTGGGTTCTTATTGGCGATTTGAAAGCGTAGGTTCCAAAATGCTTAATTCTATTTGGGCCTTCTTTAAAAAGGGAATGGGAGTAGTCCCAAATATAGTTGGACTTCCAAGATTAGATGCAAGACAATCTCTACAGAATGCTGGATTTAATTATGGAATAGAAACAGAAGAAGTTCAAGACAACGAAGCATTAACTGGTAAGGTCAAGTCACAAGATGTTGCTCCAAGTACTTTATTAGATTATGAAAGTGTTGTAAATTATAAAGTTCATACATTTTCATTTTCAACATTTGGTGTATTTGGTTTTTCACCATTCGGCGTTTTTGGTTTTTCACCATTTGGTGTCTTTGGTTTTTCACCATTTGGTGTTTTTTCATTTTCTCCTGGAGCATGCCCAGATCCAGGCCCATGGAGTGAGTGGTCTCAATGGAGTATAGGTGAATGGGGTCCATGGGGAGAATGTGAAGCAGATGGATATAAAAGACAATATAGAACTTATACCAGAACTAGAACTAGAACTGTCTATACTCTTGTAAATGGAGTATGTACTGCTGGAACTGAAACAGATACAGAAACAATGCAAGATGTAAACGTAGAATCCTGTGGTACTCCAACGTTTAACTTTATGCCACCGTTTTCAGTATTCTCATTCACACCTGCATTCTCGGTGTTCTCGTTTACACCAGCATTCTCGGTGTTCTCATTTACACCAGCATTTAACTTTATGCCACCGTTCTCGGTGTTCTCGTTTACACCAGCATTCTCGGTGTTCTCATTTACACCAGCATTTAACTTTATGCCACCGTTCTCGGTGTTCTCGTTTACACCAGCATTCTCGGTATTCTCGTTTACACCAGCATTCTCGGTGTTCTCATTTACACCAGCATTCTCGGTGTTCTCATTTACACCAGCATTTAACTTTATGCCACCGTTCTCAGTATTTTCATTTACGCCAGCATTCTCAGTATTTTCATTTACGCCAGCATTTTCGGTGTTCTCATTTACGCCTGAAGCAACATTCTCATTTACACCTGAAGCAACATTTAATTTTGCACCTTGGGGATAAAAATACCCCCAAGGCACAATTATTTAATTTGGGAACTTTTTCATAAGTTCTAATGTTCTTGGAGTTAATCCTTTCCAGGAACTCCAATCTTTTCCACCTTTTGACATATAGAATGCAACTTCAGCATTTAATACTGGATTAAATAACTCAACATTTGATTCTAAGTTAAACTTATCTCTACGGTCAGGACCAAGGTCACCAATCATATTTATTTGAAATAAGCCATAAGAACTATCACCAGTTCTTTTACTGTTGTTAAGGGCTAATGGTCTACCGCCAGATTCTTTCTTGGCAATTGCCCACGCCTCCTTAAGATTTTGACCTTCAAATCCTACTAAAGATAGTAGATTTTTAAGATCTTTGTCAGATAGATTTATAGCACTTTTATATTTTTCTAACTGATCTTCTTTAGCCTCAGAAACACTTTCGGCCACTTCCGTGGCCTCTATTGTTTCTCCCAGCACGATATTACTATCGTTTAATCGGTTTTCAGAAGCATTAGCAATGTTTGACCATATGGTAAACATAGCCATGATGCTGAGTGTACCAATGATTCTTTTGTTATTATACATAAAGTTAATCATAGTTTCCTCCTTAGAAACGAAAAACACCTTTTTAGGGGTGCTTGACATTTCTTAGTATAACATAGTTTACATCAAATAGTCAAATAATGATATAATTAACTTTATGGCAGATATAACAGAAACGTATGGATTAAAATTTCCAGAGGCAACAGACTCTGTAAATGTACACAATGATATTAAAAAATTAGCGGATTCTGTAGAAACTGCACTAGAATCATTAGATGCATCAAATGTTAGAATAAAAGTTATTAATAAAACAACAGAAAATATTTCTGGAGCAACACCAGTATATGCTGCTACATATCTAGATGGTTCTAATTTAATTGGACAATACGATGGTAGAACAATAATAAAACCATTTACATCTAATTTTTCAGATAATTATCCATTATTAGGATTAACAAATGGAACAATTAATGCAAATGGTGGAGTTGGAGAAGTTGTAACTTCTGGTGTTCTTTCATATTATGGACTAAATACAAGTTCTTATAACCCTGGAGATATTTTATATGTAGACTCAAATGGATCATTAACAACAGAAGCAGTTGGTGGCGCAATAGGAGTTGTTGCAATTAGATCTGTAAATAATGGAGTAATAGTTATTTCATCAAAAGGAAATGGAACTTGGGGAGCATTGAAGGCTGGATTAGCCTAATATGATATAATCAACACATGGCAACATATCGTGGATCCGCTTCTTCATATGATATAGGTGAAAAACCACCAACAGTTATTTGGACTGTAGTTCGTGGAGATACCTCTGGTTTTAAAGTTTACGTTGTTGATGATGCTGGACAGCCTTTAATAATTCCAGATTGGAATATTAATATGAAAATTAAAAGACCAAATAATTCTGCTGACTTAGGCATTATTACAGATGATGCAACATTAATTATGGAATTAAATCCAGCAGCAGATGCAGATGATTTAATTGGAGAGTTTACTGTTTGGCTAACTTCTTCAGAATCTTTTATTTTACAAACTGGAGACATCTTTGATATTCAGTTATCAGATGCTACAAGAGTCTGGACAGTCGCTCAGGGTAGTATGAAGATTCTTGAAGATGTAACTGATTAATGGCAACAGCAACACTATCAAACCTACAACATAAAACAAAGTATATAAAACCAATAGATTATTCTGTAAAACAAATAAGTTTAATTTCTCCTACAGTAACAATAAAAAGTGACTTACCATTTAGAGTAAGATTTAAGTCTATACAAATTGAAGGATACAGTGCTTCTAATCCCCCTCCAATTCCATTACAGGTAATTGGTTTTAGTAACTGGATTCTTTAAAAATATAAAAAAGGAGTTATAATAGGCACATGGCAAAAATCTCAGTTCCAACACTAAAAACCAAATTTCAAACTGGTGATCGTCCTACACAACAGGATTATGAAGATTTAATTGACTCAACCTCAGCACGTTCCACAGATCTTGGGACAATGGGTAATAATGAAAATACAATTACTGGTATTGAGAATGCCACAGTGATTGATAATTTTGATGCCACAGAGTGGCGAATGGTTAAATATATTGTTTCTATTGCTAAAACAACAGCAGGAGACAATAAGTTTTATGCAACAGAGTTGACCATCTTGGTAGACGGTACAAATGTAAACGTTTCTGAGTATGGCACGATAGACAATGATGGGAATATTGGCACCATTAGCGTCTCTAGGGTAGGAAGCACAGTTTCGTTAACTGTTACTCCAGACCCAACAATTAAGCCAGTCACAGTTCGTTATGCACGAATTGGACTTAAGGCATAAATAAGGAGATAAAAAATGGCAACAGTAACAAAAGACTTTAAAGTAAAGAATGGTCTTATTGTTGAAGGCACAACAGGTACCATCGACGGTCAAGATATTCTTACAAAGAAAGTAGATGACCAAAATTATATTATTGGTCTTATTGGTGGAACAGCCACCTCAACAAATACACCAGACGCAGTTGTAAAGCGTGATGGTTCAGGCAACTTCGCTGCTGGAGAAATCACAGCAGACCTTGTTGGTGATGTAACTGGTCAAGTATCAGATATTTCAAACCATGACACAGATGACCTTTCAGAAGGTGCATCAAATAAATATTTTACAGATGCAAGAGCAGTAACTGCAAACACTGGTTTGTGGGACACAATTGGCTCCGCAGCAGATGCAGAAGCAGACGCAATTCTTGCAGCACAGCAATACACAGACGGAGAAATCTCTGACGAAGTTGCTGCTCGTGATGCAGCAATTCTTCTTGCTAAGAATGATGCAATTGCAGACGCAGCATCAGATGCTACAACAAAAGCAAATGCAGCAGAACAAAACGCAAAAGATTATACAGATGATGAGATTGCTGCAGAAGTAACTCGTTCAAACAGTTACGCTGATGCAGCAGCCACAACAGCAGAAAATAATGCTAAGGCATATGCAGACGGACTATCTTCTGGTCTTAACTGGAAGCAAGCAGTAAATGTTCTTGCAACATCAAATATTGCTTTATCTGGTTCTACACCACTATCAATTGATAACCACACAGTATCTGATGGATACCGTGTTCTTTTGAAGGGACAGTCAACAGATTCCGAAAACGGTATCTACGAAATGTCTATAACTGGTGGTTCATACACACTTTCTCGCCCAGCAGATGCAGATGCTTATTCTGAATTAGTTGGCGCAGCAGTATTCGTAATGGAAGGAGATAACTATGCTTCAACAGCATGGGTACAGGCTGATCATTACTTAACAGCATTCTCAGGTCAGGATTGGACACAGTTCTCAGGTCAAGGTACATACCTTGCTGGTAATGGTTTAACTCTTGATGGTTCAACATTTGAAATTGATACAAATGTTACTGCTACAAAGTTATATGCAGAAGGTGTTGCACAAGATGCAGAAGATGCAGCAATTGCACATACAGATGCTCGTGAAATTGCAATTACATCCGCATACGAAGGATACGCTAATGGTGTAGCATTAACTGCAGAGCAGAATGCAAAGTCTTACGCAGATGACTTAGTTGCTGACGAAGTAACTGACCGTAATAATGCAATTAATAATGCAATTAATGCTCTTACAACATCTGACATTGAAGAGGGTACAAACCTTTATTACACTGCAGCCCGTGCAAAGGCAGAAGCAGCAACTCTTCTTGCAAATGCTACTAAGACAAACATTATAATTACAAAGGATGGATCAGATAATCTTACAATTACCGCAGAAAACGGTGTTGCAGATTCAACAACAGATGATCTTGTAGAGGGAGATAATAATCTTTACTTTACAGATGCTCGTGCAGTATCTGCTCTTGAGGCAGTCACACCTAACTTCCCTGCAGTAGAAATTGCATCTGTAGCAAAGCAGGTTGCAGCATCTGCACTTGTTGGAACTGCAAGCACAAACACAGCAGTCTCATGGGCTGTAGCAGATTATAAGTCTGCTGAATTCCTTGTTAAGATTGCTCAGGGTACACATACTGAAGTTTCAAAGGTAATTCTTACCCTTGATACATCAAACAACATTGCAATTACAGAGTATGCGATGGTAGGAACAAATGGCTCACTTGGATCTGTTTCAGCAGATGTAAACGGTTCAGATGTACGCCTTCGTGTAACAACTGACAACAATAACTCAACAGTTTCTGTTGTTGGAACACTTTTAGTATAAAAAATAAATAAAAAGAGGGAGTGGTAGATCTTGGCAACAGTAGACAAAGATTTTAAAGTCAAGAATGGGCTTGTCGTAAATAACGGCGGTACCTTTGGAGGTGCTGTAGTTGTAGCAAATCCTACAGAAAATAATCATGCAGCCACCAAAGAATATGTAGACTCACTAACTGGGTCTATGGCCGTAGGGTCTACCGCTCCCTCATCACCAAATAATGGAACTCAATGGTTAGATACCCTTACAAATAGGGTTAACTTTTATTATAATGGCGTGTGGTATACACAGGCAACTATTGATGATACACAAAATCTTCCACAGCATATTCACGATACAGCAATTGATGGAACTGGTTTTATCGTATCTCAATTTTATGACGGTGCAAGTTTTAATAGCCCACAAGGTGCAGGTTTAGATGCGGGTGGACCATCTACAACAGAATGGACAATCGTATTTGATGGAGGAAGTGCAGTAGATAACTTCAATTAAAATTGATGTTATAATTAGCACAGAAATAAACTGGTAGAAATACCATAAGGAGAGAATAAAAATATGGCAACAAGAATGCAACAGCGCAGAGGAACCGCAGCACAATGGACTGCAGCGAATCCAACTTTAGCAGCAGGAGAAATCGGATTTGAAACCGATACCAACCAGTTCAAAATTGGAAACGGGTCTTCGGCATGGTCTGCTCTCTCCTATTTTAAAAATTTAGACGGTCTTGATGGAGTAGGTGGAATTGTAACCCTTAATGCAAATGGAATGATTGATATTGCATTAATTCCACAGGGAGTAGCATTAGATGCTGAACTAACACAGTATATAGAGGATCACAACAATGAAACAACTAGCGTTCATGGTATTTCTGATACAGCAAACCTAGTTTATGTTAATGATTTATCAGATGCTATTGATACAGAAGTAATAAATAGAAATGATGCAATTAATTCAGCAATAACAACTGAAGTTGGAGACAGAAATGATGCAATCTCTGATGCAATTACAACCGAAGTATCAAATAGAAATCAAGCAATTAATGATGCAGTCGATCTTGAAGTAACTAATAGAAACCAAGCAATCAATGATGCAATCGATCTTGAAGTAACAAACAGAGATGCAGCAATTGATGATGCAATTTCAACTGAAGTAACAGATAGAAATACTGCTATAGGAACTCAAATTGGAAATCACAATGATGATACATTAGACGTACATGGTATTGCAGACACATCAGTTTTAGCAACAACTTCTGATGTATCTACTGCACAGTCTGCAGCAGAAACACATGCAGACACTGCTGTATCAACACATAATTCAGACACAACAGATGTACATGGTATTTCTAATACATCAAATCTTGTATACACAAACGATTCAAGATTATCTGATACAAGAACTCCAACGGATAACACTGTATCAGAAGCAAAAATTGTTGATGGAGCAGTTACATCTGCAAAGATTGCAGACGGCGCAATTGTAAATGCAGATATTAATGCATCTGCAGCAATTGATTGGACAAAGTTAGCAATATCTTCAACAGTATCTGCCACAGAAATAGGTTATGTAGATGGAGTAACATCTTCAGTACAGGGACAATTAAATGATAAGTTGAATTCTTCAACAGCAGCATCAACTTATGCTCCAATTGCTTCACCAACATTTACTGGAACAGTTTCTGGTGTATCTAAGTCAATGGTTGGCCTTGGTAACGTAGATAATATATCAGATGCCAATAAGCCAGTTTCTACTGCTACACAAACAGCATTAGATGCTAAGTTATCACTTTCTGGCGGAACAATGACAGGAGCACTTACACTTTCAGGTGCACCAACACAAGATGCACATGCAGCAACAAAGGCATATGTAGATAATGTAACTGCAGGAATTAATTTCCATCAGCCAGTTCGTGTTGCTACAACAGGAAACATTACACTTAGTGGAACTCAAACAATTGATGGAGTATCAGTAGTTGCTGGTGATCGTGTACTTGTTAAGGATCAAACAGATCAAAAGACAAATGGTATTTATGTAGTTGCTTCAGGTCCTTGGACAAGAGCAACAGATGCTGATAATACACCTTCAGGAGAGTTAGCAGGAGGAGATTTCTCCCTAGTTCTTGAGGGTACAGTAAACGCAGGTTATGGATATGTTTGCTCTAATACATCAGCAATTACTATCGGTACAACAAATATTACATATTCAGCATTCAATGCAGCAAAGGCTGTAACTGCTGGAACTGGTTTGACAGAAAGTACACCAGGTACACTTTCTGTAGACTCATCAACTGTTCAATATAGAGTATCTGGAGTTTCAGATACAGAAATTGGATATCTTGATGGAGTTACTTCAGCAATTCAAACACAATTAGATGCAAAGGCTCCTACCGCTTCTCCAACATTTACAGGAACTGTAACAGTTGCAGCATCTGGAGTAGCATTTACAGATGGTACACAGACAAAGGAAGGCGTACCATCTAGAACAACTATTCTTCAGAAATCAGCAGCCTATACATTAGGTGCTCTTACTGAAAGAGATAATATGATTGAGGTTTCTCATACTGGAGGAACTGCAGTAGATATTACAGTACCAACTGATGCTACATTAAACTTCCCAGTAGGAACATCAATTGATATTTTAAGAACTAATACAGGCGGAGTACGTGTCGTAGGAGCATCTGGTGTTACTGTAAATTCAACACCTGGAGCATATCTACGTGCACAATGGTCTGCAGCAACATTATTTAAGAGAGCAGCAAATACATGGGTCTTAATTGGAGACCTTGCAACTGCCTAATAAATATTAATAATAAAGGAGAAGAATAATGGCAACAAATAAGAGACTCGGCAAGATATCAGGTGCAATAACCTGGCCAAACGATGTAGCATCATTAAGCGCTTCTGATGTTGGAACAAACCGTCCATATCTAGCAACAGCAAATACTACATCTGAAGCCTCTGCAGCCAACACTGGTGGTGCTGTATCCTTATCTTGGACACAACCAGCAGGATCTGCTTCAGCATTATCTTATACCATTACTTCTTCTCCTTCAACTTATACAGTTACAACAAGTAATACATCTTATACATTTCAGGGATTAGCATCTGGAGTATCTTATACATTTTCTGTTGTAGCAAATAATGCATCAGGATCTTCTCAGCCAGTAGTTTCATCTTCTGTAACTGCAACAACTGTTCCACAGGCCCCATCTGGAGTTTCTGCGACAGATGTTGGAACTGGAAGAGCATGGAATAATGGTGCTGCATCAGTTCAATTTACTGGTGGAGCAACTGGTGGAAAGGCTTTAAGCACATATACAGCAATACCAAGTTCTGGTACTTCAGTGCAAGGAGCAACTTCTCCAATAACAGTTGGTGGATTTGCTGCTGGAGCAACTCCTACTTTTACTGTAACTGCAACTAATGCCAATGGTACATCTCTGGCATCTTCAGCATCTGGCTCAGTTACAATAACAACAGTTCCAGATACTCCTGCTGCCCCAAGCGTTTCTTCTCCAACACCTTCTGCTGGAGTTAACGTTGCTGGAACAACAACAGATACAGTATCTTGGGTTGCTCCTGCAAATGGTGGTAAGGCTATAAGTAATTATGGGTGGACATCTTCAGATAGCAAATCTGGAGAAACTGCATCTACATCAGTAAGCGTTAACCAGGAAGGTGCAACTTCTCAAACTTATCAGGTTAGAGCATACAATGCTAATGGATGGGGAAATTATTCTTCTGCATCTCCATCAGTAACTACGTTTCAGTTTACACCGTTCTCAGTATTTGGATTCTCGCCATTTGGTGTATTTTCATTCACACCATTCTCAGTATTCGGATTTTCACCATTTGGTGTGTTCGGATTTTCACCATTCTCAGTATTCGGATTCTCGCCATTCTCAGTATTTGGATTTTCACCATTCGGAGTATTTGGATTTTCACCATTCGGTGTGTTCGGATTCTCGCCATTTGGCGTTTTCGGATTCTCGCCAGCATTTAACTTCGCTCCTTGGGGTTAAAACATGGTATACTGTAGTAATACAGTAGAGAGGTAAAATAATGCAAAATCAAGGTATGATGCCAACTCCTAAATTTGGTACAAAACCACATAAATTTTTTGAACGTCATTTAAACAACGATTTAAATAGTCTAGTTAATTTTTTATCAGATAGATATGAAAAAATAGAAAAAGCAGAAATTGATGGTGTTACGCCTTTAGGTTCTGCAGGTCACGAATATTGGACCAAATCTGGAAGTACATCTACAGTTAAATGGAGAGAATATAACGTTTTTCAATTTCATAATAAAGAAATTTATAATGTATTTAAAGCAGTTAAAAGTGCAACTCAAGAAGCATGTGAATATTATGATATAAACTTTGATGAGCAAAATTTTATGGTTCAAGGATGGTTTAATATTACTCATAAAGGCAAGGGTAAATTAGACTGGCATGATCACGGTCAACCTGGTGCTCCAAATTTTCACGGTTATTATAGTGTAAAGGCTGAACCATCAATTACACATTATCATGTATATGGAGAAGTTGTTGATCATAATAATATTGACAATAAGTTAATAGTTTCAGAGATGGGTCATCAACATGCTATGGCAGACTGGGATTGGGAAGGTCCAAGAATAACTATTGCATATGACATAATTCCGTTGGAATATCTAGTTAAAGCAAATGCAGCAGAGCAACACTGGATTCCTTTAATATGATAGCAATGAAACCTCCACATAAATTTTTTGAAAAAACATTAGATAATGATTTAGAAAGTTTATTCAGTTATTTGGATTTTATGCAATCTGAATTGCTTTCTCAAAAAATTGCAACAATTCCAGAAGATATCATTAATCAATACGATAAAACTAATGGACCAACTACACAGTTAGGAAAATTTTATAATGTTTTTAATTTTGATAATTCAAATATTAAAAATTTAAAAAACAATTTAAAAAATATAACTGAAGAAGCCTGCGAGTACTACGGAATTAATTTTAATGAATCAGAATTTATGATACATGGTTGGTATAATCTTGATTATAAAACTCAAGGCGGTACTGGAGTAAGTCCTTTAAATAATGATATATTTTTTCATGATCATGCAGAAGGTTTAGGTGCTCCAATATTTCATGGATATTACTGTGTAAATGCAGAACCATCGATAACATATTATAAAATCAATGGCACTGATCTTTTTGAAAATCATAATAAAAATAATAGAGCAATCGTATCTGAAACTGGACATCCTCATGGAAGAGATGATTGGTATGAAGATAAACCAAGAATTACAATAGCATATGATATTGCTCCAAAAAATTCTCATGTTGTTACTGATTTATGGATACAACTATGAAAAAAATAATTTGTTTTATAAAAGGTCATAATATTAAAACTTCTAAGTGTCCAGTTACTGATGCTAAATTAGATATATGTTTAAGATGTTCGCCAAAAGTTCACTCTAAAATGAGTTTTAAGTAAACAGTAACTCTCAATAATAGCATTAGAGTTTGTAAAAAGAAAAAACTCTGGTATACTTAATCAATAACAGTTTTCAAAGGAGCAAATCAGTGTCTGATTTTTTTAGTTTTCGTTTGTCTGAAGAGTTTATAAATGAGTATAAATCAAAAGAACCACCATTTGGTTTTAGTGATGCTGGTGGTAACTCATTAGGAGAGATTACATTTATTCGTACCTACTCTCGCATGAAGGATGATGGCACCAAAGAAAGATGGTACGAGGTTTGTCGTAGAGTAATCGAGGGCATGTATTCAGCACAAAAGAATCATGCTAAAGAAAATAGATTGCCTTGGAATGACTATAAGGCACAGGCATCTGCTAAGGAAGCCTATCAGCGTCTATTTGAATTAAAATGGACTCCACCAGGAAGAGGGCTTTGGTCTTTTGGCACTGCTCTTACTATGGAAAAGAAAAATTCTGCTGCCTTACAGAACTGCGCTATGGTTTCAACAAAAGATATAGATCGCAATGATCCAGGCCAGTTATTTGGATGGGTAATGGATGCTCTCATGATGGGTGTAGGTGTAGGGTTTGATACTTTGGGCGGGGAGAAAAATTTACCAATTTATGATCCTACAGAACCACCACAAGTATATGAAATACCAGATACTCGTGAAGGCTGGGTAGAGTCTGTTAGATTACTAATTAATTCATATTTAAAACCTAATATGTATATTCAAGAGTTTAACTATGACCTTATTAGACCTTTAGGTGCCCCTATTAAAGGTTTTGGCGGTACAGCAAGTGGACCTGCACCACTTATACAACTACATAAGCAAATCAGGTCTGTAATCGGCGGTAGAGCAGGAGAAACCCTAGATTCAAGAGCAATAGTTGATATCGTAAATCTCATTGGTACCTGTGTGGTATCAGGAAATGTTAGACGATCTGCTACCTTGGCTTTGGGTGGATCAGAGGATAAAGATTTTATGAATTTGAAGAACGCTGAGGTTTTTCCAGAGCGTAATTCATTTGATCCAGAAAATCCAGGTTGGGCATGGATGTCTAATAACTCCATTGCTGCGACGGTAGGTACAAAATACGAAGACTATGTAGACCTAATCGTTAATAACGGAGAACCAGGATTTATCTGGCTTGATGTGGCACGTAACTATGGTCGTCTGGCAGATCCTAAGGATGGCAAAGACTATCGTGTTATGGGCTTCAATCCGTGTGCGGAGCAGCCATTAGAATCATACGAACTTTGTACACTTGTAGAGGTACATCTAAATCGTCATGAGTCTAAGGAGGACTTCCTACGGACACTCAAGTTTGCTTACCTATATGGCAAGACGGTAACGCTGATACCTACACATTGGCAACAGACAAATGGAATTATGCAGCGTAATCGTCGTATTGGAACCTCTCTTACAGGTATTGCATCATTCTCAGACAAATTTGGCTTACCTGTTGTGCGTGAATGGATGGACGAAGGATACAAGACTATTCGCAAATATGATCATTCTTATTCTGAATGGCTATGTGTTCGTGAATCCATTAGGGTCACAACTGTTAAGCCATCAGGGTCTGTATCAATTCTTTCTGGCGCAACTCCAGGAGTTCACTGGGCACCAGGCGGAGATTATTTCTTGAGAGCAATTCGTTTTGGGAATACCGACCCAATGATTCATTTGTTCAAGGCTGCTGGATATAAGATGGAGGCTGACCTTGTATCTGCGAATACAACTGTCGTATATTTCCCAGTTCACTCTGGACATCCAAGATCTGAAAAAGATGTTACATTATTTGAAAAGATTGCGCTTGCTGCTACTGCTCAGAAATATTGGTCTGATAATGGCGTCTCTGTAACGCTTTCATTTGATAAAGAAACTGAAGCAAAGCATGTAGCGCCTGCTCTACACATGTACGAGGGACAACTAAAGGCTGTCTCATTCCTACCGATGGGAAATCATACTTATCCACAGCAACCATATACTCAAATAACCGAAGAAGAGTATAATGGTTATATTGGCCAAATTAAAAAAATTGATTGGTCTGCCATTTATGATGGGGCTGAAAATTTGGAGGCACAGGGAGAAATGTATTGTACAACCGATGCTTGTGAGATAAAGGTAAACTAATGATAGATAAGATAAAATATGTTGAAGGCTTTATGCCAGTAGATGTTGCATTAAAAATATCTGAATATGCTAAAAAATATTCTGATGACTTTTTAGAGTATGGAAATGGTGAACAAGAATTTACCGTTCATACATATAATGAGATAGCATCAAGAGATAAAGAAGTTCTTCATTTAATGCAAGAATATGCTCATAAAGTTTATGATTTTGTTTTAGAAAATTATGAAGGTCCATTTCAAGATTTTATTGATGAAAAAACTCATATAGCAAAGTTTACAGCAGGAAGAGGCATGCATGAACATTTTGACTCAAATAGGCCAAATGATATTGCAACTCTTGTATATTTAAATAATGATTATGTTGGCGGAGATATATATTTCCCAAAATATAACATATCATATAAGCCAAATCCAGGAGATTTACTTTGTTTCCCAGATAATCCAGATTATATTCATGGGGTTAAAGTAATAGACCTTGGAACAAGATATACTACTCCAAGATGGTTTACACGTATCGTGTGATAAAATAGACCCATAATGTCTATTCCATCAAACTTATATGCAGAAAAAATATTTGCAGAACATCCACAAAGACTTTGGGCTTTAGATGATGTTTCTGATTATGTTTCTATAATAAGCGAAGAAAATAGAAATCTTTCTTCTTGGGATATAGTAAATGGCTCATCTGAAATAACTCAACAGTTTTTAGATACACCATTTCCACAAAGTGTTGTTAATAAAATAACACCAACTCAAATATCTGGAGAAACATTTTCAGTAACTTTGGTTAGCCCAGATATTATTGATATTAATGACTTAAATAATACATTAAAAACATTTTCTATAGGGTCATATTTTTATACAGAAAGCCCTTATGTTCTTGGTATTGAAATTGGGTATAGATACTATGACACCATTCTTTCTGAATATATAGATATTTTAAAACCATACGATATATCTATAAGAGATAGATGGATCTTTTTATCAGAAACATTTAATCCAGATTTTGAAAACTCTAGCATTAAAGTTGTAATTAAATTTAATTTTGTTTTTACCACAAACTCTTTAGAAGACTATTTAATTTATTCAAACGGACTTTCTTTTGGTCAATGGTCAGAAGAATTTCATTCACATTCTTTAGGAATATCAACAGTAACCCTTCCTTCAGATATAGCATTGCCAACATCACAAGTAATTGCAGCAGACTCATATGGACTTATACAAGATCCTGGATATTATTTTTCAAACAACAATGCAATGGTTGCAAAAAATTTTGGTATACCGATGGTTTTTGGTTCTCAAAGCATTACTAAGTTATATAATAATGATGGAAATCCTTCTTTAATTGTTCCATCTTTAGGAATGTTATCAGATTCAGGAAAACATCAAGAGTATACATTAGAATTTTGGATTAGAACAAATAACGCATCTACAGAACAAAAAAGAATTATAGGTCCAATATCCTCAGATGATGGAATATATTTGCACGGGCCGTTTATAATGTTAAAAATAGATGATAACTATGCGTCTTATTATGTAGGTAAATGGGAAAGACCAATGCTAATTCATCTTAGATATACAAGCACACAAGCATCTGTTTTGTTAAACGGAGAAGAAATAATATCAATGACAATTGATTCAAAAACAATATCATTACCATCTAAATTTTCAGAAGATAATAAAGACCAGCATTGGATAGGATTTTATGCATATGAAAAAATACAACCAATAGAAATAGATTGTGTTGCAATATACCCATATTCTGTTCCATCAATAGTTGCTAAAAGAAGATTTGTTTTTGGGCAAGGAGTTCAATATCCACAAAATTTAAACTCTATTTATGGAGGGGAATCAGTTCTATTTGATTATTCTTTTGCCGATTATACAAAAAATTATAACTATCCAGATTTAGGTTCTTGGGGACAGGCGTCAATTGATAATTTAATTGTTCAAGATGCTATGTTGACAACACCAGAAGTGCCTATTCCAAAAATATTTACAGATAATACAACTAAAAAAGAGGCAGACTTACTTGAAGATCAAAATCTACTATCTAATAAGTTATATTTAAATTTAAAGCCGAACAGTTCTTGGGATTCAGTTAATTCGTATATTTACTTTGATAATTTTTCTTTATATAACCAAACAACAAAAGCAATATATGGTTTATTTGAAATAGAAGAAAGTTTTGCTAATAAACAAATACTTATAAGACTGGAGGATAACAATTCAAATTATTTTTCAATAGAGTGTATAGATGATAAAATACAATATATATTAAAATATAATGGGGTAATTAAAACAATTTATGAATGCTATAGAATAAATGCACTTTCTGCCACAGACCTAGATGACGGCGAAATAGGAGAGACAGAAAACATAATTTTTGCAGTTGGTTTAGAAATAGACAAGTTTAAGAATTATTTTGGAGGAAATGTAACAGCATTCTTTACAAATCAGGCAATTTTAAAAATGTATGTTGGAGGAACAAAAGAGTTTGAAAATACATTCACTGGAAAAATATACAGGGTAGGTCTATGTTCAGAAAAAAATATTTCTGAAATAAATAACTTATTTAATATTTTAGGCGTACCAGTAGACTATGAAAATATATTTAACTTATATGATAATTCTGTTACATACAGTGGAGGTTCCGCAAATCAAATTGTTTGGGGCAACTATATAGGTGCAACAAATACAGACTTACAAGAAGATGAATTAGACGTTCTTGATCCAGTATTAGAAAATTATAGTTACTCTCCATCATTACCAGATCTTAGAATTCTTTTAGATCATATACCAAGTGTTGGAATATCCCCAATTAAGTATTTTGATAAATTTTATTTAGATGCAAGCATTTCTGGTTCATGGACCGATTACGTCCCATTATCATATTTTGCACAAAATGTTTTAGATGAATATGGCAACCAAAAGTTAGGTTTAGACTTTATTCAGTTTAATATTAATTATCCAGCATCTATTAAATTTAAAGAGACAGAACAAATTGATGAAAATGGTTGGCCATATTCTGAACTTACATCTCAATATGCATTTCCTGAGCAACGAGCATACACATCTCTAGATAACTTTTTATTTACTGGATATTTAGATTATGAAGATTTAAGACAAAAATCTATCAAAACATATACCTATGATACATCTAATGAAATATTGAAAACATATATAACTTTTGAATTTTTAGAAGATGGTGCCAATGAAAAGAAGTCTTTTTTTGCTAAAACAAAAGATGTTCCAAAAAACGGAGTTATTGAACCAGATAGTGATTGGATTAACACTAGGTATGAAGTAGTTGACAATGTGATTATTTATCCTCCGCAGGGAATAAATTTTAAAGATCTTGCAATTGTTATACATATTGAAATTAATATAGATGGAATCAAGTATAGCCCACTTAAAATAAAAAATTTACAGTTGGCATCTCAAGCATTTAACTATAACGGTGCAAATGGAGTAGGCACAAGATTTGGAACTCTAGTTTATCCATACAAGTCAAGCGGGTATTATTTTAATTATAAAAGTAAAAATCCGTTTACTATATACAAAGGATCTTCTCCATATTTATATTTAACTAAAGATTCTGGAATTGAAATAAGAGGTGACTATGATCCATTAGTAAATCGTGGCGTCGCACTCTCTATTAACTCATCTAAAGTTCAAAAATATGAAGTTATGGCAATGCAAACATTAATGAGATTTAATTATGATTTTTTCCCATATGCACCCACACAATTCATGCAAATAAATGCCAAAAATAAAACAATAAAGTTCTACATGGTTGCAGACCATCCATCAGGTAAAAGAGCAAAAATTTATGCAATAGATGCAAATACTGGCGGATTATATAATGCAATTGCATTTTATTTAAATGGAAAAATTGTTAAAGAACCAGTAATAAATGTTAATGAGTGGGCATTACTTGGAATTAGTTTTTCTGATATTTTAAATTTTAATTCATATAATGGTTCGATAATGATTAATGGTCCAATTGCTTTTAACGCATTATCATATTATGAAACCACAAATTTACAGGAAGTAAAGACTGTTACAAAGAGGCCTTGGGCTAGGGTAAGGTTCTCATCTGATGGTATTTTTGATTGGGAATATTGGAATGATTTTTATATGTGGGACGGTGTTTTAGTTCAATCTTCTAGTAGTTATTATGGAGTAAATCCAGTAGATCTATATAAATCTTACACAGGAACTAATAAGATAATTGTTGAGGATGACAGAGTTTTTAGTATTCAGGAGTATGAGTACGCAGTATTTAAAGATATATCTTGGCAATCTCAGATATCAAATGCAGTCTAATATGGTATACTTGTGGTTATGAAAGACAAAAATCATCTACCTTTTGGCAAAGACGGCAAGCCACGCATGCCTGGTCAAATAGGCGATACAAAGGTTACGATGATTGAAAAAAATTATAATTGGGGACTCTATGTATGGAAGAAGTCTAATGGCAAATGGTTTACTGATGGAAATGGAAATATTTTAAATATACCTGCAATGAAAGGTGATATTTCAAAGATTGCGGAATTAAAAAAAGCAGCAGCATACTACGGAGAGCCAGAAGGTGAACCACACTTTTTCCCTGGACTTGCAAGAGTAACTGATGAAGAGTATTCTGAGCAAAAACAAAGAATGCTTGAGGGTTGGATTCCAAACCTTAATGACTTAGGCTCAGTTTATGATGCACAACAAACTATTAAAAAGTATGGAGCACAAGACTAATGTCAGATGATCAAGAATTTATTATAGGCGCAAGAATAGATAATGCATTTAATATTTTGGATCAGTTCAAAACTGAAGATCCATTTAATAAATCTTGGGACGAAATAAAAACCTATACTGGATTAGACAATAACTTTAAAAGAAGAACAGGTCGTTTAGTAGAAAAGTCACTTGCACCAGAAAATATGCAAGGATATATTGATAGCGCAAGAGCAGAACAAAGCGGTATTGATGGAGCAAAGTCAAAAGAGATTAACCCTGGTACAGTATATAGAAATGCGTATGGATTATTTGATGTAATTACACCACCATGGAATGTATATGAACTCGCTAACTATTATGATACTTCTTTTGCTAACCATGCTGCTATCGATGCTAAGGTTGAAAATATAGTTGGCTTGGGATACGATTTTGAGGTTTCTCCAAGTACAATGCTTCGTCTTGAATCAAATAAAGATAAAGAACAAGTAGCAAGAGCAAGAAATAGAATTGAACGAGCAAAGATTGAAATGCACGATTGGATTGAATCATTAAATGATGATGATTCTTTTACAACTACCATGATGAAAGTTTATACAGATGTTCAGGCAATTGGAAACGGATATCTAGAAGTTGGTAGAACTACACGTGGAGAAATTGGATACATTGGACATATACCAGCAACAACAATGCGTACTAGAAGATTGCGTGACGGATATGTTCAGATAATTGGTCAAAAGGTTGTTTATTTTAGAAATTTTGGAGCAACTAACCCTAATCCAATTACATCGGATCCAAGACCAAATGAAATTATTCACTTTAAACAATACTCTCCATTAAATACATTTTATGGAGTTCCAGACATTATGTCAGCAATTAACTCACTTCATGGAGATCAATTAGCATCACAATATAATATTGATTACTTTAGCAATAAGGCTGTTCCACGTTATGTTGTGACACTAAAGGGTGCAAGACTTTCTGCTGATGCTGAAGATAAGATGTTTAGATTTTTACAAACTAATCTTAAGGGGCAATCCCATAGAACTCTTTATATCCCACTACCTGGAGATAGTGATACTAATAAGGTTGAGTTTAAAATGGAACCTATTGAAAATGGTGTTCAAGAAGGTTCTTTTGAAAAGTATAGAAAACAAAATCGTGATGATATTTTAATTGCACATCAAGTCCCCCTATCCAAAATAGGTGGAGAAGATGCTGGTGGTATAGCAGCAGCAATGTCTCAGGATAGAACATTTAAGGAGCAGGTTGCTAGACCAGCACAGAAAGAACTAGAAAAAATATTAAATAAAATTATAAGAGAAAAAACAGATGTTTTAGTTTTAAAGTTTAAAGAACTTACCTTAACAGATGAAATAGCACAGTCCCAAATATTAGAAAGATATGTTAAGACACAGGTTATGCTTCCAAATGAAGCAAGAACAGTACTTGGACTTCCACAAAGGGAAGGAGGAGATGAGCCTTTCCAACCAAAGCCAGATATGCAAAATAATCCAGCAGATAGGGCAAGGGATGGAGAAAGAACTAATAACCAATCCGATGGACCTGCCACTATAAGTGGTAGAAACCCAAAGGGTGAGGGTAGATCTTCACAATAGTTATACACATGTTTATTCACAATTTATTAACATTTGTGTAAAAAAGGCTCTATAATATATTCTAGTATGACTATATCCAAAGCCCATTGGAATACCGATGGCGACTCAGTAAGACTTTCCCTTCCATTTGCGAAGGTTGATAAGGAAAGACGCATTGTCTCAGGTTTTGCGTCTCTTGATAATGTTGATAAACAAGGCGATATAGTTACAGCAGAAGCATCGATGAAAGCATTTTCAAAGTTTCGTGGAAACATTCGTGAAATGCATCAACCATTAGCAGTTGGTAAAATGGTTAATTTTAAAGAAGATAGATATTTTGATCCAGAATCTAAAAAGTTTTATTCTGGAGTTTTTGTATCAGCATATGTTTCTAAAGGTGCACAAGATACATGGGAAAAAGTTTTAGACGGCACACTAACAGGATTTTCAATTGGTGGAAGAATGAATAAATGGGATGATGGTTATGACGAAAAGTCAGATTCTACAATTAGAATTATTAAAGATTATGATCTTGTTGAACTATCGTTAGTAGACTCACCAGCAAATCAATTTGCAAATATTATGCATGTAGAAAAAGTTGATGGTGTTGAAATTGTTAAGGGACAAGATGTTGCACTTGAAAATGTTTTTTATGATGAAGATTCAGGAATAGTAATGGTTTCAGATCAAGAAACAGTAAAAAGTCCAATTACTGGTAATGAGATGAAGAATATAGGTTTCGTTGAAAAAGAAGACAACGAAAAAATGGATATAGTAAAATTCTTAGTAGATAGTGCTAAAGGCATTGGTGCTAAGATTTCAGAGGAGGAAAATCCTATGGCAAAAACAAAGAAGGTTACTGAAGAAGTAACAGAAATTGCTAAGTCAGAAGAAGTCGCTCCAGAGGCAATTGCCGAAACTCCTGTAGTTGAAACTGAAAAAGCAGATGAAGTTGTCGTTGAGACAGTTGAAGTTGCTGAAGCAGAAAAGGCTGCACATCCAGATAAGGAAACCGAAGAAGAAGATTCTAAGGAAGGTCCTAATGCTGAGATGGAAGAAGAGAAGAAAGCAAAGAAATCAGATGATGTTATTGTTGAATCAATAGCAGAACTAAAGAATACAATTACATCAGCCTTTAGCGATTTAGTTGAAACTGTAAAGTCTTTACAGACAGAAGTAGAAGTACTTAAGTCAAACAAAGTTGATACAGATGCAGTGAAGAGTTCATTAGATGCAGTTGCCAAAGATATTGCTGCAATTAATGACCGTTTTAATAATTTTGGAAAGCGTGTTGACGCAGTAGAAGCAGAGACAGCATTCCGAAAGTCTGGCGATCTAGGCGAGATCGTTCAGGAACAACCAGAAATGGTTGAAAAATCCTTATGGGGCGGACGTTTCCTCAAAACAGCCGACTTATTTAGATAAGTAAAATACTTGGAGGTGACAATATGTCGGAAGAAATAAAGAAAAATCAACCAGGAGAATCTGGAGAACTCGGTGGCACAACCCCAGGTCTTTATCAGGCACAAGGTGCATTTGCATCAGGTTCTGAAGCAGGTTCTAATATCCCTGGTAACTATACTGATGGTGGTGTCCTTGGTAATATTCCAAACGCTAACCTAGGTCTTACAACAGGACCAAATGCAGTAAATCCTTCGGGTGAGGCTGGAAGCGGTATCCTACGCCCTGAACAGGCACAGCGTTTCATTGATTACGTTTGGGACGCTACAG
>Ga0208784_1000005_pt1 | contig 135407 bp, 155 predicted proteins | sample DEB19_08_DNA_FD_184531 | JGI IMG/M metagenome (GOLD analysis project Ga0208784, IMG submission 184531) | Aqueous microbial communities from the Delaware River and Bay under freshwater to marine salinity gradient to study organic matter... | ecosystem: Environmental > Aquatic > Marine > Coastal... | reverse complement strand
GTCTAAGTTTCGGATAAAACCAACTATACCATCAAATGCTGATTTAACTATTCCAATGATACCCTTAACTAAAGGGTTGTTGAGTACATCATCGATAAGATCAGTAACATTTTTTATTAGGTTGGTGATGAACCTAATTCCCCTGCCGAGAAACTTAACTGCTGCGTCTTCCCCTCTGACTCCGAAAGCCTTGGCCAGTTCTCTGCCCAGGGTCTTGATGAATCCGCTCTCGCCAAAAATACTCTCAAATAGTTTTGTGGTTTCTTTGAACAGAGTTGTTGGAGCCTCACCCGTCTTCAGAGTGAACTCACGCATCGCTCCAAAAAGACCAACCTTCGGATTGAAGAGAGATGCAGAGAACTTCGCAAGAACTACTCTAAATCCACCGGACTCTTTTGCTAGTTCCTCAAGTTCATTAACATTTAAATTCTTGATTACATCTTGGAGAATTCTTGTCCTATCTTTTATTGATATACTGCCAAGGTCAGTACCACCACTGATATTACGTAGTTGAGCACCAATTACTTTTGAAAGCGCGTCATCAGACTCCTCCAACTCCATCGCATTGGTCTGACCCGTCGCGATCTTCTTAAAAATATCCGCGGCATTATTTCCCAATCCTGCTTGGGACGCGAATGTCTGGATACGCTGGATATCTCCTAAAATCGCCCCTCTTTGCCCAAATGATAAGTCTCGTGAGAGGAACGGGGCAGTTGCGAGGGACTTCTGGATATCAGATACTGTGCCCCCAGTTTTAACAGCAACATCACTGAGCGCCTTGGAGAAGTCCTCTGTGATTCTTGCTGAGGCTGCTTTGGAGAATCCGGTATAGATGTTAGTGAGTTGAGCAGCCTGGTTTTCGGCAGCCTTGAGGGACTGGGCGGAGGCTAGCCCCTGTTCCCCCATGCTTCTCTGAAACTCCCTGTTGATCTGGGACAGAGCATTACGAACTACATCGAGTTTGAGTCCCGATACGAGGAATTTGTTATCAAGTTGGGAGGAGAATGTCTTGAACTCACTAAGAGCTCGTTGAGTATTCGCCCGTATGTCTAGGATTACTGATGAAGTTGCCATTGGTTATTATAATCTCTCTATAGTGCTAGACGGATTTGATTGGAATCTATTACAACCACCTTCAGTATATGCCCTTTTAATGACCTCTCCTACTCCCCCTGCGCACTTAGATAAAATAGACTTATATTTATTATCCACTTCAGTCTTTTTTTGTGGAGTATTTGCTAATTTATATTCTTTAGCATGATCCGCTGATATTCCGTAAACATTTCCAGTTGGAGTAAGACATTTTCCAACTATATATTTTGCGAAAAATGATTTATAAACTGGGCTATTTTTATATTTTGTTAAAAGTGAAGTATATTTAGCGAGACCGGTTTGAAAAGATTGAGCGAAACCCGTCCCAAAAATTAATGCACTTGTGTTTCCTACTATAGAAGATCTGATTGATTTGCTTACTTCCATAGCAGCATCCGCATCAGATTGAATATTTCTACATTTTTTAAAATCAACCTGAGTTGGTGTTTGAGACTGAGGGTTTTGTGATTTTTGATCAGGTGCTTTATCTTCAGGAGATCCTGTGGGGGGAGCAGTACTTCCTGCCCCAACATTTCCATTGTTGTCCTCAGTGGGATCATAGACCATGGGAATCTTGCCCGGTCTGGCAACATCTACATACCCATCATTAATTGTCCACTCGGGAATCTGCTCAAGGGTAAAGGACAACTCGGCATTGACTACCATCCCCTCATCCCACATCTTCTCTTTAATAGAGATGTCCTTAATCACACATGGGCCAAACACCCTCTTCCCCCATACAAACTCAAGGATAGGAGGACCTGCCTGGCCCTCACCATCTCTTGCCATGAAGAGTTCAAATATACCCTGCTCCAACTCCTCCACCTTCCGGCCAAATACATACCCATTGAGAAGTACTGAGTTGAACTTCAACTCGGCGTTTTTATTATGACTCCAGTTGAGTGGCTGACCGGAGTTTCCTTTGTCACTCACTCCCCAGGTCTCTGCAGCTTTGAACTCTGGACCCGCTGTTATCTCCAACTCAGATGGATTGAAGAGGAACTGCCACATGCCTTTGGCAAGAGTACCGCTCTTTGCCAGAGCTGCCTTGTCTCCATTTGCTGCTCCAGCGGCGCCTTGGTAGCCAATTTGATCTGGTTTGTTACCGAAAGAACTTTTTCCTATTTTTGAGATGGTGTTTACAAATCCGTTAGGATTTGCGGGTTTGAGTTGACCCACTCCAGGGAGTTTATAAGCAGTGAAATCTACATTGTACTTTTGATCAAACCCAGCCACAGACAACCCAGGTTTAAATACCTCATCGAGGTACTTGCTTCCATCGACCCTAGGAACTTCAGTTAACAAATCATCCTGTCTACTTTTCTGTTTGGTAAGATCTGTGGAGAGGGTAACATTGCTCAAAGGTAAATCCCCAGCGGTATCTCCTTGTACACCTACCTCCGCTCCCCCCTTTCCAGATGAATAAAAACTAAAGAAGTCATCTGCTACACGATCATTTGCTCTTACATCTCTATACTTATATGTATCTGCAAGATAGTCAGCTGCTGGACTATTTACAAAAGTCTTGGGTAATAAGTAACTTTCTCTTAGTTTTTGTTGTAATTGTACTTGGGAATCAGCAGCTGGATCGAGTTGGGTGGCATCGACAGTTTGTGATGCTGACTCTGCAGTTGTTTTACTCCCAGGCCTGGACCAATACCGGATGTATGCAACGGAGTTACGTAGAGCACCATCGCCTAATGGGCCTTTTACTGCAAACTCAATGCTATCAAGAGCCGAGGCGACATCGAGATTACCCCCGAGAAGACTACGATGGGAGGAGTAGGTTGGCTTTTCCCCAGCAGTTTTTCCCTGCTCCCCCGCATTTTCTACATTCGCGCGGACACTTGCCTTAGCAATATTTTGTTTTATTAAATCCTCGCGGCCAGGCATGGGGGAGTTATTGCTATATCTATATTTTCTTTAAACCTTCAGGTTACTATTGATATTTCCAGATGTAAGGGCGGGTGGAAGGTGGAGTTGGTGGGGATGAGACAGTTGTATTAGGTGAGGATCCTTGGCCGGTTGACAGTGCTGAAGTTCCTTGAAGTCCAGATCCGTCAATATTTGAGTCTACTCCAAACTCACTCTGCGGGACGTCATTAAACTCTGATCCCCAACTATCTAGTTTATCTCCAGTACCGCTACTTGTCATATCATTAACTGGTCTCCAAGCGCTTCCTCCAGAATCCCATAGTGGTTCATCACGTAATGGAGCGTCCGCGTCTGTCTCATCTGATTCCCAAAGAGCTTCGGTTCTTAGCGGTGCGTTTCCTTCTCCAGAATCCCACAGTGGTTCTGGTCTCAATGGTGCATTATAATCACTCTCATCTGAGTCCCATAGTGGTTCATAACCTCCAACTGCCTGAGTGGGAACCGGATCGATCCCCCAAAGTTGACCATTTGTTAAATTTGTCCTGACTGGTTCTATACTTCTTTTGGGTTTAGAGCCAAAAGAAATAGTTTGCACAGTTGTTTCTGGGCCCCAGGCATCTAATTTAGGATCATTATACGCCATATTACTACTCTATATAGATAACTTTAATCTATACAGGCTCATCGGCATGATCCGAACTCCATTGAATGGCGCTGAGAACAACATTACTAGCATCCCAATCCCAATCGGCAAAATGAGGATTCTTCTCAATGCTCTCAAGCATCCATTGATATGCTGCGCTTCCTACTACCTCCGGCATCCTTGCCAACCTCGAGGCATTCCTCCATACACATTCATATCGAGACCCTTTCTTCCCATTAAATGTCTCTACGTCTTTGAGGATTCCGAGGACTTTCTTCTTGACATAAGACCTCTTGGCGGCAGTCAATCCACCAAGAATCTTACGCTGGAGTTTGGAATCTCCCCACTCCGATCCTTCGGGTTTGGCGACATTTCTCTCAGACTTGGTTAGGTATTGGTCTGCATTAACTTCTTGAGCGATCTTCTCCAGATCTCCAATCGATGCAACATATTCAGCCTCAACAGAAATAATACTATTTGGAGTTGAGCCAAAATATAACCGAGCAACATCAATACATTGTTTATCGCCATCGAAGGCGTAGGCCAACCCTGTAGAGATTTTTTTGGCTGTTTCAAAATCACTTACCTCCCTATCCGTGAAGATAATCCCTCTGTGTTTTGGATGCTCGGGAGTGGAGCTGAAGCTATGATGGATTATAGAAAACTTTAGACCAAGTTCGGCAGCTCGGAGTTGGATCTCCTCGGTGGATTCACCATTGTCGAAGTCGATAGCAAACACTTGGCACGACTTGAAGAGACCCTCAACCCTTCTCGGCCGTTTCCAATTAGGACAGATGTTAAACACAAAGGGACTCCAGGTTTGCCCACGGGAGATGAATCGAGCCAGAGACTTCGGAGTCACATCTTCAATGTTAGAACCGAGGCGGGCTCCAATGACTCTTACTTCGGTCTTAGGATTACCGAATTTATCTACCTCGGAGCCATACTGGAGTTTCGGAGATGGTTTGTGGTCCCACTGCTCATCGTCAAGGGACACGGAAGCGGAGATTTTAGTCATGGAAGAATTCTATCAAAGAACAGAGAAAAATTTAGCCCCTCTTAACATATTGTCACAAATAGCCCCCTCACACTTTCTGAGGGTCGTAATCGGGACTGTAGATCCACTCCACGTTTGCTTTGTTCCGGTCATTGTAGATAGGTTCTAGTTCTTCTTCGTTCATTTGCTCTACGATCTTCTTACCCAGTTCATAGATCTTATTCTTCTCGCCCTTGACCATTTCCCAAGTACGGACAATATGCGTCATCTTCTTACCCATAGAGAAACCATCACGGAGGCGGAGAACATCAAATACATTCTCGGTGGTCAGAGCAACATCCTTATCATTACGGTAGTTATTGAAAATCTCGTAGGCTTTGTCAATAGACGTAATGAGGAGCTTCCGTTGTGCCCAGTAGGGGTGCCATTGACTCCGATGGCGATCATTCCAGTCATCCTTGAGTAGATTGCGGAACTTATCGGCTCTCTTATCAATCATCAAGAAGCGGGTAGCTTCAAGGATCTCTGCCAAGGACCCAAGAGTCAACTCAGGGAGCCAATTGCCCTCGGCTTTACGTTGACGGATGGCATAGGCCAAGAATCCGAAACGGATGAAACATTCAAGGGAGTTTTTGTGGATTTGAATCCGCATATAGGGAAGCAGAGATTCAGAGTAGAAATGGACATCCTCTGCATCTTGGCACTTACCCAAGAAAAAGTCGGTACAGTCACGAAGAACTCGGAGGTAGAGTGACATCGGATCAGTATCGTACTTCTCGCACAACCACTTAATATGAGAGCCGGGGTGGATGTCATGGCCTTCCTCTTGACTCATCTCCTCAAGCTCGAAGAGGCGATAGGTGGAGATAGGAGCAAGGCGGCTAATCGCTCCAGAGTCAAGAGAATAAGTGATCTCTGGCTTCCATTCATTACAGTTTGCCAAGATGACAGTATTGGCAACTACCTCAACAGCATCGACACCCTTATTCTCGATCTTTTCCGTCCCTCCAGTCACAACAGACTTAAAGCTATGGGCCTTGAGCATCTTCTCCAAGGACTCCAAAGTAAGGTCGTCGTTATAGGCAAGGTGGGAAGTAATTACGGAGCCTTGGTTGAAACGGGAACCAAAGTCTCCCATGGCAGAGACGTCATACCCGACATACTTCATGGCGTTGAGGATACCATTGAGGGTGATGGTCTTGCCAACTCCAGGTTCACCAATCACAACTCCTGCCTTCCTGAACCCATGCTCGATGATATCTCCAGTACCAGGATGGACAGATCCGCTCCGGCCTACACATGCCCTGCCAATGATCAACTTGATCATTTGAGCCTCGTGATAGGGAAAGATCTTTACGATATCTTCAAAGGTCAGTTCTTGAAGTTCTTCGGTAAACCAATCTTTCTCAGGGATATAGGCATAGGTCTCTTCAATAGCTTTTTTATTACCTTTGTTCTTGTTGGGAGAGTGAGAAATACCCAGTTTATACTGTCCACCTCCCATCTTTTTGTGACGGAGAGCCTTGAGGTTTTCTAGACCAAGGACATGGTCAGTAATCTCACTACTCCGTCCACTGCGATAGACAAAGAGAGGCACAGCAAACTCCTGCTCTTCTGCGCCGATCTCTTCGATACATGTCTCATCAAGAATCAAGTCTTGGGCGGCTTCAAGGCGGTATTCAGAAGCTGGTACCAGAAACTGGAACCACTTGGGATACCGGATACTTTTCGGCGCCATAGGATCCATAGAAGGATCATGTTCTTCGTAGAGAGAGTGGAAGCTTTGAAGTTTAGCATTGTAATCAAAACGAAGATGATAGCCTTTGTTCTCCAACCAAGCGAGAATCGATTTGTACATCTTCGAGGGGCCTTTCACCCCAAGAGTCTCCTTTGCCGAAGAATGTCCTTGTTTTTTAGATTCTGCTGCCATAAAGAAAAAAGTCCCAGGTCTCTGGGACTATTATAGGATAGTTTGGGTCAGTCGTCTAGGACTCCAACAAGTTGTTTAAAATCGTTCACAACTGAATCTCGGAGGTCCTTAAGGGATTTAATTGTGAGTCGGAGGTCTTTGATACACTTCTTATCCTCCTCTTCTTTACATTTAGCAACCTGCTCGGTATGCTCTTTGATCTGTTGCTTCAGTTCTTCTTGATGAAGAGCTAGTTGCTTACATTTTTTAAAAACTTCCTCTTGATCCGCGACACTAAGGCATAGAGTTTTGTTTTTCCCACGGAGCTCTGGATGAGAGTTTTCAATGCGGATCTTTTTGGCTTTAGTAATGAAAAATTGTTTTTCATCGTACTGAGTTTCTCCAATCTCTGGCATAAAAAGACCCCTAGAGGAGAGGAACTTCTTCGCGGAAAGTAAATGATCTTCCCTGTTCGAAGCAGTATTGGAGTTAAGTGTTTTTGATATTGCTTCGGTGTCTTCCTTTGTAAAACGCCATTCAGAATCTTCATTGTATAAGTCAAAAAATCGTAGGGGGGTTCCAGGGAGAAGGTTATCTCCAGCATCACCGACTTTTTCCTTTACGGTATAGCACCCATATGCGGAGTCGATGATAAGTTTGTCTTTTCGGAGGTAGTAGTCGCATACCTCGCGTTCAGAGCGGAGGCGGGGAAGCCATGGGCCGGTATTGGCCCAGACAATATCATGAGGGTCGGAGACTAGTCCTTGCCAGTCCCCATCCACAGTGGAGAGGATGATTTGTCTTTGGGCTAAGGCAGTATTCTTTTTTGCCTTTCGCTTTAGTCTGCAAATATGTCCTGCAATGTCATCCGCCTCAAAGAACTCTTTTGCAAAGTAAGGGAACGTGGATCCTTGGGAGAGTATGTACTCGTACCCCGCAGCCTCCGTAATGTAGAAGAAGGGAGTTTTTTCGCCCCTTCCCCCTTTATACTCAGCGAGGTTAAGTTTATGTGCCTCAATATGTCTCCAATATCCCACGCCTGTAGTCGATGCCTCAGAAAACCCGGGTTCAAACTGACCCTTGAGATCATCAACCACTACCCCAACAAAAGGGAAAGATTTGAGCATATCAGGCCCGCGATTGAGTTTATAAGCCCACATCGCTTTCATGATCGTTTTTAACTCTTCCTCATCTTTAGCGACTTCTGAAGCCAACTCAGCATATTTATTAATGGCATGAGCATATACCTTGAAATCAATAACGACAATCGGATAATAAGGATTGAGGATGGGCTCAAATACATCTTCAAGGAGAGTCGTGGTGTAATCGTAGGAGGGCAAAGACATCAGTTTGCAACCTCCATACGAACTGACGGATAAGACTCGTAGTCAATCAGTTCGAAGTCGGTCTCTGGATCGAGTTCAAATAGAGTTTTTTCGTTATTGATCCATACGTCACAGGGTGTCATAGGAACGTTCTTGATAATAGACTCAATGGCCATCTCATTTTGGGAGTAGATGTGGTTGTTTGCAGAAGCGAACATCACAAATCGGGGAGTGAGGCCGGCATCTTGAGCCATCTTGATGGTAAGAAGACTATAACGGAACATGTCTAGTGGCACTCCAGTGGCCATGTCATTACTCCGAGCAGTTACCAGAACATCGAGATAAGTCCCATCGCTAGAAAAAGTGACGTTAGGATGACAAGGAGGGCAGTGAAGAGAGTCGTAAGCAGGATTGAAAGTTTGAAGAACAAGTTGGCGATTAGTTGGGTTAGTGCGGAGTTGTTCCCAAATCCACTTAAGTTGATCAAAGGGTCCACTACGGAAGTTTTCCCATTGCATATTCTGCTCAGGGCAGACCTGGGGCCAAGATCGCCATGAGCGTCCATAAGATCCTGCGAGACGGCCTTCGGTGTCCGCAAGGAAGTCCCAGAAGTGCTTGGCTGGACCCAGGTTGGTGACTTGGTAGTCTCCATTGACATCCCACATAAATTCTCGGAAGAGATTACGGATGGGCATCTTGCGAATAGTCAATGCAGGAAATCCCTCCCGAAGATCGACTTTGATTGTCTGGCCGAACATCTGCTTATAGCGGAGATCATTTCGGCCGACAACTTCGGTCCCTTCGGAAAGGATTTCTTTTGCAATCTTGATGTACTGATAGTCAAATGACAGAGTCATGGTCTCCCGTGATGAATGATTTGATCATCATTCTATCATGAGAAACCCCCTGCTCATTGGATATCGAAATATTTCTTGACTAATATTTTTTGGAGTTTTACAAATTTACGGAGTGGGTAGTCATACTCCATTGCCCACTGGAGAAGGGAACGACTTCCCATCTCAATGAGTTCCATACTTGGGTCCTCGGCAATTACATCTTCTTTAGCGACAAAGAATTTTTCTCCGTCACGGGCTACTACGAGCCAAGGGATTTGCTTATCAAAGCGAATCGGTTTTGAGATTCTTTCAATCATTGTAGTTTGTTTTGTTTTTGATTACTGGTTTTTAATTTTTGTTCTGCCCTAATTTCCTTGATCTTTTTATCATAATCATTATCCTTTGAGGTATCTGGAAATTCAAAAGCAGATGAAATAGATATGTCTATATTCTTATTATTTTCTTTAATATTTTTAATTCTATCTAAAAGCAGATTAGCCATTTTTTGCTTAGATAGTACTAAACCTCTACTTCTAATCCCATCATTAGATGGCGTATAGTAAGAAATTTCAAATTTATTTAGCAAAGCTTTCAATACTTCTGTACCTTTAGTACCCTTTATTAAACTCTTTACCTGTTCAGGCTGTAAAGATACTGCTATAGTATCCGCGTCTGATGCTCTTAGGAAGTTACCCCAGGTACTTCTAACGTTATTTAGTGATTCATTTTTTAATTGTCTTATCTTTCTTAAATGCTCTGGAAGATTTATTTCTTTATTTAATTTATTAAATAACTTATCTCCCAGTAAGTTTCTCTTAAATTGATTGAATTTTGGTTTCATCATTGCCCAGTTATCCTCTGTATCTGAGCCTTTTAGTGATAAAGGAATCTTATGATCTAATTGAAGATTACTAAAACTCATTTTTTCGCCTGTAACAGCGCACCTACCGCCAGTAGATAGGTAAAACCTTATTACTTTACGAGCCCTATCTTCAAGGTTAACTCCTCTAGTGGATATGCTTCCTTTAGAGGCTATCCTTTTAAGGTTATTTGTAAAATTAGGAGACTGTTTTAACTTATCTATTACATTATCTACACTGTCAGCACTAACGTAATATTTCTCCTGTGACTTTGGATTTTTTAGGTATTCATGAAAAGACTTAGCTTCATCTAAGCTTAATGTATACTTCCCATGGCTTTTTTCTGATTTAATCTCCCCAGAGATATCTGGTCTATTGATAGTGCTTTCTGTTGTTAATTCCTTAATCAATTCTTCTACAGAGTTAGAAAGAAAGTCATTAATCTCTTTCTCAATAGCTTCATGATCATCGGAATCATTCTTTACTGATTTAGGAAGATCAACGTAAGACCATCTATTAGTGACTGGATTTCTTTTTACTGTTCTACCACTTTGTGTTTTCCAAACAGTGGCACCATCGGGCACTCCAGGTTCTAATTTTTCTATTCCAGAAAAATCTGTGTTTTGAATTTGTTTTTTAGAGATACCTATAGACACCGAGAATCGCCCATTAGTAACGATGATTGGCTCATCCATTCTTTTCCCTAGCTTTTTTTACATCCTTAGACGTTTTTGCAACGCCTAATTGCTGAACTTGTTGAGGGTTAATGCCTCCGAGATCTTTTTGCCAGTTCTTACCTGGTCCAGCGGCAGCTGCAGTGGCAGCAGATGGGACGCATGTGTTCCCCATCTTAGTAGCTCCTGGGGGGCATTTAAGCATTACTTTGCCTTTATAAAAGACACGATCGGCATAGTCATACGAGCCATCTTGACGTTTCTTTTTCAAGATTTCCATATAGTCTTGAGCCGAGAGTTTTTTATCCATTGCTAAATTTATCCTCCATAATCTTTAAACCGAGGATTTTTAGTCTAAGGAACTCTAGACTTAATTATTATATCACATGACGTATACTCATGGTCATATCATCCCTCTCGTAGGGGGAAGTGTTGTAGGAACTTCGATTGCCCTTCAGTCAGATCCGAAGTGGATTGCATCTTGGGGGAGTGTATTTGGTGCGAATGATCAGTACTGTCTCAAGTACATGGATAAGGTGCCATTTTACGATTTCGATGAGAAGAACTATCCTACTGACTATGTAGATATTGTAACGTCACTTCCTCCATGCGCTGGGCTCTCAATGGCCAACACCACCTCTGGGGATAAAGCAAACAACCCACGTGGATGTTCTGCTCCTAGTAACATGCATATGTACAATGCTGCTGAGTTTGCTATGCAGAAAATTGCTCCTAAGGCAATTATGGTCGAGAACGCCCCAACTCTCTACTCCAAGATGGGAGAGGAGTTTGCAGAAAGAATTAACTCCCTCGCCCAGGCAAATGGCTATACAATGAGTTTGGTAAAGACCACCTCGATTAATCATGGCGTGCCACAAGAACGGACAAGAAGTTTCTTTTTCTTGTGGAAGGGTAACAAGGTCCCGGTCCTTGCGCCAGTTAAAAAAGACTTCCTGCCTTTCCATAAATTCCTAGGAGAGGGACATTTCGCTCCTACGGAGTCGGTGTCAAATAATAAAAATCTTCCTAGTGCAGACCCCCTCTGGCAGTTTATTGAGTCTAAGTTTACCGGGTCTACAAAGCAGGACATTCTAGCTCATGTTGCCTCTAAGAGAATGACGTCCGTATGGAACGTAATCTATGACTCAGGGTGGTTAGAAGAAGCCGCTAGAGTAGTCAAGGATGAGAGAGCAAGTCGCTGGCTCAACTACACCTTGGAGAAAAAAAGAGCCGGAAAGAATATCATGGACGGAAGTATGAAACTTGCATGGTATAGAACACAATCGCTTATGTGGAAAACTCTTCCTCATCTGATGCATCCCCATGAGGACAGATGGTTAACCGTTTCTGAGGGTCTAGCCCTCATGGGTTTCCCTGATGATTATGCCAAAAAGGTACAAATTCCAACTAAGCATAGTAATGTGATTTGCCAGAATGTTCCGGCATGTACTGCTGCAGACTGGATTAGAGAGATTGCTGAAGCTCTAGATGGTAACAGAGAATGGATCGATCCTGAGACCCAAGGAGATGGCACATACAAAATCTTAAGGCAGAATAATACTGCCTCTAAAGATCCGATGAAGTCCCTCTGGGTTATTTAGTAAATAATTCTACTCTTAATTTCTATCATCCCACCGAGTAACTCTTGAGCCGTGCTACCATCTGGCTCATGAAAGATAATCTCGGCAGTACTGACCACAAATTCCTCTGGGGTTTGTGGCTTTTCCATATATTTCTTTTCATAGAGTTCTATGGCTTGGTCTACAGTTGCTTCTACTCTAGCTTCTATAACTTCATCGACCTGGGTAAATGTTTTTTGTAATGCCTCAGAGGACGACCACTTTCTCTGAACAAAGTCAACAAGAGTTAAGAGTTCCTTACGGGACAGATGGTCGTCTTTTATAGCTCTTAAAAACATAGAGATGATTAGTCTTACTTCAGACTCAGAGTAGTCTTTATTCAAACCATTTCTAAGCCAGAAAATATCCAACTCGTCAAATACCCGTTTTAATTCCTCTCCTTTTATTTTATTCAATACTCTACGATTAATAAAATCAAGTAGAGGGTCAATAATTACTTCTAAAATACCCCAGATAAATGCAGCGGAGATAACCGTCGATTTTTCCGAAGGTCTCTTTTTGCCAAACGAGAAGTAAAAGTCCATTACTACAATAAAAAAAAGAGGGAAGATTCCTCCTCCCTCCGAACTTTAATCTATTAAGCCATAAAGCAAAACTCTTTCCACTCTGCCATATTTGTCTGAGTTATGGCAATATCTAGGTGAGTACGTGGTTGAACAGGCCTACGAATAAGTTTCATTCCGGTATGCTCTAGATACTTATCACTTTTCCTAATATTACAAGAAGAGCAAGCAACAACTAAATTATCCCATGAGTCTGTACCACCTTTAGACTTAGGAATGATGTGATCGATGGTCAGTTTACGAGTGGATCCACAGTATTGGCATTTGTGTCCGTCTCGTTGATAAATAGCACTTCTAGTTGGTTTGTTGTTTTTTAATTTTGTAAAAGGAATCTTGATATATTCAAGAAGTCTGATTACTCTGTGATTAACAAGTTGTGCTTTTTCCTTTAAAAGGAGAACAAATGCCCTCTTCCATGAGGTTATGTTTATTGGTTCGTAAGTTGCGTTAAGGACAAGGATCTGTCCTTTAGCTATCTTGCTTAAAAAATCCTTGTCCATTGCATCGCTCACATTCTTCTACGTGGTTAGGGAGGATTTTACCCTCCAGAGTTGATTGTTGGAGGATTATAAATCCTCTCCCGTCACAGAAATGGCACTTGGTTTCGCCAAATGCCCTGTAATCTTTAGCCATTGAAATCAGCGGATTTGCAATTACCCTGCAGTTCTTCGGTGGGATTCTGCGAAGCCTCCTCAGTACCATTAACGTTGTGGTCTTTTCGCTTGGAGTTGTAATTCATTTTCTTAGCGGCAATTTCTGCAAATTCTTCGCCACTTACGCCAGCATATGCAAGTGCTGCTCGGTGGAAGAGAAGGATATCAAACATCTCAGCGATAAACTCCTCACGGTTCTTGTCGGAGTCGAGGAAAGAAGGCTCGTTATTCTTCCAGCTTCGGCGAGGGACATATACCCGAGCCTCGATTGTTTCTTCGATAAGATGTCCCATGTACTCGATTACTTTCGCGTGGCGATCTTCCCGAGAGAGATTTTCATCAAGTGGGCCGGGTTGACCAGCAGCTTTTGCGTATTTTTGCTGAGAAGCATAGCCTTCATTGATGAACTGAGAATAGTCGAAATTCATGGAACTGATTAGGAACAATGTTTACTTGTAGATTCTATCACGGATTGGGCGTGAGATCAACCCTCGCAGGCAGCACATTCACCATATTGTTTTTCGGGAGTACCGATCTTTTCTGCCAGTTCATTATATCCTCCGATGTGGTGTCCATTAATCCAGATCTGAGGAACAGTGCGGTAAGGAAACTCTGAGTCTGGAACTTCAGATCGGTCAATCTCTTCAATCTTGTAATCTTTCGACCTGAGAAGGGATTTTGCCATGACGCAGTATGGACAGGTTTCCTTGGTGATGATCTTCGCGGTTTTAGATGAAGTCTCAAGCTTTTTACGCTTTACAAGAAGAGAACTACTCTTGAGATAGTAAAGGGACTTGAGTCCTCCTTTCCATGCACTGAGGTGGAGTCTGAAAAGATAATCAGGAGAGGCTTCGGGATCAACAAAGAGATTAATTGATTGCCCTTGGCAGACAAATTTTTGGCGATCGGATGCTTGTTTAATCAATTCAAACTGGTCAATCTCCCGTGCAGTCTTAAATACATCCTTGTGATAATCATCAAGGAAGTCTAGATGTTGCACCGATCCACGGAATTCTAGAATTGACTCCCAGGTCTCCTCGGTATTACGGCCAATCGATTCAAGATACTCAACGAGGTACTTGTTTTTACGAACAAAAGTGCCCTTAGCTTGCTTAGCAACATAATAGTTGGCATCGATGGGTTCGATACCTTCACTTCCAGCCCCACAGATCACAGAGTTAGATTTGGTTGGAGCAATAGCCATGAGGTGGGTATGACGGAGGCCAGTACCTTGGCACCATTCAGGCTCGCCATAAGTGGCAGCCATATCTTTAGAGGCTTTAGTTGCTTTTTCTTTGATGAACTCGTGGACTTCGATGTTCAAAGAACGAGCGGTTTCAGATGCAAAGGGTAGATCTTTAGACTGATAAAGAGCATGAAGACCCATGGTCCCAAGGCCCAGAGCACGGGATTTACGGGCGAAGCGTACGGCTCTTCCAAGAGACGTGAGACGTTCGGCCTTGTGGCAGAATTCTTCAACGACAGCATCGAGGAGGTATACAGCCAGTTCAGGGGCAGTTTTGCCAGTTGCTGGACCTGTCCAATCTTTCCACTCCTCCCAACGCGAGAGATTCAGTGAGGAAAGTACACAGACGAAGGTATGGTTCTCATCGGTATGAAGGAAGATCTCAGAGCAGAGATTGCTAAGTTTTACACTAAGTCCACGTTGCGTATAGCACTCTGGATTGGCACGATTGGCATTATCAATAAAGATCATGTAAGGGGACCCGCTAATCATTCTAGCTTTAAGTACCTCGCCAAAAATCTTTTGCTTATCCCTATCCCCACGGATCATACTCTCCACCCACTCATCAGAGATGGTTACAGCGATGTTACTATCAATAAAATCGCGTGGGTCACCTTGCGAGTGGTCTTTAGAACGCAGTACTTCAGGCAGGTCGGGGTGGTCAATGGGGAGGTAGAGTGCAAAACTGCCACGTCTCACACCGCCTTGAGAGACAACAGAGGCACATTGGTCATACTGTCTCATCCAAGGCACAATGCCAGTACTCTTACCTCCAGAGGAAATAGGCGCTCCAGCGGGACGAATGTCCCCAAAGTAAGTTCCTACTCCACCTCCATGTTGAGAGAGTGCTGCGGATTCTTTGAGATGGGAGTAAATGGATGGGACAGAATCAGAGAGGTGGTTTGAGTAGCAACTGATGGGCAGCCCTCGTGAAGTACCGAAATTGCTTGCTACTGGGGTGGCTAGACCCAAGAATCCCTTCCAAAGCATCTCAAAAATATCTTGGGAGATCTCAGGATAGTTGAGAAGTTTGGCAGCTTGATGGGAGACCCTCTCATACATCCCACGAGGAGTCTCACCTTGATAGAGATATCCACGTGAAAGGGTATCCACGGCTTCCTTGCTCATCCATTCCGGTACTTGAAGTTCAGGCATTTTATCAGAGTTGGTAGTTTATTTTATCATGGAGCATAGCAAACTAACCCAACAGTAACGGTAATGTTACTAGGTTGTTAGGTTAGGTTGTTATTGAGTTTTTATTTTGACTTTTTAATCAGTCCATCATCGTGGGCTTGTTGGACGTTCTCCGACCTAGTTCCCCATTTGAGATTTGAGATGGCATTATTAGTCCCATCATTATCTTTATGTAAGATGACTATATGTTCACCCTTGGGCTTAGGAGGACCAAAAAGTTCCATAACCATCTGGTGTAAAGGTGGTTCTTCTCTATTTCCATCCCAGGTGAGATTCACTCTCTGGTGTTTGCGGTCATCGTCTCTTGGTTTACGGACCTCGTTACTTCCCTTTCTTCTTACCTTTCCAGTATTACTTACCTCGTAAGGGGAACTACGCCATTGCTTCCAGACTTCTTTTGAGTCAGAAAAATCTCTTCCTCCTTGTTCCCTTCCTCTAACCCTCCACCCATCAGGGGTACGAAAATTATTCATGCCATCTCTCATTTTTTAGACCTCCCTCTCTTATATCCTTCAGGTACCTCATTTGGAAAAACCATTAAAGAATTGCATCCGTCATTTACCCATATCTTTCCCTTTTGAGGATTTTTTCTACTTCTTAGTTTATCTTTTACTTGCTCACTTTGCATTGCCTCTTTTATTCTTCTAGATTTTAATTCTTTTGTAACAGGATCATTTTGACTTTTCACCTGAGAAATACTTTGTCTTACTTTCCATTCATTACGTGAATGGACTGCACCATTCAATTTCTTTAAAGAGATAGACTTTTTAAGTTGAGACTCCTTTTGTTTTCCTATTCTCTTCATCTGAGATGAGTGATTTAATTTTATCTCTTCATTCTTTAACGCTTTTCTTATATTTTCACTTTTTTTAATTTTAACATCATGCCTATTTTGGCATTCTCTTTGAGAGATAGACATTTTTAATTTAGTTTTTTCGCTATGTTTTCTGCCAGTACAATCAAATTTTACATCGGTCTGATATACCTGATTAGCAAAATTTGAATCATCTTTTACTCTAAAAACTCTTTGCCATTGAATCTCTCCTTTTATTGCTTCTTCAGCGGTCTTATAATAGGATAGGATAATTTTATTTGTTGGATTAAAAGACGTGTCTGAAAAAGACCCTAAATAATTGTCATAGGGGTTTAAGCAACTTCTTTTACCTATATAATTTCTTCCACCTTTTGAATCTTCAAAAGAAAGATACACAAAATGGTACATTATTCCGCCATCCTTTCGCAATAATCATCAAAACCGCCCTTACCACCACATGGGCGGGAGTATCTGTCTTCTGGTGGAGTGGTTACTTTGGACGTTCTGGTTCTGCGAAGATACTTGTCGGCTTTAGGGTCAGTGATAAGGCACATTGTGCCATGATCCCTCGCCATCAAGACGTCACTTCTATCAGGATTCGGATGTATTGCCATGAGTTTGTTCTTCTCTAGCTTTGTTTAGTAGATAAAAATCTTGGGCAGTTTCACCATCATTGAATTTGATCTGATAACCGTCAGATAGCTCAACTACCCAGTGGCCTTTAATGCAGATTGGTTCTTTGATCATCTGTTAGGCAAGAACGAGGTCCAAGGCGGAAAGATCTACAGCCATAAAATCTTGAGAGACTTTGGCAACGTAGTTAGCACCATCTTTAGAAGCAGCAAAGAAGTCCGTACTACTTGCCCCTTTGACCATCGGATCAAACCAAGAGGAAATTGATTTTGCCTTTGTAAGTTCTTCGGTGGTTAGTTTGAACATCTGGTCAAGGCCGAGGAGAAGTAGGCGTTCGTTTGCTCTGTTCTTAATATAAGCTTTCAACTCCTCAGCATCGATTGAGGAGATATTTGCTGAATTAAAAATATGGTCAATAAAGGACGATTCTTTGTCAACTACGAGTTGGAAACCTTCATAGATCGCCTGACGGTCAGCGTCGGAAAGTCCGGTTTCCTCCACGAGTCTCTTGAAGAGTTGGCAACCTGCCTCAGAGTGAGTCTGCTCATCGATAGCGCTCCATGAGATGATCTGGGCAAGACCTTTGTACCGGCCATCTTTATTGAAGCTGAGGAGCACAGCAAATGAACTAAATAGACTTACGCCTTCTCCTGCTCCAGAGAAAACAGCAAGGGACACCTTGTCTGGATACTTGGAAAAAAATGTATCGATCTTTGAGCAGGCGACAGGATCGTTGATGAACTCCTCATACTCCTTGAGGCCGAGGACATCATTGAGGTAGGAGTAGGCGGCAGCATGGATTGTCTCAAAGAAAGAGAATGCTTTAGCCATTGCCTGGATCTCAGGTTTAGGGAAGATGCGGCATACCTCATCAGCCCAATAACACCCAATACCTAGCTCAGCACTAACGAACCCTTTAAGAATCCCAGCGATCACAGCCCGCTCATCAGGCGTGGAGTTAAATTGCCAGTCACGAAGGTCTGATTCCATGGCAACTTCTTGATGCCTCCAGACACTAGCCACGGTCCGCTCATAGTAGTCATAGAATTCTGGGAAATCAAACCCAGAGTCCTTCTTGAAGATCATTTTATTGTGCTCTAGGATACTGGACATGATTGGCGGTTTGAGTGAGATTGAAAAAGAATTTTATTATATCAGATTTCTGACTCGGGATACACGTAATGCATCTGATCTGAAATAGAAGCGGGAAGAGTTACATTAAGAACCTTATAGGCAGCTTCTAGGGCCTCTTTACGGGTTGATTTACGAGGACTCTTATAGGTCTCCTTGTTGCCACGGAGTTTGGGAATCACGGAATAGAAGTACTCCTCGTCGGGATGGGTCACGAGGTAGTAGTGGTAACCTCTCTGTCTACCATCCTCAACAACTACCTCTTTATCTTCTAGATGGAGTTGACCTACGTCATAAGGTTGGGAACCTTCAGGTTCTTGTTGATTAGCCTCTTCTCCGCCATAGGAGCAATGGTCAGAAGATCCTCTTTCTGTTTTAGCAGCACCGAATTTCCCTTCTGGATCGACATATTGGGAATGGTAATCATCTTCGCCAGACTGTGGACCAGGCGAGACTAACTCAACATTTTTATTTGTTTTACCGGTGTCTTTACCAGGCTCGGCATATTCTGCCACTCCCCAGCCATCTGGTACTCTTAACTCATTATCCATAATAAACCTAGTGGTAATATGTCTTTAAACTATAAAGCCCCAGAGGGAGGTTAATCCTCTAGGGCAGTATTTCAATCTCTTAATAGATCAGAAATTAAGGTTAAGTGCAGACTCATCAGCCTCTTGTTGAGCCAACAGAAGGGTGGAGCGGATACGAATCTTACCCGAATCGAGTTCTTCTTTACTACGCAGAGTGAGGGTAGCGGGCTTTTCGCGATTGATCTCGGGCTTGGTAGCCAAGAGAGGACGGATGGAGCTATGTGCCCATGCGCCAGAAACCTTACCCTCTTCAGGGAGGTTATCAATCAGAATACGATAGGTCAGACCATAAGAAGTCTTACAGGGGTAGTAGCCGACAACCGAGTAGGGAGTATTTACATCCAGCTCACGGAAATCGACTTCTTCATCGGCTTCAATGCGAGGACCGGAAGCAGCACCTTTTGCAGTTACGGGTTGGAGTAGAGCCACAACATCCTCGGGCTTTTTCTTAAGAAGAGCGTTGAGGGCTTTGGGTTCAGTGGGATTTTCCCAGTCACTGAAACGTACTGCTACAGGGAGGACAGTTTGGCCATCTTCGGTATCAACAGAGATGAAGAGGCAGGGGTCTTCGCCTCGGCCAGAGAAGTTAAAGGAGCCAAACTCGGCTTCCATCTCACGACCATCGGCAGTCATGAAACCGCCCTTTGCGATCTCAACGGGGATGAAGCGGGGACCCCATTGAACGTAAAGTTTACCAGTCTCAGTACCCTCGACGCCGTCAGCACCAACCTTAAGGACGGGGCCGAAGAGACGGAAGTACACGCCATCGCGGGCTTTGATGAGGAAGGTGTTCTCATCAAGAGGGAGTTCTTGACCGGTCAGAAACTGGAAGACAGTATCGAGTTCCTTACGCATAGCCTTAGGGAGGTTTGCGTTAGGAAGCTGAGTATAGTCAGCATTATACTCACGGCCAGAGAGCGGAGCAAGTTGAGGAGCATTGGTGCTCAGGTCAATGGTCGTAATGTTGAAAGTTGCCATGTTAATTAATTCTCTTAGTGTAATGGTCTCTTGGAGGAAAGATCTCTCTTTGCTCACTTGGATATTCTATCACAGACACTCGCCAGAGGGAGCGCCTGTTACATTTCTTTAAACTGATTTTTTATCCGACTCACAGTGAACTAGATAGGTCTGAGCCTCAAGGCGGAGGGAGTAGAGTTGAGTAGAGAAGGGATTGAGGGAACAGAGAGCTGGGATGAAAAGTACCAGTCTGTCCCCCACCCACCATTGTCTTTCAAATGGGCACTTAGATGGGATAGTATTGACCCATTTATTGGCTAGTTCTGGTGTCCAGACTTTTGGTCTGAGCCAAGGCAAATAAATCTGAGGGATTTTTTCAACTAACCCTCCCCACCATTTAGGTGGTCGGGCTTTACGCCCAGAGGAGGAGATCGATGTAATCATTATATTGTGGATAAATACCAGCTTCTAGTAAACGCGTTACCGGAGAAGTTAATTTTTTTAGTTCTAGCTACAGAGAAGTCTCTAACAAATGTGTTATCAATTTCCAAACCGGCCGGCTTAGAACTATTATATGATGTAAACCATACTCTCATGTTTTTATCATCAATTCTTTCTCTTTTAACTAAAGAGATTTTATAGGTATCCCCAGAAGCTGTTAGATTCTGATTTATTTCAAACGAAATATTCGAAGCATCCGCATTGACAATGGTTGAGTCACTAAACGTTACTAAATAATGTTTTTTATTAGTTGCGCTTAATGTACTATATCCTTCAACTTCATTACCTGGATCATTTACAGCCTGTGGGACAATCGTAACTCCTTCATCCGATAATATACTGGAACTGCTTGTGGTATTAGTTTCATCATCGAAGATGTGAACTAAATCATCTGTTTGTTGCGCATTTTGTTCGTAATTAATATAAAACCATACACGTAAACTATTAACTGTTCCAGCTACTTTTTCTTGTTTGAACACAACTGGAGGCGTATTTAATCCATCGGCTGTTACGCCTTGACCTACAGAAATAGTGATGTTATTCGCGTTATCGCCAATGATCTCTGTCCCATCATTAAAAGTAACTAAATAGTGCTTTCTATCTGTAGTCCCTAGATTTGTATTTGAACTTGGATTAGATTCGCCATAGGGACTGATATAAGTATCATCTTCTTTTAAAACCTCAACGGTGATATCAGAGTCAGTGACTAAAGATGTTGTTCTTCTAGAGTTTTCGTCCATTAAATGTAAAACTGAGTAGTCTGGGCTAACTACTCCTAAGTCATCCTCTGGTCTAAGTGCACCTGATATTCCTCTGAATGATGAGTAGCAAACAGGAGGAGTGATTGATAATTTAGATGCTTTGAGTGAAGGAATTCTAAACCTAACTTTTTCAGAATGGTCCTTATAATCACTAATACATTTCCCATCAGCTGAACTATCAGCTGTATCAGGTACCCATACATTACTTCTAATAACAGAAGAGCAAATTGGACCAGTACTTTCAACCGTATTTCTTACTTCAACTACTTCAACAGTAATATACTGGTCATTGTAATCGCCCCCGCCACCATCTTCATATTGCCATTGGACTTTATTACCGCCATTTTTAGAAATAGCCACCCCAACCGTACAATAAGGCCATGGTGAAAAAGTTTCTATGCCTGCTTCTACACAATAGCAATATGTCGAACAGTTTTCTCCATTTTCATCACATGAGGGATCGCATTTCTGAGTGTAGAGTTGGCGCCAAGGTGCTGGGCCGGGAACTGAACTGCAAGTAAACTTGTAATCGTAGTCTCCGCCATCTACATTATAGATATAAATAATATTTGTTCCAGAAATATTTGGATTTGAATATGGCTGCTTGGAGTAAGGGAGGCCTCCAGGATCAGGACTAATATCTGAGCAATTTGGGATATTAAAACTAAATCCTTGAGTCCATGCAGTCCCCTCGCCAACTTGGTGAGTTACTTTAAGAGTAACCAACTTATTGGCATAATTTTTAAGATTTAGAGTAATTTCACTCCCAGCTGCTGTAATTTGTAATCCGCCAGGAGTCGATACCCCTGGGGGCGGGCTACCACAGGTAGGTGGAACAGACTCAGACCAAGGACCAGGGCTACAATCTACTGTGACCGGCGGCGGCGGCGGTGGTGTTCCGCCATCCGTCGGGGGAGTGGTGGTAGAATCGAATTTTTTTGGTTCAGTAGTACTAAGTGTTACTGTAGCATTATTGTCAGTACCATCATCATCATAAAATGATAACTTGGAATCGCTCTCCTTATTAAGTCTAAGAGGACAATCCTTAGAGGTATAACTTACAGAATAGATGGTATTTGAGTTAGGATCTCCTAATAATTTAAAGCTTCTATCAGTAGAACCACTCTCAGAGCCTCCTCTTTGCCATGAAACGGTACCATTTGCATCGGAAAAAGACAGACTATTTAACGCAATACCCCAGTCATTTGCATTATCATTCCACCAAATGTCTAATTTGCCTTTTACATACTGATACCCAGCTTCTACTACAATTTCTCCATTCGATTTAAATCTTATTCCTTCTGCCATAGATCACTTACCTTCCAGTTTCTTGACTCTTTCAGAGAGTTCTTTAACAGCCTCAATGAGGACCGGGATGAGAGACTGATATGATACTTTGTACATATCAGAAGCCGAGTCATGTAGAACTACCTCAGGGACAACTTCTTTCACCTCTTGAGCAATCAGGCCGAGGTGAGGAACACCTGGGTCATTTTTAAGCTCATAAGATACGCCACGAAGACCTTCAATCTTTGCTAATGAACCATCAATCGAAATAACGTTTTGCTTTAACCTGATATCAGAGAAAGCGCAAATATCTTGAGCAGCTGTTACACTATTAAATACTACATCAGAATTCGTTTCTACAGGTTGGCCAATAGAAATAGTGTACTGATTGAAATCATCTTCTGGATCATCTGGGTCCCCAGCATTAGGCGTAATTCCTACAGTTACTCCAGTACCTCCTTGAACGAATCCTGAAAGTCTAGTATCAAGTTCTTGGGCAAGTTGTAGAGCAGATACAACTACTCTGTCAGAAATACCAGATAAGCCTCTAAGGCCTCTAGCGCCAGCAATCTCTTCACTCTTGGCTAATTGAACAAATCCGGCCTTAGTAGTAGATGCATATGCTTTGTGAGAAGAGTCTATAAATCCAGTAGTTGAGTTAATTTCAGTATCTTTAGAAATGAGAATTTCCCCAGATCCTTGGAAAAGGATTTTACTCTTATCGTTCATTAAGACGGTATTCTTAATGATTACATTATTAAGTACCTGGTTTGTGATATTTCCAGGCTCATTATCTGCCTTTAGAGGAATAGCATATTGCTCACCGGAGCGAAGATCGAAGACCGTAGTACCAATATAATAACTGCCTTCCTCATTCATACCTGTGGCATATACTCTACCACCATTATCCTCAACGATAATTTTACCAAGGGCGAAATCCTGCTCCAAGGGGTCACCTTGGAAGGTTGGGAAAGCAGTATCATAATTAAGATATCCTGTCCATTCCCACGTGTGGCCAGATGCTCTAATAACTGAAGGACGACGAAGTCCAATTAGAATTCCTTCTTCACTTGAGGAAAGTGAATCTCTTAACAGAATCCTTTCTGTGCTAGGAGCAATCGACCTATTACCGTCGAACTCAACTCCTGGCCTATCCTTTAACTTTTCTAAAGCAATTCTAGTAATTGAATTAGCGGGATCTTGAGTTAATTCTGGCTCATCGAGGTCAATATCTGGAAATACTCCCCCAGCGAATACGTCCCTAGCAGTAGATCCTGTTGTAATATAAGTGATATACTTATCAACATCAAGTACTAGTTTATCCTTAGGTACTCCAGGACGGAATACATCATTATATGAGATAACCTGGGTAATCGTTAAAGGATCATCAATTAAATCTCCACGGTTTAAAGGATAACCTTTTTCAGTTACTTGCTTTTCAAGAATGTAGTATGGTTGTGGTCTTCTGATACCAATTTTTTTATCAAATCCAGACAATACTGCTCTATATACCCTTTCATCATTAGTCCTAGAGTCAACACCTCTGATAATCTTAATAGATGTCCTATCAAAAATATATGGAATTTCAGCCACAGTTTGATTAGGAGCTGTGCCTGGAGCAATGACATATTTAAATGCAAAATCAAACTTCTTAAGTAGGAAGCCGTCTCCATCATCGTCATTGGTTTCCTCCACAATCTGTGAAGTATCCACTGCAAAATACCAAGACCCTTCCAGAGAATCCCAGAAAAATACTTTAGATCTAGAGTCTAATTGAGAATATCCAGGAGACTTAGCACTAGGTAGTTTTATCTCTCCAGCATATAAGATTGAGTTACCCGCTTCATCAAATCCAGAGACATAAATTCTACGTCTATTTACAAAAGAAGTTCCTCCAGCATGTACAAAAGTTCCGTCTGATTTTTCTTTAGTATAAGAAAACTGACCAAAGGCTGCATTATCAGCGCTTGGGGGATTAATCTCGTTGAATGGAGTTATATCACTATTGTCAAAATAGATTCTAATTTCTGCCGGTGCTTTAAACCCTACTGCATTTTCTTCGACCCATTTCTTAGTTCTACCATAATTAATAATTAATCCGGTGTTAATTTCCGTATCAACTATAGTAGCAGGACGGTCAGCGAAACAATTATTTAATACCGGGTCTGTCTCTTGGTCCTTCTTACAGGCATACTTTAATGGTAGAGGGGGGATAATTTCTAATAGTCTGGTCCCTCTATAATCACCTACCCCAGAGACACCTTCATCTTGGCTAAAGGATTTATCCTTATATCCGATACCTCTTAAAGAAACATCACCAAAGTCTGAGCAGGAGTTTGTAATTGAAAGGTCAGCTCCACTATCTGCAATAAAGTGATCAGCATTACCGATTACAAAGCAAGATACTATTTGGATAGTAGCATCATTACTTCCTCTGAATCCCCAGTGGCGATATTTAAAAGTATCATTGGGGCTTACTCTATAAGTTTTACCAGAACCAGTTTGTTTGTTTGTAGGAGGATCTAGGTAATATGCCTCCTCATTGTAGCAATTAGGATCTGTTTGTAATGAAACTTGAGTAAAGTTGGCAGTTACCATCGACTTGAAGCCGGAAACTAGGGCCCCATCAGCCCACATTCCGCTAAGTCCAAAGATAGATCTTACAGAACAGTTGAATACGTAAGGAGATGAAGATCTGGTGGAGTTAATATCTGGTAAGTCAAATGGTCTTGAAGAGGAAGAATCATCTCTATATAGTTTAGTTGGACCAGGGTAGGAAACTGGAGAATTATCTCTAGAGTCAGAGAAAGGTAGTCCTGTTTGGTTTTCTTCTTCGTCAGTTTGTCTAAGATTTTTGCTTTGAGGTATTGGAGCAACGATAGTAGTCTCAGCATTAAGAGCTTCAAGTCCTTGACCTCCCCAGCCATCTAGAGTATTAAATAGAGAATTTAATTTCGTATAGTAAGATACTTCATCACCTGACCCTTTAATTTCGGCCTCAGACGCAAAAGTTACTGAAACTACAGTGTTATGAGAACGAGCATACTGAGGGTTATCAGTAAATGTGAGTAGGGAGATGTATGTACCGCCAGTTACTTTAAATATAGCAGTTTTCTTTCTTTGAGGCTCAGTAGTAGTTGGAGTAAGTTCGGGCACATACATGGGTCTAACCCGAACTTTACGTAGATCGACTCCGTCAATGGAAATACCTCTAGGTACGATTAAACCGCCACTCGATGGGTTGATAATTGAAAGATTATCATAATAAATCTTATCATTAACCAAGAAAGAACCACTAACATATTCCAGAGTAATACTCCAGATAGAAGAATTAAAGTCAGTTTTTTCTATTTTTACGATGTTTCCAACACCGCCACTCTCAGAATAAATAATTCTTCCTAAGTTAATAGCATTTGGTGGCTGAGTACTAGTGGCGTTCAGTGAATCGATTTGAATTTTTAACGCTCGATCTTCTTTTGAAGATTGTAATACTTCAAATCCTGTGTCCACTCTCTGGACGTAGTTACTTCCAGTGGAGAGTGCTGGAACGCTGCTAGTACCAGGTGAGTTATCAACGTAATAATCACCTGGAGCTAACTCGATCATCACGCGGTCATAACGATCGTTATATTGACCAGCTCTACGACTTTCTCTTACGGCTTCGATAAGTGCTCTTTCGATAGATCTAAACGGTTTATTTGAATCAAACCCATTATTTGAAAGGGAATCTTCACCTGTAGCCGGATCTACATAAATGATATTTTTTACTGTAGCTGCAGTAACCACTCCAGAGGTATCTTTTAAACACCTAGGAGCATCATTAATTGGGATGAGTCCACCTTCCCCATTTGCATAAATAGCTACTTTTTCATAGTACTCTTTATAGCATTTTTGAGTAGATGCCTCATAACGATATATACCATCGGGCGTATTCGGGAAAGTTACAGGAACTACTTGACCATCTGGGCATTCAGTGGCTAGTCTTTGACCGATAAATTCTTTACCACCACAACTCAAGAATGTTCCAAGGACGGGGTTACAATCACCACCGGGGGTCTCCTCAAACTTCCACTCCGATGTTGCGTCATGATAGAAGAGTTCTAGGTGTGAGTCTCTAATATTTACGATCCAATCATCAATAGAACCATTGATCTTCGTCCCATCTCCAGGGCGAATTACTACTGGGTACCTATCAAACGTACCAGAGATATCAACGATAGCAATGCGGTCGGAATCTGTAGGGGAAGATGGTAGGGAGACAATCAACGAACCGTTGGAGGTATCAGCAATAACTCTTTCCCAACTCTTTGCAATGTATGAGTCTTCTTTAATCTCAGTATTTCTAAGAATCTTAGGATATGTATTTAGATTACCGATGTAAAGAGAAGGGCGAAGGTCGGTGTATCCAGCCCCCACATAGTCTCCATCTTCATTAGTGGCTAACGAAGTTCCATCTGCGTTTAAGACTAATTTTGCTAGGGGAATATGGGGATTAGAAACTGACGGCAAGTTTGAGCCGATAGAGATTTTTACTGATTCTCCATCTTCAATATTTTTTCTTGCCTCTTCTTCTGAAATATACAGGTAGTTAGTAGTTAGCCCACTTACTAATTGTACAAATTGTACGCTCCAAGAGATAGGAAGGCCATCCGATAAAACAATACTACCGGCCTCGACCCAGACTCCGTAGACTCCACTGCCCACAGAGGTCTCTATCAAGGTTGGAGGACCCCATACCTTAGCACCAGTAACAGGATCGTAAGACTTTAAGACAATACCATCATGAGCAAGACGGCCGATGGCAGTTTCATTATCTTCTCTAGGATCGGCTACTTCCCAATCCTTAAGTGAGTCCCTTTGACCAATTGCCCATTCAGCATGCTCGGAATTGGTCGGCTCGGAATAAAAATTTGAACGGGAAGTTTCAGCAGAAAAGCTCGTGCCCTTCTGGGTTTCATTGAGGTATTCTTTAGTTACGATCGTTCCATTCTGGAACTGAATTTTATCTAGCATGATCGAGGGTATAAATTAAGAATTAGAGTTAACCCAGAGAACTCTTCCCATCCAATAAGAGTTTGGACCGAAAGAACTCAGTTCTACCAAGATTATTCTTCCTTGGGCTTTGTAAAAATCAACAGGATTATTAGCCATTGGATTTAAGATCTCATCTCCTCCTCCCCAGGTAAATGCTGAGGAATAAGTTTTCCAACTAACCTCACTGCCCCAATCAACTGGATAGTCAAAATAAGTAGAGAAGTCATCTAATGGAACTTCTGGGAATCTGAGTAGTATTCTTTGCTCTCTGTAATACCCAGCGGGGATGTCCAACGGATTTGTATTTGCGATGGGTAAATTATCTGGGGATGATACATCAACCTCCAAATAATTTGAAGTTAAAAGTTGACCAATAGGATGGTTTTTAACCGCCCCGCCCAACTCAACAGGAGTACTAATAGAGTCTCCTGCCCACATCCTACCGTCAGCAACATTGATACATACTTCGCCTTCTTCAAGGTCACCGATAAATGGTTCTTCTCCTGGAAGGAGAGTAGTTAGTTGTTGGAACGTTGCTTCAGCCATCAACAATACAGGTTTGTCTGATAATCTTTAACCTACTTACTATCGTTTAAATTCTAATAGAGCAAAGAGTTTTGACCTTGAAAGTAGGGTATATTACTGATGAATTTAGCACACTGAGTGGGTTAGCCTCAGTTGCCTACGGCAGTGTAGATTCATTCAGAGAAGTTCAAAATCAGATCATAGCAAACTCTCCTACTCAGGTTTTCGATCCCCAACTTCCATCGGATTTTTTCCAAAACTTTTTAGGTTCTGAGGAGTACTTTATCGACGTAATGATTGATACTCTTTTACAAGAGTACGACGATAATGAACTTTTTGCTGATTATGTCGATGAGAAACTAGGGGCAGGATGGGAAAATAAAGTTAGATCTTCTTTGCCTAAAGACCTATATTCAGAAATGGATTCTTTATCTGAATATGGTAATGGTATGAAGGATTACTTGGTAAACTCCTTGGAGTATTCTTTCCCAGGTTATGGAGATATTAATTCTTTAGCGAAAAAAATCATCTCTGATATAACCTTAGATCCTGTCTTTGGACAAGATATTAATTTTATCGCCTCAGTAGCAGGGAATAATCCACATACTAAAGTAAGTGTACCGCCTAAAAATACTACTGTACCTTTACTTGAAACCACTGATCTTGATAAAGATTTCAAAGGGATTTCTTTTACGTCAGGTTATCTAACCCCACAGAGTTACTACTCCGATATTGCTTATCCAGGATTTGAAGGGGCATCATCGGTCCCTGCTTCGTTCAAAGACTCTATTTTTGACGGGTATGTTGGTTATCCTTCGGGGATTTCTCTTGAGACTATATTTAACCCTTCAGGAGCGGAGTCATTAAGAGATATACCATCAGCAATATCTTCAGTACTTACTGATTCTGACGTATGGAACGCGGCGTCTGTCTTGGGACAACTTGGTAATATTCCAGGTCTGAACAAAGCGGACAGAGATATTTACGAAATCAGTCTCATTGGCCCCAGAATTAATAACCTATTGACATACGATCCTGCTACTATGTCAAATGGGGACTACTTTGATACCGGGTCTTTACCCAAGATCCTTAATGCAGATAAGGAAGATGGAGTTCCTATGTCTTCTCGCAAATTCTCCAATACATTCTAATGTCAAACATTTACGGACCAATTCTCCCATTACAGTTAGATAGTCGTAATACAGCGGCTTTAGTCCGTGCTATTCAGACGAGGATCAGTTTGGAGTCGGGTGGGGAGTTAAATGATTTTACTCCAGCTTCTCCTCTTGCAGCGATTAGTGAGGGTCAGGCATTTGCTCAATCAGAGCTACTTTATTATCTGAACAATCTTCCAGAGGCTTTTAGTCTGCAGTGGTTAAGACAACTCGGTATTCAAAGAAGAATCGGGGCTAAGGCTCTAGTGGATATAACATTTTACAAAGTACCTGGGTATAGTAAAGTAGTTATCATCCCGCAAGGAACAAAAGTTTATTCAAATAGTGGCCTTGAATATGAACTCTTAAAAGAAGTAAGAATTCTAGAATCAGAAGATTCAAAAACTATTATTTGCCGCTCAAGTAAATGGGGATCGATATATAATGTTGGTGAAGGTGAAATTAATAAAATCGAACGTGCTTTTGTCGGACTTGAGTCCTTAAGAAATAATGATTCCGCGGCAGGCGGAAAAGATCTTGAGTCCATTAATTCGATGAAGCAAAGAGCTTTTGAGGTATTGAGCAGAAGAAATTTAACTACTGCGACTGACTTTAAAAATGAGGTTACTATTCTTGCCCCAGAAGCCTCGTTGGTAAAAGTATTAACCTATGAGGAAAGATACCAGTTATCTTCAGTACTTTCTGGGAACATAGTTATCTGCATGGGGGATGAGAATGGTAACCCGCTTTCTGATACAACATTGCAATATGTAATTGAATCTATTAGAAATAGAGTTACATTGGGTACTAATGTTTCAATCATTACCCCAGAAATAGTTCCAATAGACTTAGTTATTGAAGTATATTATGACCCCGCCGAGATCGCCGGAAATATAGACTTAAGAGCAAGTCAGATCCTCGGGATAATGCAAGAGTATATTAATCCAATTAACCTACCACTTGGATCAAACCTTTCCTACCAAGATTTACTAAGGAAGATATATGAGTACTCATACGTAAAATCTGTTAATACCTTGGATATGAAACTCATGATCAAGGATAGCGCAAATCTAGAGGGACTTTGCGCAGGGTTTAGTGGAGAGGAGGATGAGGTACTGAGTAAGTGTAATTATAATTACATCGATGTTATCAACTCAGATAATCAGATTTTCTCTGCTCCTTCTGGGATTGTTTCTTATAAATTATATAACGCCCAAGTTACTTTTACTTCAATAAACGATTTTAGCCCCTTAACCTATACTTATACTGATCTATACTTGCTATGAACCTAACAACTTGGGATAGTATAAAGTCGAAAAGAAGAAATCCTTCTCTTTCTTCAGGTCATATTATCCTGGAGTTTGATAGGACTAAAAGGCAAAAAATCTTTGCTCATAAACTTGGGAAGATTGTCTTTGAATCAAGAGACATAAATACCCCCAGAGATCAGGTTATTGAAGTACAGAAAGATAACTTAGATCTGAATGGATTTATATATAAAAATATAGGACATACGTATTCTGATATTGAAGTCACATCTGAGGATGGCGATATCGGTGGATTTCCGATCTATGCCCATGGCCATTCTCTTGGCGGGATCGGACGCGTAGGCATGGAAAGTTGCTCCAGAGATGGACTTACCTGTAAGGAAGGAGAAGGGACTGATGATCTTTGTAATCCTGGAAAATGCCTTATTGGCAAACTCTCTTATGTTAGAAACAAGAAGTGGAAATATGAGTCTTTCAATACTTACAACTCTGGACTTCCAGTAATCTATTATAAAAATGGCACCGAAGAAATCTCATTGAATACTATACTCCGTGGCAAAGCGGCAGGATTCAATAATTCTGAGGTAGTAACTCTCGACATTACGTCCCCAGCATCTAAATATACAAAGATATATCTTCCACCAAAATATTATTTCTCAGAGGATTTTATTGATACTGCGATAAAAGTCATTGATGAAAGACTAACTGTAGTAAGCAATCCTCCCAAAACAAATCTTATAGGCCTAGAGAATAGAAAAGATAGATTTATTTCATCTTTTATTATATCAGTTTATCCACAAAAAACCCAAGGATTCATCTCCGGCGTTTTACATGAGGATGGAGTAAGGGTAGAAATCAAGGATCAGGTACTATCTCTTTTCTCATCACTACCTCAATTATGGTTTGAGCAGTGCTCCAATATTATCGAGGATGAATGGCTATATAGAGAAGCGAGAATTCATACTAATTTCAAGTTTATATCGGTAGTCTATGATAGAGTAAAAGATCTTTTTAATAATATTCTTCAAGTAACAAATAGTTCATTAAAGAGAGGACAACTAGATTATCAAAAGACATCTATTGCACGTCCAGTATACTCAAGACTGCCTGGTATCTCAGAAGCATATCGCTCGGATACATTATTTTCTGATTCGGAGTCACCATCTCAGTGGTTAACTAGCGGAGTCGATGATTTTCTCTCCAAGAAAAAAGACCAGATTTCATCATTCTATCAAGATTACTTAGATCTAGAAACCTGCTCGCCATTAGTCCTTGATTGGCTTGCTCAGCACGTAGGACTCACAGGGGATCTTTGGGATACAAGATGGGAAAGAAAAATCAAAGTAGCACTTATTAAAAATGCTTTTGGTTGGTTTGACAGAGAAAAAACTGTGTCGGTCCCTGGCGTAGGGGAAGTAAAAACTCCTAAGGGCGAGGCACTTAGTCAATTTCCTTTTACAACAAACTCTATTTGGACTTCCGAACCATCAGAAGATAATAGTCTTAAAATCTGTCTTAATGAAATTAATACTATTGAGTATAATTCAATATCTCAAACTTTTACACCTAATAGATATAACTACAAAGGAAAAGTTTATGATACTAATACAAAATTACTTAGTCTCATTCCAACAAATAACTTAAAAGTTTACGATGGTAAATGGAATGGTCTAATGGAGGCGAAAGGTAGTTTACTGTCTTTTGCATTCCTTTCTTCTGTTTTTGATTTAAAGTCTCATATACCGCAAGAGGTAGAGATATCAGGCATCGCAAACGGCTCCAACGACTCTGAAGGAGAATATAAAGTGTTAATAACAAATCCAAGAAATGGTCTAAGAGATGTTGAGACGGAAGCTCCTCCTCTCTGGCCATATAAGCATGATATTCTCCAAGTGGGTGGAGAGTCAGATTTGGGAATTAATAACTTTACTAATCAGATAGTGGCAGGAGTTTCAAGAGTAACTACTCAAGAGGATAGTAGAAATGTATTCTTTAGAGTTCCTTATTATTACAATAGAGGCGGGAAGTCATGGGACCGTGTAAATTACATTGCCAAAAACTGGCTTCCTGATAATCTAAATAAACGCACTCAATATGCTTATTTATCAGCGGATCTTTGGGCAGTAGGTGATGGTTTCTTTGAGCCGGAAATAATCATAGAGGAATGATGGATGGGATTTTTTGACGAATTTCAAGGACTTAAAGAACTCGCTACGCGTAGTTTAGAAGCTATAGGAGGGCCTTTCGGTGATCCCTTTAATGAAATAGGGACTATTGTTTCTGTTTCCGACCCTAAGCGGTTAGGGAGAGTAAAGGCACTCTATGCAGGTATGACTTCAGATTGGATGTACGTCCAAGGAAGCCATAAAGGTCAATTAAGTTCACAATATATTGGGGCCCCTTGTCTTATTTCTAAGGCGGGTGGAAATACCAATGATGCTTTTGTTAGTCAGATTTTTAACAAAGATCCACGTGGTACTGGGGTAGGTACCCCGATCCAACTCACGATACTCGGTGAGCAGATGGAGGCAGGTAATGCCTCTTCTGATCCAGGGATGAAGTGCAATGAGGATAACGCCGGGCGGATCTATCTACTCGAGAATGAGGTAAGTCAAGATGTAGTTATTTGCCTTCGCCGTAACAATACCCAAGAAGGCGGAGACCCCATCTACTCTTGGAAATCTATTACCAATGGAAAGATCGTAGAGAAAGGTTTTGACCCTGGAGTCGTAGAATCGCCTGTAACTACTAACCTCTCTAAACAATCTGGAATGCCAAAATGCTCCAAGGCACTAGAGGGCGATGTGAGGGAATTTACTGAGGATAGAAAATTTAGATCGACAATGTTAACCTGTCGAAGGGATGAAAACGGAGACTTTTCATGGGCGCCACTATCATCTCCTCCGGTTGTATTTCGTACTACACTTCCAGACTGCACTGAAAAGAACCATGGGATGGAAGTGGTTGTTGATACGGGATTGGATTCTGAACTTGCCATCTGCGTGAGATATCAAAAGCAGATGAAGTGGGTGAGTTCTGGATCAAGAAAACCAATTCAATTTTATCCTAAAGACCCACCGCCAAAGAGAAAAGATTTTTTAGCATCTAAAAAACCAATAGAGGCTCTTAAGCAAAATGCATCACCTTCTTCTCAGAATATAGTTGGTAATGCAAAAGAAAAAGTTTTAAAAGAAGCAGGAAGTCAAGTTGCCCCAGTGGCATCTGATCCAGCACTTAAAAAAGCAATGATAGCCGCAAAAGCTCTACCAAAAGAGTTTAATGGGGTTAATATGCTTGGGGATCTTGGGAAGATTGTTATTGCCAGTAATTCTAATCAATCCATTGAGGCGGTAACTTCTAAGATAATTTCAGCAATCAGCAAAGGTGGAGAGATTGATAGTGAACTAGAGAAGATCCTTCGTGCAGCAGGCGGGGCGGGCGATATACTCGCTCAAGGGATTAAAAATAACTCTCTAGATAGTGCTCTGCAGGTAATTGGTAAGACTTCTTTCAACCAAGCATTTAATGACCTGCCTTCTCAGGTAGCTGGGGTGTACTCAGCTTATATGGCCGGAGGGGCATTGGGTGCTATAGATGCTGCAACAATGTACGGAATGTCTCAACTTCCTCCCGAAGTAGCACAATTTGTCTCTCCAGTATGGGACATTGGAAAAGATATCCTTGATGGCCAACCACTCTCAATAAAAAATATCATTGGAAGTGCTGTAGGTGCCTTAGATCAATCCCTACCGGACTCGGTTAATCAAATCATTTCTACGATGGGAGGGATTGACGGGATTTCTAATCTTGTTTCTGGGGACATTATTGGCAAACTTTCTAATGGGGATTTTGGTGAAATTGCTCAATTAGCATCTAATTTTGCAAATCTTTCCGGTATTCCTAATCTTGGCGGATTGCAAGGTGTGCCTCAGTTGGCTACGTCTGCACTTCAGTTAGTTGGGTTAGGAGGGCAATTCACGTCGTTCTTAGGACCAGCTGGTATTGGACTGAGTGCTTTTTCTGCTCTGACGGGCATTAACCCAGTGGCGTCTGTCTTGGGAGGTATACCTGGTTTAGGGGGATTATTTGGAGGTCAAGGAGCAGAGTGTCCATGTGATCCTAAGTGTAGAAAAACAAAACATGGCGAGGACTCAGATGGTAATAAATTACTAGACCCTTGTGGAAGCGTTGTATCAACTAATCATAGTTCATATGCTCCTAAAGGAGATCTTACTAATAACAACAATAATCCACTATCTGATATTTTAGACCTAATACCCACCAAAATAGGCGAAGATTTATGCAACTCTGGAGGGAACCAATGGGATTTAACTCAACTTATCACTGGGGTTAAAAGACTCTCAGAGATGGCTGATAGGATTGAAGGAGCGAAACATGCTGATTGGCCGGAGTTATGGTCTGAATTAACCTATACTTTTGAAGCGATTGAGAAAGGATTTAAGCAGACTGATAATAATATAACTAAGGTAGAGTCTATTGAAAGAAAACTTATAGATGCTCAGTACCGACTTATTAACAAGTTAATGGTAGGTAACACATCGTTCTTCTCCCAGACTCTTTTGAGTATCATTGAGACGTCCAAAGCTATTAAAGATACTTATAATTATGTAAGGCGACTTGACCATAGAAAGAAAGGGGGCAAGGTTGGAGTTGTTCCAACAGACAGTCTTACTAACGTATTTAAAAATATAACAAAAATTGCTAAATTAAACTCTGCATCTAAAAAAGAAGCTTTATTTATAACTAATAACTTTTTAAAGACTGCTCACGGTGAATGGAAAGAGCTAGAGCCAGCAAAAGATCTAGTTGATCTTGCTGACTTTGTCTTAGGACTAATACCTAAAAAACTTCCGCCTACATTCGGTAAGTGTAAAACAAAGCGAGATAAGAATAAAGTGCTTAAGGATTCTTTGGAATCTAAGATAAATTCCCCAGTACCACCAGAACCTGACTCGCTCTTGGGTAACTCACTATCATCTAGATATTCTGATCTTCCCAATTCTGGCCTGTCTCCGTCTTCCCAACAAACAATCTCATCTATCCTAGACCAAATCAATTATGAACAAGGCAGAAGTCAAGAAGGCAGGGCAGATTGTTGAACAAATTTGAACCATGTTTTGAAACTTTTTAGTTTAAAGTAAGTTATGAATTATAGAAAGACTTACTTTAATATTATAAGAAAGGCATTATCTAGAAATAAATGTCCCAATAATTTTTGCGAAAAACATCATATTATACCAAAAAGTATAGTAAAAAATAATTTTATAGTTTCTTTAACTACTAGGGAACATTTCTTATGTCATAAATTATTATATAAATATTTTAGTAAAAGACACGGAAATTTGCATCCTAGAACAACAAAATCTTTGATAGCTTTTTTCTTCTTATCGAATAGACTAAATATAAAAAGATCCAAAGACTATGAAAAAATTAGAAATAAATATATAGAACATTTAAAAAGTAAAAGAAAAACTATAAGAACATTTTATCACAATAAATATGGTAAATTTACGGGTTCAATAGAAGAACTTTGTAAAAAACATCCAGAATTAACTTTCTCATTATTATATTTAGTTTCTTCTGGTAGAAGGACTCATCATAAGGGATGGTGTAAAGACCTAGAAACTTCTAGGAAGGTAAGTAATAAAACTCATTTAAAACGAACAGAATACATATTTGTCCATGACATACACGGAGTATATAAAGGAAGTATATTTGAAATGAAAAAAATATACAAAGATATGAACTTAGATGATTCATATCTTAGGGCTGTACATAATGGAAAAAGAAATCAGCATAGAGGATGGAGGAGAATAGATTTTAAAGAAAAAAAGATAAAATGGTATCATGAAGAGTACGGAATAGTTGAAGCAAAAATAACGGAATTGAGTAATTTATATCCAAATTTAAAACTAAACAAAGCCCATTTATCTAGAGTAAATAGTGGGAAATTAAAACAACATAAAGGTTGGAGAATATCAGAATGAATAAATCTCAGGTAAAATTAGAAAAAAAATTAGTTAAAGAAATGGAGGCTAATCTTGCTTCTCTTTCTCCGTCGGATAAGCAAGAACTCCTCAGGCTAAAATGCCGAACAGATTTTTTAACATATGCCAGATTTATTACATCTGAAGTGCCTATTGCTGGTAAGTTCCAACCCTTTAAAGTCCATGAGGTGATTGGTAACTTCCTGCAGAGGATCGGTGACGGAGAAAAGGAATATAAGCAAAGTGCAATTTCCCTTCCTCCTCGTACTGGGAAGTCTCTACTCATCTCCAAGGTATTCCCATCTTGGCAAATGGGTCGTAGTCCTACCGCTCAATTTATCATGAGTTCATATGCTCTTCAACTCACTAATGAGAACTCCAGAGCTGTTATTGAGTATGTCTCTCATGAGAGTTTTAAATGGTTGTTCCCCGAGTGTGAGATTGATAAAGATAAGTGTAATCTTAGTGCCATCCGTAATGGCAATGGCGGATTGATTAAAATTGCCTCGGCGGGCGGCAGTGTTACCGGCTTTGGCTTCGGAGTGATTAGTGATGATGAGTTGCCTGGAGTTGGAATTCTTGATGACCTTCTGGCGGATGGTAACTCATTGACGGTTATGGAGAGCACATTTGCTTGGACACAGGCACAGTTTCTCACTCGTGGTCTTCCTAACAACGCCATCATTTCCATGGGCACGAGGTTCCATGTCGATGATGTTATTGGCAGGTTGTTGAAAGCCGACCCCGAAGGCTGGAGGGAACTCAATGTTCCAGCTCTATGCGTCGATGAAGAGAACGATGTACTGGGGAGAGAGTTGGGTCAGTCTCATTGGCCAGAGTTCTTCCCCGTAGAGAACCTTGAGGCAATTAAAAAATCCATTGGTGATAAAGACTTTAACTCTCTATATCAAGGAAGGCCGGCGGGTGAACAAGGGGCCATATTTAAAGAACACTGGTTTGAGTACCATAGTAAGAATAAAGGCAAGTATTCTTATATCTATGCCACCATTGACACGGCGTATAAGGCCGATCGTATGAATGACTTTACGGCCATTTGTATTTGGGGATATGATAAACGAGAAAGTAAATTACATTTAGTTCACTATATTCTTGAGCGAATGGAGTTCCCAGATCTTGAGAAGATTTTCCCACAGTTGGTAAAGACCTGGAAGATTAGATGTATATACATCGAAGGTAGAGCACAAGGTGTCCCTCTCATCCAAACACTTAAGCGGACTATAAATATCTCGATTAAAGAATTAGTACCTAATAAGGATAAAGTACTTAGGGCCAATGCTATTGCCCCCCTTGTCGAGGACAATCTAGTCTCCCTATACGAAAACCTTCCTAACCTAGGGGAGAGGATGTCTGAGTTGACATCTTTCCCATATATCAAAAACGATGACTTTGTCGATGCTTTTGTCTATGGCATTACCGTCTATCGCGATGAGATCATGGGTGGAAGGACAGTTCATGGCGGAGATAGGCAGAAACTTCCTCGCTTGGTCCATGATCCGTTTTATAGAGGCGGGTCCCGCCGTGCCTCTAGTGATATTGGAAAAATAGTTACTAATACCAACCCTAAATCGTCTGCAACACGATACCTCTAATGGTATAATACATAGCGTATTACTTGCAAGGATACAATTATGTCTGATCAACAACAATTTAAACATAGAGTTGTTTTCTTCCACCAACCTGGATGTGCTGCGTGTAACGCAATGAAGCCAGTCTGGGCAGAAACAGCTAATGAACTAGCCGAAGAATATCCACATTTTGCCATTGGATTTGGGGAATGGGACGTTACCACTGATGACTGGGCATTTTGCGACCAGATTGATTGTGATGGGACTCCAAACTTCGCTGTATTTGGAGAGGACTCAAGCCTCCTAGGACTTAACACTGACGGAATTTTGGCAAAGTCCCAACTCAAAGACTTTATCATCGGAGCAGTTGAAAACTCATGAGTATAGAACCCGAAAAGCAGGAAAAACGCAAGTCGCGGAAAAGGCAGTCTGAACGCGATGAGCAAATTATATCACAGATGTGGAAGGCTTCTCAAGTTGCCAGAAAAATCTCCTCATTTACTGGATTGCCCTATGAGGAGCTTAGGGACGCTGCTCTTGAGTATATAGTAAAAATTTACGATTCTTGGGACCAGAGTAAGGGCGCCAACTTCTCTACCTGGGTGAATAGGTGTCTGCAGTTTCATATGCTGAATTACCTACGAGATAATTCCCGACTAGTTAAAATCCCGCGTTCCTACTCCGATTTGTATCTTAAGATCCGCAAATATACAATTGCTGATCCAGACATCTCCGATGAGCAGATTGCAGAAAAAATCCAGGTCCCTGTGAAAAAAATCCGAGCAGTTCGCCAAGCATTTGCTATGAGTTTTTCTCCTGTCACCGAATACTGTAACATTATTGAGCCAGAGTATGAGTCAGAAATGACAATGGGGGATTTCATGATGAGCCATCGCGACCTTCTCCATAAGATTACTGATTTAGATCCAGTTGACGAGACTTTTCTCATGGATTACCTTGTTAAGAAAAGATCGGTATCAACAATTGTCCGTAAAAATCCCCATCTTAAAAATGCGGATGATATTAAAAAATATTCAGAACAACTTATTGAGTTTATCCTATGCGACGCGTCATATCCATCAAAGGTAATGAATACACGAAGGGAGCCTTTGAAAAAAAGTGGACAGAAGTTGTCAGTGGAACAGAATGCAACTACTTTGTAAAAGACAACGATAAAGACTTCTTAGATAGTGTAATAGAGTTAATCCCTAAGTGGAAAGTAATTAAGGACCGCGGGGAAGTTAAGTATAAAATACGAAATAAAAAGTTCCAAGGCAAAGCTGTAAGAGGCGTTGTCATGGTAACTTCTCGGTCGAAGAGGGAAATTTGGCTGGGAAAAGGCAAGGTCACAGACGAACTTTTCCCTAGAGTCAAACCAATTCCTGAGTACAAGCAGAATAAAATGGATGTTTTGGTGGCTATGAGACAAATCATCGAGCCACAAATTAAAACATTTAGACTAAGTGTAAATCGCCAGCTTAAAAGGAAACCCATGAGATGCCCTATTCATGGGGTATTTATTAATGCCGGGGAGTTTCATATTGACCATTCTTACCCATTTAAGAGCCTTGTTGAGGAATGGTGCAGGGAGGAAAAGGTTGATCTTGAAAGGATAGATGTGTATTGCCGTGGGACTAAGTGTTATTTTAAAGACACGTCTCTTGCTGAGAGTTGGTTTGACTACCATGCCATCAATGCTAGACTCCAAGCCCTAAGTGCTAAGGCTAATCTCGAAAAGGGATCAAAGTACTACGGATAAGTTACTTCCGTTTTTTCTTCTTACTAGATTTTTTAGTGGGAGGTTTGTTGGACATTTTTTGCGAGGGTTTAAATCCAGTGCCTCCAGGAGTAAACTTTAATAAAGCAAAGTCAGAACTCAAATCAAGGTCTTCAAAACTAAGTTCAAAAATCTCTTGAGCGGCATTTGCCATCATCTCTTCGATCCCTTGAGTTGTCTTCTCGCTAGACAACCAAGGCTTTCTTTTATCCACTGGAGCGGCATAACCCATCTTGTTTGCTATCTCATAGACCCCTTGAGATTTTTTATTTACAAGATGACCTGCGTACAATCTCCCGGTGATTATATTAATTCCCTCCTCATTGTATCGTTTTTTAAGGAATTGGATAACTGCGCCGTCGGGGTTCTGTTTGTCAATATAGCTCTCTAATTCTCTGACTGCAGACTGCGCTCTCGTAATGAAAGCCTCACCAGGTTTTCCTTCAAAGCTTACCTCCACCTGAGCTGATTCGAGAGCTCTGATATACTGACTAAAGTTGTGTTCAGCTTCGCGGGTGTATTGCTGGGAGACTTTAGCGAGTAGGTCTTTTCTTAAAGCCTCTTTTTGTGACTTAATTAGTTGGGACTTAGCAGTCTCAAGTAATTGCTTCTTGGCGGAGTTTAAAACCGCCGCCATTATCCCGCTGGCTATTACTGCTGGTATCATTTATCCGCACGTAATAGTTTTAACTATCTGTTCAGCATATTGTTGCCTTTCCGCTATTCCTCCACTACCAACTTCGTATTTTGTTCTCCATATTTCAGCCGCTGCTGATGCACTCGAAGCACTATTCATACCTTCTACCACACCCCCACCTCTCTTTTTCACTTCCTGTACCATGAACTCAAGCTGACATTGTAATGTGCTTGTTTGGCCACATTTGGCAATAATTTCTGTTTTACGGGAACCTCCCCATTGAACCAACCCATAACACTTTTCTGGTACTCCAGATACTGTAACACAAGTAGTTCCTTGCTTGGAAGTATTATGAACATTATGATCAAATCCACTTTCTGCCTGGAGGTTACCAAGTGCCCCAGCAAGTGCGTTAGGGGTTTTTAAACCTGCAGAATAGAGGGCATTTATAATAGCGTCCTTTTTTGGATCTCCTGTCTTACAATTTGCAGCGGGGAACGACCCAGAGGAACCGTTTGCTCCAGTATCCTCTTGAGTACCAGAACCATACTTCTTGTAAAACTCTTGGGCCTCTCTACAATTTTCTTTGCACGAGTCGCTCAATTTCCCATCTTCCTTCTTAATCGGGAAACATAGATCGCCAATGGATCTTATGTATCCATAGTAATCATTAGTTTTTTCAAACTCCCCGGCGCCTTTCTTCCCTTGGAGATATTCTGAGAATGTCGGAGCTGAGATGACACTATTACCCCAGGCGTTACTTGCCTCGATGTTAACTCTTAGGTCCCCTTGCCTCCAAACAAAATCCACTTCCCCTACAAACCAGTTCCTAAACCTTGAAGGTATCCAGACGCCGGGGTCTGTGGATGGATCTTGGCCACGCGGCCCTCCATTATCGAGCCATTTGTCGTAGTCAGTAACGAAAGACAACACAGTCCGCCCTGGGGTGATTCGCAGGGCACGTGGTACTCCCTTAAAAGAAGTCTCAATAGTCAAAGCTTTATTTGACGGGGCAGTAGCAATAGTTGGTTCTGTATTACCACCTGAGTCAGAACTTGTTAGACCGGGTAGATTAGGAGGGATCGATTTACCTTGAAGGTGAGCCAATCTAAGTACTTTTCCTTCTGGAGTTTTAATAAGAAGACTATTACCAAATCCACCGCCACAACGTTTATCTCCATTAGTACAACCAGTACTCTCTATCTGGGAAACGGACGCTCCGCCAATTATGTATATTGGCGTTCCTTCTGGGGCCGGGTAATCAATACCAGGATATCCATGCCCACTAAATCCTCTTCCCCTAGACTTACCAGCAAATTTTACATATTTGGATACTAGACTATCTAATTCTGTTTCTGTAACAGAATTCCTTGGAACTGCTTCGACATGAACGTGTGATCCATAGGAGTTACCGGTATCACCTACTTTACCAACAAATCCATCAAATCCCCCAGATCCATTAGGCCCTTGAGTAGGTTGTGGGGAAGGAGTGGCAGTTCCAGCATTCCGAGCTTTTTCCTGAGCTATAGATCTCATTACGGGATCCATAAGTTGCTTATATAATGCCTCCTTTTGAGCAGGAGTACCAGAAGTAAATACTCTCGTAGTTCCTCCGTCCATCCTACCTACCTCGAGTATTGTTCCTCCTCTCTTAGGAACGCCTAATCCATCTCGGTGGTTGACACTAAAGGATCCATATGATGATGCAAGGGCATCGTCTAATTGCCAGATTCTTTTTCCCCCTGTTGGTGGTATTACCCCACTATGCCCTGAAGCAGCATCATTGTGGATTTCAATTACCTGTTTGCCAGCACTTGCTGCCTGAGAAGTTTTGCTAAATTGAGAACGTGGATCATTCTCTGGTAGATTTGATGAGGAGGGTAGATACACCTCAATGTAATCAGAGATGCCATATGCCTGGGCATTACGTTGCGCCCATTTTACTAGTTCTATATTTAACTCTCTTTCATTAGGCGCACCTGATGGAAAATCGGCGTGGCCAGCCATCAATAAGACCTTATTAGGTTTAGCAGTTGTAGTTGCTTTCCAGTCTTTGAGGGATTGTTTAGGCGCAGGAGTTACTACGCTATTACCGGGTCCAGTGGGAGCATTTTTGTTTTGGAAGTCCGCGGCAGTCTCAGCAGGAGATGCCCAATTCCAAATAAGTTGAGGATCTAGAGTGGTATACTCGTTAGTATGACCAAGTACATAAAACCTAACTAGTTCTTTTTTATTACTCTCCGATGAACCGATCTCCTGTGAAACTTTTACTTCATCACCTCGTTTTACTTTTACCTTGGAAAGATTGGTAGACTCTTGGTATACATACCGACCGAAACACTTCTCTGACTTATCATCTTTACAAATCTGTAACCAAAACTCAGTCTTAACAACTACCTTCCCCTCCTCTTCCGAGGCACTTTCTACCTTACCTGGGAGATAAGAAATCGCTTGGGTACCATTAGGAGCAATGCCATAAAAGTTTACATCCGTGTATCTTTTATTTTCTACATTAGGACCTGCTCCGGTCCATCCATATCCGGTCTTAAGTGGCCCTTGACACCTCTTTTCACAAGGTTTGAAGAGATCTGGGAAAGTGACTTTTTTTACTTTCTCAAGTGCCTTAATTCTTTTTTGCTTAATTACTTCCTTTAGGGAGTATTTTTCTGCGGCAAAACTTGCGGAGACGTATGGATCTCCGTTGTTAATGCTGGCGCCATTCTGAGTATTTCTTAGAGCAAATGTGGCAGGGGGCTCTCCGTCAATCTGATACGATTCATAGAGACCCTTACCAAGGTAAAATACTGTGCAGCTTCCCACCTGGTCTCCACGAGTGCAAATACTTACGGTATTCCCGTGTTCTTTTATGGGGAGGGAGAGCATTGCGCCGCCAGTAGCCCCGATGAGTTTTTTCATTGCCTCATCAGGAGTAACGCCTTTGTAGATTAATGATCTTGGGAGGATATATGGATCAGTTGTTTTTCCACCTGGAGGAACACAGAAACTAGCTTTATATCCGGTTTCCTCAGCAATTTTCTTTAATGCCTCTTCAACTGACATCCCCTCATCAAACTTAACGTTGATAAGGTTTTGGTTGAAGACTACACTTTTAGGATCAGTTCCCGCCAAAGTCACAGACGGGAAGTTAGCTCCGTGATTAATACTAATTCTATTTACCCTGAAGTAATAATCAGAGCCAAATGACGTGCCATTTACCTCGTACCATAGCGAAATTATGATATGTGCAAAGGTACTTGATAGTTCTCTGGAGGACCCGTCAGAATTAACAAGTGCTGAATCATCTATCGATCCATAGTTAAAACACTTATCTCTTACTGGATCTTGATCCTTACCGCAGGGAGGTAAAATAATGTTATTTGTTTGAGCTGTATTAGACGCTGACCACATTGAAGCAGCGTCAAATAAAGCAGGCCAGGCCGCCCCGGTTAAGTACGGATCGGAGATGGTAACCTGGCAGGTTGATTGACTTATTGCAGATGTGTAGGTGCCTGCCGAATCGGCACCTTGTGAATTCATTGAGGAAAAAGAATTATTCCATTTGAGCTTTACATTTAGCTCTTGGATTTGTTTTTCCTCGAAGACAATAAGCCTCTCAGAATTGAAAGGCTTATAGGCTACTCTAGCTTTGCACCGATACAGACTAGACACATCTTACCTGGATTACGAAACGGCAGTTACCTCAGCGAAGGCAGGCGTGTCACCATTATCCGCTCCGGCATGAGTAATTGTCACGATCTGACCAACCTTAAATCCAGCACCACCATTAGTGATAGCATCGATAGAAATAACCTCACCGGCATCGATAGATACTGTACCGGCTCCAGCTGTATATCCTACGGGATTGGCGGATTCGGTAGAGTTGAATGCAACGGTAATCTCACCATCGGCAGTTCCATCAACTGTATCGGTATATCCACTTCCTCCATCAAGGAGGGTTAGAGTTACGATAGTACCGGTAGGTGCCTGAGGAGCGGGGACCACATCAGCTGTGATATATGAAATGGTCTCTGCGAGGTTGAAAGTGGCTACCATGAAATGGAAGTCGCCATCGCCTGTCAAACCGACATAACGAGTAATGTTAACAAGTTGGTCGTTGAGAGCAGTTTTGTCAGCAGCAGGGACATTTGCATTAGCGACCAGAGCGCCCACAACCAACTCAAGGGCTCCATAAGCAGCACGCTTAGCCTCAAATCCCATCGAAGGCCCACAAGTGAAGAAATTATCTACAAACTGATTACGCGCTGTTGGGGTATTAGAACCAGAGTTATACGAGGAAACAAGAGGTGAGGTGATGGCCTCGGTTAGAAACTCTTGGAAGGAGATTTTATATTCAAACTCCATGCCGATCTTACGATGAAGACCGGTGTTAAGTACGGTTGCCATAGGGTAATAATTCCTATATCTATTCAAAGATCTTTAAACCACATTAGCCAAAGAGAAACTTTTGGAAGTGGGAGAGATAATCTGAACGTCTGAAAGAAGCGAGCGGTTAGAGAGATAGTCCTTCATATAGGAGTAATACTCCTCATGCTCTTTTTTCCTAACTTTGAGTTGCATCTCTAGGAAATAATCGGAACAATTTGGATAGAGGTCATTAACTTCGATAATGTGATGAGGAAGACTCCATTCCCAGTTCCGCTCAATAAGAAAAACTTTAATCGTCTGACTGTAAGCAGAGAAGAAAGACTCGGCGGAATTAGCCCATTCTTCTGAGATCTCGATGTGACGGCGGAACTTCTCATAAAAACATACCTCTGAGAATCCACGATCGCAGATAACTACTTGAGCTTTTTCCTCAATGGCAGATTGAAAAGGATCGAGGTATTGCTGGATGGGAGTATGATGATGAGGTTGAGGTCCAGAGAAGTGAAGTGAACGGACACATACATCGCGGGAGATCAACTCATCTTGAGTATTTTTAACGATACTAGATTTTCCAACTCGATCAGCCCCGAGGACTACGATTGTGTGAGGATACATACTTCTTCCAGCTTACTTACTAAAATATTATATCAGGTTAGTTTGTAAAAGTTAAAAGTTAAAGTTAAAAAGTAACCTCAACTTTTTACCTGAGTAATAGTTTCAGAGTTTAAAGACTAATATAATTAGTTACTAAATAAGAAAATGCCCGCTACTCCACAGCCTCCTTTTCACCGCTGGGGAATTAGATTTACATCGGATTCTACGCATGATAAGGAATATTTACAAAACCTACATGACAATAATTCCTCTAACATGTACCGGGGGGAGTTATTTTTAAATGAAGTTTTAGACGAGGTCTATTATGCAGATTCTACTGGGACAATAAGAAGATATGGCGATCGCTCTGGAGGAACAGTTACTTTTGATCGTATTGATTTCACCGGCATAAGAGAATTTTCAGATGATGCCCAAGCTGCTCTAGATCCAAATCCAGTTCCTATCGGAGGAGTGTACAGAACAGGTAGTTTTCTCAGAATAAGAGTATCTTAATAAGTTTAAAGTTTGTCAGGATACGAAGACAATCTATGTCCCTCCATAGACATATAAATCCATAAGACTCAGAAGAGATTTCTCTTTTTGGGTCTTTTTTCGTATCAATGGAAATTAACCCTCTCATGGCAAGAAAATCCTCTAGACGTCAAAGAATTGAACAAGGCGACATGATTCAGGCATCAAATCCCAAGTTTGAAGAGCATAAACCTCTTCTACCTATGAATCCTTCCCAGGTTGATGCAATGAGGTATTTGAAAACAAAAACTTTGACGATTCTAACCGGGCCTCCTGGAACTGCTAAAACTCTCCTCTCGATTCATGCAGCATGTGAAAAACTCCATAAGAGGGAAATTGAAAAAATTTATTATGTAAAGCCAATTGTATCTACTCCAGGGGAACAGGGTCTAGGCTTCTTACCAGGTAACCTTGAGGAGAAGATTGCTCCTCACATCATGCCGATCCGTGACTCCCTTGCTGTATTTATGCAAAAAGGCAAGGCTGATTATCTCCTTGAGAAAAAAGTCATTGAGTTTCTACCTATTGAGCACCTCAGAGGTAGATCTTTGCACAGATGCATGATTATTGCTGATGAGATGCAAAATGCTACCGCTCATTCGGTAATGACGATCCTCACCCGTCTTGGCGATAATTCCTCCATTGCCCTTCTTGGGGATATAGTCCAAAGAGACCTAGCAAATCGTTATGGCGGTGATGGCTTATCAGATGCTCTTCGTCGTCTTGGATCTAACCAATCGGTAGGTCATGTTAACTTTGGATATAATGAAATTGTTCGTTCTGATTTCGTAAAGTCTGTAATTTATGCCTACTCAGATCTCTACGGTTCAAAATCATAGGTTTAAAGATTATTATTATTATTTGGTATAAGTAAAATACTATGGCTAGATACTCTAGAACAGGAAGAGTAAAAGTATCGACAAATCTACCTCCTCTTAGCCAATTAAAAATACCTTTGGAAACAGAGGTAAAATATAGAGGTTTAGTAAGAGATCTAGCCCTTTCCGATATTAGTGATGCTTCACAGGCTCTTAGTGAAGTTTTACTTGATATCCAAGATCCCGCAGAAAAACAAACTGAGGGAAAATTTTTATATCCAGATCTTGAGATCTTAGATGGTATTATCAACTATGGTCTTAAAAATGAAGATCTAGCCATTTTATCAAATAGTTCTCTTAATTTAGAAACTAAATCTGGAAATTTAGTTCCATTAGTAAATCCTAGACAAAGAATTGCTGATAGACTTAAGCAATTAGAATTCTTCGCTGGAAGAGGCACTGTCTTCCAAGGCCAAGGAACTGCAATGTTTAAGTACACTGTTCCTCTGGATGAAACAGAGGATGGTACAGAGACAGGAAAGTTATATTCTCATACAAACCCTCCTCCGTTCTATACTCATGATTTAAATATTGACGAAAATGATCCAAATGCTCCTGTAGTAAATGGCCCCGATTATATTCCGGCATCCCCCCAAGAGATACTTGACACTCACAGAGTTGGATATATTAAAGATGGAGAGTTTGTTCCAGATATAGAAAAAGAATGGTGGTGGTCTGGAGCTTATAAAAAAGATTATAGAGGCAGATCAGAATATACAACTACAAACGCTCTCATAAATCCCTCATTTCCTGTAATTAGAGACGGTAATATATCCTTTTCTTATTCTCTTCCAAAAGCAGTATCAAACCCATATAATTGGGGCCTAAAAATGGACTTTTGGATGAAGAGATCAATTAGTGGTAGTGTTTTTGGTAAATTTTTAACACAAGTTTCTGGGCACATCAAGATTGATTATTTTGAAATAACGGGGTATAACTCAAGTACAGGAGCAGTGCAGGGCTCTTGGAAGACTGCCCTTGATACATATAATTCGGACACTTACTATTCACAGCCCACGAAGGAATCAGCTACTGATGACTCCTCGGGGTATAGAACGTATTATCTCCAAGGAGGACCGTCTAATGAGTCCATGTCGCTAGAAACTGTCAGTAGTACCCCAACAACTCAAAGAGTAGCTGGAAATGGAGCAAGTTGGGACTATACTGTTACAGTTAGTGACCCTGAAGGAAATACAAAGAAAATCTTCAACGATTATGTCCCTGTAGTAATTAGATATTGGTTCGGACAGGAAGACCCAGCGGAATATGATGCTTTAGTTCTAGAAAAAGGTGAAGAAAACATTACAGCTCGAGACTTAGCAAAATTAAGTCCTGGACTTACTCCAGGATTTGAAATAGATCAAATCCACGCCAATGGAGAAAGTACTAAGTGGAATGATTATAAAGCAATTGTAAAAATAGAAACATCAGATGGCGGTGCTACGTGGCAAGCTACTGATGGAGTCAACCTAGTTAATAATTTCAATGAAATAGCAGAAATTCTTGCTTATTCTACTGAGACGTCCCCAGACTTAACAAATATATACGGAGACGATTGGATTTTATCTCAAGGATTCTTAGGAGCTAAAATCAATCAAACAGACGGCAATTTAACTAGTTCTGATCTTGGAATCTCATCAGGTCCTATTTATGTGGCTCTGACTAATAGAGTCTATAATGCACCTCCTATCGAGTTTAGTGAGCAGGAACTTTGGCAAGAGTATATTTTCCATCCCAACATCCAATATACATACGCCAATAGGAATGATATGCTAGAAGGGATAGGCGCCAACTACGTTGAACCTAATCCTCAAAAAGTACAACTTGAAAGCAATTATGAAGCTTATAAAATTATCTATGGTGAATTACCTCCAATAAATGTCTATAATAAGTCACGATATGATGGAGCTATAGATAATAGTCTGACTGTAAATACTTCAGATAGGGATTATGATTATAGTCATAATAAACTACTTTTTATTGGAAGACAGAAAAAGGATGAGACGATAAAGCCTTTACAACCCAATGAGGTAAGGACCCCTGGGGAAAATTATACGTTCTTTACAATTACTGAAAATGAAGTTGGATTAGGTGGAAGTGTTGTTATTTACGGCACCCCAGTAAATAATTATGGAATTACTTCTTCTGATGCTACTACCAACAAAGTAGGTAAGGCTCTACATATGTCAGATAACATCTCTTCTTTTGGAGATGACGTAATCAAGTTATATTCCACATCAGCCGACTATGTAAATGGTAACAGTAACGCATTTGAAGGATTCCCAGTCGCATTTAAATATGTAAATGGCACTCTGAGTGGTAATAAACACTTAATCCCAGATAACCCGGGTACTAACAGAATAATTGCTGATAGTCCATTTGAGATTGGCACAGCGCCTAGCACGGACTTTAATGATTTGTTCTTAACTGGATTTATAACTTCAGGTGGGGACGTATATCACTTTTTTGACTTAATTGGTACTTCAAGACCCACTGAAGAAGTTCAACTAACAATTTCTTCGGATGGAAACCCAGCTGTAGTATCAATTACTAACTCAACATTTTTCAAAGGGATCACAGGGACTAATACTGACTACCTAGGAACACGTATAGAAATCAACGGAGTTGCATATTATGTAACTGCCTATAGTTACGCCGATACCAAAGTTACCATAGATCATGGCGCGACTGACCCAGCGACTCTGGTAGGTAATAAAGAATGTAAGATTTTTTATAACTTCTTATCATTCTCAAAATTTCCTTCATATGTTATAGATTCATCACAGAATAAAGTAGATAATCCTATATCCTTTAATGACTTTATAGACTTTAACTATGTCTATAGCACCGGATACCAATTTAGAAAAATTGATTCTGGGGCAGGTTTAGGAATTGCTGACTCTTTATATTTAAAAGATAGTACTAGTCCCACTCAAGTAAGTCCTTTTGCGGACGGATCTGAAATCCCTGCTCCACCCGCTCAAATTGTAACTCCTTTTGGATATGATAAGTCAGTATTTTCTTCTGACCCAGGACTAGGGGGTATTTGCTATCCCCCTTACGATACTCAAGATCTGCAACTATTAGCAATCACAGCTAGTACTTCTGAGATTACTTCTTCTACAGAAGGACAATATGACGTTTATTGGGGATCTACGGATAGTAACAAAATAAATGATTTAGGTGGTAAATATCTTCAAATCAATAAAAAGTTAATATTAGATTTTGATACTAGTGAGACTTCTAGTATTTTGGTTTCTATGACTTCAGCACAGAAACCAGATTTTACTTTAAGTACTACAACTTATAACTCAAAACTTCTCATTGAAATACCAGCTGTAACACCACAGAGCGTAAGCAATGCGTATCTGTATAAAGATGCTCTTGTTTATACAAATAACGAGCCTACGAAATCCAACATTTTTCTTTTCCTAGATAAGGATAATGATAATAAAATCAATCTCCTAACTAGGAATAGACCCACTTGGGTGGCTTAAACTGCCTGGAATAAGGGAACTGAATATACCCTTTTCCCAGAGACAGAATTGGGTTTTTCTGTTACTGTTATCGCAGTACTTTTGTGAAAATAGAATGCTCCGTTCTTTCCTGCCGGTGAAGATACTGATATTCTCTGAGCAAATTCAGAAATTACTGAATTATAAGCATACCAAGATCCACTGGATTGGTCATAAGCTTCCGCACTGAGAGTCCCAAGTGGAAGAGAATTTCTGTTCTCACTAGTATTAGTGCTAATAGTCGGATTTTCAACCACTGAAGAAATAGTATTATAGAAAGGCTTATCTTTTGTAGAATAAGCTCTTTTATATACATCTCCTACCTTGATGTATAGGCCAGGAATAGTAAACTTTTGACTTCCACTTGTAACAACAAACTCTGGGATTAAACTATTGTCTCTTACTTCATCTCCACTAAGTCCTTCTTGTCTAATCGCTCCTAATAAATCATCTTGATCCCTAATTATTACTCTTTGCCAAATTGCTACATCTCTGCCCTCAAAAGCATTATAACTATACCCAAGTTTATTCTCTGCGTTAGTAGCTAATTGCGGCTTCTTTGCGTTTTGAATAGTAGTTCTGATAGATTCTAAATTTCTACCTACTTGGTTGCCCAAACTAGTAATATTAGAACTAATGGATCCATTAGCAAAGAACGATGTTTCGGCATAGGTACTTAGATATACTCCAGATGAGGCGAATTTAAACTGAGTAAAGTTATTTACTCTAATAAAGTCTTCTCGCCTTATATCAATATCTTGAATATTAAGTATCTCGGTATCTTTATCGAGAAAGACATATTTATTATTCTTTCTATCGAATAAGAAAAATCCGTCCAGATCAGAATTTATTACTTCATAGTAGTACTGTCTAACCCTAATAATCGGGTCTTGAAAAATAAAAGCAACACCGCCTTGTCTCTGAATTATTAAACTATTAATGGACGCAGTATCGGTATTTACCAAAGTTGATAATTCTGTATCAACTGAGTAACTTGATGAAGTTTCTTTAATTCTTAATTTTTCAAAAATTCCGTAACCAGTACCCCTCTCTGTAATAACTACATCAGTTAGAGTAAACCTCCTAGTATTAAAATCTTCATAAGATTCGTTTGTTGCATGGGTTTTATCATTAAAAGTCTCTTCCTTGAATGTCAATGTTGCTTTTGCACTGATTCTTTTACTATTTACCCCCTCTAAAATAACGTCTTTTAATACTACGACATTATCATTAACATTTTCAAAATCGTTGTCATCATGTAAAATACTAGAGGAGCTAGAGGAACCTTTTTTAAAGTAGAAACCTCTTCCTCCATAGACTAACTCTACATCTGGAATAGATCCATTATTTGAAAAAATCGGAGGATGAAATGAATCTTTATTACTTGAAGTACTCACGGAGAAGTTTTTAAAAAATACTTTATTACCTGGAGTAAAAGTAAAGTATTTAGTTAAAAATCGTGTTCTATCATACTGAATATCTTCAACTCCTTTTCTTTCTACGATCTTTTCTGATCTTAGTCCATAAATTTGAGTCTCTACTGGAAACTCAGCTGTGGGATCTTGTACTTTAGGACCAGAGATTACTGTAGATAAAACAGAAGATGATAATGAAAAAAGTTCAATATCATCCTCTATCCCTGGAGCATAGAGTTTTTGTAAAGACGTTTTTAGATTTAAGCCAGTTTCTGAAAGATTTTTAAATCGAGTTAGTCCACTCATGTTGATTACTTAAGTTTTTTCTAATTTACTTTAATCATTATGTCATTCACCCTACTACGTGGAGGCTATACCAGAGAATGATATACCATACTTTCCTATCAAAATTTTATATTGATCGAGTAGTGGATCTCCAGAAACTACAGTAATTTTTGGAGGAGTTGCTGAAGTATCTGGAACTTGGGTGTATATAGGATTACCGTTTGCATCAACCTGTCCAGAATCTACTGTTTTTGTGGGTCTGATCCAGGTTGGATCGTCCACTTGTTTAGATGTTGTATTATAGAAAACTTCACTCCTTGACCAGTCGGTGTTATATCCGGTTCCATTCCATTTAGTTTTTTGAACATTTACCTTTAGAGCAGAATAACTTAATTTACTATTCGCTGTTTTAGAGTCGTATAATTCTTTAATAATTAGTCTTATAGCCTCTACACTGAGCGGATTTTCTCTTATATCAAAACTAGTTAATTTTACCGAACCGCCAGAGAAGAATCCTTTGGTGGTAAATACATCGCCAGGCCATTCAGTGAAAAGATTATTTGTAAGATTTACTACTTTTAAATTTTTTGCTCCTTTAAATGTGGGAACTTTACCAACCAATCTGTTATTCTGTAGGTTTAATTCTTGTAAATTAGACATATCTTGGAAATAGTTACTAACTATTTGCCCTCTTCTAATAAATGCGAGAGTTTTACCAGAGAAATCTATATTAACATCTGATCTTACTCCAGTTACATGGATAAATCCCGTAGTGCCACTCTTATGTACTTGAGTTACTATGCCAATTACATTTCCAGACTCATTCGTATCTCTTATTTCGTCGTTTACATATACCTGCTTGGATATATCAGTACTTCCAGAAGCTATGACTATTCTATGGATTTTTCCATCAGCCGATTCCGCATTCCAAGTTACGGGAGGAATGGAGACTTCTTGCTGCAATGTACCCAGATGGGATTTAGTTGCTATTACGTCAGGATCAGCCAAACATGAGAGTAATACTTTACCATTTATATCTTTTGTACTTAAGTTATTATTTAGGTCTATCTTCGTTATATTAGTTGATGAAGTTGAAAAATTAGGTAACCTACATCCGCCGAAACTAGAAGACTGCTCACTAGCAAATAACTCAATAACTTTCTGATTTCTATCTGTTCCTAGATTAGATAAGTCTCTAAAGTTATTATAACTAATGTTTATTTTTATTTTCGCAGAATTAACATTTGCCGAGAGTGCTGGGAAAACGCCAAAAATTTTAGAATTGTGAAAAGTAATATAGTTAAGTACCTTGAAAGAACTAAGTTCACTAGATCTAAGAATAAATCTTTGATCTTCAGAACTATAATTCTGACACTCTCCAATAGAAAGGCTTTCAAATTTGGTATTTTCTTTTGATGGTGATATAAAGTTTTTAGGAAGAAGATATTTATAATTTCCGTTGGATGACTCAAATTTGCTTACAGGATCGGAAAGATCTGCGGTATAACCCTTCCATCTATTCCTACCTATTTGTAAGGTTTTAAGCGTTGATTCTACATCTTTAATACTAAAAATCTTTCCTCCCCAAGCTGCAGCATACGCCTGTAAATTTTGTAATGCTAAACCTGTTAGGATGTCTGAGGAGTTTTCTGTAGTAACTCCTTCATTATAACTAATATATTTACTGTCTACCCCGTAAATGTAATTTAAGTTTACCTCGGATAATTTCATCCACTTATAGGACGAGCCTTTTGCAATTCTAAAGTAAATATCCCTATAATCATTTCCAAAACTATCGAAGCTAATATATGATGTTTGACTTAACCAAGAACTCCACGCGTTAGCGATAACGGTGGGGTCATTACTATTCACAAGATGAGTAACTCCAAGAGTTTTAGTTCCAGAAACATCATCGGTGCCAGTTAATATACCGCCTACAATACTACTTCCAGCAAGATTAAATGATTTGATATTATATTTCCCAATAAATCCCTTTGGAGCGTTTAAAATCTCCTCCTGCGATAAAGATGTAGTAACTCCAGCTGCAGTTTCAAAAGCTGATTTTGTAGTAATAGTACCATTACTAATATTTTGAATAGTATTAGTCCAAAATGGAGTATCTCCCATATATCCTATTGAGCCCTCCATAGTAGTCTGTCCCCTATAATCAATAGTAATCTGGTCCACAGAGGTATTATTGATTTTTGGTATTAAACCAGTTAGCAAATTAGGATTGGCCCCACTGGACGAATCGATGCTTATATCAAATAGATTAGGAAAAACTCTTGAGAAATCAGCATTACATACATAAATTTCAGACCCTAATTTTAGTTTGTTCAATAGAGTGAAAGTTCTAAATCCTTCTTCGCCAGAGATAGTAATTGGAATGGGCTCTTGAGTAAGATTACTTGGGTTTCCATTATAAAGATAATTGAATCTTTCTATAGAAGTTTTCCTAGAATCTTTCCAAAGTTTATTATTGGAATCTTGGATCGTAGAATATCCTTTATAACTTGAATTTTTATTTCCACCACCGGAGGCTTTATATCCACTATAACACATAAACTCAGTGAGAGTTTTAGAAGGAGGCGCTGCAGTTGAAATTCCTGAAATACCGGAATTTCTCATGTCTTGGTAATCAAATGTGGAGTATATACCCCCTGGCTCGTCCCAGACATTGCCAGATATATCTAATTCAATAAGTTTAGTATCAAGTACTTTTATCCAAGTTGGAAGGGTAGATAATCTATTATTACTAATATTAATTTTTTTCAGATTATTAAATCCGATAAGGCCGATATCCTTACCAGCTTGCTCTGCAATCCCTAGCGAGGATAAGTCTATTTCGGTAATCTGCTCTGGATCAAGATAAACGTAGAGTAAACACTCCTTATTAGAAGCTGGAGTTCCAGTTACATTAATGCTAATTGATTGAACGTCTCTAGTTCTAGAGTCAGTAATTATTTCTTGTTTTACTATAGAAAGATCACTACGTAGTTTTAGTTCCCATCCATAGACAAAAGAAACCTGAGGATTTTGATCCTTTGAACCTATCTCTCTTGAAAAAGAAATGGTACCTGAAGTTCCTATTCTTACTGGGATAATTAATGGAGAGTTAACTGTGCAATAACATTCTAATAATTCGCACTTTGGATTAGTATTAGAAGGAGTTCTTACATATACAGGAATTTTAAAAATATGAGTAGGAGACTCAGAAATTGTCTCTCTATTCAGCAGCAGGTTAGTAGCTCTCAGGTTTAGATTATTAAGATGTGATCTTCTTCTTATTCTAATCAAAGAAGAGAAAGAAGCCTCTGAAAATTTTCCAGTTGCACTATCTACAATGGAGTTGAAAAGACTCTCTCTGGAAGTTGGAACGACAGTTTTTTTAACTTCTCCTTCCTCATCAAGATACCTAAATTCAATGTTATTGGCAGCAAGTCCACCATGAAGAACTATAATATTATCAGAGTAATTTGAAATATTGAAGTCTTGTAATCCAGGATCTCCGATCTCTCCGTCAGTTCTTATAAGGCTTTGAATTTTATTAGAAATACCACGTGAGGTTTCTGAAGAAATAGCCATAGAATGATAAACTGGCAGTTCTAGCCCTCCAGCAGTTCTAATATCTTCTTTAACAAGACCACTTCTAGAAAGATTATAGATCTGGTCTAATGCGTCTGGATCTAAAAGGATGTTAAATAAAGCATCTCTTTCATCACTGCTATAAATTTCGCCCAGGTCATAGTAACTAACTAATCCAATTTCGGGGCGATTCTGTCTTATAAAACTGTATCCTTCCATAATAATTACTGTTCTTTATAGTTCAGTGTGATAGAAATTTTTCCTTCTATTTCATCTTCTAATGATTTAGCAATAACAAATAATGATTTGTTGTTCCAAAAACTAGGACCAATAGATTCAGCGGAAATATTAAACATTGAAGTAAGGTCTATTTCAGTGGGGACATTTTTAGATAAATAGAAGGATCCTAGATTATCTCCTGTTTCTTTAAACTTAAGTGAACGGATAGGATAATCTCCTACTCCAGAGGAGGAAGCTCCGACAAGCAGACTCTTGCTTAAGAAAGAAGGACATTTTTTTCTCTTTGACTGTGGGGAACTTGGTAGAGAACTATCAATATAGGACGTATCGGAAAAGTTAATCGAGGTATCTAATGTGTTTTCTTCCGAGAAAGTTCTAATTGTTTTAATTGCGGATTTTTCAAAGTCGTTACTCCCACCATCTTGACGGTCATGTAAGCCCTCATTTGAGTAATGATCAACACTCAGAGTTTGTCCCAAAGGAGAAAATGGATATTGTACTATCCCAGTACCAATATCTTGACCTACACTTAAAGAGCCTACCTCTGCCCCTTCTCTCATAGAGATAAACCATCTAATTGGGAATATGTCGGATCCAGTAACTGTACTGGTGAGTAAAATGTCATCTTTTTTAAGGAGTGAGGGGGCATATAAAGCTATACCTGAGTAAGCAGCACTTATCAATCCTTCCCCCACAGAATTTATATCATAACCAGTTTCATTAACCACAGGTAATAAATACTCTCTAATCGAGGTACCCTCTCTTTGGAAAGATATTTGGGGTTCTCCTATTGTTTTTACTATAGATGATACATTAGTGGTAATTGATTTTACAGTAAGATTTTCAAATTTAGGATTACCCACGGAATCAATCCAAAGCTCACTAGGCCACGGACTGTCACTCTTTAAATAATAATAGGGTTTTAAAGTTCCATTATCATTATATTCTTTAGTGGAGTCACCTGTGTTGTCCTCGGTTAAGATACTCACGTCTCGTGCAATTGGCCCTACTCTACAGTATAAAGCATGACATTCGCCGCCTTCGACTCCAGGGAGCGAAGGAAATTGGTCATCAATCTCGCCAGCTGTATCATGTACAGCTTCTGATTGTTCTACTCCTCCGACGCCAACGTGCAGCCACCCAGCCTGAGATACTTTAAGCACATTATCTCTAAGAACTGGACTAAATACATCTACTGGAAGACCCTCATAATATCTAAATTCATCGGGATTGGGAATTTTTTTATCTTTAATATAAGCAACTCCAGTAGTGCTACTTGTAGCATCAACAAATTCAATATCAACTGCATTACCGGTTGGAATATTACTCCCATCAATACTTGGATTAATTATACCAAAACTATCGGGATGATTTCTTGCTCTGTCTTTAGAAACCATCCTAATAGGATATTGTTGATTAGCATAGGTTTCTTCACTCCCTCTTGACCACATCACTCCGAAAGTAATATCTCCAAAATGAGAGTTGCCATCACACCTAGTACCAACGTACTCATCGGAGCATGGTACTCCATTACTGTCTCTTCCGCCAGCTTTAGTTGTAAATAATAGATAAAACTCCCCTGAGGTAATTCCAACTGAAGAGATGAGAGTTGTATCTTTTCTATATGGAGAAAACTTAAGTGAATAAGTATCAGGGTATCTAAAGAGAAGCTGTCCTTTGCTCCAAGGTCTTTGTGACGCTGGAGTACTATAATACGAATTTCTAGTTACCCTTGAAATTGCGGCGGTAGAAATAGAGTTCGACCATCCTTTTTCTGAATTCAGATACTCATTCTCAGGATTTACATATGCGCAGAATATTTTATTTCCAATAATATGTGTGCCTTGTAAAGCATACCGATAAGAATCCCAACCTTTAAACGTATAGTAATCTTCCCAGTTAGAATTTCCCAAATACTCTGTGGTATATCCAATACCATCAATATCTAATAGATTGAGACTTGCCTCTGGGAAGTCTGGATCTGGACCTTGGTATGAAATTGTCGGAGTTGGGCTTTTTTCACTAAAACCAAGTTCAATTAGTGTATCTTTTTCAGTTTCTAATCTATTAATTAAAAATTTGCCTCTTAATCTTTGCGATTCTGGAAGTTCGCACTTATAGCCCTCTTGGAAAGTAAATCCATGATCAACACAGCCATATTGATTAACGAATTTAATCTCGGTGTCAACGGTAGAAATCACCGAGGCGCTAATAGGAAATATTTCTTTTTTATTAAAGAATTCATTTCCACTAGTATTGGTAATATACTTTTTAGGTTTTAATCCAAGAACAGATGACCATTTATAAATTGGTATTTCCTGCTCGATGGTTTCTCCAGTCTCATCATCAAGATCACTTGATTCAACTTTTCTATTTGATGCTATAGCACTAGATACGGATACTGTGCCTTCATCTGCGCCATCAATGTAGTAAGACGCGCCATACTTTTGAATAAATTGTGGTAGTCTGATACGTGATGGCGAACCTACATAAGTGCGGTACTTGAAGAAGAAGAACGGGTCTTCTAGACATGGCTTATCTATATTGTTTTCAATTACTAGCGTATGAAGGGTCACCCATCTTGCATCTCCATTGTCAGTCGGGATATAAATATAGAATCTAGCTCCAATAGCACCGTACCAACCAAACTCGATCTTATACATGGTTACGGTATCTGGGTTAAAAATATAACCCGTATCGCCTTGGGAATTTAATCCGTCCCCATTCATAATATCCTGTTGGATTTCGGTTTCAAATACTTTTACTTCTTTTCCCTCTAGCACGAGCTGTTCTAAATCTAGAACTTCACTATCTGTTAATTGATCCCGATATTTGACTACCCCAGTTAATTGACTGATATATGCTTCCTTTTCTTGATATCCCGCCTCAATAAATAGGTCCGTATCGCCTAAAGGTATTGTCGATCTTCTAACAATAGAGAAGTCAGTGCCATCTTTAAGGCGGAAAAAATATCCGTCCGTATAATTTTCCACACCAAACTCAAGTATGGATCCAGGACCGGCGCCTTCCTCAGATACTCTTACACCATACGTAAATCCGCTAATTCTACCAGGTTGATAACGAAACGCACGGGCTGATGTTAAAGTAACAACCGCATAATTACTTTCTTTACTACCAATTAGATTCCCCTCACTAATAGAATTTGAAATCTGTGGAATAGTAGGATCTGAATATGTTTTGGGCCAAGACTGGCCAAAAATTAAAGATTCAGACGCAGACTCTTTATTAAGAATTCTATAATACGGCAATTTATATTTTTTCTCTGGAGAATCCGCCGGAGGGTCAGTTTCCCAAACTCTAAATTCCCAATTTTTTAAATCATCATGTAGTGAGTCATAGTCTAACAACCAATACTCTTTCCACACGTCTCCATCTTTCTGAGTAGCAATCTCAAAATGGCCCTTGTTATTACTAGGCCATCTATATCTAGTTGTACCAAAGAACGCGGAGTTGTATAGTATTGACTGATTTGAATCTTTTACTAGTTCTCTAGCTCTTAAAAGATTAAATCCTCCGTTATCAGAAAGACTAGTAGCAGTTACATATGGAGTATTTTTAGTTTCATCAATTAAACTAAATATATCAAGAAGAACCTGCTCTCCTTCCCCAGACATATTTTCTATACGCCCTTGGGGGATAATTGGCAAATTGCCTATGGTTTTAAATCTTCCTTGATCAATATCTAACCAAATTTGATCCCAATAAAGCCTATTAAACTTTCCAGAACTGGTTTTGGGATAATTATTATCTAAATAATCGAGTCTGAACCTTGTTTTTTCTTCTTGGGAAAAGTTATTTACCATGTGTTCAATAATATACATGGCAATTAAAGACTGAAGATATCTCCCCCAGCCTGGACCTATATTTGAAAGAGACCCGCCAGTTATTAACGTATAGAGAACAGGGTTACCAGGCGTAGTGTACGGAACAGGATAGGAAGAGATTGCAATCGCAGAATTTTTAGCATCGTCATAATCTATTGTTGGTTGATGACGTCCAGAAGGGGAGTTTTTGTATTGCCAATAATCACCTTGGTCCCAATCTGGATAACCACTATAAACAATCCAGTCTTTTTTATCTAAGCCATAAGAACTAACATTACCAAAAAGACCCTGTTGAGTCTCTCCTCTTGGTATTCCTAGAATTGATGAACTCGTTTCAGTTACATCATTAAATACTTCCTCTATAGGCAACGCAACTGGGTCTCTTTTACTAAATTTATTAGTTGTACTTATTGCTGTCTCTGCATATGAGTCAGGATCAACCACTACTGGAAGAGAACTAGAAGTTAAGAAGTCTCTAGGATCAGGAACTCTTTTAACTGACGTAAGAGAATTTCCCTCGTCAGAAAAAAGAGAGATACCTCTGTAGGTTACTAATTGTAGTTCCTTTTCAAAAGTACTTGGAGCAGTTGATTGACCTTTTAATGAAATATTTCTTGAAGAAGAGTTACTTTTTACTTTTATTTCATAATTATTAGCCATTTATCACTGCTCCTCCCAAGTTAGTGAAGTATTAACTTTGAATACATTAGGAGTAGTTGACTCTCGGATGTCAAAATGACCAAAGACACTAATCACATCTACCTCGTCAGTGAGTGGGAACGAAAGGTACTCTTTATTGTATGCAAAATAATCTTGAAGATCAAATTGATATCCACCTCTTGATACGTAATATGAGAAAATTTCATTTCCTGTATCTACGACGGGAGTAAGAGCAAAGTCTTGAGCGACTTGTGTACCGGAAAGACGTGTTATTTCTTCAAATGTCGCTAGATCATCAGTTTCTAGATTCGACCATTTTGTTTGATCTGCGTATCCGTCTGATGTAGTCGAGATAGTTCTTTCGGAAAAAGATAGTCCTTCTGCTGCGGCACCAACTGAGAGATTCCTCTCGTATATGAAATTACCTTTGACATATATTGGATCTGGATAAGAGAAGAATTTTGCAAAATAATATTTACCGTCTTCTCTATAGATTCTACCAAGGATCGGTTGACCTGATGTAGTATTACCAGCTAGAGTTGGGTCGTTACCTCCAAGGAAATATCCAAATACGTACTTTCCATTAGAGGAAAGAAGAGAACTTAGTCCCATCTGACTAACTTGCCCTGAGGTAAACTCGATTGGTAATATAGATCTCTTGGTGTTAATAGTATCAGTAAGACCAGTAGTTGCCAACGATGTTGAAGTAGTTGTTAAGTTTGTTGTGATAAGGAGGGGATTTTTAAATCCACGAACTGTAATAAGATCAGAAGCTTCACCTTTGGAAACCCCAAGTCCTAACTTTATAGGATAAATCTGTAGTCTATTTCTTACTTTTTCTCCATCTCTGTTACTAATAAAGTCTTTTGCTCTAAGGGTGAGAAGTGATTGTTGCGATCTTGGAACAACCAATGTAACGGCCCCTGAAGTAGGAATAACCCCAGTGAAGTATAATTTCACATCAGTAGTACTACTCTTCTCAATCCACTTAACCTTAGTAGTAGTATCCCCCGAGATATATGCGCCCATCAGTCCAACCAATGTTTTATCATTAGTAGCACCCAAACTAGTTCTTGTAGTTATCATACTACTAGTAGGCCCATCGAAACTAGTAGGAGTAAATGTAACTGTTCCAGATGGAACAGTTCTACTATAGTCGGAAGATTTAGATAGAAGTTTTACAGTACCTTTATCACCACCATCAATATAGTAAGAAGCACCATACTTAACAAGAGTGTTGCCTATATCAACTCCGTTATTGTTTGGATCTAAGCCGCTATTCATACCTCCATGGCAGAGATAGGTAATTGGCAAGAACGCGTTACCTAACGAAGCGACCGAGTGTTGGTTTGATGCGCGGATATGATGTACTCTTACCCACCTTGCTTCATTATTTCCTGTAGGCACGTAGCAAAGGAAAGTAGCACCAACAGCACCGTACCATGAGTACTCGGTCTTCCACATGGTGACCTTTGAGAAGTCGATATTATATGCTGATTGAGATTCTACGATTCCTTCTGGAGTAGAGATAACCTCACCTGGTCTATTTACAAGACCATCAGAATCACCCAATGAGAACTCGGCGGATGTGTTAATATCGGACCATCTTACTGGTGTTAGATCTCCATCAAGTTTGTCACCGGAGAACATTGCTCTACAAGGTCTCCATTCATACACGTATCTGTATGGTTTTGGTACACAGATATTAAACCATTCTTTTAGAGTTACATTGCCATTAGTACTACTAATAGTCCTAGTAAAAGGTACTCCTATTGCATTAGTAAAATCTGTCTGACTAATATTGTTACCACCTAACGTATTAACCAGAAGGTTCCAAACTTTAGCTTGACTGTTGGTAGTACTAGGGGACTGATCCCAGACGCCTGTCCCCCCTAAGATAGCATCGTGAGTCTGTTGTTCAACATTGGTTCCAGTACCAAAAAAGACTTGTTGCCAATCATTAGCAGGGTCAATTAACTCGGCATAAGAACTTAGTACTTTAGTAGTATTTCCCTTTCTAGCTAAGTTAGAAATCAATCCATAGAAATTACAATGTGCATCAGCTCTGATATAATTCAAGAATGAATTTTGCATCTTATCATCGCCAAACGCGTCATCCAGTGAGTATGTCGTACTTTGGTCGAATGGGAATTGATGTTTTCTATTCGCTAAGATCTCAGTATACGTTGAACCATTATATTGAGCAAGTCTTAAGGCAAATGCAGAATTTGACTGAAATTTTTTCAGTTGATTTTCTGGAGAAGTACTACCATCGATAGTCCTTACATCAGCGGGGCTATAAACCAAAGAAGGATCATAAATAGCTGCAGCTACATAGACCAGACCATCTCTAATTATTACTGGATCAACTCCTGCAAGTCCGAAGTTAGTGGATCCATTAAATTTAGCATCTGCAGAAGTTACTGAACCTCCGTTCTTAAACCATTTTAGTTCTCCAGAATAACCAGCAGGTTCCCCTGGAATGATAGCCTGAGTACGTCTTACACAACGGAAGTTGTTTCCGATGCCGTTATTTACAATTTCAAAGTAGTATCCGTCAAACTTATCAAAAATACCCCACTTTTTAATCGATGGAGCACCCTTTTGAGTATCAGTTTCTATCTCTGATGTGACGTTCATTTTCACACCCATTGTGGATGCGGACACACGACCAGGCTGATAACGGAAGAATCTCTTAGAGGTTAAGATGGTGGTATTTTTATCAGACGCAATAAGTTGAGCACCGGCCTCAGTAGGTATATGAACTACTCCATCGAGTACCGTACCCTCCTCTTCTTCAGTGGTCTGTATAGCAACGTTCTCTAAGGGGAACTGAGCCCACTCTGTAGGATTAACATCATAAGTATTAACGTCAGCAAAAATACCTAACGCTACTTCGGAGCGGGGGATGCCAAGTAATGACAGGGCAACTTCCGATTGTACTTTATTTTGTTCTTCGACAGGAATCGGCTTTTGATCTTCCGCAAAAACCACAGGCAAAGAATTAGAAGCAGGTTGCTGCCCCAATGGTACTGGGGCTGTTTTTCCTACAGAAACATTAGAGGCCATATTTAACCGGTATATTTATACTAACTTTAAACAATCACTCAGATACATATACATTGCCATCAGCAATGAAGTAGTTATATTTCACTACTCCTAATGTACCACCGGCAATTCTATAGTTGTCTTCTGAAGAGATAAACTTATCACTTACGCCTTGGGGAGTAGAGATAATAATTGAAGAATCCTCTGCATTTACTGCTACGACATCGATAGGGACTCCATCGGGCCAACTTTGAAGGATAGAACCTTGAATTCCTATTCCTGAAGTTTGAATTCCATCATTCAAATTATTGCCAGAAGCTAGATAATTAATATTTAATATGTCTGCGGAATTTCTGAAAGAAACTCTTAAAGTACTGGGAGTTTCAAATTTAATCCGATCAATCTGGAACCTTCCAATAGCAACAGAGGCAGTAATTATGTAGGAATATCCGTATGTAGGAGATACACCAGTGGTATTTAAAAAATTCATGGATGCAGTTCCAAGAATCTTCCTTCCTCTATTTGAGGTTTCTACATCAGAACTTTCAGTTATTGTAGCAGTTGGAAGAGTAACCCCAAAAATTCCCGCATCAAGTTGCTCTTTAGCTTCTAGTATCTGGAAATAACCTACAGCAGCACCGCCTCGTTGATAATTTGAATTAAGGTTATAAATTGGCGCGTTGATAGAACCCTTTGAAATTGCTACTGGAAGACCACTATCTGTCACAGTGAAATAAGTAGTAGTGAGCGGAATTCCCTTCTTAACATCAATAGATACTCGGCTATATTCGTTATTATATAAATCTACAGACTTAATTACGCTTCCATTTTCATTATATGCTAAGTTATTTTGAGCATTCCAATTTTCTGAAGAATTAAGTAAAATTCCTGTTTGGCCACAACTATTAATAATATTATTGTTGATTACCGATCCTTCAATTCCAATTCCACTTAAAGGACCAGTACAGTTCTCAAATAAGTTACCTTGGATAACTGCTCTAGATACTTCTCTTAGTCTAAGGGGCGATGTATTTAATTCGTATGGCTTAGAAAGATTAAAAACTCTATTATTCGTTATATTTATCCTACTGGATTCAACTACAGTCATGGATGATCCTAATCCATTGAAGAATGAGCAATCTTCAACTCTTACTGAATCAGCGCGTTCTATGTAAATAAAGTCATTGTTTTTATCAGAAATACCATAGAAATCTCCCTGTGGAGACACTGTAGTAAATACACTAAACTTATTACCATCAAACGCAATATCCTTAACTGTAATCATGCCGATGGCATCAGTTACTGTCTTTCCTCTAATATCGAGTAGTCCGTAACTATTAATGGGATTAGTGTGACTTGGAGTTCTACGGATGACAGTAGAGTCTCCAGCTCCACGAATTGTAATCCCCGAGTAGTACGAAGGATCATCATCATCAAAGAGCGATACATTACCGATGTGATAAGTACCTGAGGGAATAAAAATTTCTTTAATTGAGCTAGTAGCTGCTTCTTTTAAAGCTTTTTTAAGTGCACTAGTACTATTGAAAACAAATCTAACTGAAGAACCTACTAGGTCAGTGGAAAAAGATTGCGGAGAGGTACTAATATCCTTAAGTTCAATAGTACCAGAGTTTACATAAACATTCGTAATTTTAAGAGTTCTTTTCTCTAAAATAGTACTGGCGGCAATAGAAGAACTACTATAAGATAAAATTCCTTGTAGAAAAGATGGAATTGTATTTATGGACTGTAATAAGTCTCTATCCCAAGAAGTAATTTGAGATAGTCCTCTGTCATTAAATGTAATAAATGTATCTGATCCAAAAATGCTATTTCCTGGGGCACCTAAAAATTTAATAGGTTGATTACCCCACTTTCTAAAAATTAATGGAATAATCTGAGAACTTTTTCTAGAAAAAAGTAGTTGAACGTAATTATTTTCGTCAAATAATAAATCTGGATCGTTTAGTAATTTAAAAGAGGTAGTTGTACTAGTTCTATATGGACTAAATTTACCGGTAAATGGATCATATCCGTAAACATAGTACGTTAAGGTCTGTGCGGAGGCATAATTAGATGCATCAAGACCAGAACCGACTAGAATTGTTTGCGCATTAGATACAAAATTACTGAAACTAGATCCTGGAGTAGTTGAACTAGATGTAAAAAATACCTCTATTTCATTGCCTTCTTTAAAAAAATCTAAATTAGAAAAGAAGTTGGGTATCTCTGAAATATCTAATATGCTACTATTAGATCTTAGATCAGTAACTACTCCAGTAAAATACTCGTCATAGCCAATAGCTCCAAAAGACCTAATATTAATAAATGAGTTGGTGTCAGCATCGATCTGAACATCCCCAGCTCCAAAACCAGAACCAATGTATCTCATGTGTTTACTCTCCCTTTATCAAGCAGTAGCTGGAGTATAGATTACGTAAGAAACTACGATATCTACATTATTTGCTCCTTCAGAATCGACCCAAGCTGAAAGAGAGTCTTGATAATTTAATACGAACTTATTGCCGTCCATTACTTCAAATGAATTTTTAGCAGGGACAGAGACATTGGAAAGTACCATGGCACTAAGTCCTGACTGTTTATTTAGACGAATATTAACGTCTCTAGTACCAGCCGATTTATTTGCAATCATGATACTAAGTATCATAATATATCCACCTTGTGGGACAGTAGAAGACGTTAGTAAAGAAGTGGGACTTCCTGCAGTTGCTGAGACGTTAGCAATAGCTTTTGACTCAAAATAATTTGTTGGGAAAGTGGACATGATTAATTAACCAAGAATCAGTGATTGAATTTGTGAGTAGGTAATTGCTTCCATAATTTCTTGCTTTCTAACCAAAGAATCAATAGTAGTGGGAGCAGCATTAACTTCAACGACCGTTTTTGAAAGGAATAACGGTGAGGCATTTCCAAGACCGTCTTGTAGTCTCCCCTGAGCTAATTTCGCGGGACTGCTCAGGTCAAAAGGAATACCATCGGTATCTGGCTGGGCATCTATGTTTGAAAGTATTACGTTTGAAAACGTTTTAGAGATCTCGTAATCTCGAATGTTAGAGGCCATAAGGCAATAAACCTTGATTTTATAGTTTATAGAACTATATTACTTTAAACATCCATGGGAAAGAAGGAACTTGCTACGCTTATTGATGCTTATAGTGATGCTAAAGCGTCGGGAAATAAGTATCTTACTCAGACTATGATTACTCAACTTGAACAGGCGCTTAATCAAGTTTTTGGTCAAGACGATGAGAGTATGATAGAATCAGAGAGTCCAGATACGTCTGACGAGTACTGATGATTATTACCAGACTAAGGGGCGGTAATGCCCAATTCCCTGAGTCAAAACTTCCAGGTGATACAGTGGTTCTTGCTAACGGAGATATTTTCTGTTGGGACGGTGGGATTTGGCAGTTAATCGGCGGGAGGTTCATACCTCGTGCAATGAGAGAAGAGTTTCTTTCATACATCTCCACCGGATGGCCTGATCCCTCTAGTGCAAGATTTGATCTTCCAACTCTATTTGACTTGTCAATCTTTACCGACTATGGCGAAGATGATATAGTTCCTGCCGATGCAAAAATGGTTCGGAGATTTATCGATAGAGTCTTGGAGGTTGCTGAAAGATGTCAAAAAGTAAAATAAAAGTAATCGCCGAGGATGTTGAGTTTGGTCAGGTAGATGTTAAATATTTGACCAATGATTGCTATGTCATCTTCTATTCAGAAGAAGAAGAAGGCGGGAGAGTAATAAGTGATATTGTTAAAGGAAGGAGGGTGGATATTTTTGATGAGTATTATGATCTGGGGATGAAGATTCGGCGGATTGATATGGCGGGAGGAAGACGTAATCCCAAGAACTCCGAGTCTGAGGTTGTATTTAAGCAATAAAAAGGCGGACTAGGGAACATGGTTCCCTTCCCGCTATTTTCTTATTGAGTTGGACTTGGGTTTACTCCGAAGGAGTATAACCCACTTATATCAAGCAGCGCCGGTAGCTGCTTCACCTGGCACCACCTCGGCTACGGCATCGGCGACTACGTCACCCTCGGCGCCGCTTTGACCGGGTTCCTCACCAAGTTGAAGTTGCATGGCTTCAATAGCGCCTTGGAGTTTGATTGCGAGCTCTTGGCGTTGGGCCAGGGCGGTACGGAGTTGACCAATCTCTTTTTCGAGTTTTTCCAGCTGGGTGGTAAAGTTTTCCTTAAGTGCGGTGGGTTCCATAAATAAACGTTTATGTGGTTGCAATTTATTGCGTGTACAGATCTATTTTAAACTAAAAATCCAGTTTTGGGAACCAGTCAAGGTTCGGATTGTTCTACTAAGTCAAATATTATCCAAAGTTACCAGAACTAGTCCCTGTCCCCAGACAAGTTATTTTCATAAAAGAACTCGAGTGTATTGTTAAGGCTGTCGTAGATCCGTACGCCAATAGATCCAGTCTTGCATTAGACGCAGCCACAACTAGGCCTCTTATTGTAACTCCAAATTGCTGGGCTACAGCAACTGAGGCTGTAGTAACTATATTTGTTGGGCTAGCAGTTTGATTTATAGCTACAGAAGTAGCAGCATTATTACACTGTAGACTACAGAAAGTAAAAGTTCCCGTGCTTAACGAAGCTTGAATTGTAATCGTTCCAGCATTTGTATCTTTCCGAGCAAATATTACTGCCTCAACTTCATAGACCCTTCCGGCTACTAACGCTGGTCTAAGAGTCGCTCCGAACATCGACGTGCCTGGAGAAGCTACTGCTGTGATAGAAACATCAGTACTTCTTCTGATGTACTGAAATTCTGGGATGATTGCACGTTTATTCCCGTTTGTTGCGTCATTTTGAGTGTGATAGAGAAGTACTCCGTCGTATTCAAGTGCGTCAGCCTCTGGGGTGGCTAAAACTACGCCACTATCGATTTTTAATGGGGCTCCGCTTGCAGTGGCTACTCCTGCAGGCAGATGCAACTTCGCAGTTGGAGTTGTAACGCCGCCTAGAGCCAGACTGCCAGTAGTTCTTTCAAAGAGAACTCTTTGTGTAGTACCATCTCTTATTATAAGATTTCCTAAAGTAGTATCTATATAATTATTAGATCCATCGTGATACAATGAGAGATCGGCATTAGTACCAACTTCAAGTTTAATAAGATCATTTAATCTTGGGTTTGCAGTAAATGTCTTGACTCCACTGAATGTCTCCGCACCGCCTAAGGTTGCTAATGTTCCAGACGTTGGTAAAGTAACGTTAGTGCCAGCAGTTGTTGTTAATGTTAGAGCATTGTTTCCAGAAGTTGTGAAGTTATTTGCTATATCTAAGTTACCAGCAAGCTTGATAGTTCTAGCTGCGTTTACAACGTCTATTGTGAGTTGTCTGTTAACAGTTAAAGGAGTAGATGAAGTGGCAACAAGAGTAACATCAAAAGCAGCAGAAGTATCTCTAATGCCAAGACCAGTTGAACCAACAGTAACTCTACCTGTACCTTTTGCATTTAAACTTAGGTTAATGTTGGTATCATCACCAGTTGCGCTAATAGATGGAGCACCAAAAAAAGTAGCGTTAGATATGGTAATTTCGTTAACCGCAGAAGCAACTGTTGCAGGGAATAGAATCAACTGATTACCGTTTGCATCGGCAATGCTAGATGCTGATGTGATTCTAGGAGCTGTTAAAGTTTTATTAGTTAATGTTTCAGATCCAGCTAATGTTGCAAGAGTACCTGTAGTAGGTAAAGTTACATTGGTTGATGCAGTAGTGGTTAATGTTAGTGGGAAAGCACCAGATGTTGTAAATGCATCTGCAAACGTTATATTTGCATCAGGAAGAGAAATTGTTCTATTTCCTCCTGTTGGATTATTAGTGAATGCATGAAAATAAGTTCCCGCAGAATTATATAATCTAAAGTCATTATTTCCACCAAAAGCAGCACATAATGTAGGTTCATTTGCATTGTCTGAAGTCCAAACTTGAATTGTTGCTCCACCAGAACTATTTTCTGCTACACCAATAATTCTTCCTTTATCTCCAGAACCTCCAGTACTTGCGTCTCTACATCCAAACAATACTGATCCAAGTTCGGTTCCAGTACCTACAGTAGTTGAAGTATTTTCTAATCTTAGTCTTGGATATGAATTGTTTATAATTTGAAGTCCAGCCTGCCTAACACTGGATACTGTTATGGTAGCGTTGGATAGAGCAGTTCCCTGCTGAATAACTCCTGCTGCTATCTGTGCTCCAGTTGTAGCATTTGCATATGACACACTTGTTGCAGTACATGCAGTAACAATTGCATTGGTTGCATTATATCCAGTTGGAGTTACTCCAGATACTGTTATTTTACCATTAACTACAAATGGAACAATTGATATTGTGCCTGCTACTGTCTGTGCTCCAGTTGTAGCATTTGCATACGAAACTGAATTAACTGAACTTGCAGTGACTGTATACGTTCCATTATATCCAGTTGGAGTTACTCCAGATACTGTTATTGTAGACCCTACTGGATATGGAGCTAATGTTTGTGTTGCAAATGTCAATGTCGCTACAGTTCCAGTTCCAGATGCGGTAACAGTAGCAAGTTGAGACTGTGCTGCAAATGATATAGTAGCAGTAGTTCCAGTTCCAGATGCTGCAGTAGTTGCAATAGTTGTAGTAGGAGTGCCTATAGTTATTGAATCTGATGCAGTATATCCTCTCCCTTCATCTACTGGAGTAGAAACTACACTTAATACTACGCCTCCACCTACAAGACATGTAACTTGTGCTAAAGTTCCAGTTCCACCAGACACAGTAAAAGTATTAACACCGTCTCTATATCCAGTTCCACCAGCAGTTGGTGTTGTTGTAAGTGTAACTATTGGCCCACGAAGAGCTTCATCTGTAGAAGATCCTATTACAGTTGGATTATTTAAATTATTTGTTGCAGATTGTGAAATAGTTCTAGAACCACTAGTTTGCGATCCAAGGTTAATATTAGTAGTTGATGTACCAGTACCTCCAGTACCAATATTTAAAGTTTTTGTTCCAGTAGTTAATGCTCCAGTTGCAATATTGGTCGTAGAAGCACTAGTTCCATCATGTCCAATACTTAACGATGTCGCAGCGCCAAATGCATCAACTGTAGTTGCAGTTGTATCAAATAACGTGCCAACAGTTGAAGTTGTTGTTATATCTCCGCCATTAACTTGAAGGTCTCCACTTAGTGATGTTATTGGAGTTCTGATAGTCGTTGTACCAGCTGTAGCACCAATTGTTAGGGCAGTCGCCCCACCAGCAAAGTTAACTGTAGCGGCTGTTGTATTGATTAAATCAAATGATGTAGATCCAGTTGTTATACTTGTGGTGAATGCTGGTGATGTACCAAATACTAGAGCACCAGTACCAGTCTCATCGGAAATAACCCCAGCAAGTTCAGCAGAAGTTGTAGATGCAAATTGACTTAGACCAACGTTGGATACTGCGAGAGTTGAGCTTGAAGTTACTGTCGGTAAACTGTATGTAAATGCAGATCCTTGAACTAAGGTTGATGTGCCAATCTTAGTTCTCCCAGTGGGTAATTGGACTGCCGCTGCAGAGGTGGAACCAATAGTAATTGTTCCTGTAGTTGCACCGCCCAAGGTAATTGATTGTCCTCCAGTTGCTGGGAAGAGGGACACTGCTCCTGTAGAACCAGTAGCGCCAACGGTAAACGTACCCGTGGTTAGACCAGAGCCTATAGTTATGTTGGTGGTCGTATTTCCAGGGTAAATAGATATAGGAGTATTACCAGCGGTTATTGTTGAACCAGTTGTAAGTGTACCAGAGAAAGTAGGACTAGAGAAGTTATTATATATAACTTCGTTCCAGGCCATTGCCGTTGTTCCAACGGTATCTATAGGTTTGAAGTTTGTTGTCCAAAGTTCTCCTCCATTAGTTGTTCCTTGGTCAACAGCGACAACAGCAGCTCCTATTTCTGTATTAGTATCTGCATCTGTTGCTCTTGTTAGTACCCATGCTGTTGTACCAGCAACACCAACTGTTGTGAGTGTATAGATACCATTTTGAGCAGCTGTTGTCTGGTCTTTAACAAGAATTCTATCATTTAGTGCGATAGTAACTCCATCCTGAGTGGGGAATACAACTGCAGAAGCACCAGTTGGTCCAGTAATAGTTGCACCAACTCCAGCAGTTCCGTTAGCGTATGTAACTGTCCCTAGATCCGCAGTGGTAGCAGCTTTTACTGACTTTTTGTAGACTGCTCCAGGAATATCACTCATCTCTAGAGTTGTCCATGCAGGAGCAGCAGCACCATTGGATTTTAAGAATTGTCCAGGAGAACCTGCAGCACTAATTTGGAGTTGTGTAGCATTGGACCATACTACACCACCATTAATTGCAGTTAGTGATGCATTAGTTCCACCATCAGCAAGAGTTATATCAGTAATACCAGTTACAGAACCACCAGTAATAGAAACATTATTTGATGCTTGTGTAGCAATTGTTCCTAATCCTAAAGTAGTTCTTTGTGCGGCAGCATCAGCATCATCTAGAAGTGCTCTGCCAGCAGCAGTACATGTAATTTCTTCAACTACACCTGCACCAGCAGTACTTCTTCCAAGTAATCTATCTGTTGCAGATACGTTTTGAATTTTGGCATAAGTTATTGCATCATCAGCAATACTTGCAGTTGGTAATTGTCCAAATGTCAACGAAGTGCTAGATGCACGATATAGTACATGGCCATCTGTACCTGCAGCAATCTCTGCAAAAACTCCCGCACTATTTGCACTTCTGCCAATTACGGATAAACCAGCTGCAGCACTGTTCTGAATCTTAGCGAATGTTACAGCTGAGTTAGCAATACCTGCAGTCGCAATCTCTCCAAAACCTATTGCAGTACCAGACCTTCTTAAAACGTGACCATCTGTACCAGCATTTATTTCTGCAAATACTCCAGCAGAGTTAGCACTTCTACCAATGACAGATAAACCAGCTGCAGCACTGTTCTGAATCTTAGCAAAAGTTACTGCATTATTAGCAATAGTTAATGCACCACTATTTGCTACTGTAGCATCACCTGATACAGCTCCAGTATCAAGAATACGACTAAAATTACAAGCTGTGGTTCCTAATGTATCTGTAGTCTTAAAATTAGTATCATATATAAATCCACCTTGAGTAGTTCCCTGGTCAACAGAAACTGTAGCTCCAGCTAACTCGCCAGAATTGTCAGCGTCAGTTGCTCGTGTCAATACCCATGCTGTAGTTCCAGCAACACCAGCAGTAGTTAGTGTATAGATACCATTTTGTGCTGCAGTAGTTTGATTCTTAACTAATAGTCTATCCCCTACAGAAATAGTAACTCCATCTTGAGCGGGGAATGCTACTAAAGTTCCAGTTAAAGTTGTTGTAGTAGAACTTGCTGCTGCTAAATCTGCAGTTGTTGAAGCTTTAACTGTACGTTTTACCCACGCATCAGGAAGGTTTTCTAGCGTTAAAGTTCCAAATGCAAGTGTAGTTCCAGATCTTCGTAGAACATGGCCATCTGAACCAGCGGATATCTCAGCAAAAACGCCAGCACTATTGGTACTTCTGCCAATGACAGATAATCCAGTAGCTAAACTGTTTTGCATTTTAGCAAATGTTACTGTGCTATTGCCAATAGTAGCAGCAAAGGAACCAGTACCACTGCCAGTAACATCGCCAGTTAAGGTGATAGTTTGATCTCCAGTGTTGGTTCCAGATACGGTAGCTGCTGCAGATACAGTTAAATCTCCAGAAAGTGAAACAATTCTATTAGCATCATTAACGTTGATGCTTAATGATCTAGCAGCAGTTAGGTTTGCACTATTAGTTACTTGTAAATAATGCGATGGAGTAGAGTCATCATATAAAAAGATATCTCCAAAGTATCCTGATTGAGTTGATGTAGTAGAACTAGATAAAATTTCTGATGTAATAGCAAGAGTACCTGCTAAAGTTGGCAAAGTAATACTTACCGCACCGCCTTGTACTAGTGTTGTTTGACCAATCTTAGTTTTACCTGTTGGTAACTGAACAGCAGTGGCCGAAGTAGAACCAATAGTAATCGTTCCAGTCGTCGCTCCACCAAACGTGATGTTCTGAGTGCCTGTTGCTGGGAAGAGGGACACCGCTCCGGTTGAACCAGTTGCTCCCGCGGTGAATGTTCCTGTGGTCAGTCCAGAACCTATGGTAATGTTAGTTGTGGTGTTTCCAGCAAATAGCGAAGCTGCAACGTTACCAGCTGTAATATCTCCGCCAGATACTGTTAGATCACCGGTAATATCAACACCAGTGGAGGTTGTTGCGAGTTTAGAAGCATTATTATGATAGAGAGTAACGGCTCCACCTCTTGCCATTGTAATGGCATTGTGAAAGGTCGTAGAGGCGGTATTAACAAGTCTAAGATACGCAGTAGAGAGTACCCCACTATCATTATCGGTATAAAAATCTATGTATTTATTACTCGCCGTAGTGAAGTTTAATTCAGCACCTAGATTCATACCGCCACCCATTGTGACCGTACCCGCAGAACTTACTGTTAGTCTAGACACGCCCTCAGTGGTAAGAGTTATTGTCCCATTGGATCCGGTATCAGCAACTGAAACAGAACTATTACCTTGGACGATCGAAGAAATCTGCGAAGTTGAGAAGTTAATAGTTCCGTTTACAGTTAAGTCTCCTGTAACAAGAGCATTACCAGAAACATGAAGTCTTTCACTAGGACTAGAGGTGCCAATACCTACCTTATCATTAATATAATCAACTGTAAGAGTATCTGTGGCTCCTACAGATTTATCAGCTCGTAGGCCATAACCGATTACGAAGTCTCTTTTATTTGCCATTTACTCTATAGTTTTTTGATAATGAAGTGGTAAGTATTAATGATTATTATACTACTATTGCTGTTCTAGAAGCTTTAACAACAGCCGCTGTAGCAGTGCCCATAGTCACAAGAAGTCTAACAGATCCAGTAGCAATATCAGCATCTAAAGTGCATAAGGCACTTGATCCAGGTCCAGTAATAGTACCATACTCTGTTAGATAGACGTTAGTACCATCATGAACTAACAAAATTTTGCTTATTTGATATTCTGTACCTTGAGTAATCTGCACGAGGTACTCAGCGCTTCTAAAAGTAGTTGCAGAGAATGTATCAACTGGCGATTGAGTAGTAGTAGAAAGAGCAGTAGTTGAGGATTCAACGGCAGCTTGGGTGCCAAGATAAATCGTTGAGGCGAGTCCGCCGATGTTTACAGTTCCTGTAACACTAGTAAAGATATTAGCACTACCAGTTGTTACGTTGGTTGCAAGTGTTGTGGAGCCTGTGGTTCCATTACCTCTTACAGTTAGAGTAGAGTTTCCTGAAGTAGTACCGATATATACTAATCCGCCAGCACCGCCAATATTTGTAGTTGAAGCTCCGCCGGTAGCAAGATTAAGAGTACCGGTAGTTAGTGCAGTAAGTGCATTGACAATTCCAGTAGTTACGTTAGTTGCAACAGCAGCAGTACCGCCAGTACCATTACCATAAACTGTTAATACGGAGTTTCCTGTTGCAGCACCTACGTTAACATTTCCGCCAGCCCCACCAATATTGATGGTAGATGCCCCAGTACCGGTGGCAAGATTAAGAGTACCAGTAGTTAATGAAGCGAAAATATTAGCGATTCCTGTAGTAACATCAGTGGTTATGTTTACAGTTCCAGCAGCAGTACTTGCAACCTTTAAAGTATTTCCACTAACAGCGCCACCAAATGTTAATGTAGATGCTCCAGCAGATGCTGTAGTAGCAATATTAATTGTTCTTGCGCCAGTTCCAGTATTTGCAAGTGCTAATGTCGTTGCAGCGCCACCAATACTGAGGTTGGTAGTATTGGCATTGAAAATAGTTGTAGCGCCGGTGGCCGTAGTGGTAATGTCTCCGCCATTGACCGCAATGTCACCAGCGAAGAATCCGTTATTAACATCAATATCACCAACCGTACCAGAGAATACTTCAGATGAATTAAGGGATTGCGGAATAAACGTAAACCTTCCGGTACTTTGATCAAGACCGAAGAATCCATTCTTCGACTTAATTGTTGTACCTAAAGTAGTTGTTAGTGCACCAGCTGCAACAGTTTGAGTAACTACAAATGTAAATGTAGTAGAGTTGGGTACTGAGGCAATAATCCAAGTACCATTAAGTTTGGCTTGTTCAGTTCCAGTTGCTCCAGAGATTGTGATTATATCACCAGCCGCATAGCCAGTAGTAGAGGCAACAGCTCCTGTAACCGTAGTTGTACCCGCACCGGTGTAACTAGAAATTGTTAATGTTTCGCCAGCATATTTAAATTCAACACCACGATCCTTAGTTACCTCCACCACTGAGGTATCGCCTCCGAGTGTAAGGATGGGGTCATCAATGCTAGTAACAGTAGAATTTACAACGGTAGTTGTTCCATCAACACGTAAGTCCCCACTAATGGCAAGATTATTACGTATAGTGGTAGTACCGGTAGTAGCTCCAATAGTAAGTGTTGTTGCTGCCCCAAATGCATTGACAGTAGTAGCTACGGTATTAAATACATCAAGGGAAGCCGTACCGGCTACTACACTTGTTTCAAAGGTTGGAGATGTTGAAAATACTAACTTAGCATTTGTAGTATATCCAGTCTCATCGGAAATAACTCCGGCAAGTTGTGCGGATGTGGTTGCTGCAAATTGACTTAGGTTGCCCGTTGTGGCAAGAGTACCGGCAGTAGGTAAAGTTACGCTGGTTGAAGCAGTGGCAGTTAAAGTGACAGCAAAGTTACCCGATGTGGTAAAATTATTTGCTAATGTTAAATTACCCGCCAAACTAACAGTTCTATTAGCATCATTGACATTGATACTTAGAACTCTTGCTGCAGTTAAATTGGCGCTATTAGTTATTTGAAGATAATGCGATGGAGTAGAATCATCAAATAGGTAAATATCTCCAAAATAACCATCTTGAGTTGATGTAGTACTACTACTTAGTGTGCCTGATATACTGCCGGTTACAACTAAGTTGTTATTAATAGTAGTGGTGCCTGTTGATGCGCCAATAGATATAGTAGTCGCAGCCTCTCCTATATTTAATGTGGTAGCAACAGTAGTAAATAAAGTACTGGTAGTACCAGCTGTAGTTATATCCCCACCCTTTACGAGTAGATCATCATTAATAATAAAAGGTCTTATAGTAGCCATGCATTATAAGAGAGAAGAGAATTTATCTGCCTATCTTTAAACCGACAGGCACTGGCAAGTCGTACTTACCTTTATTTCTGAAGTAATATTTGGAAATCTTTGAAATGTAAGTTTTACTTTCCCACCCTGTATCGAAGCATCAATACTTCCAAGAACTTCGTTATTGATAGTACTAACTATTCCATACTGAGTCATAAAAACATTGAAATTGTCATGGATGATAAGAGACTCCATTACATAGTAAACATGCTGCGCATTATTTTGTGTAAATCCCTCTACCTGGATGATAAATTTAGCTGATCTAAATGTAAGATCAAACCCCCCTATTACTAACGGAACAAAATCATTTTCTGGGACAGTTAAAGTATCAACTTGAATCTGAAGGTTAGCATCCGACTCAAGATTTTTTATTAGTATACTCGGGCCATGTAATTCAACTCCATTGGCAAATTCGCTGCCCTCGTTGATTACGAGTTTATTACCGGTAGTCGTAGCATATCCAGATAAAGCAATTTTATTATTTATTTTTAAATTAAGACCATCAGTGTGAACTATATTGCTTCCATCGGATCCATCTAAAAACTGATCTAATGAAAGATACGACTTGGCGCCTCCTCCTGAAACTTCCTCCCAAGAATTACTTATATCATCCCATACTCTTAAAATTCTTATGTTTTGTCCTAAACTAGTATCAATCCAAGTTTCAGCATGTGATAATTTAACTGGAAATCCTAGTTCTTCCGCAAAACTATTAGGAGGTATAGGACCCATATGAGGCGGTCCTATTTTTCTAATAGATTGAGTGCCTGTCGATTCAGAAAAATCTTTAAAATAAAGACCTGGCTCTTCGCTATTAAAGTTGAGCGCTAGTTCCCCATTCTCTATGTCAAAAAGAGAAGGTCTTTTTGAAAACTGAGAAGACCTACGTAAAAGTATTTTATCTCTTAATTCTGACATAATTAGTACACCAATGCATCAACGATATAACTCTTATCTTCTCCTTGGACTATATTATCAATAATCTCGGCAATATATCCTTCTACATAATTCTTATTAACCGCATCGGAAGGATTTATCGGATCAGCTACACTAGCAATTCTCCGGCTACTAACATCAAGAGCTGGACTTGATAATGAGGTATTTTGTCCTATTACCATATCTCGATAAAATTCGACTCTGCCAGAGGTCTTAATTCTTCCCACTAGATTGGATTGATTATCTACCCAATTTTGAATCGTAGTAACACTCGGATTAGTAGAAGCTACAAGAGTGAGAGGAATAGCGTTATTAACCCCAGGATTTATAGTATTACTAGCAGTTGTAGAAGGTTGATTTACTAGAAAATCACCCTCTAGACTAAGTGAAGAGATAAGGCTATCTACTTGACTCTTAGAATAAGTCTGTGAATTAGTATAATAATTTTGAGAAAGATATGAGAGGATACTGTCGTAAGAAGCAGATACTTTAGCATTTACTTCAGCTTCAGTAATAAAATCAATAAGGGACTGGTTAATTCTTAACTCTAATGATGTCAGAGCATCATCTGTTTCATCTTTCGTATAAACGGAAGAAATATCAGCTTTAATTTTTAGAAGTTTTTGTATCTCGGACTTATTGTAAAAATCCTTAGCATTTATATCGCCACTTACTGACTGACCTTTAGAATAAGAATTTGGAGAAGAAGAAAAAGACTGAATTTGGTCAGTTCTTAACGCTTCAGAAGAGGTAGGAATAATCTTACTTACTCCGCTATCGGAGCACGGTGGAGAACTTGTTCTTCCAAATACTTTTGTATTATCAGTGACTCTATTACTTCCAGATGAAAAATTTCCTCCTCTTCCAAGGGTACTTGATGCTCCGTTACTTCCGCTGGGGAGCGAACTTCCTCCTCCTCCAAATACTTTTGCCATACGTATATTACTCCTTAGGTTCTGGAAGGGAGTCAATTTCCTCTTGAGTTAACACTTTTGGAGGTTCTTTTGTCTCAGCTTTACTATTAAGAGTTGACTCCGGTGGACGTAGTCTGTATGGAACAGGAACTTCTACAAAATGGCCACGTGATCCTATCTCCAAGAGATCATATCCTAGCTCTGGTTCTTTTTTCCTTTGATATTCAAGACATTTATTTCTTTGAGTTTGTACGCAATATAGTTTTTCCCAAACTGGAGTTAATACACCTAAATCTTTATCTTCTTTAGATAAGTAAATTGACTGTGAGAATTTTTTTCCTACGTATTCTTCTATTACAAAGTCATTTACTGGGATATCTCTGATAGCAATATATGTACATACAATATCACCACACTCTTGCTCTACGAGAGTGATATCTCCATTTAAATAAAAATTGTTCCTTTTAGACTGAGCATTCTTCCAAAGTGCTGAAGTAGGCTGGGACCAACCTATCTCAATATTACCCCACTCAGAATTATATACTTCAAGGGCATATTCTTTATAGCGGGAATATAATTCCTCAAGTGTTGGTAAACCTACGGGTTTTACCGTTTTAACACTACACTTTTTATTCCATTTATAATGATCGAAAATTCCAGGTAAGGACGGTATATCTGTAATAGCCTCATATAAAGAAACTTCATATCCATCATTTTCTATATAAAGAACTTTATCGCCTTCTTCATAAGAAGTAACTTCCCTATAAGTGCTTATCTCCCACTTATCATTAGTTTGACTAATGAGTAAATTAGGAGTAGTAGTTAAAATCTTCCAAGGGAACTTAATATCTCCCCAATTTTTATACAAACCCTTTTGAGCTGAATAAATAGAATATGTATTAAAAAGATCTTGGATACTAATCCCACAAGTATTTAGATCTTCTCTAAAACAAGACTTATCTACTACTGTCCCTTCGACATTTCCATTAGGTATTGATTCAATAGCATCAACTTGCTCTTGAGAAGGCTGATTAAAACATCCCCTAAAATAGAGGTTGGAAAGAGACATGCTTCAACCTCGTGAGTAAGAATCAGTTGTAGGTAAATGTATCCATTACGAACGTTAGTTCAATAGTGGAAACATTTGAAGAAGTACGATCGGCGGTACCAAAATTAAGGCCCGTCATTTGAGCATCAGGAATAGTGATAGTACGTTGACCAAGGGGTTGAGGATCTTCGCCACAGGAGACAGGAGTAATGGTTAGAGTTACAAACTCACAACCGTAAGCTTTCCAGAAGTCGACTACATCCGCGTGCTTCTCAGGATCGAAAGGAACCGAGATAGTTACTTCTGAAAGAGTACGAGGACCACGGATATTGAAGATACGGCCTCTTACGCCATCGGCATATTGAGATGTTCCGGCTGTGTCTCTAATTCCACTAAAATTTGTAAAATAATGTGCGAATGGAGAAGCCTGAATCCAAAATTGTGATTGAGCTACGGGCTTATAATTTAGCATGATGGGATAACTAAACGTTATATCTAATGTATATTTAAACTAAGCCATATTACATAAAGTACGGAGCAAAATACTTCATATAACCAGCTTTTTGGCAATCTACCACCACACACTCTTTATAGACTGCTCTGCGATTGAGACGATAAATCTTTTTATAGAGATCAATAAGTTTTTGGATATCACATTCACTGATCCTATCTACTCTGATCTGACTTTCAATACTCGCAAGTTCCATATCAAAAGAACTGCTCATCACTGAGTCTTCTGGGGAGATATATGGAACTTTTTTGATTTCTTCGATGATTCTTCTAGCCACATGAGCAATTTCGCCAGGCGAAGTATACTCATCGATACGGAGACGCGAGTTAGATGCATCAGTCTCAGAGTTTCCTGTGGAAACAATTCTCTGGAATCCAATATCATCAAGTCCTCCATCGAACTTAGAAGCGATAATCTTAGCTACTTTGTCCTTCTGAGTCTTATCCGCGAGATCATTTTCCTCATCGAACTCTGAAAAATCAAATAGATCAAGATGAGAAGTTGGATCGGCTCCAAATGCACCCATTGACCCATTTTCCACATCTTCTGGGTTTTTATCCTCTGCCATTGGGGCTTGATCGGGGCCAGGTGGCATTGCTCCAGGAGCACCAGGCATTCCACCACCCATAGCACCCATGTCCATTTTGCCTAGAGACGGGATCTCGAGTTTGTCTCTTACCCAATCAAGATCCTTGACCTCGTACCCAATAGCTTGAAGTTGGGTAAGCATTTGAACAATCTTAACTGGGTCCTCTCTCTGCTCCAGATCATCAAAATTCCTACGAAGTCTAGGAACAGGAGCACCTGGATAGTTAAGTTCAACAATCCAACGGATCAAAGTAGCATTGAGTGTCTCATCAAGTTCCTCAGAGAACGCTTTAGCCTTGCGCATCCGAACAGAATCCGAAACTTGATCTCTGGCATACGACCCAACATTGCCGGTCTCTTGACCAACAGTGTTCTCCCCATTAATCACAAAACTGATCTGTTGATCAACATATTCGATCAACTTCTCATATACCTCTGAGCGGCCTTGGCTTTCTAACCAACTAATATCCATCTCATCGGGGACAACGATCGCGGTTTCTTGACCCAGGCGTTGAAGAGCAGTAAATAAAGCATTTACTTCATCCTCAGGTGTGCCAAGAGAGAACTTACCCACTGCGGTGGGGGTGGTATGCTTATCAGCGTATTGTAACCAGAAAGACATTAACGTCCGTCTGAATTCTACAAGGCTATAGAGCTGGCGACCAAGACCCGTACCGTAAGGATCCATAAAGTTACTGTAGCACCAGTGCCTATGGATAATCATAGAACGGAGGGGCAGAGGAATGCCTTCTACGGAACTCTCTACTGTGAGTAGGCGCGGGGAGATGGTACCATCCTCATTGAGAACAAAAAGAAACCTTCTTGGATCACGAATTTTAATCTCGGACGGGACGATATAGTTTCCTTGTCTCATCCAGCAAATCTCACCAATACTGATCCCCAGAATCAGTGATTCACACAGTCCTCTGATGAAAGTATCAAATGCCGAGTTAGAACTCACCAGCATTTCTTTACCATATGCTTGGCGAGTATTTGTCCCCATACGGTAGAGTACCTGACGGACAAACTCTGCTACTTCCTCATCGCGGTCTGAGGGACTAGCAGGATCTACTTCCCATTTACGCTGGATAATCTCTCCTGTTAACTTCTCCCATGCGGATATAGTTTGGCTGTCATTGAACAGCCGCATATATTTCTCGATTGCTCGAGGCCCACCACCACCTTCCTCAATAAGGATATCATCACGACGAGGAAGGATCGTACCACCTGTGATATATCCATTACCCGCAAATGCGTAAGGATCTGCTTTGTACCCAGCAAGACCGCCCTGACCTACTCCTAGACCGAAGTATCTGTCATAATATCCTGTTTTGGGTTTCATTATCGAAGGGCGATCGTCTGCCATTCTTTTACCTACTCTAGGGATTCATTATCTTTTTTATCTTTAAACTTAGACTGATCGATATAGACTACATCAAGAGTAAGGATAATATCACGGAGCTCTTCGGCTGTAATCTCTCCTTTTTCATAGCGTTCGATTGCCTCTTCGGCACCATCGACAATTACATTCTGTCCTGCAGTTAAAACATTTACTCCTTTTTCCATTTTTCTTGTTCCTCACGGGTAGAGTTCATAATGTCATAAAGTTGTTTTTGCCACTTTTCTTCAAAAGTAGCGATATGAAGATGCCACTTCTTTGGCCATTCAGAGATAGAATACTTATGTTCTAGTTCCTCTGGGAGAGTTGTAGTAAAGACTTTTCTCAAAGCCCCCACGCCAGCGGCTACAAAGTTTCTACGGTTTTTCGTATAATACTTTTCCAAAATCTCCAAAGAAACATAAGGGAAGGTTTTTTCAAATTCTGAGAATAACGGCGAGTTTTTAATATCATATTTATTTTCTTCGGTAGTCTTTTCAGAGACATACGTGTATGCTTCATCTAGAACTTCTCCAATGAGGGTAACATTGAACGGACATTGCTCATAATCATTAATCTCTTTCCAAAAAACTTTTAACGACTCATAAGCAGCAACAATACTATGCTTACTAAACTTAGAAAGTCTTTCCTCCATTTCTTTTTTCAATGGAGTAACATAATTAATATCGGGGGCATCTGGCCATTTTGCAGCCCTATGAGAACATCCAGACGCCCAAAGGAATAAAAGAAGAAGCATTTTAATCCGCCCTTCTTTTAAATCCTTGAGTGGTAGAACGTTATTCTCTCTTATATGAAAATACCAACTCTCAAAGAGTTTAGTTGCTTGTTCAGTAGCACCTTCCCAAATTCTTGTCTTGGATATCATCCCAAGATGCTTTTCAGTACAGGCTCCATATGAGCTGAGGATATTAAATTTTTTATCTTCTTCTGAAAATTCAGAATCAAGTTTTACCAAAGATGACCGACGTGAAGACGAGGCATTAAGTCTCAGTTCTTCTAATTTTAATTCATGAGCAAATGTCGCTTCAGTTTTCCAACGATCGTAATCTATTAACTTATTTAAGATTATCTCATAAGCCGACTCGCCTTTTAATTCTGAAGCGATACTAAGCAACTGTTGAACTTCCAAGTTTCCGTAGATAGGCGTCGATATAACCAATTATATCACGGTGATTATTGGTGTCAACGATTTTGTCAAAAATCTTAGAATCTACTCTATTAAGATCCATGCCAGCGGTTAAAATACGGTCAATATGTTCATAAATTGAATTGCCAGGTTCCTCATAAAGGAATAAAATTGGCCCTTCTTTACCGTCAAGACCCTCTATAACTCCAGATGCTTTAAAGATTTCTGAAAGTATCCCACAATCATATCCACAAAATATGATAAAGTCTGCGGATTTAACCACTGCATCGGTAAGTCCTTGGCGGGTTTTTAATTCAACTCCGTCCTTTTCTGCTAATACTTGCTCAAGATGCACAGCCATCTTATTCATGTCTGAAGTTTCACTGACATTTTTGCCCTTAAGAAGAAGTACAGAGATTTTTGATTGCATTGGATCAATTTAAGTCCAATAGCTTTAAACTTAAAGTTTAAAGTTTAAAAAAGCATCTAAATTGATGAGCCAAAATCTCGTAGAAATATTAAGACCGGTACTCTCTCCCATCATTTTGGAGGGGTTCATTTCGTATGAGAAAAAATATAAAAAAATTAATACTGATTTACTAAGAAAAAAGTTAAAAGACTCTACACTAAAGTTATTTTTAGAGATATTTAACAGATTAGAAAATAATGAGTCAGTATCTATAAGTCCGTTTAAGCAGATAATCACTGAATCCATATTAGAAATAGGAGTCGATGAAGTATATCCAATAGAAATATACGATGAGGTTGTTGCAGTACTTAGTAAGTACGCTAAAAACTACTCCGAAAATTACTCAATTTTCTTACTAAAAATTAAGCAGTATAAGGAGATTATAACTAAATTTATAATTAACGAAGATTTTTTCTCTTCAACAGTTTTTGATGTATTACAGACTGCGCCTGAATATCAATACTCTGAAGATAAATTTATTTATTCTGTAAAGGAGGTAAATAATTACTCAAAGACAGTTTACACTCTTTTTCCACAAAGCAGATATTGGGAGGAGTTTCAAAGTCTATCTAATACCTCATCTTATTCTCCATTAAGTTACAATAGAGTAGCTTCAAAGATAGGCAAGTCTGAATATAGATTATCAATTTCATACAGAGACTTAATTATATATAATGGAGATCTCTATAAATTAAATCCAGACGTCGGGTCTCCGACTAGAGATTTTTTTGAATCTAGCCAATGGAGTAAGTATGTCTCCAAAAGACTTAATCGAGCAGCAAAATTTAAAGAAGTTTTTGAAAAAAACGTTAGGCAGTATTATAATGGATTTTTGGAAAATGGATTTGATATCAACTCGGTTATATCAGATTCAAAAATAGAAGAATATTCAGACCCTACTGTTGTTAATGAAGAACTTTTAACCGTGACTTTTGGCGGAGAAGGTAAGTCTATTCTGCAAGGTATAAATAGCCTAAAAATATTTTCTGACTATATAGGAAGTTATGAGGGATCAATTATAGGTGGGATTCAGTACATATCTAAATATTCCCAGTACCTTTTTGGAGCTGCGTATGGCAGATTAAATTCTGATGTTTTTGCTACTATTAACAATGAGTCATCTTTTGGAAAATTTGATGTTTTATTTGCAGGCGCGACTTCATTAAATAAAATTCCAGGATTAAATTTCTTAAATAGTTTTTTAAAACTGAAATCTTTTATACATGGACAAAAAGTACCTGATGATACTTTTATAGAAAATAAAACTCTCACATACAACTCTATATATGCACAATTTAAAGATGGTCTAAAAGATAGATATACAGCGGAGATAAAGGCTAATTCCTATACTATACCACCTAGCGTAGATTTATTGTCTTCTGCAATAAATACACTCTATAGTAGATGTCTATATCTAGGCGACTTGGTCCAGTCGATGCTCAGTTCCTTAGATTTAACTGGAAAACTTCCAGGATCGGAAGGATTAGGCTCTATAGAACCGCAATTAAAAGAATTACAGAGGGTATTTCCTCCTAGCCCATATATGGAATCTTTACGGGAAGGGCCAAAGCCTGGAATGTCTGGAGTTATTAAGTTTATTAAGGAGTCATATGATCAGTTATACTCTACATTTATATACACTCAACTGCCTGGTAATCCTTTAGAGTTTCTTCTAAAAATTACAGCCGCAGTAAATGATCAAATTAACGGAATATATGAAAGTATCTCACGATTAAGTATTTCTTCTTTTGAGTATATCCCTAATATCTCAAATATCTCATTCCAAGGGCAAAACACAGTATTGATTTCTTTCCTAAGATCCCTGGGGTTTTCTGAATCCGAAATCAATAAAGTTATTTCAATTAATAACTTTTCTGACTTAATAACATCCTTTGCCCCTATTTCAAATTCAGACGATCTTAAGTCCTTCTTTAAAGGATTTGAACTATCACAGTTAATATATCAAATAGGTGGACAAGATGGAATAGATGCTTATCTCTCCTTTTTATATTCTGTCTCTGATGTAGATGGTCTCTTAAATATCCTTTCTTTAGCGCAAAAAGATCCTTCAAAAGCAACCTATATCAATATTAGTAAATATCCAAGACTAATTGGACTATTAATTGGTCTAACTTACGCTATAGATCCAAACCAGATAATAAAATTTACCAAAATATTAGGACAAAATAATCTAACATTACTAGAATCAATTGCTTATTTATTTCAATCTGGCCAAGAAAATATCATAAAGTCAAAAGATGAAATTAACCTATTAAGCGGGATTATTGATCAAATCATCCAAGGTAATTATCAAGATGGACTTATGAGTCCATCCTTGGACTACGCACAAACTAATAGTCTAGCCCCTATAGCATTGAAAGAATGGACAGAAGTCATTGGTGATAACTTAGGTAATATCTCGTCTGAAAAATTAATAAATGCTCTTTATGATAAAGCAGTTGGATTAACTCCAAAAGAACTTATAACTCTTCTAGGAGAAACTTCACCAACGACTGCATTAGGACAGATATTAGATGGATTTAATGGAGGTAACTTCACGAAGTTCATTCAATATGCTAATTTAACGGGATTAGGTATCCGACTCGGGACTTACAAAAATTCACAACAACTTAATAACTTTAAGTTACAAAGTGATCCTTTACAAAGTAACATTTTAACTCTTCTTGAGGGATTTGAGTCAATTTCTAAATCTCTGAGGATAGTTGAAAATGTTTTAAAATCTAGTCTTGATTATTCATCATTAACTGTATTAAGTAATAAATTTAAAGCGTTAATTAACTCACAGAATAAATCATTTGATACCTTAAATCAAACTGTAATAGATATTCTTTCGTCTTCTGATGATAATCCAGAACTAGCTATAACAGCCGGTAACTCACCCATAGTTGAGTCCCCTGGAATTGGTAATTCAAGATTACCAAATAGAATCCCCATAGTAAATTCTATTACGCCAGAACAGTATAGAGTACTATTTAATACCCCAATAAATAATGTTAATTTTACCGAGGTTATAAAGCAATCTCCAGAGATAATCATAAATAACTTCTTTAAAATCTCTGAAGAAAATAAATTAGCCAATCTTATTAGTAATACATATGAAACAGGATCTAATCCAAATACCCAAGTAGTTGATACTAAGGCCTGGTCTCCTTCATCTGAATACGAGACTATTCCAATGTCTATAAATATTCCTAAAATGGAATATATGACTCCTCCTCTCTACAAGGAAGCAGGAGAAGTGCCAGAAATTGAAAATTCTATATTAGGAGTCTCTTATATACCCAAGAAAGAGATAATGGCCAATTTACCTCAAGAAATATTAAAAGTATTTGACCCTATAGTCTCATGCCAAAGATTTGGTGGTAAAGAATGTACTGATATATATGGAAATTTAGCGGATAGATGCGTACCATCAATTAATAAATCATTATATCCAGAGGAGTATAAAACTGTACCTGGAACATCAGTAGGATCTATCTCTGTGGATAGGCCACTTGGATCTTTCCTTGAGTTCAAACCAAGTGAATCTTTAGTACCTACATCTTCTTTCAGTTCTCCTCCTGCATATGTCTCTTTATTAGAGAATAAGATAAATGGCTTTGGAGAAAAAGGAGAACCAATATTAAAAGGTATATCTTCTACGCCAATTAAGTTTAGTTACGGAGGAGGAGAAGTTAGCGAATTTAATAATACTGAATTTGCAATTATAGAGGGAATAAAAGCAAAACTCGAAAAAAGTTCAGAGTTTGATTGTGCAACATTCAAATCTCCATTTGAATATCAAATGTGTATGAATATTGTAAAATGTAAGAAGTTTGCTACGCCATCAAATGGTAAATATTACCTTGATTTTTGTCCAAGAACGCTGTCAGGAGGAAGATTAAAATGAAAAAACTACATTCATTTTTTAAGGTTACGTCAAAAGACGAGAGGCAACTATCGTTTGGACTGAAATCTCTAGGAAATTTTAATTATATTGATCTTCCTGATCCAAAAAACTCATTTATTAACAACTCGGCTTTTCTATATAAACAAATGGTAGACTCATATCTACTCGAGTTAAATATAGAGGATAAGTATATAAATGATCCCTATGAGTTAAAATTGACAAATCAAGGGATATTATCTTGGGAAGATCATTGGATCGACGCTAAAACAAATACTTTAATTGATCCTAGAATAGAGAGAATTAATTTACAAAAAAATAAGTTAGTACATGCAAACTTCAATCTTACTAGAGAAAATTTAAAGTACTTAAATCTTGAGGGTAATAGAAGTATGAGGGCTATATTTATTCACGATGCCCCCAATTTGGAAGTTTTAAATATATCTAATTGTAACTTTTTAGATGTAATAAATCTTGGCAATAATTGCTCAATAAAGGCGTTAATTGCTAGAAATTGTAATATGTCTTCGGTTATCCAAGAGAAACTATTAAGGGATTTTCATCCTGTTAAAACTTCTACATCAAACTCTACTTTTTCCATGTTCAGAAAAACGTATGAGACGGTACTCGATTTGAGAGGTAATACCATAGACTGGAGTAACAGAAAGATATCCTCAAAAATTAGAATGTTACTCTGTAATAATTGGCTAGTTTTGTGGGACAATCCCCCTCCAGTTTCAATTATCCCGCCACAAATGTACGCATTTTTTACAACTAATCTTGAAGAATCTCTGATTAAAGAATACTATGGCTGATTTACGTTTTCGTTACATAGAGGATTACGCTGGAGGATTACTTAATATCTCCAGACAAGAAATCTCAACCACGGGAGAAGTTCTCTCCCAAGATGGATTTACTACAGAAGGCACCATCTTTGTTGAAGATGGCAGTGGGGTTAAAAGTGGACTCAAACTAGGAGTTAGTTTGGCAGAGGTAGTGGATCCTACCACGGAAAGTGGAATAGTTAATGTTAGGTATGGTGATAGAACATATGCTAAAGTTCGTGATCTAAAAATTTTTACTACGGCAATTGCATCTGCTCAATCGGCACTTTCTGAAGCAACATCGGTATCTATTTCTAATCTTGAAACTGCTTTCCAACTCCTAGAGGATGATATCAACTCTTTAGAAGAAAACCTTCAAGGTAATATCTCAAATGAGAGAGAAAAGATTCAAACTCTAACAATAAACCAGAACGAGTTGACAGATATAATCGATTCATTGTCAGTTTCGATCGATACTCTAGTATCTAGAGTGGAATCTTTATCAAAACAGAGCAGTGATGATTTATCCATATCAGGTAATCTAACAGTTACTGGGGAAACTATACTCAAAGAACTGACTGTGGATAATCAGATTATCTTAAAAGAAGTAAAGGAAAAAGTATATGCATTGTCTGGATCTGATATAAATCCCGCTAATGGTTCTATCCAGACTAAAACTCTAGGTTCTAGCCAAATTAGATTCTCTGAGAGTTTAGAAGAAGGTCAAACAGTTGTCCTAATGCTAGAAGGAGGGGGCGCCACGACTGTTTCATGGCCAAGTGTGACCTGGGTTAGCGCACAAGGTAATACTCCACCAACATTGACAGCAAAAGATACGTTGGTCTTTTGGAAGGTGGGAACTCGGGCGTACGGAGCATATATTGGAAGTTACGCGTGATGTTAGGTAAATTTTTAATCCAGGCGGCGGTGAATAACATGGCAGGAGGAACGCCAACTCCTGGCCCCACACCAACTCCTACGCCAACAATACTGCCTTGGATATTACAAATCTCCGCTTCAGTGGGAACGTTCTCTGTAAACGACGAGAATGTATATTTCTATGGTACGGGCGGTGATTTGATGAGGTTTACTACGGACGGTGGACTCTTGTGGCAGAGAAAGACATCAGTTGGGTCTAGGATATTAGATCAATTATCCGTTAAAGCGATCCTTGGGAACGTTTACCTCCTCTCAATGGATCACGAGCCGGACACGTATATCTCCGCGAGAGTAAATCTTGTTAAATATAGTAATTCTGGGTCTCTTCTATGGTCTAAGTCCTTAACAAAACCTTCTGAAAGTACAGATAGTATATTACCTACTTCTTTCAGCGTTGATAGTAGCGGAAATGTATATCTTGTAGGTGGAGGCAATGATCTTTTTGTTGCAAAATATTCACAAGTAGGGAATCTCGAATGGCAAAAATCTTATGATTTTTCAAATGAAGTTATTTGCAATTCCGCAGTGGGACCAGATGGTAATCTATACATAACCGCCCATTGTTATGGAAATGGTGTACCCACAACCCACACGATCTTCTATAAAATAAGTTCTTCTGGCGAATTATTGGATTCTGTTAAGATAGGGAATCTAGCAGCGCGAGGGATTTTTGTTGATGATGAGAATAAAGTATATTTATCAGGATCTCTTTCTGATGTTGAAGAGCTAAATCTAGCACCCACAATTTTAAAGATAAATCCGACATCTCCGATGTCAATAGAATGGCAAAAAATAATAACCAGTGAGGATAGTACGCAAGACGTTACTGAATTATCTCATATCAGAATGTCAGATAATAAAATTTTGTTCTATGGTAAAAGAACGTATAATATTGCCGATACAGTCGGTCTACCTATTTTCACATATAACAAAGATGGTTCATTTGTCAGAGCCAGACAAATAGGCCATTCAGCCGGATATGAACAGCCTATTGGATTAGATATAAACTCCGATGACTATATCTATTTAGGAATGAAGTCTCAAGAGAACACGCCGGGGATCGGACAAATCAACTCCTTTATCGTCAAACTTCCCAAGGACGGAACAAAGATGGGAACCTACCCCATCGAGTACGGAAATATATTCTACGACCCCCAAGATCTTGTTGCAATCGACGGAACTCTAGTTCTTGAGTCGGTAGCACCGATTGCATCTAGTGCAACTCTAGTAGAAGTCACTTCTAATATTGTCGACACAACATCGACCTTGCAATACGCTAAAACAACTATCTAATCAGATATTCTCGTATAATTCTTCTATAACTTCTTCAATAACTTCAATATCGAGTCGGATCGAGTACAGAGGTCCGACTTTTTTTAATATAAAAAATATCACCCCAATACTCTCATCATCTTTGCTACTAAACATCTCCTCATAAATATCTTTATATTTTTTCTCTCCACCAACCATCTCATATACCGTACCTGGATCAAAAATCCACATACAATCTGATCTATCAGCAGTAGCTATGTAAAGAGCAAAAGGAGTACGATTGATTAGAATCTGTTCTAGGCACTCGAGAGTCTCATTTAAATTTTCGGTATTGAGAAGCGATCGTTTTAGTGCTTCTTTTTCTTCTTCGGTATTAAAATTCATTTTACCTCTTCAGTCTCAACTCCTAACGCGTTTAGGACATCAATTCCTTCAGTAATTCTGTATTTATACTTATAGTAAACTTTTTTAATTCCACTTTGCGCGAGAAGTTTTGAGCATTCAGAACAAGGAGAGTGGGTGCAGAACAATTCTGCTCCCTCAATGGATTCGGTAGACTTGGCCATCTTTACCAAAACATTCTGCTCTGCATGAAGAACAAAGGGCGAGGTAACTCCGTTTTTGTCTTCACAACAATTTGTCTTATATCCACTCGGAGTACCGTTCCATCCATGGGCAAGAATACTCCCGTTTTTTACAATTATCGCCCCCACTTTCAGCCTATTACACTTAGAAACCTGAGCGAATCTTTCTGCGATGTCCATATAGGCCGTAATAAGCTCAGGTTTCATAACATTGTTATCTCTGATACCATTATATCAGATCTTGAAGGACCTATTTCCGGCTATCCCAAGTTTATTAACAATGTACTTATTGAATTTCTTAAGAAGTCTACGATCTTCATCGCCTAAAAATACTCTTGTAGATTCAGTGTTTTTTTGTTTTTCGATAACTTTATCAACTTCCTCGATAAGAGATTCAGTTTTTTCAAATGCTTCAGTAATATCTTCTATAGCTTTTTCTAACTCGATTGCTCTTTCTATATTCTCTTCCACTTGTTTTTCTATTTTATTAGAGGTTGAAGATGGTCTTCTTGGTTTTCTTAATGTCATCTGATTCTCCGGCATGAGGAACAACCTCCCTGCCTATAGGCTCCTGGGGGCGGAAGCGCAGGACCTTCGGTGAGTCCTTGAGCCAATCTTGATTGGGTTCTAACCTGACGAGCCAGAGTTGACTGAGCTCTTATTTGCTCGTTGAGGTTGGCCCATCTTCGCAAACTTTGCATCTCGGAGCTAGAGAGGTTCATTGTGTAATTTTTTTAAACTTTAAACCGAATACGCGATAGAGATACCCATCAAACGATAATGACGTACGTTCTTGCTCTTGCTTCACTTTCAAAGGTTAAATTCTCCGTAAGTTCAATAAAGGATGCATGAGAAGTTACAACTGTGTTTTCGGTAGTCGTTACTGTAGTTCCATTGTAAAAGAACGTGCCAGTGTAACTCATAGAAGCGCCCTGGGTTGCTCTAATCCAGACTTCACAGATAACAACATCCCCAGCAGCGGCGGAAACTGCCGAGGATGTAATTCCTGTTATGTGAGTAACTTGTCTACTAGATGCGGCGGTAGGTTCTGTGCCACCAAGAGAAGTTCCAGCCGCATCGCGGATAGTCCCCACCTTAGTCCCAGTGCTTGGTCTCCAGACGTATATATTAAGCGAGTTAATCCACCAGTTCGCGGCAAGGTTCGATTCTGTCTCTGCTCCATTCAGAATCATCGTGCCTCCACCAACTGTCTGAGCTACATCTAGTGGCGGGGAACAAAAGTATCCCATGAAATGGTTTTGTGCCGTGGTGTTGGCACCTGTGGTAACTGCTAAAGAAGCCACTGTAGTACCAAGACTGGTATCCATGGTTCTTAATGTATTAGCCCCAGTCGCTGTTTGAGTCGCAGCAGCCGCAGATTGCTCTACAGTTGGAAATGTTCCTGTTTGAGCGTTTGATGCGTTATGGAAATATAGACGTGTTGCCATTACAAATATCTACCAGATAAACTACAATTAGGCCAATTTTGACTACATTCTGGGCGAACAGGACTATCTGGTCTATCCTCTCCACGAATGTCATAGCAGGCATTTGGTTCTCCCACTGGAGTACCGGTCCATTTTATATATTCATTGTCGGAACCTACTTCACACTCACCGCACTGATTACACTTGCCAACAATCTCCCATTTCTCTCCCTCTGTAGTCTCGTAAACCACACGATCTTCAGACCTCTCAACAATCCAACAAGTTGGGTCACATGTTTGTTCCATAGTATCATTCTATCATGAACTGGTTGTTATTAAAATTGCCAGAGTTGCTCGGGTGATTACTGTTGGTGTGCCACTGACAGTGAATCTTAAAATATCCCCAGCAGTGATAGTTGTAAAGTTCGTCCAGTTGATATTTGCTTGGTTCTTTTGTGCTCCTGATAATGCTGGTGATGTACCACCAGATGCAGTAAAAGTTCCTGGGAAGTTGGCATAAGATGCCTTTGAGACATCAACAGTTAAGTTTCCAGTACCATCCCCAAGAATATCATAAGAAACAATAGTTGCGTTAAAGTCAACAACAACGTCAGCCTTTACGCCAGTAGTTATAACAGCACCACCACCATCGATAATGACGTTGATTGTTCTTGTTCTTGTGTTGGTGCTTACTGTAAGTGTTCTGGCAGCAGAAGCATCATAAGTTGTTCCGGTGTCAAGTGATAGACCTGTTGAAGCCGTAAGAGCATTAGCAAGTGTTAAGGTCGTATTACCAGTAATAGTTGTATTACCGGCAGCAGTCATAGTTAATACAGTAGTATTATTTGTTCCAATTTTAAAATCAAATGACCCTAAAGTACCTATTGCAAGAGTACCACCTGCAGCATATAAATATGTACCGTCAATATCACCAAACAATCCAGGAGTTGCATATCCAGACGAGTTAATACCAAAGTCTCCGTAGATACTAGTACCACCAATTCTATCGTTATTTACAATGAAGTCTGTAGATGCAGCACCGCCCGTGTTTTTGTTTTGAAGAATAACTTGCACATAATTATTAGCATCACTTACAAAGGTTGCAATTTTATTTGTGTCGTTGAATGTTAGAGTTGGACCGATTGCAACAAATCCAGTGTTACTGTTCGTTCCGGGTGGAGTTGCAGATAATCTTAGTGTATCAGTTGCAGTTCCATTTAAACTTAATGAGGAACCAGTGGCAACTCCAAGCGCAGGAGTTGTTAAAGTTGGAGATGTAAGAGTCTTGTTAGTTAAGGTCTGACTATCAGTAGTCGTAACCGTTTCCATAACAGTCTCAGTGCCTGTTACGTCTTTCTTAAAAAACAGCCTGCCATCGTAAGTGTTTATCGCCAGCTCCCCCAGAGACAACTGCGTGGTGGTAGGAGCGCTCCCCTGAACGCTCGAGCGACGAATTTTTAGGACCGGTGCTGCCATGCTTATTTACCTATATAGGTGATTAGTACGATCCCAAGTCCTGTTCCGTATCTACGGCGGATTTTCCTCGCGCTCGGGTCGGTTTATTTTGAGAGGCATTATCTAACGCCTCTGTGAGAGCTTTATCGTATGCTCTAACTCTGGCCTCTAGGGCTACTATCTGCGCGAGTTGAGCGGAGAGTTTCTCCTGCATCACCTCGACCAGCATCTGATAATCTACTTGTATGTTATTCATTACTTATTAGTGATATTACTTATTCAACTAATAAGTATGTATTTATCAATATGTTCCTAAATCAATATTGACATTTTGTAGATATCTTCCTGCAGCCTGTCCAGCATAAACTGTATTAGCGGCAAGATAGCTAATTACCGACTCATTAGTACCGGCAGTATCAGTTAAGTTAAGTGCTCCAGCTAAGAACGTAATAGGAGTTGGGGTTGTATCAGAAGAAGAACCTGTTGCACTAGTTGTTCCAACTACGAATACATCAGCACCCTCATCATATCCAACAAATACGTTAGAAAGAGTTCCTCTTTCGATAATTAGACCGGCGTCGGATGTAGGAGTTCCGGTTGTGCCATTTGCTAATTCAATTAGACTATCTTTTACTACTGTGTTATTTGTATTTACAGTAGTAGTTGCTCCAGTTACTGTTAAATCGCCAAGGATAGTTACCGAAGATGTTCCTGCACTGGTACCAATAGTAACCGAAGTAGTTGATCCAGCAGCTCCGTTTGTTGCAATGTTAACAGTCTTTGTATTACCAGTAGATGTAGTACCGGTAGCAATATTAACTGCGCCGCCAGTAGTTACTGTAGTTGCAACGTCTAGATCCCCGTCTAGAGTGGTTTTTCCTGTTACGTCTAGAGTTCCTGGGATATCAACGCTTGATGTCCATTCAACGCCTGTGCCAGCCGCATCTGTTTGTAGGAGTTGACGTGCTGCACCATCTGCTAATTTACTAACAGCAATTTCTGCAGTTGCGCTGATATCAGCATCGACAATTACTCCAGATCCAATAGCAGCTGTTCCATTAGCAGCAATAGTGATATCGCCAGAAACATCTGCAAAAATAACTGTTTCTAAGTTACCAATTGTTACTTTTTTGCTTGCAGTTGCTGATGCATCATAAACTGCAATACTATCTGCAACGACTAAAGGATCTCCACCGCCCTCAGCATCAAGTGCAGTTAGTTCATTGATATCGAGACTGATAGTTAGAGTATCTGTTGCTGATACAACAGCAGCAACACCAGAACCACCAGTAACTGTTACTGTATCTGTACTATTAACTGTTTGACTAGTTGTTCCATCAGATAACACCCAGTTAGCAAATCCAGATTGTTGTTGAACCCAAGAGGTATTTCCAGATCCATCAGTTTTTAAAATATAACCATCAGTACCCGCATTTGGCGGTAATGTAAAACTATATGATGTAGTTACTGTTGCTGGAACATCAAGAGTAACAGAATTTTGTGTTGCCTGTGCATCTTTTAGAGTTATACGGCCTACAGATGTAGATGCTATAGAAGCTGTTAAAAATTCATCAACTCTCGACGTATAAGTTCCACCGCCGACATGGATGAAAGAACTAGTTCCATCAGCAATATAAAAATTCTTATTTGTAGTATCTACAAACGGTTCTGCAATTAATGCTATATTACCGGAAGGGGCTGATGTTCCCTTTCTAAGTTGTAAACGTGGTAATGCCATGGGAAGAGTATCTCTAACTATATATTAAACTCTGAGTTGGATCGGTTTAATAACCACCAAAATTGAGAGTAGAGGTATCAAAGTCTCCATCAGAAATACCCAGTATATACTGAGGAGACTTAAATTCAAATTTATTACTGGCAGAGTTATACATCATTAAATAATCTTGGGATGTAGAAGTTAGATTGCTAACATCTACTGAGATATTTCCAATATATGAATTATAAGTTGTACTTGAAGTTATCAAAGGATAATCTGAATTAACTTGAACTGAACCCGTATTTTGAGGAGAATAGAGATTATAAGACATTCCACCTATATTTGAATCTAAATATGTAGTACCGGGGATGTAATCTACACGTTCTATCAGGTTAGTACCTAAATTAAATAATATAAATTCGTCTCTAGAATGAACCCAATTCTGCCATCCCCACATATCATCAGATACAAATACGTGAGGAATTTGTGGAGAATTTCTAGCTATCTTAACTCTGGTATTCCTATTCGGGCCAGGATTTACACGATTTGAATTTCTTAAATATTCAGATTGAGATAGTTGTTGTCTAACTAAAGAGGTTATTTGAGTATCAGTGGACCTATAATCAGAATTTTGGCGGAGTTTCTGCCATACTTGATATGGGTTATTATTAACTGCCACGTAAATACCTACCATCTATCTTAAATTTAAACAAAGGGGTTTAAAGAAAGAGACACTATATAAACGCAATGGCAATCAACAAAATGTCACGAGTTTCTCAAGTAGAGGACTCTGAGTTTGAAAATGACGTTTTTGACTTTGGAGAACCGGAAGTTATTCCAGTAGAGATTGCTCCTGGGAAGTTTCTTTGCCTTAAAGAACCATCCGCCGATGATCTCATCTCAATTTCTAATATCTCAGAAGATAAAAAGATTTCAGAAGTAGAGGCTACTCTACAAACTATTTGTATTCTTCACGCACCTTCATCCGGTCAAAAAAGACTCTCACTTAAAGACGCTAAGAGACTTCGCGCAAAGCAACTTAAAATGCTTGGCCAAGCAATTAATCAACTCCTAGGATTAGACGGAGATGGAGAATGATGAGTTCGAAGTAATTCGTAATCATAACTATACAATAACAATAAAAGACAGAAAGGGAAGAGAGATCAAATTCAGAGATATAACAGGAGAAGATTTAGAATATCTTGATGTTATTTTAGGCGATAAAGATGAGAATTTAAAAGAAGGACAAAAAAGAGTTTCATTTGAAAATATTCAGAACATCATAGATTATTTAAATCTAGATGGGATAAGTTCTGGGTCTTTTACTCAAAAAACTATAATCAAGGTTTTTAACTGCATTAGGGATAATATCCTATGCAACTATATATCTAAATATTCCTGGTTAAAAGCCTGTTATGGAATACAGAATGGGTCATTTGCGAATGTGCTAGAAATGGAAAAAGTTCCTATGACGAAATTTATTGCTATGACTCAAATCCACAAAGAAGCAATAGACTCAATGAAACCTAATGACTGACTCAGATAAATTAAAACTTATCCTTATCTTATGTTCTATTTGTATAGAACAAGATCAAATAGAGTTAAAGTCTTTTGTGAAAGTTTGTGCAAGATACGTAGATACAAATGATTTTAATAAGATTTTAAGAAAATCAATGAAACTCCTTGAGTTTAAGAGATGTGGTGTTAGTTCCTGTCCAGATTGGCTCATGAACGAGTTATTTCTTCTTTATAAAAAAGACGTAATTATATAAACAAGTCAAAATACCTTATTTGTTTAAGGATAATAGTGAAAGATATAGTGTCTTCATTTCCTTATGGCCAATCCTATTAGAATCAATGCCGCGTCATTGAATAGGCCGGGAGTCTTTGTTACACAAACAACAACTGGCTCTCTTCCGCAACCTATTGCAACGCACGCAGTAGGGTATATCTTTGGCAGTACTCCCGCTGAAGATTATTATGGAAAAGATGCTACTGATACTTACTCGTATCTAGAACCTTATAAACCGACTCAGATTGCATCTGTAGATGACTATCTGGATAAAATTGGACTTAATAGTATTCCAGTAGGTAATAAAGGGGCTCTTGCTAGTTACGATAGTATTAAAGCATTTTTTGATAACGTTGGAGTAAATGGTATTCTTTACTTTACCAGAGTAACTCCTACCCCAGAAACTGTAGTTAATCTTAGTGAATCTTCTGCTGATACTGGGTACAATGCATTTGCTATTAAAGTAAACGGTAGATATTTCGGTACCCCTATCGGCATCTATGATGCGGATAATACTGAAATCAAAGTTATCACAACCACCGGACTAGATAAAACTGATAACGCCAGAGATATATACACATTCCTTTCTGGTAATGGTGACGGGTTTGCTGATTATTATAAAATCGAGCAGAGTGCTACTGAGGCATTAGCTGGCAAATTCAGAATTTTCTCAAAAGATTCTCGTAGAGTCCCAGAGATTCAAGAACTTCATGCTTATAAGTTCAATCTCTCTGAATATGCTCAAAAAATCGACCTTCTCCAAGAGCCCGGAGTTGTATCATTCTATACTTCCATCAAGGAAATTAACTTCCGCTGCGTATCCCGCGATCAAGAAACTAAAGAGGGTATTCTTCACCTCTCTGGAGCACAACTAAGTTCTTTCTTCGCTGCACAAAGTACTTATACTGATATCACAACTGAGCAATCTGCTATCCTAAAGGCTTTCCTAAATAATCAAAAGATCTATACAACAGGAAATATCCCAGATAATAAGTATGTAGCTATTTCAAAAGATCTTAGTACAAATACTGATAAATGGGCTGATGCCGATGCAGTTTATTGGCAGTATGACTCAAATTCTGGCAACTTCTCGAAGGTTGTAGATGGAATCAATCCAGTAGTACCAAGCGGAAACCCTGTTACACGTACAGGATATCTTCCTGATTCCGTTCAGGTGTTCTATGTCAATGTGGCTGGTGAAAACAGAGCCATTATTGTCAATGGAGCAACTCCTGAAGAATTGGCAACTGGGCTAGAGACTGAAATCAAAGCTATTCTTACTGAAAAAGATCTAATTGATTTTTACTCAGTAGAGGCTCTAGTTTCTGACTCTGATGCTGGTAAACTTTCAGCCACCAAGTATATCCCAAATAACGGACTATCTACGACCAGCGATCTAGTCTCAGTAGTGGGTAATCCTTATATCCGCCCAGAACTTTCTGAGTTGGATGAAGGAGCAACTCAAGATGATAAAGCTACAGCTAATGGCTTCTACTCGCATGATTATGTTCTAAGAGTAAAGATTACCTCTAAGAACGGCGTAAGTTCGCCAGTATACCCAGGACTCAATCGTTCCGGTATCTCTGATCCTAATGTAGTAAAACTAATCTCCACTGATCAGAACGCTACTTATGATTCTTATAAAGTTTCCGCTACTGCAAAAGCTAGTGACTTTGTATATGCAATTGAGCAAGGAGTAGGTTCAGGAGCACTCGCCCCTGGATTCCTATTTGCCCCAGAGGCTTACTCAGTACTAACCTATGAAGCAGGAACAGGAGACTTTGCAAGTGCTTCCGAAGCTCGTCAAGAAAGGTTAAAGATTACACAGACTCTAATTCGTGCCGCTGAAGGCAGAATTGGAACGACCGAAGGAATCACTGCTACTCAGCATGTGGCTCTAATCGATTGTGGTGCTGATGAAACTTCACTTGGAGATGTCCAAGATGAGTTGGATCTTCTTAAGAGTACAGTCGGAGTGCCTTATGGCCATGCCGCATACTACGCTCCATATGTGAGGAATCTTGACGATCGTTATGTTGCTCCTTCTGGATATGTAGCTGGTATTGCTTGCTCAAGATATATCAATGAAGGTTTCCAACAGCCTCCAGCTGGCGCCCGTTATCCACTACGCGGTGCTAATGGTCTTAGATTTGATATCTCTGCTCAACAACAAGAAGTTACTTATGCACTTGGTCTGAACCCAATCCGTTCACTTCCTAATCGTGGCATTGTAACTTGGGGCGCTAGAACTCTCTCTAGTAATCCTCTGTTTAAGTTTATCAATACTCGCGTAATCCTCAACGTTTTAGTTGATGTTCTAGGCCGTAGTTTTGATGATATCCTGTTTGAACAAATCGATTCCGCTGGCACAGTATACGCTAGAGTTAAGTCTATTGCCTCTCAGGTGTGTGGACAATTCTTCCGTCAAGGAGCTCTCTTTGGAGCAAGACCAGAACAGGCTTATTTAGTAGTCTGTTCATCGGCTAATAACGACAGTCTAACCCTTGAGCAAGGAACAGTAAGACTAGATGTTTACGTGGCAACAAGTCCAACCCTTGAGCGTCTACTTGTTACTGTCGTAAGAACGCCAGCTGGACAGGTAGTTCAGTTGAGTGACTCGTTCTCCAGAAATGAAGAGAGATTTAGTAATCTTCTCAATACTACAAACGTATTCTGATAAATGAAAGAACACGTACTCAATACTAAAGAGCCTCTTTCATCTCAACAGCCTAAAAAGGTTGTTTTTATTGAGATGTTCAGAGCGGGTCCTCAGATTTCCTCTACTGGCCAAAAAATGGTCTTTACTGAGAATGATCTGGAGCAGGTCGTTAAAACCTACAATCCAAATACTCATGAGGCTCCGTTAATTATTGGCCATGACCAAGACGACGGAACCCCAGCTCTTGGGTGGGTACGTAAAGTCTGGAGAAAAGGCAAAGAACTTTGGGGTAAGGTTGAACTTACCCCTAAGGCCGAACAGTTAATACGAGATGGAGTTTTTAAGAAAGTAAGTAGTTCCTTTTACTTACCAGAGGCGGAAACGAATCCAACACCAGGAAATTTAGCCCTTCGTCATCTTGGATTGGTATCAATCCCAGCGGTTAAAGGGCTAACCGCTTTTTCTGAAATCTCTGAGTCAGAGACTATCACTTTTACCCCCTCCGAAGGGGAGTCTTCTATTTCGTTTAAAGAACACTTAGGAAAAAATCAAACTATGGCTAGGAAAAAAACCAAAACAGAAACTCCTGCTTCGGTGATCGAACACTCCGAAGGGGGAATGACTGTTAATATCAATATTGGCGGTGGTGGTAAATCCGGCGCCAATGTATATGACGATAGCGGAAATAAAGTTTCAGAAACTGGCGCTCCAGCCGATTATGAAATGGAATATGGCATGGATGCAGAAATGCCTCCTGCTGATCCGATGATGGAAATGGCAGATGATGCCCCTGAAGATGGCGATATGCCTTCTGACATGGATAGTGATTCTGACATGCCAACAGATGACGGTGGTGATGGTAGTGATAACATCGATGCCGATGCTGATCCTACTGCAGACGCAGATGGCGCTGATAGTACCGACGGTGCCCCAGACACAGATGGCGGTGATGGCAACGATATGCCTCCTGCTGGGCCTTCTTCAGAAGGTGGAGATGATGGTTCTGATATGGAAACAGACGATGTGTCTGGAGACATGCAGGACGACGATCAAAAGATTGCTCAACTCGCCTCAGAATACGAAATTGATGAGTTAATCAAGGCTCTAGCTCTAAAAACCGATGCGGCTTCCATGATGGAAGGTGAGAATGGAATGTCCTATGGCGAAATGCCCGAAGGACTTAAGAAAGCGATCGAAGCTAAGAAGGGTGAAGAAGAGGGAGAAGAGGACGAAGAAGAGAAGACTGAAGACATGGGCGAAGCAGTGAAAGAAGGTGAAAAGCCTTCGGAAGCTGAACATCCCACTTCCGAGGAAGTAAAGGGAGCTGAAGAACCCAAGGGAGAGCAGGCTTATGGTGAAGAGGAAACTGAGGTTTCTGATAACGCTGAAGGATGCGAAGATAACGAAGAGGACGAAGAAGAGAAAGAAAAGAGCGATATGGCAGAAGAGACCACCACTGAAGAGGCTACAGGAACTCTGGATCATAGCGAGCGTGCTATGGGAGTTCAGAGCGATTTACAAGCTCGGGTAGCCGAATTGGAGGAAGAACTCTCCAGACAGAAGAAGTTGATGAGAGAGAAGGAGATCTCTGATTTCTGTGAAACTCTCTATGAGGGCGGTAAGCTAACTCAGCAAATCGTTCCTAAGACTGACCTCGTTCGTTTCATGGAAACCCTTAATAATAAGAACTCCGTGAACTTCTCCGAGTCAGGTAAGACTTCCCAATTTGACTTCTTTAAGAATGTCCTTGAGAACCTACCCTCAATGGTCAGTTTTGAAGAATTTGCAACCCAGGCTTCGGCTCCAGCAGCTAAGAAGTCAATCTCGCCATCAGCCGATGGGTATATCTACGACCCCTCTACAGCAGACCTCCACGTTCAGGCGTTGGAGTATGCTGAAAGTAAAGGAGTTGAATATACCATCGCTCTGAAGGCAATTATCTCAAATAACTCATAAGGAGTAAACTAAAAATGGCAACTGACCCACGTTATATGTCTTTTGACCACCAGTACGTTGAAACTGTGCAGTCAACCAACGCTGTTGAGGCCCACAGATTTGTAAAGCGTAATGGTGCTTATCCCGCTGCCGGTGCTTATGCCGCTGGCGTTAGCGTTTATGCTGCCCCTGGCCAAGGTGAACTCACCGCTAAGGGCTATCAGGTTGATGATGGTTCGACTCTCGTTTACGAAGGTCAACTCAATCCTTCCACAACCCCCTTCAAGACCAGCGTATTCCCATACCAAGGTCTTCTTTCGATTGTTACCTCCGGTATTGCTATCGTTGAAGTTGATGCAGCTGCCGCTGCCTTCAGTGTAGACGACGCTGTATATGCCACAACAACTGGAACCGCCACTAAGGCTGCCGGTGCTGGTGTTGTTCTTGGTCGTGCTCTTGACACCTCTGCTGCCACTACCGCTGGTCAGTATATCCGTGTTAAGCTCGGTAACGAAGCTGGTGCTTGATAGATATAAAGGAGAGTAATTAACTATGATGAATCTTGATCAGGTACGCGTAATTGACCCTATTCTTACGCAACTCGCCCAAGGCTATAAGAATGCCGAAGGTGTGGCTACATTCTTCGCTCCTTCGGTATCTATGAATACCAGAGCCGGACGTACACTCGTTTTTGGTAAGGAGGCTTTTGCGGCTCAGTCGTTCCTTCGCGCTCCTGGAACTAACATCCAGAAGATCCAGAACGAGTTCGGAACCCGTTCGTTCGCTCTCCGTCAGGAAGCGATCAGCTGGGAAATCGCCGAGGAAGTCGCTGCTGAAGCCAAGAACGGCGCTGCTCAAATTGACCTTCGTCAGTTTGCTGCTAAAGACGCTGCTAACCGCCTCATGCAGTCATGGGAAGTTCAGGTTGCTGACATCGTAACCGATTCTGCCCAGTATGAGAATGATAACGTTCTCGATCTCTCCACCTACAACGGTGGTGCTGACCGGTTCAACAGCCCAACTGCTGACGTTGAGGTCCTCATGGATAATGCCAAGGAGCAAGTTCGCTCACAGATCGGTATCTATCCTAACAAGATGGTGATCTCACCTGACGCCTTTAATGCCCTTAAGCGTAACAAGCGTATCCGTGACTTCATGCAGCGTGGCGTACTCGTGGATGAGAAGACCCTGGCTCAGATCTTTGGTCTTGATGAGATCCGCGTTGCCCGTAGACTCAAGCTTGATCCTGCCACAGGAAATCTTGAGAACATCTACAACAACGTTGCTGTTCTCTTCTACCATCCTTCAGGAGCTACCGATGGCTTCATGCCTGCTCTTGATGCCAACTATGGCAACCCTGCTTTCGCCTACACCTATACTCTCAGTGGCTATCCTATCGCCACTCCTGAGCGTTTCAATATTGAGCGTAGAGTATTCACCGGTGACATCCTTGTTGAGCGTAGCTTCGAGCTCGTCGGCATGGGCGAAAACGGCAAGTGCGGTTCTGGCTTCATCTTCAACAACCCCGTTGCCTGAGCCTAACTCACTTATTTCTTCTGAGGCCCCAACCGGGCCTCTTTTTTTTTATGTGTTTATCCCCCCAAGTTTAAAGCTATATATAGAATAGACCAATACTATGCCAAATTCTCCGTACCCAGATAAATTTGGAGTAGCGGATAACTGCAATCCGGCAACTGTTGATTACTTTATTGAAGTCTTTGGATATCAAGAAGCCGTAGAATTGTCAAATATTGATAATCCTACAGGCAATGATATAAACTACGATAAGATTCAGATAGCACTCAACGATGCTGCAACTCTGATAAATAATTACATACTCACTGCTCCGCCTCAAGGCAAGATTCTTATTGCCGGGTCATATCGTCGTACCCAAGCCATCTTGGCACGTTGGTACCTCGATACTCTCCGCCCACGTCAACAAGTCATTGATGCCGCTGAGAAGGCTCTTCAGCAACTTGAGTTATGGGCTGCTAAAGCATCTCCATCCACAGGCCTTAAGTGGCAAGAGGCATATCGTTATTGGGGAAGTGCTTGCTCGATGACAAAAAGTTCCTACCGCAGAGGCAGAAGTTTTACAGAAAACTCCACTAACCGCTGGGTACAAAATGAAGGTGGGAATGATCGTTTCTTCCAGTTCCCACGTAAAGAGGCGATGTCTTCCCCAAGAGTCCACTCAACTGCGTTGGATGGAAGTACACTTGGTATCGAGTCTACTATGTCTGAGTCGACACTTGAGATTAACCAATTAGTTTCTGCCCTTGAATCTACAAGAGATCTATCTGCATTTACAAACACCTCCGATGCTGTAGATCCACAAGATGGCGATACCATTAATGCTACTAATACCACGGAATCTACCGATGGTAACTTTGATAACTACGACGGATTACAAGTAGGAGATACATTCTAATGTCAAATCAAACTTATGGCTATGACCCCTTCAACCCTGCTGCTACAGATGGAGCTGGGTTTTACTTGGTTGCAGATGGGTCTAGTGGAGGATGCTATTACGGAGCCGGATACGGAGTAATAAGTGGAAAGATTGGAGTCTTTCCAGATGGTTCTGAGTATAAACAAGACGCCGCTTCTCTAAGACAATACGTTATCGAGTTAGAAGCCAACCGTAAAATCCAAGATCTATCCAATGTTCGTTTTACTCGTAATGTAAAACCAGGAGATGCCTTGCTCTATAACTATACTACTGGCTTCTGGGAACTTCAAGATTTTATTAGTGGCGGGGAGTTTTGACCCATGCTTTTGGAGATTGAAAACCAACTCCATAGGCGTGTCCATGGCACTCTAGGGCAGAGTGCTGTGGTCATCCGTCTTGCGGAGGAAATCGATGATTCTGGGAGAGTTGCCGAACAGGCGATGATTATCGTCAGTTTTGCGTCAGGGAATACGAGTAACCCACACAAAGGCGCATATATTCCTACTGTTAGGGCCAGAAAACTCAACTATACCGTCACTCTGATCCAGAAGCAGACACAACGGGAAGGACATAGCTTCTCATTACCCATCCTAGACCTTATTGCTGATGCAGTTACAGGATGGGTGCCTGAGGTCCCAGGTCTTGAGTTTCAGACAGGATTTGAACTTGAGAATGAAAGATTCGTCCAAGTAACGGAGGCATCTCAGTTCATTTATGAGCAGACGTACTCTGTAGAGGTATTAATTGCAGATGGAAGATTTTACTCTCAGCCTTGTGCTGCATTTGACCCGATCTCAGTCGAAGACTTTTTACCCAAGAGAAAGTGTCTTTTAACCCCAGAGCAAAGATCAACTGGATTAGCTGTTTGGAGAAGAATAATTACCTCCGAGCAGACTGAAGAGTACATAGTAGAAGATCCAAGGTGTCCCAGAGAAATATCTGATGTCCTAGAACTGACATGTGGTGAAGAACTTAATGGCTCAGCAACTTACAGATTCATTCCAAGATATGCTTATTCGGTTAATAGTAATGGTGAGAGGGTAATAGATAATTCTAAAGTTACTTCTGGAGTTTTGCAAAAGGTATGGAAATGTTATAAAAATAATACTGATTCTTACCCAGATTGGTTTAAGTTAAGAATAGACTCGGGATTATGGAGAAATGAGATTGGAACAGTTCCAAATTCAGACCCATACACGTCAGCATTACAAGAAATCCCTGTACACTTAAATAAAAATTATACTTAATGTCAATGGAAGAACTTTTTCTACAATCTCTAGAACTTCAAAACAATCTTCTAGGTGCCTCTCGACTTGCTCATTGGAATATAGAGGGCAGTGATTTCTATCAATATCACCTCCTCTTTGAGAGGGTCTACGGAATGGTGGAAGAAAAAGTAGATGGTCTAGCAGAGCAAGGAAGAGGACTCGGAATCGAGATTAAAGCAAAGATTTTTAACTCCGTGCCGGAAATTGATTGGTCTACTTCCAAAGACTTATGTGAAAGCCTCTTAGATTTAAATACCTCATTTAAAGAAAGCTTGGAAAGACTTCATGAGGAGGCTGAAGAATCCAAATTATATGGCCTAATTAATGTAATAGAAGATATTTTATCTGACTGTAATATTATTTCTTATCTTCTTACCTCAGTGATTAACGATATTTGATACTTTAAAGCCCCAGGCATTTGCTCGGGGCCATCTTTTTATTCAGTTATTATTTGGTCTTAGTTCCAAGAGATACATACATCATGTACTCCTCTTGAAAGCGGACCTAGATCGCCAAATGACTTTGCCGATAAGTCGATGATCCTACCATGGGCATAAGGTCCACGGTCGGTGATCACTGCTCTCGTGCTACGGCCATTCGCCCTTACCGTAACAACTGTACCAAAAGGTAGCCATTGATGAGCTGCCTGGTTTGACCATGTATCAAACCTACGACCAGATGCAGTAATTTCACCTTGATATCCGTCCCCTAATCCGTAATAACTTGCCCCTCCACATTGTTGTCCGGCTTTTGCAGAAAAAGGAAGGAAAGAGAGACTAGCAATGGCTAGGGTAACTAGTGTTTTTTTCATGAGCTCCGATGTAAAGGACATAATATTCCAGGGTCATCTTTGCAATCTGCAATTGTTTATAGATGAGTTAGAGATACTATGACAACCACCCGTTAAGCAATTTAATAAATTCTTAACAAATAGTTGAATTTAACTTTAAACTGATTGTCAGATCCTTGAGTAAAGCGGACGATTGTCCTTAAGGTTTGAAATCAGTGTCCCGAGGGAAATAGGTCTATGTCCCCCGTTCTCTACTCTACCATGAGAGCGGGGATAACGAGTGGTTGGTTTACCATTTCGTTTTAAAAGCGTAATATTAGGATCTTGTGAGCCCACCCACCTTGCAACTTTTTTCTTTCTCATCATGAGATAGGGTTCTTCAATGAGATACAGAGCGAAACCATACTCTGCCATGAAATAATCATTTATATCTTGAAAATTGTTCAGATTTGGTAATGTTTTCGTAACCATTTATAACTCCATTGGTGAAATGTATTCTGCATGTAGGCCAATATTCCCACTCTCCATCCCATTGAGCAGGATATACGCAGACGTAGTCTGTGATGTCATGGAGGGTTACTTTACCATGTTTGCCATTTGGCAAGAATTTATACCTAAACAGAGCAGAAATTTTTTCCCCATCATCGACCCAGTTTGGATCCTCGCCAAAATCAAAGGCTTCGCGAGTATCAATTAACCATAACCTCCCACCAGGATCGAGCCAATAGGTACTCATAGTGCCACCTATGCCCCTCTCCATGTCTTTTGTCTGGCACTCTACCTCGGTAAAGGGTTCTCCAAGGTCATAAGATGATCGGAAATAATCAAATAGTCCCAACTTAAACCTCCTTTGTGTTTTTACTTAATCTACCCGGTTTCCATTCTGGCCCAGGGCAATCAAATGCATGTTTACATTTATAACCGTTATTCCACCATTTTTTCCCTAAATTAGCCTTTCTTAATTTTTCTCTAGTGTTTTTTGATACAATTTTTCCTCTATGATATGAACCAATTAATTCTTTTGTTTTTTCTGTGTGCCTTGTTCCTTCTCTAAAATTTCCTACACCTCCGGTTCTTGCCCCTTCACCTCCATCGCTTTTATTACGTAAGATTCCGGTATTTTTATCTTTTCTCCCAAATATAAAGATCATGTATTTCTCATGCTTGAATGCTTCTTCTTCTGAAAGATCTCCTTTAAGAATTAAAATTTTCTCCTTACCAGGTTTACCTACGGGTTTATGCATAGAATCCCAGGCTCTGTTTCCTTTTCCTTTACCTATATAATAAGGGGTTTTATCCTCGCGTAAGTAGGCATAAGTATAATAACAATTTTTACTCATGGTTCTGTTCCTCCTCTAAGTGATTAATTTGGGACATGATGGCATCGATAAAATCCTGCTCCGTCCAAGTATTCAAGACTCTTTCAACCGGATCATTTTCGTCCCATGAAAATGTTAGGGATCCATCACATTCTTCTATGCACTCAATCATGTTACTTGCTCCAGTTGTTGGGTGTAGACATGGTCAAAGAGTTCGTCAAGGATTTCGTTGCAGTCGTGATATTCAGTGCTATTGAGAACTGTCTTTTCGATTTGGTACCGGCGGATGGCGTGGTAAATGAGTTTGTATTGACGTTGAAAAAATTCAGGTTTCATTTTAATCCTCCCAAGGGGCTTTGCGATTCAGTATCTCTTTTAACCTCTCCATTCTAACAGGATCCGGTGGAGAATGGATACGCCGTAACAACTCGTCATAAGCCTCTTCAGAGACCGTAATACGCTCTGGTGGATAGGATCCTTTTCCCCAAAACTCTTCGAACTTTTGTACATATTCCATGTGCTCCCATCCACCACTCAAAGAGCGCCAAAACTCTGGGTAGATGTGATAATCACCGAGACGGAATCTGTCGTGGGAGATTAGACGATACCACCACCAAAATGGGGTATGCTTAATAAATTTATTTGAGATAACCCACTTATTTAAAGAGATTGGGAGGTTCATAGGTCTATAGGAGTGAAATTAAGTTCAAATAATTGATTATTCGCATTGCAATACAAGAGTTTTGGCTCTTTATTTTCTGGGATGTACCACAATAACTGATTCTTGTAGCTATGTTTTTCTAAATCTGGTTTCACAGAACCTCTTCGGAGTTTGTAAATTCCACCATGCATCATTGGAGGGATGTTCAGATTTACTCCACGTTCTCCATCAAATCCAGCTTCAGTTGGAGTCATGTCCATTTTCCCAGTCGTAATTTTCGTTCGGGCGAGTGTGAAGGGCGAAACCAATCATCGTATGGATAAATGTACATTTGATACCATCCACAATTTATCTCTTCGAAAAAAGCGCAGCGGTCGATGTTATCATTATAGTTGATAAATCGAAACGAAATGCCATTACCCCATGCCCACCAGGCCTCCTCAATCCATGCTTTCATCTGAGTAATTAACATAGAGATTATCTCCTCCTATATTGAGATGGAAGATTTGGCCATTATTAAGATAGATCCCAAGCCATACTGCCCGGCCTTGTTCCATGGTTTCATAATGGACCATTTTAATATCCTCTAAGAGGATCTCATCAGGGTTTTTAATAAATCGACTCATGATAAGTTAAAATGCAAATGAGTTTTCCATGTGCCGATAGTTTTCTTCTGTAGCATATTAGCAATCAGGTTTGGCATAAACCTTGTATACTTATCCAAAAACTCTCGCTCTGTAAGTTCATCACATCCACGCAGATAATAATCATTGTTCACAAAGTTTACAAATTTTGCGAACTCATAATCTCTTTCTCCGTCAAGGTCATAGCGACAGATCTGCAACCAGATAGAGCGACCTTCACCAGTAGCACAATAATCAATCACAAAAAACCGATAGAATGGTTTATCCATTATTCTTCCTCACTCGTTTAAGAAATTCATCACTCTGCCGATACAGTCCTTCAATCAAATCCTTGATATCATCAATCGCAATGGAATTATATTCTACATTCATATTTTCGCAGATGAGAGCATCAATCATACATTCCAGAGTCATTGCTTGCATATGTTCTGGGGTGATTGGTGTGCCATGTGGCATTCCAGAACATTCTTCATTGTAGAATTGATTATATCGCTCAAGAATACGATCGCTTCTTTGCTCTCGTTCCCACTCATCCTTCTCGATCTCAGTGAGGCGTAACATGGCATCTCCATGCTTCTCATAAATCTCATCAAGGGTGTCGAGGGCTTTACGCTCTGCCTCACGTCGCTCTGCTTCCTCAAACATTGCGTCGGGATAGGGTTCTTGGTTCCTCATGAGTTGTTTTAATCGTTGTTTGCCGTATTCGGTGAGCTCATACTTTTTGGCTCTAAGCTCTTCCACTTCTTTGTCTGTCAAGTTGACCCATGGCATATCCTCATTCATTATAGGACTCCTTTCTCAAGGCGTCAACCACATCCCAGAGATCTTCACAAAAGATTACAAAGCGACCATGCCCGGGTTCTTGGTGCTCTCGGAGTTGCCTGATTGTGTACTCTAGGATATCGGCAATGCATTTACGATCGAAAGGACTATCATCTAGATCGGAAAAGTTGCCATAGTAGATGTCCATAATCCCCTCGGCCACAGGACTGGGGAGTGAGTCGAAGGGGTTGGGGCGAGAAAGATCATTGCGGTTGTAATCGTAATAATGCTCAGAATGTGTCATTTGTTTCCCTCGCAATAAAGGAAGTATTTGTACTCTGCTGCCTGATGCGGAGCATACCTCACTATATCACATTCTTTGTATTTGTCAACCACTTCAAACGATGAGGAGCTGATTGGTTTATCATCGCCTGTGGAAAGACTAATAACCACAAGGCAAATTATACCGAATACAATAAGGACACTGGCAGTAACACCAACAGCACGGAGAAACTCTTTAAGAGCATACTTATCATCTTCAGTCATTTGATCCCCTTAGCAGTTTTTTGTACACGATCTTTCCATGCCTCAAGTTTCTCAATCCTATTATGAAGTTCGGTGATGATATGTATCAAAGAACGATAATCAATGCTCTCAACATCATCTCCACCTTCCATATCAGCATAATATGAGTATAGGAGTTCTTTTGTAAAGTTTCGTTCAGTCATCGTAGCATCCCCTTAATTTTTTCAAGACAATGATTAAATCCATCCACAAGTAATTCAGTATTTACATTCTGACTTCCTGCTGCTGATTGTTCTTTCGGCAACCAATCTTCTACCAAATCCATAATTTCATCACAGGTATCAATATCATACCCAAGTTCATCTAGCAATCTATTGAAAAGTTTTTGTGCTTGGTGTTGTTTGATCAACTTATCAACTACTTCATCAGTAATACGATACTGGGAATTATCCTTCTTATCCCACTCTACTTCATCATAATACTCTGGTTCATCGGGACAATAAGGTTCATCATACTTCCCCTTTTTTACATCATTGAACCACACACCTTCAAGAAGACGATGAGTTTCACCGTCAGTAACGCGTTCTAACTTCAAATCTAAGTAGGTCTCATGACTGGTTCTCTTATACCAATAAATCTCATCAGGAAATTCAAAACGATAATAAGATTTTTTATTATAAGAAACAACCTCACACTTTCCATCAAATAGAAAGTTCATTCTTGGTTTTGGTTCTTCCACTCTCTTATACTTCACACCCATAATGGTTGCGTAGTCTCCTTCTATAAGAACTTTTGAGATGTCGGTTCCAGTCATTTTGATTTCAAGTTTAGTTTCAGGGCATTTAGTCCCAAGAGTTGCAGTTTCAAGAGCCGGAGAAGGAATACGAAACTTTTCTTCTCCATTGGTTTTGAAGATTAGATCACTCATAGGTCGTAGGGTTGTTGTGGGTCTTTTTTCCAAACTTCTTTGTAAACAATCCAAGGTTCTTCTTGGTGGGTCATTTGAGCAGACCAGTGGTATCCATTCTCATCAACGGCATCCAGATAATGAATGCGGGTCTTTGGATCAATCACTCGTGTGATGTGTGTGAATTTTACTCGTTCCATCATTTTACTCCAAGTTGTTTGAGTTCGTCTTCAGTTAGATTAGCAAGGTCTTTCTTGAGTTGTTGAAATTTTCGTTCCTTTGCTTTTGCTTTTTCTGCTTTTTCTTTCTCCAGTTGTTTTACTCGTTTCTCATACTCTTTGTCGGTTTCTTCACGGAACTTGTAGAGATAATATTCGATGTATCTTTCACCACCATAATCCCATTCATATTCACCCTCAAGTCCCTCCCAACCAGCATCTAATTTTACTTGAAGATAAGCAATAATGTCTTCAAGTTTTCCATCAAAATCTCCACAATACCTTTTAGTTTCTTTAACTTGAATGCGTTTGATAGTCATTTCAGTTCTCCTCCTGATGATGGAATACTTTAGCAAACTCTTCTGCTGCTTCAAAAGACATTTCAGCAGCAAACTTAAATAGTTCCCGTCTTTCTTCTTCGGTTGAACTTTGAGCATTATTCAAGGTTTTCAACCACTCAACATAGAGTGTTTGTCCTAAATCAACAAATCGTTCTTGAGAGAAGTCAGTCATTTCAGGTTCTCCAAAGCATCAATAAAATATTCTACACAATCTTTAGGAATACGAAATTCTGTTGTTTTTGAAAGTGGTTTTTCAAAATAAACAATTTTTACAAAATCTACTTCTTCCCAAAATTGAAAACTCCAACCATCTTCTTCATTTTGAATGATTTGTTGTTTTTTGATGTTGTATTTCATTTAGTTTTTACACCTCTTTTTCTATCGTGTTCGGTAACTCTTGCCTTATCAACATTTCTACCCCAAATATCATATCCTTTTGTTTGAATGAACTTTTTGTTTCTTTCATCTTTCTTTTCAAATCTGGTCATTTCAATTCCTCAATAAGTTCATCACGCATTTGTTTGAGATTGTCTCCTGCCCAAATATCAAGAGTTTTATCAGCAAGTCCAACTGCTGTCCAGAGTTTGTAATAGTTTCTCCAATCCACTATGTCCTCATCAATCGCAATTAGCAAATCAAGAATACAGAGTTTGTAGAGTTTTTCTTGGTCAGTCATTTCAAATGAGGTTCAATTTGTACTTGGAAGTTTAGTTTTTGAAGCAATTCACGAGCAAATGTGATTTCACCATACTCAAATCCCACATCAAAAGCATCATCATAACTACCACTTTCTGAAGGTGAGTAATCATCACCATACTCTTCATAACAATGCTTACTCTGTGCGGTTTCTTTGAGTTTGGTGAGAAGGAATTGGAGTTTTTGTGTGTCAGTCATTTCAGTTCTGGTGTTGTTTGAGGTGAAGTTGGATACATTCCATAACATCATCAAGTGTAGAAGCACTACCATCATAGTAGTAATCCATATTCATTACATCTGTGACTTTGAGTTTGTAATAAAAATCTCCATCAGATGAATACTGATGAATGATGATGTCAGTTTCGTAGTGCATCAGTTCTTAAAAAGTTTGTAGATTGCGTCTGCTACTGCGAGTGCTTCTTCTTTATCCATAGTAATAAAATTAACTCGTTTATCTCCTTCTCCTTTGCGAATTTCCCAATAGGAAACGGTGAAACCTTCACAACCTAAGTCAACATTAAGATCTTCGGCAGTATACCAATAATCTGCGTGGTTTTGGATGCGAATTTGAGTTGTGATGTCAATCATCGGATGTCTGTGTGTATGAGAGTATTATACGACATCAAGAAGCACCTGTGGGATGCTCCTGGGCCAGTTCATCAAGTGTCCACATAAACCTCAAAGGTTATTTTTGTTCCATACATTATATCCATTTCCACACTCATAGTGGATACTTTTGCCTCACCTTTTTTGACTTGTTCTACGACTTGATGAAAAGAAACATTCACACTATTAATGTCATAAGTTTTGATTTTACTAACAGGAATAGTTGAAGTATCCCGAAGTTCTTCCAGTTCTTCTGCGTATGACTTTTCACCCTTATAATAATCTGGTTTTGGTTCTTCTTTCTTTCCGTAGAGTTCATTATATTTTTCTATGAGAGGATTAGTCATTTCTCACACCGATGTAAAGGAATACGAAGAAACTGAAAGAACCTTCCAATATATCCTATCTGCTCTCCGCATTTTTGGCAACAATAAGATGCGTAAGTCATTTCAATCCAATCAGTTTAGCAAAATCAGGAGTGATAGTAAGGTTTTGTTCTCTTACAAGATTACGAACTTCCTTACGAAGATTTATCCACTTGTTGTAGTAATCTTGTGATGCTTTTTCTGCTCTGTTTTTAGCATCAAAGTCGCACTGGTGTTCGTAGGTTCTGGTTTCGTAGTATCTCATTTATCCTTCCATGTAAAGTCCAAAAGCAGTTTAGTAAAGTATCTCACAATACGATTTGGTTTCTTTTTCAAATACACTTTGATATTTGGTTTGATGTCCCAGTATCCTACCTCATCTTTACCAACTCTAAATTCTGTAGTCCAATCTACAGCATTGCTCACACCAAGAGTAGAACAATCTAAATTACCTATTGTAAGTCTGACTGGGAATTGTCCGTGTTCCTTCGCATACTCAAAGTTCTCAAGAATTCTATTGAACTTTACTTGATAGTGATACTCTTGAGTATATCCAAGTTGATTAAACTTCTCTTTTACTCTTTCAATCTGCTCATCAATCTTCTCATCAAACTCTTGTGAGATTTCTTCTAATGACTTGCGTGGTAATTCAAATTTGATTTCTTGTTGCTCATATGGAATAGTGAAGTATTCTTTGAGGAGTTCATACTGTTCGTTGTCTTCTTCAGCAGAAGCATACAAATTCATACACTCAAAGACATTCTTTACATCTTTGAGTGTTTTGATTTTACTTACATCAAGTTTATGATTTAATGGTTCAGTCATTTCAACCTCAACTTCAACTTTTCAACACAATCATTCCATCCACAAGCATATCTATCATCACCATCATCTTCATCAGGCAACCATTTTTTCTCAATTCTATCTACAAGGTCATTAGTAATATGGTCTTTGATACCATCAGTTCTAACATTGTAAATAACAATCCACTCACGAATAATATCTTTGAGTATCAGTGGTTCTGGTTCTTCTACTTTTTGATACTTCACACCATCAATCATTATAGTTTCTTCATCAAGTTTTTGATAAACTCTCATAGTATAATCCATAGCAGAACTTCCATATTTTTTTCTTTCTACGATGATTTCTGGTTCAGTCATTTTTCAATATTCATATTGTCGTGGAAGTGTGCTGTGTTTTTTAATTCTTGAATTTCTTGTTTAAGTTCCCAAATATAATCTTTCAATCTGTACTCAACACTAACAATCAGTTGGAATAGTTCTTCAAGTGTGAGTTCTTTATCGTAAGTCTCACTCCACTTTTTTGGTTCAGTCATTTCAGTTCTTCCTCAACTTTTCGTAAGCAATATTTAACTGTCTTCGCACACTATTCAATTCACTTAAAGTCGCAGATTGTGATTGAAGAACATCAAACTTTTTATGTAATTCATCAATTTCAGATTGAATTTTTTGAGTGTTAGTCATAATTCCCCTTTCTAATTTCATTAAACCAAAGTCCTTCAAGAAGACGATGAGTTTCACCATCAGCAATCTGTTTTAGGAGAATTGCACCATTATCATCCTCTTTTCTCATATACCAAAAAATAGCAGTTGAATATTCCAGACGATAATAAATCTTATCATTATAAGAAACAACCTCAAACTTCCCAGAGTTTTCAAGATACATTCTTGGTTGAGATTTATGCGTCTCAATCTCTTTGAGGAGTTCAAGTTTCTTTTGAAGCACTTTAATTTCTGCTTCGGTTTTTTCAATATCAGATTTGAAAGTCATTTGTTTCAGATAAGGAGTAGCATCCATCACACCATCTTTGATTGCTTGTCTAAAAGCATCACGCAATCCATCGGCAACTTGTTCTGGTGTTTGTGGATTTGGTTGAAATTCAGTCATTTTCTAATTACAGCAATTACTTTACGGTTTGGATACTTCTCTACAATTATATCACGAGCACTCTCATAATCAATAGCATCCTTTACGGTTTCATAATATACAGTTTTATCTGCATCATCCCAAGTTTGAACTTCGTAAGTCATCTTTATCACTCATAGTAGGACATATCATAACTACCTTCATTATAACCCATTTGAAAGATTTCTTGGGCAAACTTCACAAAGGCATCAAAGTTTCCAGAATACTCCCAACCATCATTTTCATCCCAATCTTCTTCAAAGTGTTCTTTCACAAGTTTGATGACTTCTTCATCTAAAATCATAGTCATTTTTCTCCTGTTCTAAAACATCACGGGCACGGTCAGCGATCTGCCTCAAACTAATGCGAGGGTCATTATAAGATGTGGGAGTCCAATTATCACACCAACTATCAAGTTCAATAATAACTCGTTCTAATGCTGATTGGGTTTTAGTCATAATTACCAATCCAACTCCACTGATACATTCAATCCCAAGTGTTTGGGAAGATTTTCTACAAGATATAATACCATATAATCCTGTAAATCATAAGCAGTTGGTGAGCACTCTTCAATCAACACACCATACTCCAAATCTTCTTCGTGAATACTATACTTCACCCATACATCCACCACTCGTAGGTCAGCATAATTTACACCACCAAATCGTTCTGTGGAGTTCTTGAGTTCTTCAAGTGCCTTTGTAGCAACCTCTTGAATGAGTGTGAGGTTCTTATTGAGTGTTTCGTTCATAATCCCAAATGGTCCCTATAACCTCCATACCAACTTATACTCACATCTTTATAAGGTTCTGCTTTCACTCCACCATAAGTATCAAAATAAGGCTTTGGGTCATTAGGTTGAGAGTTATGAACCAACTTTGTAGTATTAGGAGAACTACAAGGAATAGTATTAGGTGTAGTATAAGGAGGAGTATACATTTGATAAGGTGTCTTATTCAAATACTCTTCAAGGATATTACAATCCCAAGCATACTCATCATAATGCTTTTTACCATAGTTCATAGTATCTTCCCGATTTGGAAATGCTACTACGAATGTGTCTTTATAATAGAGTGAATAAATTTTCATAGTGCCTCCAATTCCTCACACAATTCTAACAGGTCAGAACACATAATCACACCAGGGCTTTGTTGGAGTTGGTTGATGACTTCACGGAGAGTAGCAGCAAGATGTAAATTAAGGTCGTGGTATGGAGAATCATAATAAACAGAAAATACTTTGTCTGCTTTTTCTTTCATATTAGTCATTTTATTTCTTTTGAGAGGTCCATAAACTTGTTCCATTAACTTTTGGAAATCCTTTTCAATACCAAACATTAGAGTGCCTCCACATCACCAGCAATTTCATTTAGTTCTTGAGCAGTATGAGTAAGCCAAGGTTCATTTTCAAGCACTCCATCTCTATGAATGATAGAAGAAATCACACGAATAGAAGATGCTAATGCTTCTTTCATATCATCGGTGGGTTCTACAATTAATTCTGCTTTGAATGCTTCCCAAACTATGTATGCTGCGTCAGTCATTCACCCCACCCATCAAAGTATTCAGTAAAAAAGTTTAAACTCAAACCAACCTTACCAAGTTGAAAATCCACTCCAAATAAAGAATTAGTAAAGAATGAGAACAGGATGTGTAATCCACCATCACTAAAAACTAAACGACTGGGATTTTCATAATGAACCCAGAATAATGTTTTATTGTTGAAGATACCAAACTGCCAAGTGCGGTCAGTATCACCATCATCCCAAACTTTTTTATCGTATTGGAAGAGTTTCATAGCAGCTCCAATTTACATTTACCATTTACATCATACACAACTTTTACTTGATACTCATTGACCATATTTGCTCTCCACATAGCATTTTTGAACTCCTCTGTTTCTTTCTCTGGGTACTTGGCAACAAGTTTGAAGTTCTCATCATACTCATTACAATTCACATCACCAAGATAATGGAGATTTAGATAACGATTGAGTTGTTGTTTTTGTTCATGGTCAAGTTGAATTCGTACAAATGTGATGAATTCGTTTGATGCTGGGAGCTCTTCTTCGGTCATTTTGCCTCCAGTTTACCAATAAGAGTTTTAAGTTCAGCAATCGTTTGGCGATTCCACATTTTAGGATCTCTCTTTACAGCAATTGTGTACTCATCTTCTGGGTCATCATACCATAGTTTGTTCTGCCATTCTTCATCAAGAGTAGCATCCAAACACTCAAGATCACCAAGAAGTTCAAAGATTTCATCGGCAATAACTTCTTTATCAATCTTATCAATCACTGATTGTTTGACTTGAAGATGATTTTTGAGAAGAAATTCGTGGAGATGGCGGAGTTCTTCTCTGGTGAATGTGATTTCAATCATTTCAGTTTTTGCAGTTGGTAAATAAGATGTTCGATGTCTTCGGTTTCTACACATTTAACAGAATTACCCCAACCATCAGCATCATACTCAACATTGCAAGCAAAGTTATCCAGCAGATATTGGAGAGTAGCAATACATACCCGAGCACGATCACCTGTTTTGGGTAGTAGAGTGTATTCTTCCGTGACTTTGATTAGTGTCTCTGCATGTGTTTTTTGTGGTAATGATCTAGTCATGGTTTCACAGTTTGAATGAGAATTCGTTCTTTGGTGGTATCACGCTTTTTTGCAAGATACTCAATCGCTTCTTGATTTCGTTTGGGCAACTGATCCCATTCTACTTGTTTCTCGATATAAGGTTCTGGAAGAAATTTATCAATCTTATGGCATACTTTGTCCAGAGAGTTAGAAATAAACTCTGCTATCGCTTGTGCAATCGCAACCGGACCAAGTACAATCAACCGAATTGCAACAAAATGTGGAATGTATTTGAGGTAAGGATAGGTTTTGGTTTCGGTCATTTGCTTAAAAGTTGATTGAGATCTTTTACGATGCGTTGTGCTTCTTGTAGTGATTTACATTCTTTTGCGATGTAACTAAAACCACTAGAGAATGTTCGGCGGATCTTGTTACCTTCAGTAGAATAAGATCCATAGCGAGCAGGGAACTGATTGAGGATTGCTCTAATCATTTCAAAAGGTTGTTCAAACGGACGAGAGTTTCAGTGGTCCAGTATTTGTTATCACCATGAGGAGGGTACAACTTGCTATACCACATGCCATACAGAACAGGATTGATGTGTTGAATCTTCTCAAGTGTGTCAGCAATTTGAACGTCAAGAGCGTGCTGGTCGTCCATTGGTTTATTTGAACTGAAGTTATTATAAGACAAAAAGAGCACCTGTGGAGATGCCCTTATGCCAGTTGTTCAACTGACCCTTTCCATCTTAGCAAGTGGTTCAGTCCCCCATTTCATAGGAATATCAAAGTCTACAGTAATCGGCATTTCATTTCTGGAAACATTTTCATTCTCAATGATACCCTGTTCTACTGCTCGTTCGACAGAAAGTTTCCTACGAAGGACCCGATGAAGGTCATAAAGAATACCATTACTTTCTGGAAGGTCTGGATGTCCTACTCCAAGTGAGGAAGCACCACCATCAATACCATCAATCATATGTTTGGATAGAATTGCTCCAATAATTCTCATATCTTGATGAAATTCCTCATAATCAATGGGTTTTTGAAGAGGTAGATTATCTTGAATTTCTCTCCACTGACCCAGTTGAACTCTTTGAAGCAAATCAGTAGCATCTACAAGTGCTCGTGCCTGCTTTTCAGTGATGGTGAGATTATAGGTTTTCATTTCTTACCTTCCAAAATGTCAAGTTTCTCGTTGATAAAACTAGTAATATCGAGTGTTCGTGGATCTATGCCTTCATCTAGACAATCAAGGTTAAATTCCATAAATGCACCCAGAATCAAACAAGCACGACGTTTATCATGCACAGTAATAGTAGTATGTGGCATGGCAACATAAGCAACAACGTGCTCGTAGAGTTGATCGTAAGTCATTCAACTTCTCCGGGTTGAGGTTCGGGTACAGGTGGCAGAGGAGGAAGAACGGGAGGTTGTTGCACTACGATCGGAGCCGATGTTGCTTCTGGAGTAGGTTTTTCCTCCACTTCTTTTAATTTCTCCTCGAGTTTATTAATTTTTTCTTCAAAAACAGAGACATCTTGTCCCTGTTCTACTGGGATCGTTTGATTTTCATTTGCCAATTTCCATCCAGCAGTACCAGCAGCAAAGATACTTGCAAGAGCAGCACAAACAGAAACAGTCTTAGAAAAACTCATTCAGAAACTTCCTCTTCAAAAATAAACCATTCAGAAATAGAATTCATAGCACCTTGAACCACGCAATCAACTATGGCATCCTCATGTGGGTTCTCTACATGCTTATGAGCACGATTATAACCGAATCGGACGCCTTCTTCAAGGGCCATCTCCAAAACTTTATGAAAATTTGGTTTCATAGTACCTCCCAATCACATTCCCAGAAATCATTGATGTTTACCCAGAAGAAGTACTTTTGGTTTTCTGACGCTAAGAAAAGCATTCCGTCTCCTTTGTCTTGTTCTACAATACAAATGGGATTATTCCCCATCAGATTGGCTAGTCGATTCTTTGCTTTTGAGCTTTTTGGCTTTACAGTTACTCGTTTCATCCTTGATTTCTTTTTTAAGTTGGCGAATTTGTTTGGAGAAATAACCAAAGTCTCGTGCTTCGGTCACTCGAGATTCTTTCCCACAAACATTGCACTCTCCTGTCCATACGGATGAGCACCCAACCGAATACACCCCATACTCCCGCCCACAATCAAAACAAGTGGTATAGGCCCCCTCAAGTTTCTTGAGAAGGGCTTTCTTTTCTTTCAAAGAGTTCATAGCAAGATTCCTCATCACCAAGACTATCATACAACATTTTGGCAAACCTGGCATAGGCTGGTGGGCCACCTTCTATACTGGATGAGGTGGCCACAGTCCACATGATTCTCAGGTCCCAATCACTGGGGAGGGGTTTCATCGGAATCCTCGCATAGTTCCTTAAGAGTTGGATATTCTTCCATATCGTCTATGACAAATCTCCAAGGATAACCGCATAGATCAAAGGAAATGCCAATTTTCCAGACATTGAGCAAAATACCGAAGAGTTTGCCCATTCCTGAGGTTATTTGCAGATATGGCCAACCTGGATATTCGCTGTAGTCAATGGCAATTTGTAATACTACAAACTTAGATGTTTTGAAGAATGAAACATAGAACTCGTGGCCATAATCCCATCTCCGAACAAACTCAATTAGTCTAAAATAAGGTAATTTTTTCATGATTCTACATCCTCGAGTAGTTCTTCAATTCTTTTAAGTTGGTCAAGATCCATGGGAACAAGTTCTTCTTCTCCGCTATCTATCCTATCACATAAATCCTGTAGATACTCCAAGAACTCTTTCGGATAGGTCTCGTCCATGTTAATAGATGCCCAGAACCACTCATAACATTCTGTAAACGGATCGTCATCATCAAGAAGGGCATAATTGGCATAGTTGCCAGTCATCAAGTCCCTCCACATCCTGAAGTTATCTTCAAAGGACTTGAGCCATACAGGGATGAGATGCGTGGAGATATATGTCCACCAACTCATTTTATTTGGTTGTCTGTTCGAAGCAGTCTGAGTTAAATTTTCCATGGATTCCTCTAAGAATAACGTATCCCTCTGAAAGGGTCTTTTCTACAAAATATACCTGATTTTTGATCAAAATATGATCATAATTACATCCGCCTAGGAACTTTACATTTGCCCCGTATTTAAAATGTTTCATTTTGTAAACATAGAGTTGAAAATTGGGATGAGATCTTGGATGGTTCGAGATTCACCATCAAGTTCGGATTTTTGCTGAGAAACGGTCTTAGTGTTTGCAGTGGCGGCTTTACGGAAGATCTTATCGATCTCAATGGAAGAGAGCCAAGCATTTGCTACTGGAAGTTCATAGATCCCGTAGTTATACCTCATCCAAGCCCAGCACCAAGCATGAGCTACTTGGAACAAAGCTGCGACCTTTTCTGCTTGGTTCTCAGGGCAGATATAGAGAATACTATCATGGACACTCATGCAAAACTCTGCGTTGAGGCTATTATCCTTAATTAACCACTCCATGGCAGTCATAAAGGCATGAAGCATGGCACTTCCTGTGGATTGGATGCACCAGTTGTTACGCATTGTCCAAAAATCAGTCCCCACTGAAGTAGGACGAAACGCCGTAGACATTTTGGTACCGCTGAGGGGGTTAATGGGAACTGGCATGTTAGCAATCCGAGCCATCTCATTGTAGGCATAGGAATCAGACCCGCCGATCAAAGTCTGAGATACACGAGACGCCTTCTCACCTTTCTTAATTTTAATTAGTTTATTACCCATTTCAACTGCTTGCTTCATAGGGATATTTTTATTCCCCTTACGGATCGTGTTTGCAAGAGTCTTAGCCCCACATCCATACAACATGCCATAATTACATCCTTTAGCCACAGCTCGGGAGATGCCAATGGCCTTAGCTGTCATCGAGTGCATGTCCGTCCCATCGTCTTTAGACCCCGCAAGGATGGAGTGGGAGAACTGAGTACTTCCGGCGACTTTGTGGTATGAATCGGCAAAAATCGAGGCAACTACAGCTTCTTGAGCGTCAAAGTCAGACTGGACAAATACGTATCCTTCAGGTGCTTGAACGCGGGTCTTAATTTCACTTCCAATCTTGTCATACTTAGGATCAGGAACAGTCAACCAGAGATTTTCCCCTGCGCGGTTAGTTGAGGTGTTGTGGGGTACAGCGGCCGGAACAATCATCTTGAACTTCTTACCTTCGGGGGTCTTGATTGTCTCCACGAGTTGTTCTCTCACCCGACTCCGAACGGATGTCCAATATGCAACATTAATTGCCAACTTGATAAGTTCTTTGGCTTCTGAAAGATCAGAACTAAGTTGACCTGACTCAAAGTCCTCTGCATAATCCTTGGTTAATACACCGCCGACATTAACTCCTTCTCCGTCAGGATGGGGAATACGGATATAATCCCCAAGTTCCTCATCCATGAAGCACCAGCCCTTATCAGTAAAGAAATGGATCGGTTGATCGTTCCACTTAAGACGAAGGAGGAGGTGGGAAAGACGGTTTTTAGTAGAGATACCTTGAATTACTGGCTTTCCATTAACAAGTTCCTTAGAAGAGACACTTCTTACCCATTTAGGTACTCCATACCACTTTGAACTGGGTTTACCGGTCTTAGTGAGTTTGAAGTTTGCTTCCCAGTCGAGTTGTGAAAGCCACGGATCTACTTTGATGTCTTCATCAGTCAACTCCCCCTCGTTCCATGATTGATATACTTCTTGCGCCATTTCGCTGAGAATCTCTTCTTGGCGAGAGATTGAATCCTCCCACTGTTTTTCACAGTCAGCAAACCACTTTTCCCAGTCGTTAACAACAGGAAGATGAGCAGAAGAAATCCCAAAATGCCCGATGAGAGTTGTCAGTGAAGGGTTATTCTGGATGTATTTGAGGAAAAGAATCGAGTATAACTCGAAGGTGATTTTTACGTCATTCAGAGCATACGCAATCAGATCATCTCGTTCGGGTACGAATTCTTCCATAGAAGAGGCGTCGACGAAGATATTACGAATCTTCTTATCTTCCTGCTCAAGAGGGACCATTGGTTGGCAGTGAAAGTTATAACAATCAATGAGATTGTTCATAGCTCCCTTATCAGCCCACACAGGATCCGCCTTGTAAGAGGCTTTCTTTGCGGCTTTCTGGAGATACCACCAACGCTGACCAGAAGCCAATCCACTTACATTAATATGAGCAGACATGGTATCAAACCACAGATTAGTCTTACCAAGGGTATATGCCTCTTGAGTCCGAGCTCGGTCAAACGCTACGTTATGAGCAATAAGAATCTTATCCTTACTTCCAATAGGTACAAGAGTAGGTTGGTAGGTTTTTTTAGTATTTACAAATGCCTCATGCATCCAAATATAATAAGCCTTTGAAGTCACAGCGGTGGCCAAGATAGGATGGCCGAAGTCACTTCCTTTTACGAAGGTCTCACAGTCATAAACAGCAATATCTTCTTCGATTCCATCAACAATCTCTGGGGACCCATTAAAGGGATATTTTACCCATCCGGCATAAAGGAAAAAAGTTGTTCGGTCGGGGGTATCTGGGATGTCAGTATATGCGAAGTCTTTCATAATTTTGACTTGATCTTCACAGAGTTCCTTAGAGATCTTGTCAAAGTGGTCTTTAATATTACCTGCTTTAAGTTGGGGCAGAGAGAAGTCCTCGATAAAGAAGTTATCAGGATTTTTAACTGGAAATTCTACCCCAAACTTTTCCATCTCTTCTTTGATAGAGGAGAGGGTCTTACTATTTACCTGAGTGGACTGGACTTCATCTCCAAATACCTTGGAGTTCATTGAATCTGAAAGGACAACGTACCCAAGATTGTTCAGTTTTGACATGGAAAGAGTAGAGGAGTATGGGAATATTTTATCACAGCCAGTGGCTGGTTAGTAGTAAATTAAAAACTCTTCACGATCGGTATAGTAGACTCCAACTCCTTCGAAGTTGGTGGCGTCGATAATGTGAAGATTTTTACGGAAATAAGGGTAACCATAATGACCAAAGAAATATTCAGCTGCTGGTCTTATATGATCTTCCAACTTATCTAACTTAAACCAAGGGTAACCGATCCCAGTAAGTACTGAGTTTCTTGTTTCAGAGGTATAACTAGGATTGTAGTAAGCATGGGCGCAACGATAAGTTCTGCCATACGAGTCAAATTCAAGTGTCAACGGAGATGTAGTCAACCAATGGAGATATGAAAGTCTATCATCAAGAGATAAGTCTCTAAGACATGAGAGGGTATACTTAACTTCTTTTTGAAGTATATTTTCTTCTGGGAGTAGTAGGTTTTTGAGAATATAGTTTTCGTTATTTCCAAGGATGAGAGTGGCATCGCCTTGATCTACTAACTTTTTGACCTTACTTAACATCCGCAGTGGAGAAGTACGCTTAGATCTTCGGAAGAACGGCTTGTGGTGGATTATATCTCCCATAAAGATATATTTATATCCACTCGATCTATCTAAAATTTTATCCAAAGTGTCCACTCTTCCATGTAGATCACCAATAAGACAGTATTTAGTATTCATCTTTTGCCTCCAGACAACAAGCCGGTGCCCACCAATCTGGTTCTTCAGTCTTCCAAGTAGCAAAGCGCCACTTAGTCCAGTTGTAGTAGTTACGGTAGGCTTTAACCGGGTTATGAGGAACTTTACAGAAGTCTGGCATTGCTTGAGCCGGAGAAGTATAACCAACATCTGGATAATCAAACATTACGGCCTCAAGGTTAATAGATCTCAGACTATCTTTACCAGAATGTTCTTTGCCATAACGGGTTTTGAATTCTTCACAAAGATGCCAGGTAAGTTTCCAAGTCCAAATAAAATTAAGTGAAGACTCTTTAACCCATAGGGTACAAGGATGGTTTTTAAACCCACGAACTTTGTAAAACTCCCCGTCTTTCTTCCGAGCAGGATCAAATCCATGGTGAGCAAGTGCTACACTCATCATCTGGAGATGCTCAACAATCATCTTGTTGACATGCTTATCACAGTGATACTCAGCAGCAACTTGAGGATTGTAGTCGAGAAAAGAAAATGTTCATGGCAAAAAAAATCCCTAGAGTAATCATACTCCAGGGAGGGGTGCCATGTCAAGGGTCATTTACACATCGTATTCTCTGCATTCTAAGGCGGAGGGAAATCGCTTGCAATACTCCTCGAGTGGGGTAGAGGCCGATAGGGTAATGACCTCGTTGTCAATGATAATAGTGGCTTTAGCATCGCCGGAAATGCTGATACTACCGCCGGGTTTGATTTTAATACTATCAGAAAAGGTGATATTTTCCATACGATTACTTTAAACTGTTGATTAAGATGTTATTAAATCCTAACATGGGCGATACTGGATTCGAACCAGTGACATCCATCTTGTAAGGATGGCGCTACTACCGCTGAGCTAATCGCCCGTATTTTGGATGACCACCATTTTTGTATCTTCCACCTTTACTCTTATTTGGTGGTTGAGTTTTAAGAGAGTGGCAATTAGGGCAAAGAACCTGTAAATTGCTTGGTGAGTGATTAAATGGGTCATCATCGATATGATCAATTTCTAATGGAACTTTACCAGTATGAATATTAGTTCCGAACCAATCACATTTAGAGCACTTGTATTTTGCTTCCTCTAAAAGATAATTTCTTACATATTGAGATAAATTGTAAGAAGAACCTCCTGAAATTAAACCTTCTTTCCAATTAGTAATATACTGATTTCTTGTATATTCTTGTTGACATTTGTTATTGCAATACTTACCTTTTTGACGATAAGGACTGTAAGCAAACGTTTTAAAGCAATTTAGACAAGTGGCGGTTTGTTTCATTAATTTTAGTAGAGCATTTTTTTTTATTTATGAGTTGCTCTACCACTGAGCTAATCTCCCGTAAGTCTCGTAGAGACTCTATTATTATACCAGATAATTATTCTTCTGGTTCATCCTCAAATGAAGATGGTTCTTCAAACAACTCACGGAGTTTTAACTCTTGAGCCATCTCCGATAGCCTATCGAACTCTTCCTCTGTGATCAGTCGTTTTTCAGCCATGGTGGAGCTTTAAACCATTTAGCAAGAGTGTCAGGGTCTTGGGGTCCGATAAGATGATTAGATGGATCTGGATCACCTAAATCTAGATCGTTCATAAACTCATCGAGTGAGTCTTTTTCGGGTACTCCATTGATTGATACCCTACGAGCTTTATTCAAGATCGAGGCAGCTGAGCGATTATTATCTGCCCATTTCTGGGCCCATTGCATTTCTTCAAAGGTTACCGCTTCGTGATTTGCAATTTTTTGCGCGATAGCCTCTAGTCTTAGTCTTATTTGCGTGGACAACATAGGATTACCTACATAAAGATCTTTAACCTAAATGCGTGAGAGAGGACTTGAACCTCCACGTCGCAAGGACACAGGTACCTAAAACCTGGGCGTCTACCAATTCCGCCACTCACGCGAGGTGCTCCTTGAGGGGATCGAACCCACCTCACATCGATTATGAGTCGATTGCATTCACCAGATTGCTAAAGGAGCAGGTGGGTAGCGGCATTCTGGTTTATCTTTCCAGCGCAGACTACCCAATAGGACTGCGGAGAATTGAACTCCGTTCACACCGTTATAAGCAGTGGGCCTTAACCAATAGGCGACAGTCCCGAACTCATTTACCAGAATCCTGGTGTATGTACATTATACCATAGATTGGGACAAATATCAATAGGAAACTTAGAGTCCCTACAATTCCCCACCTATAGGTATGAAGTATCTCGTGAATCCACGGGAATAACTGTGCCGGTGGAGTCTTTGACAAGAAAAATAGCATAGTGACCTGGGAAATCTACTGATACGCACTGTATTATACCACTTTTCCAGACGTTTTTATGTATAAATCCTACCCGTTTTCCCCTCACTTTGACCTTTCTATATGAGTATCTTGTGAGGTAGTACTGAACATGTTCGAGAGTAAATTACTCTCAGATATAACAAATGAAAGAACAAGTGTCGCGCCAACTATTAACCATCTGTATCTGGAGAGGTCAGAGACTTTACTATGCGCAGATTCAATATCTTCTTTTATACCCTTTAGCTCTTCATTTAATCGAACCATGTCCTGTTTTCTTTGTTCCTTTAACTCATCAAGGAGTTTCATAATTGCTGCATCAGATTGGAGCGTTTGGTCTAAACGCTCTTCATGGCGGACTAAAATCCGCGCAACATTCTGATTTGCTTCTGAAATTTTATCAACCGCAGTCTCTAACTTGGCGAGCATCTCTCTTGAGAGTTCCTCATATACATCTAATTTTTCTTCTAATACGGCCAGTCTTACGTCTGGAGCGCGGAGAGAAATGGCCATTATACTGACTTTTATAAACTATCTTCAGTATAAACTTTAAACAACGGAAAGGGTGGGATTCGAACCCACGGTGCTCATCACACGGCAGTTTTCAAGACTGCTGCCATCAACCACTCGGCCACCTTTCCAAAAAATCCTAGAGTTGAACTAGGAGTAATAATGAGAACTTAGTCTCACCAAATACCAGGGATAATTTGCCCAGTAACAAGATACGAGCCTACAGCTGCTACAAACCCAATCATTGCAAGACGGGAGTTGAGGAGTTCTGCTTCGGGAGTAAAACCAAACTTTTTCATGATAATTAACCGTAAAATTTGCGAGTGAGGTACGGAGACTTAAAGATCTCCTTTAAAGAGAGCATTTGTAATTTGCTCTCTTCTTCTGGGGGTAGATTACCCCAGCGAATATAAGTGATGATATTCTTTAGCATTAGAACGCTTTTTTGATTTCATCACGTAATTCTGCTACAGAGTTGTAGTCGTTTCCTGCGATAGCGATAATTGCTTGGCTATCGCGACACCAAACTAATGCCTGCATGCTTCCAATAGAGCCCCATTGGGAGTTATCTGAGTCGTTTGACATGTTGCGGGCATTAAGTTCAAAATATTTAGAACGTGCTTTGCTACGACAAGAGATGTTATTTGGAATATTTACCACGGACAATCCCATGCTCGGAGGGGTGTTACTGTTACTCATCCCCGAGGCAAAAGAATTAAAATTTACCACTGGAATAGATTTTGGTGATGAAACGTTACTTGCAAATGAGGGAGTTTGCAAGAGAGTAATGGTAGCAATTGCAGAGAGAATGTTTTTAATCATTGCAGATAGAGAAGAAACTTATTCAAAGATTTTCCTCCTGCTCAGACAGGATCACACAGTCACTAACAGAATAAGCAACACAAGTGAGTACAAATCCTTCGTCCATTTGGTCATCATCAAGGAAAGATTGTTCACTATTATCTACCTGACCACTGATAAGTTTACCCGCACAAGCAGAACAAGCACCAGCACGGCAAGAAGAAGGTAGATCAATACCCGCCTCCTCAGCAGCATCAAGAATGTACATGTCATCAGGGCACTCAAAAGTATTCTCAGTGCCGTCAGGGGATTGAAGAGTAATGTTGTAAGTAGCCATCAGTAAGTATCCAAAAGGTTTTCAACAGATTTAGTGAGTAGGATCAGAAACCCTACAATAGTAACTGTGTAGAAAAGTTCTGCCACTATCAAGCTACTCCGAAGAAGAGGTTACCAGTGAGAGCATAAGAAATAGCCCCAGCAATAATACCGACCATAGCCCAGCGTCCATTATAAGTTTCCTTGTACTCATTAGGAGTTTGCTGACCGTAGTTATGGTAATACATGGTTGGTTCTTTTGCCCACATATTTTGTTGGCCGTTTTCGTTAGAAGTTACAGTCATTTTCCTATTTAAAATTCCTTAATCACTTTATCATAAAAATGGGGGCTTGTAAAGGCCCCCGTGGAGGTTATGTTAGGAAATCCTAATCAAAACTTGAAGCCAAGGCCAGTGGTGAAGACAGGGCTGTAAGGAGCGCCAGAACCACCGTAGGCATTACCAGCGTTGGTGGTAGGGAACTTCAGATCAGCAAAGCCAACCAATGAGTTAGTGATACGACCTTCGGCGCCAAGAGCGAGGACAACTTGACCCTTCTCACCGATAGCAGACTGATAGTTTGCTTGAGTATCATTGGCAAAAGGAACCTGGTAACCAACACCAGCGTAGATGTTAGCAGCACTTACACCAGACTTAGCCTTAGCAATACTCCAGTCATAGGAAACCATAGCACCACCAGCAGTACCAATGTCACTATTAGGACCAGCAACGGCATTCAGGTAAGGACGAACAGACACAGCGTTCTGGTTCTTAAAGTTCTTCACAGCATAACGGGCCTGAAGAGTACCGCCAGAGATAGTACGGTTCTCGGTATAACCACCGCCATCAACACCTTGCTTGTTCAGCAGCACACCCAGACCGACGTAGTTACCAACACCTTGAGCTTTTTTTGCCGCAGTTTTTTCCAAAGTAGCAATGCGGGCATTAGTAGCGCCAAGTTCCTTAGCAAATTCAGCTCGCAGAGCAGCAGCGAGTTGAGCGTCGTCTGCAGTGTAAAACTCAGTGATGCGATCTAGGCAAGCGTTAGTCAGAGCGGCAAGTTCAGCACGAGTAGCGGGTTGACCAGGACGGAAGGTACCATCAGGGAAACCAGCAACGCAGCCATAACGCGATACCAGGTTAGAGATGGCTTGATAAGACCACTCGGTAGGTTGAACATCACGCAATTGTGTGACACTGGTGACTTGAGCCATGGCAGGAGAGACTACAGTAGCAGCAACAATACCAGCGGCAAAAATTGTTTGAAGTTTCATTATTTTTTAATAATTATTGGTCAAATGAACCCCCACAATATGCTGTGGGGAAGCGGGCAACCGGGATCGAACCGGTGACTGCAGCTTGGAAGGCTGAGATGTTACCTCTACACCATGCCCGCAAGGGTAGTTTCAATTTTTACCACATCAGACTATGGAAACTACCAAACGGCATCTGATGATCTCGGCGTCTTTCTAGGCTGTTTGCCTAACGACTACCGACTCCACAACCTGGATTCGAACCAGGGACCAAGTGATTAACAGTCACCGACTCTACCGCTGAGCTATTGTGGAATGGTGGGGAGTGTTAGAGGACTCCCCCTATAACGGAGGTGATCAATTCCCCGACCTAGAAGAATCCCCCTAGGATTTAGAAGAGATCCAGACATTTCCAGATCTCCAGCGTCTCAGGCTGGACTCGAACCAGCGACCGACCGCTTAGAAGGCGGTTGCTCTATCCAACTGAGCTACTGAGACAAGAGACCTCCAGGTTTGAGCATCAATAACTATGAGTTATTAAGAGGCTTAGGAGGGGCGAGACTTACGTGAGGTTTGGACCCTCATTGCTCATAGAAGTATTCTATCAGAAGAACCTTGGATCGTCAACCGTCTGACGGTTCAGTGGGAACATATTCAGCGTCTGAGGAACCAGAAGGATCTTGACCAGGTACAAATGCGGGAACCTCTTGAGAGTATTCATAAATCCTCTGAGCAACATTCTGAACACAACTCTTTACATATGAAAAGTCTTCTATAGATTCCACCCCTTCTCCAGCGAGAAGCCACTCAACGACAGTTTCTTTTGTAATCTGTTCAAATGGGATAAATGTTTCAGGATCAATTTCACTAACAGGGAATTGTCTAGTTCCACTACATGAATAAGAAAAGGAAGGGGTTACGATTACCTCATCGCCATCTCCATTGATCTCGGTTACAGCGTCAGAAAATGCCGATACACTAAAGTTTGCTTCAATAACCACATCGCTAAACTCTCTTTCTACGAGTCTTTTCTTTACGGATCCTATTGAGAGGGAGTAATTGATTGCCATTGTAATCTGAATATTAAATGTTATACTTTAAACTTTAAAATTTAAAATCGGGATGGCAGGGATCGAACCTGCGACATCCTGCTCCCAAAGCAGGCGCGCTACCGCTGCGCTACATCCCGTGGAGCCCCCACTCGGATTTGAACCGAGGACCGCTCGCTTACAAGGCGAGTGCTCTGGCCACTGAGCTATAGAGGCCTAGAAGGGGCATATAGCCCCACAATCTTTAACCTATTCTGCGGAATTTTCTACAAAAACAGTCTTAAATCCTTCAACTGCAGCCTCAGCAACAACTTTATCATCCTCAACAGTCGAGCCAGAAACACCTACCCCACCAAGAATCGTGCCATCTGGTGCAGTTAGAGGGATCCCGCCGGGAAAAGTGATAAGGCCATTGTTAGAATGTTCAATATTATACAGACTACCCCCCGGCTGAGAAAGTTTACCGATTTCTTGAGTCTCCATGTCAAAAAAAGTAGCAGTTCTTGCCTTCTTAATCGAGATGTCTACACTGCCCACCCAAGCGCCATCTTCACGGGCAAAAGCAACCAGATTACCGCCGCGATCAACTACTGCGACATTCATTTTGGTGCCTAACTCATTACTTTTTTTAAGGCCGGCATTTACGGCCTGAATTGCTGCTGCAAAATACATAATTCTTTATAAGAGAGATAATTATACCAGGGAATCAGTTACCTTGACCACGATAACGCTTTTTAGCACCATTGCGGCTAGTAGCGGACAGTTTTGTATTTCTGGATGAGCCTTGGCGGGTATTTTTAGGAGAAGTTAGAATAAGTTTTTTACCATTCTTAACAGTTACTCGTGCCATAAACTTAATTTAATTACTGGTATATTATATCATCTTTTAATCATCTTAACGTCGTATGTCTCTGGGGAAAAATACTTAATTACATATGAGATTAGAGCATCTGAGAGGATTTCTCCACATGAGAACATATCAATCGCAGCACAGTTATCTTCTGGCCACGTATGAATGGAGAAGTGAGATGTACTTAAAAGGGCAAGATAAGTATACCCGCCTGGTTCAAACTTATGTGAAGATTCACCAACAACTTCTGCCATACATTCATCGAGCATCGGCCTGATAAAATCAATAAACCCGCTCATTTCAGTGAGTAGTAGCGCATCGACACCATGAATATTAAGCAAGAAGTGTTTTCCCATTTTTTAAAAATTAAAAAGATATATCTCCGAGTTCTTTGAACCTAGAAACGATGTAGATTCTTTAAACTCAGGTACTATGATATGATTAAAACTTGGGAAATACTTTCTATAATCTAAATCAATTCTTCCCCTTAGTTCAAATTGTGCTGAGATTAATATTTTTTTGTTTGTAGTAGAAAACTCTGAAATAACTCTGGTAAATCTCTCAAGATTGTTTTTATTCCACATCCACCCCGCACCAAAAACGCCAAATTCTCTGGGGAGATGAGCATAGACTATGACATTATCATTTATAATACTTTCCTTAAAAGAGAACAAATCTTCCTCTCTAAAGAGAAGGTTTTTCTCACGGTTTATCCGTGAGGCATTAATTAGTTCGTTAGTTTTTAACTTTGTTGGAAAAAATATTCCGTCATAGCCATTCAGTCTATACCTATGAGTAAAGTTTGAACCTACCCACAATAAGTAGAGTTCTGCACATTGAGTCCAATTACTCAATTTCTCTGGATATTCATTAAAATTTTCCTTAAGTTTATTATATTTCCATCTTCCGATCTCTTCTCTAAATCGGGTTTTATATACGCTCTCCAAAGTAGATTTAACTGTAGAAGTTTTAATCCACTCATGCATTCTTGCTATATATGGTTCCTTAGTGGCCCCAATCCCTCCTTTAGAAAGATATAATAAACTCCCAGTTGTTAGATTTATATCATAGATATAATAATCTAAAATATCCGGTCTTTCATTTAAGAAGTGATGTAAATACCGAGGTTCCCTACCAGGATACTTAAATGTGAATATTTGATCTATCAAGTTTTCTCCAACTTTTTCCATTATAAAAACAAATTAGGTCTTGGGAATAAAATCTTATGGTTCCTGGGGGATTTATGATAAATTTAGGTTCGCCAAAAGTCTCACTCAATAGATACTCGGTGTATTGCTCGGTGTTTTCTACGATTTTTATTGCCTTTTCAAGCAATTTAAATACTTCAAAGTTTGTAAATCTCAATGCATGAGCAGAATAAGTCACAGATTCATTTAAATCTAAGTCAAAACTACCATAACCTTTTGAGACATTTCCATAGAATTGATAATAGGAATGTTTATTTGAGGAATTTGCTAATTCTTTAAGAGAAAAAATATGTTTTGGCTTAATCTGGGCATATATATCAGACCTGGTAACAATTTTCATAGTGGTTCGCTCATCAGGTTGAATAGAAACTTTTCAATGTAGAAGTCAGAAAATTCTTTTGAAAAATAAGCCTTAAGGATCCCACGAGCTGGGTCATGTGTACCCATATGAAGGTCATATTTCTTATGGAGGCCCCACATTGAGTGAGTTGGCTCTGCTTCTTCAAGTAATTGCTTATATCTTATCAGGTATTCGCCAGTTTGTTTATAAAACTCTTCATAAAAGTCTTCTGAGTGAGTTTTTAACCATAACTTCTTTGAGAAGTAAGTAGATAGGTCATAGAACTTAGATGTCTCAGCCGAGGTATCTGGCATGTCATCAAGGTAGTTATCAATATATTCACGCAGATAAGTTTCTGCCTGACTTAGTGGATGAAAATCAATCCCACCAAAAAACTTCTTACCACCAATCCTCAAATACTCACAGCCAAATATCGGAGCCTCACAAAACTCCTCTGGATAGATTACTAAAGTTTCAGCGGAAAACTTACCTGGAACAGAGAACTGACAGAGTCTGACCCTTCTGACGTTATCCCCGTCCCATGTCCAAGACTTTATCTCCGCGTCTCCAGATGTCTCTATATGAGAAAGACCGGAGGGCAGCTCGTTGGTTACCCTCCAGTCTGGAAAAATATCTATGATTAACTCATTCAAATTCATCGTCTAAGACCCAAGAATTGCGTTCTTCTTTCCGTAGTTTCTTTAGACCTTTATAAAGCTTTTTAATCTCTTTATAAGCAGTTTCTGGGGAAATTTTATTTGTTATTTCAAGACCGGCTATTAGTGCGACTTTATCTCCAAAGTTTGCTAATGCTCTTTCAAATTGAGTAAGATCTTCGTACATTATTTATCACCTAATGAAAACCTTGAGATTGTTTGTTCTCTATATTGGGGCATCTGTGTCTTTATAATGAGGAGATCTTTTTGAATATCATCAAGTTTCTGCTCTATTCTTTGTAGTTTATCCAACAATCTACCCGCAGATAATAGAGTACTAATCATTTTGAGTCACCGATTTAAAGTAAGCATTGTATGCCATGAACCTCCTTAGAGAAGGAGTTTGATCAAGACTTGCGCAACATTCAAGATATGAATGCCATTCATACCATGGAGTTGTTGGATCCAGAGTCGAAAATTGAGTCTCCCTTACCATGGAGAGATTTTGCGAAAAGTTCAGAATAGCGCTCCAAAAAAGTTGAAGAGAATGATGTGATCCCATTACTGAGGAGTTTTGCGTGCATTTCATTGAGTTCAGTCCATTCTTCTTGGAGCATAGTGAGCATCTCCGGTACCTGTCCATTCTAATCTATCCTTCACCCCGCTTGGAGTTTCTTAAGACTTTCTTCGACTTTTGCTTAAGCCAAAAAGTATCAAACTGAAGACGAGGATAGAATTTTAACCAAAAGATGAATCGAGAGACTTTCAATTTGGCCATCTTACCAAGAAGAACAATGTATGTAGCTACATTTTTATCTACTATGATCATGTACGCAATCACTCCAAAGACTGCCAAAAGCAAATAATAATACAACTCAGAGTGATACATAAAGCCTCCTTTTTATCTACTTTAGACCATATGCGGTCATCTGTCAATAAATATACATAAAAAAAAAGAGACCCTATAAAGGATCTCTAGATTTATTTAATTTTTATCAACCAATACTAGGTGCAGTGAGGGCAACGGGAGTTGCTTCAACACTTGCCAAGTCGAGGGGGAAGTTGTGAGCATTACGTTCGTGCATCACTTCCATGCCAAGACCACCACGATTGAGGATGTCTGCCCAAGTAGGAATCACTCGATTGGAACTATCAACAATAGACTGGTTAAAATTAAAACCATTAAGATTAAAAGCCATTGTAGAAACGCCGAGAGCGGTAAACCAGATACCCACAACAGGCCAAGCAGCAAGGAAGAAGTGCAGACTCCGAGAATTATTAAAGGAAGCATATTGGAAGATCAGACGACCAAAATACCCATGAGCAGCTACAATGTTGTAGGTCTCTTCCTCTTGGCCGAACTTGTATCCGTAGTTCTGGGACTCATTTTCTGTAGTCTCACGAACAAGACTAGAGGTGACAAGAGATCCGTGCATAGCAGAGAAAAGAGAACCACCGAAGACACCAGCAACTCCCAGCATGTGGAAAGGATGCATAAGAATGTTGTGTTCTGCCTGGAAAACAAGCATGTAGTTGAAAGTTCCCGAAATCCCCAGAGGCATTGCATCAGAGAAGGATCCTTGACCGAAGGGATAGACCAG